>OFRN01000008.1_pt1 | contig 304983 bp, 270 predicted proteins | sample 1541701 | NCBI WGS metagenome assembly OFRN01 (sample SAMEA4413046, study PRJEB24355) | metagenome | biome: human; feature: gut; material: faeces | place: United Kingdom | collected 2010 | reverse complement strand
TCCCGGTCAGTGGAGGCGCATTATAGGGAGTTCTCGGCAGGCCGCAACCCCTAAATGCAAAAAACTTTTCAAGCGCGGATTTTTTCGGCAAAACGCTGGCCAAACCCGCGTTTTTGTCACTTTTCGTACGGGATCTGGCTAAATTCCTGGGCGAAACGATCGACCTGCTGCCAATCGGTGTACTCCACTTCCTTACTGGTATCCGTTTCCCCCCCCGTCATACGCATAATAAATTGAATCATGATGCGGTCGAACCAGCGATAGCGCGGATAACGCAATGCGCCGGCAAACACCGCGCACTGTTTTGGCTGCCACGGCGAGGCCAGCAGAAACTTGCGGGTATAAGCGTTGGTTTGCGGCGAGCGCTTTTCCGGTTTGCGCGCCGTCAGGTTCACGGCAAAGAACGCGCTCGGCATTCGATTCAGCTGCTCGGCATGACGTTTGACGAATTTATCCAGCGCCGGGTTAAAGTGCCCGTAACGGATAGAAGCACCGATCATCACCAGCTGATACTGATTAAGGTCGACCTGTTCCGCCTGCAGCAGATCGATCACCTCACAGCGCAGCGTATCCTGCAATTTGCTTGCTATATAAGAAGCGATAGCACGTGTTTGCCCGTCACGGCTCGAATAAAGTATCAATGCCTTCATGGCGTACTCCTTATATCAGGCTCACTCACGCCAGAAGGTTGGCGTAAACAGCACCAGCAATGTAAACACTTCCAGGCGCCCGAACAGCATCGTCACCACCAGGATCCACTTGGCCGCCGCCGGCATCGTGGTGAAGTTATCCGCCACTACGCCCAGGCCGGGGCCGAGGTTATTCAGCGTTGCCGTCACTGCGGCAAACGCGGAGAAATCATCAACGCCGGTAGCAATGATCGCCAGCATGCTGACGATAAACACCAGCGCATAGGCGGAGAAAAATCCCCACACCGCCTCCAGAATGCGTTCCGGCAGCGCGCGGTTGCCCAATTTGATGGTATAGACCGCGTTAGGGTGCACCAGCCTTTTCAACTCGCGCGAGCCCTGCAGGTACAACAGCAGAATACGGATCACCTTCAGGCCGCCGCCGGTCGAGCCGGCGCAGCCGCCGATGAATGCCGAACACAACAACAGCATCGGCAGGAACAGCGGCCACTTGGCGATGCTGTCGGTCGTAAAACCGGCCGTAGTCGCCATCGATACCACCTGGAAGAACGCCTGATTGAGCGTTTCCATACCGCTCTTATAGACGCCATGTCCCCAGAGCACCAACGTGCACACCACCACCAGCGTCAGCTGGACGAAGATGAACATGCGGAATTCAGGATCGCGCCCGTATACCTTCAGACTGCGGCCGCTGAGCAAAGCGAAGTGCAGGCCGTAGTTACAGCCGGAAATCAGCAGGAACACGGCGATGATGGTGTTGATGGTCGGACTGGCGTAATAACCGATACTGGCGTCGTGGGTAGAAAAGCCGCCGATGGCGATGGTCGAGAAACTGTGGCCGATGGCATCGAACACCGACATTCCTGCTCCCCAGAGCGCCAGCGCACAGGCTACGGTCAGCAACACATAGATTAGCCACAGGGTTTTGGCTGTTTCGGCGATGCGCGGGCGCATTTTGTTATCTTTCAGCGGCCCGGGCATTTCTGCCCGATACAACTGCATGCCGCCGACGCCGAGTATCGGCAGTATCGCCACCGCCAACACAATGATCCCCATGCCGCCCATCCATTGCAGCATTTGGCGATAGAACAGAATGGCCTTCGGCAGCGAATCCAGTCCCACCAGCGTCGTCGCACCGGTGGTCGTCAGCCCCGAGAAGGATTCAAAGAAGGCGTCGGTCAGCGACAAGTTGGGCCGTTCAGAAAACAGGAACGGCAATGCCCCCACGCTGCCCAGCACGGTCCAGAACAGCACGACGATCAGGAAGCCTTCGCGGGGTTTCAGTTCGTGTTTCTGTTTGCGGTTCGGCCACCACAGCATCAGACCGATGGTCAGCGCCACGAAGAAGGTTTGGCTGAACGCGCGCCCCGCCCCATCGCGGTAAATCAATGCCACCAGGCCGGGAATAAACATCGTCCCGGAGAACAGGATGACCAGCAGACCAACGATACGGGTTATGGCGCGAAAATGCATTTCAGCACGATCCTTAGCAATTCAATTGGGAGGAATTATTGCGAAATGGGGGTTAATTGCAAATTACCGCGACTAAGATCACGCAATTTATTCCCAAACAGCTCGACCTCCGTGGCCGGCAACGCCAGATGCAGCACGACGGCGGCGCCGTATTCACCCTGCAGGATCCGACCTGCGGTTTGCTGCAGCAAGTTCTCCACCAACGCCAACTGCGCATAGTCGCACTGCAAGATATATTCGGCTTCCGGCACCTTTTGAGCCAACGCCAGCTGCTTCAACGCCTGTTGAACACCGTTGCCATAGGCTTTCACCAATCCGCCGGTGCCCAACTTGACGCCGCCGTAGTAACGAACGACCACGGCGGTCACTTCCCCGATGCCGCTGCCCATGAGCTGCGCGAGGATCGGTTTGCCGGCGGTACCCGACGGCTCTCCGTCGTCGGAGAATCCCAACTGCTGCGAGTCATCGGGGCTGCCGGCGACGAAGGCCCAACAATGGTGCCGCGCCGCCGGGTGTTCATCCCGCACCTGCTGAATAAACGTCTTTGCCGCTTCTACCCCGCTGGTCGGCGCCAGCAGGGTGATAAAACGGCTCTTCTTTATTTCTTCGGTAAAGCAGGTTGCTTCCGCCGGTATCGGATACGGCCGCATCAGGCCAGGTTCAGATCGCGCGTCATGTTCTCGATGCGCTTTTCGTGGATCACGATGTTGTCTTCGATGCGGATGCCGCCATACGGCTTCAGCGCATCGATGCGATCCCAGGCGAAGTGCTGCTTGAACTCACCGCTGCGCCACGGCGCCAACAGAGATTCGATGAAGTACAGACCCGGCTCGATGGTCAATACCATGCCCGGCTGCAACACACGGGTGCAACGCAGGAACGGATACTTGGCCGGCGCCGCCAGATGGGTGCCTTGCTCGTCCTGCATAAAGCCGGCGGCGTCGTGCACCTGCAGGCCCAGCGGGTGGCCCAGCCCGTGCGGCAGGAACGGCGTAGTGATGCCCGTTTCAACCATCGCCTCTTCGCTGAGGCCGTTCACCAGCTTGTGATTCTTGAGCAGCTTGGCGATGCGCTGGTGCATCTGCACATGGTAGTCGGTATAGCGCACGCCGGTTTTGATGGTGTCGATCAGCGCCAGCTGTTCACCGTTGAGATCTTTCACCAGATGGGCGAATTCGCTGCCGCTTTGCGCCGCGTAGGTGCGGGTCAGATCGGCGGCGTAGCCGTTGTATTCCGCGCCGGCGTCGATCAGGAAACTCAGGGATTCGGCCGGCGGCTGATGATCCAGCTTGGTGTAGTGCAGTACCGAAGCGTGTTCGTTCAGCGCCACGATGTTGTCGTAAGGCACGTCGGTATCGCGGTGGCCTGTCGCCGTGAGGTAGGCCAGATTGATGTCGAACTCGCTCATGCCGGAGAGGAAGGCTTCATGCGCCGCACGATGGCCGGTTACCGCCGTCTTCTGCGCTTCGCGCATGCAGGCCAGCTCATAGCCGGTTTTGATCGAACGGTGGAAATCCAGGTAGTTCAACACCGCTTTCGGGTTGATATTTTCCGAAGGGATGCCGAGATCGCGGGCGCGCTGTTGCGCATAACCGATATAGCCCACGCGCTCGCGCTGCGGCGGAAGCTGCTGGGCGATAGCGTCGGCGTTGGCCAGCGGCATCAATTCAAGGGATTTGGTCCAGAAACTGTCCGGCAGCGGCTCTACACTGTGCCAGTAGTCAACCGGGGAGTAGAACCACAGCTTCGGCTTGTTGACGCCATCAATCCACAACCAGCAGTTCGGTACCAACGTCACCGGCACCCAGGCTTTGAAATGCGCGTTCACTTTGAACGGATAGCTATGGTCGTCCAAAAATACCTTTTGCAGTTCACCGGAGTGAATCAGCAGCGCATCCAACTTGTTGCGCTCCAGCACTTCGCGCGCGCGTTTTTGCAGCTCTGCCAGGTGGTCGTTATACAAAGAAGCCAGCGTTTCCATCACATTACCCTTATGCCTTAGCACGAAAGAAGTCATCTTAACACAGCGCTCCGGCGCACCAACCTCATCGCGTTGGGCATGCGGAGCAGCTCGCAATTCCCGGCAAATGCCGTTACATCCGCAGTTTAACCTTAGCCAGCCGAGTGCCATCGTCAGCCCCGCATCGTCGTCGCCATGACGCCAGCCGCCTTATTCATGCCTAACCTCGCCTGAATGATAAATCGCCGCTGGCAAGTGTATGAAGGCCGACAACCGCCAGCAAATGCCGATAGCACATAAAATATAACTTCGTTTTAAATCAAAACGCTAACTTGGTGAGATGTGATCCGACCAGCAAATATGCAATCTCTCATTTGCATATTTTTAACATAAAAACCACACTCCTCATCATCTGGTCATACCAGATCATACGCTGATTCAGGAGATAGACATGCTCTACCAAGGCGAAACATTACAACTGCACTGGCTCGATAACGGCATCGCCGAGCTGGTGTTCAACGCACCGGGCTCGGTCAACAAGCTGGACACCCGCACCGTCGCCAGCCTGGGCGAAGCGCTCACCGTGCTGGAAAACCAGCCTGAGCTGAAAGGGCTGCTGCTGCGTTCCTCCAAAGCCGCGTTTATCGTCGGCGCCGATATCACCGAATTCCTTTCTCTGTTCGCCGCACCGGCTGAAAAGCTGCAAGAGTGGCTGGTGTTCGCCAACAACGTCTTTAACCGGCTGGAAGATTTACCGGTGCCGACCATTTCGGCCATTAACGGCTATGCGCTCGGCGGCGGTTGCGAATGCATTCTGGCGACCGATTTCCGCGTCGCCTCACCGGACGCGCGCATTGGCCTGCCGGAAACCAAATTGGGCATCATGCCGGGCTTCGGCGGTTCCGTCCGCCTGCCGCGCCTGCTGGGTAACGACAGCGCGCTGGAAATCATCGCCGCCGGCAAAGACGTCAGCGCCAAAGAGGCGCTGAAAGTCGGCCTGGTGGATGCGGTGGCGGCACCGGAAAAACTGGCCGAAGCGGCGCTCAACATGCTGCAACAGGCGATCGACGGCAAGCTGGACTGGCGCGCCGCGCGTCAACCTAAGCTGGAGCCGCTGAAACTCAGCCCGATTGAAGCGGCGATGAGCTTCACCACCGCCAAAGGCATGGTGCTGCAGACCGCCGGTAAACATTACCCGGCGCCGATGACCGCGGTGAAGACCATTGAAGCCGCCGCCAAGCTGGGCCGCGATGAAGCGCTGAAACTGGAAACCGCCAGCTTCGTGCCGTTGGCGCGTTCCAACGAAGCGCGCGCGCTGGTCGGCATCTTCCTCAACGATCAGTTCGTGAAGAGCCAGGCGAAAAAGCTGGCCAAGAATGTGGATGCGCCGAAACAGGCGGCGGTGCTGGGCGCCGGCATCATGGGCGGCGGCATCGCTTACCAATCGGCGCTGAAAGGCGTGCCGGTGATCATGAAAGACATCAGCGACAAGTCGCTGACGTTGGGCATGAGCGAAGCGGCCAAGCTGCTCAATAAGCAACTGGAGCGCGGCAAGCTGGATGGCCTGAAAATGGCACAGGTGCTGTCGACCATTCAGCCGACGCTGGACTACGCCGGCATCGAGCGCGCGCAGGTGATCGTCGAAGCGGTCGTCGAGAACCCGAAAGTCAAAGCCGCCGTGCTGTCGGAAGTGGAAACCCTGATCGGTGAGGACACCGTGCTGGCGTCGAACACCTCGACCATTCCGATTAATCACCTGGCAAAATCGCTGAAGCGCCCGCAAAACTTCTGCGGCATGCACTTCTTTAACCCGGTACACCGCATGCCACTGGTTGAAATCATCCGCGGCGAACAGACCAGCGATGACACCATCGCCAAGGTGGTGGCCTACGCCAGCCGCATGGGCAAAACGCCGATCGTGGTAAACGACTGCCCGGGCTTCTTCGTCAACCGCGTGCTGTTCCCGTATTTCGCCGGCTTCAGCCTGCTGCTGCGCGACGGCGCCGACTTCCGTCAGATTGATAAAGTGATGGAAAAACAGTTCGGCTGGCCGATGGGCCCGGCCTACCTGCTCGACGTCGTGGGCATCGACACCGCGCATCATGCGCAGGCGGTGATGGCTGCCGGCTTCCCGGATCGCATGAGCAAAGACTACCGCGACGCCATTGACGTGATGTTCGACAACCAGCGCTTCGGTCAAAAAAATCAGCTGGGCTTCTACCGCTATAGCCAGGACAGCAAAGGCAAGCCGCGCAAGGACAACGACGAGCAGACCGATGCGCTGCTGGCCGAAGTGAGTCAATCGCGCCAGACCATCAGCGACGAAGAAATCATTGCGCGCATGATGATCCCGATGATCAACGAAGTGGTTCGCTGCCTGGAAGAGAAGATCGTCGCCAGCCCGGCGGAAGCCGATATGGCGTTGGTCTACGGCATTGGCTTCCCTCCGTTCCACGGCGGCGCGTTCCGCTACCTGGATACGCTCGGCACCGCCAACTACGTTGAGCAGGCCCAGCGTTACGCACACCTCGGCGCCCTGTATCAGGTGCCGGCCGGTCTGCGCGCCAAGGCCGAACGCAATGAAAGCTACTACCCGGTGGCGACACCGCTGTCCGACGTCGCTACCCGCCAACCGGCATGAGGTCATAAAGATGGAAAACGTAGTTATTGTTGATGCCGTACGCACGCCGATGGGCCGTTCCAAGGGCGGCGCCTTCCGCCAGGTGCGCGCCGAAGATCTCTCCGCTCACCTGATGCGTGAAGTGCTGAGCCGCAACCCGGCGCTGGACGCCGCCGAGATCGATGACATTTACTGGGGCTGCGTGCAGCAGACGCTGGAACAAGGCTTCAACATCGCCCGCAACGCCGCGCTGCTGGCCGAGATCCCGCACCGCGTGCCGGCGGTGACCGTCAATCGCCTGTGCGGCTCTTCGATGCAGGCGCTGCACGACGCGGCGCGCGCCATCATGGTTGGCGACGTAAACGTCAGCCTGATCGGCGGCGTGGAACACATGGGCCATGTGCCGATGAATCACGGCGTTGACTTCCATCCGGGGCTGAGCCGCAGCGTGGCCAAAGCCGCCGGGATGATGGGGCTGACCGCCGAAATGCTGGCCAAGATGCACAACATCAGCCGCCAGATGCAGGATGAGTTTGCCGCCCGCTCCCACCAGCGCGCGCATGCGGCGACGCTGGCCGGCTACTTTAAAAACGAGATCATACCGACCAACGGCCACGACGCCGATGGCGTGCTGACCCGTTACGATTTCGATGAAGTCATTCGCCCGGAAACCACCGTCGAAAGCCTGTCGGCCCTGCGCCCGGCGTTCGATCCGGTCAACGGCACCGTCACCGCCGGCAGTTCTTCCGCCCTGTCGGACGGCGCTTCCGCCATGCTGCTGATGAGCGAATCGCGCGCCAAAGCGCTCGGTTTGAAGGCCCGCGCCCGCATCCGCTCGATGGCGGTCGTCGGCTGCGATCCTTCCATCATGGGTTACGGCCCGGTGCCGGCCAGCAAGCTGGCGCTGAAACGCGCCGGTCTGAGCGTGCAGGACATCGATCTGTTCGAGCTGAACGAAGCGTTCGCCGCCCAGTCGCTGCCGTGCATCAAGGATCTGGGGCTGATGGACAGCATCGACGACAAGATCAACCTGAACGGCGGCGCCATCGCGCTCGGCCACCCGCTGGGGTGTTCAGGCTCCCGCATCTCGACCACCCTGTTGAACAACATGGAACGTCGCGACGCGCAGTTCGGCCTGGCGACCATGTGCATCGGCCTGGGCCAGGGCATCGCCACCGTCTTTGAACGCGTTTAGCTGTGTCTATCTTGGGATGACCGCGCCACCACTTCAAATCGCGGCATCCCGCCAAGTTTAGTTGCCGTTCTTCCCGCCTGTCAGGGGCGGGTTTTTTATGCCTGACGTTTGCCGGCGCCCAAATAAAAACGGGGCGACCCTCGGCCACCCCGTTCACTGCGCATCGCATCGGTCAGATAAACGAAAACGCGTCGCCGAACATATGCGCTTCCAGCGCGCCGCGCTCGGCGCAGAAACGCTCACGGGCGATTTTCGCCATCTCGAAACGCCCGGCGATATAGATGTCGTGCTCCGCCAGCGTGCCGAAATCCTGCAGCACCGCGCTGAGCACGGTGCCGCTGCGGCCGCGCCATTCGGCTTCCGGCTGCTCGACCACCGGGATCACCTTCAGATTCGGATGCTGCAACGACAGCGCTTCCAGCTCGCTCAGATCGTACAGGTGCTTCAGCTCACGCCCGCCCCAGTAGATAGAAATATCGCGATCGGGCTGCTGCTCCAACGCGGTCAACAAGATTGAACGCGCGTAAGAGAAGCCGGTGCCACCGGCGATCAGCACCAGCGGACGGCTGCCCTCTTCCCGCAGCCAGGCATCGCCGTGCGGCACGTCGACGGTGATCGCCTGCTCTTTCAGGATGCGATCCATCACCGCCATGGCGTACAGATTCAGCTCCGAAGCGCCGATGTGCAGCTCGATGTAATCTTGCTGCGTCGGGGTAGATGCCAGCGAGAACGGGCGCTTGTCGCGCTCGTCCATCACCACCATCAGATATTGCCCTGCCTTGAAAGAAAACGGCTGCTCGGGCACCAGACGTACCCGATAAACCGTATCGGTAATGGCCTCTACCGAGGTCACTTTACAGCTCAATATTGTCATGCGTTCCCTCTGTCGGGTCATCAATGCAAAGCTGAGAACAGGGCCTGACGCTACAGCGTCGGCTCCCTGTCACTGAAGATTGCGAGCTCATCCCAGATTTCGTCGACGCGCGCACGTACCTTTTCATCCATCTGAATCGGACGGCCCCATTCGCGATCGGTTTCACCCGGCCATTTATTGGTGGCGTCCAGCCCCATCTTCGAACCCAGGCCGGAAACCGGTGAGGCGAAGTCCAGATAGTCGATCGGCGTATTCTCCACCAGAACGGTATCCCTTGCCGGATCCATTCGTGTGGTGATCGCCCAAATTACGTCGTTCCAGTCGCGCGCATTGACGTCGTCATCGCAGACGATAACAAATTTGGTGTACATAAACTGCCGCAGGAACGACCAGACACCCATCATCACGCGTTTAGCGTGGCCGGCGTACTGTTTCTTCATGGTCACTACCGCCAGGCGGTACGAGCACCCTTCCGGCGGCAGATAGAAATCGACGATTTCCGGGAACTGCTTTTGCAGAATCGGCACGAACACTTCATTCAATGCCACGCCCAGGATCGCCGGCTCATCCGGCGGGCGGCCGGTGTAGGTCGAGTGGTAGATCGCGTTGCGGCGCTGGGTGATGTGGGTGACGGTGAACACCGGGAACTGGTCGATTTCATTGTAGTAACCGGTGTGGTCGCCGTAGGGGCCTTCCGGCGCCATTTCACCCGGCTCGATATAACCTTCCAGCACGATTTCAGCGCTGGCGGGCACTTCCAGATCGTTGGAAAGGCACTTGACCACTTCGGTTTTATTGCCGCGCAGCAGCCCGGCAAAAGCGTATTCAGACAGGGTATCCGGCACCGGCGTCACCGCGCCGAGGATGGTGGCGGGATCGGCGCCCAGCGCCACCGCAACCGGGAAACGCTCGCCGGGGTGCGCCTGGCACCACTCCTGATAATCCAGCGCGCCGCCGCGATGCGACAGCCAGCGCATGATCACTTTATTCTTGCCCAGCACCTGCTGGCGATAGATGCCGAGATTTTGCCGTTCTTTATGCGGGCCGCGGGTCACCGTCAGCCCCCAGGTGATCAGCGGCGCGGCGTCTTCCGGCCAGCAGTGCATCACCGGAATACGGCCCAGATCGACGTCCTCGCCCTGCCATACCTGCTCCTGACAAGGCGCAGACCCCAGCACCTTGGTCGGCATATTCAGCACCTGCTTGAACTTCGGCATTTTGTCGAACAGATCGCGGAAGCCTTTCGGCGGCTCCGGCTCTTTGAGGAACGCCAGCAGTTTGCCGACTTCGCGCAGCGCGCTGATGTCTTCCTGCCCCATGCCCATCGCTACGCGATTGGCGGTGCCGAACAGGTTGCACAGCACCGGCATGTCGTAGCCTTTCGGGTTTTCAAACAGCAATGCCGGGCCGCCCGCCCGCAGGGTGCGATCGGCAATCTCCGTCATTTCCAGGTAAGGATCGATCGGCTGGCTGATGCGTTTTAGTTCCCCTCTCTTCTCCAGCAACGAGAGGAAATCGCGTAAGTCACGGTATTTCATGCTGATCATTATAACGGCCAGTGGGGAGGGCATTATAAGCCCTCTTCACGGTTGTTGCTGCAATTTTGTTAACGCCGCCCGCCATCGGGTGGCCCTCAGCCGCAGTTGAACGGCACCAGCGCAGCCAGCGCACGCGTATCCTGATATTCGCGCGTCTCCTCGCCGTGGCGGAACACCTTGAAGCCCTGCCCGTTGGCGCTGAAGTAACGCAGCTCGTTGCCTTCAACGTGCAGCAGGCTGCCTTCACGCAGCGCCACCACCGATTCACTTGGGTTGATCGCGCAGAACTCCGCCAGGCGCTCGTCTCGGGTTTCGCCCATGTGGCCGCTGATATGCGCGTCGATGTAATGCGGGTTGATTTGCACCGGGAACAGCCCCAGCGCCGGCAGCACCACGCTGCAGCGCACCGGCATATCATTGGTGGTGCGAATGCTCGGCGTGGCCACGTTGCAACCGGCGCTCCAGCCGACGTAAGGCACTTCACGCTCGCGCACCGCGCGCTGGATGGGCACGATCAGGCCTTGTTCGTGCAGCATTTGGTTCAGCAACCAGGTATTGCCGCCGCTGACCAAAATGCACTCCGCCTGCGCGATCGCCGCCGCCGGCGAAGCGGCGTGGTGGATACTGGTGACTTCGATGCCCAGCGTTTGCGCCAGCTCCTGCGCACGCTGGTCGTAGTCGTAACGGATCAGCGCATAAGGGATAAAAACGGCGGATTTGATGCCGCGACGCGCAATCATCGCCAGCAGTTGGCTTTTGGCATACCCCAGCAGCTCGGCTTCGCCAGACAGCTTGCCGTTGCTCAACAGAAACAGCTCCATTTATCTTCCCTCGGTCAAAAACGATGAATAGCGTCACAGCCGGTGGCGCAACGCCTTGCCATACTGTGACGGTAACAAATTTTTAGCCCTCTGTTATACCAGCGCCGTATCGATAAGTGTGTGACCCCTCGCTAATAGCCGCATATTCATAGAGATAGGTGATGTTACACGCTGAAACTTGCATCACTATGTATCCGGAAGCGCTTTTGATATGCTTACCGGCTGGCAGAAAGGCATGTGAAATTATGGAATCCTGGTATCTACTTTATTGCAAACGCGGTCAGCTGTTGCGGGCGCAGGAACATCTGGAACGGCAGCAGGTAAACTGCCTCAGCCCGATCATCACGCTGGAAAAGATCGTGCGCGGCAAGCGTATCGCGGTCAGCGAACCCCTGTTTCCCAACTATCTGTTTGTGGAGTTCGACCCGGAGCGCATTCACACCACCACCATCAGCGCCACCCGCGGCGTCAGCCACTTCGTGCGCTTCGGCGCGCTGCCGAGCGTCATCCCGAGCAAGGTGATCGATGAGCTGCGCACGCACGCCAGCGAAACCTATGTCGATCCGGAAACCCCGCAGCCGGGGGATACCGTCCTGATCGTCGACGGCGTGTTCGAAGGGCTGCAGGCGATCTACACCGAGCCGGACGGCGAGGCCCGCTCCATGTTGTTGCTGAACCTGATCAACAAACAGGTCAGCCAAAGCATCGACAACCGACAGTTCCAGAAGATGTAATGCAAAAGGCGCCCTCAGGCGCCTTTTTGTTGGCTCATTTCACGCTTAGCGACGCATCGCATCGTCATGCAGCCACTGTGCGACACGCTTGGCGAAGTAGGTCAGCACGCCGTCGGCGCCGGCGCGTTTGAAGCACATCAACGACTCCATCACCGCAGGCTGCTCCTGCAGCCAGCCGTTCTGAATCGCCGCCATATGCATGGCGTACTCGCCGGACACCTGATAAGCGAAGGTTGGCACGCCGAAGGTATCCTTCACGCGGCGCACAACGTCGAGGTACGGCATGCCCGGTTTCACCATCACCATATCCGCGCCTTCCTGCAGATCCTGTGCAATCTCCTGCAGCGCTTCATCGCTGTTGGCCGGATCCATCTGATAGGTCTTCTTGTTGCCACCCTTCAGATTGCCGCTGGAACCCAGCGCATCGCGGAACGGGCCGTAGTAACAGGAAGCATACTTGGCGGAGTAGGCCATAATCTGGGTGTTCACCAGACCCTGCAATTCCAGACGATCTCGGATCGCCCCGATGCGGCCGTCCATCATGTCGCTCGGCGCCACGATTTCCGCGCCCGCTTCGGCATGGGAAAGCGCCTGACGCACCAGAATGTCTTTGGTCACGTCGTTAATCACATAACCCTGCTCATCGATTACCCCATCCTGCCCGTGCGTGGTGTAGGGATCGAGCGCTACGTCAGTCAGAATGCCCAGCTCAGGCACCGCGTCTTTCAGCGCACGCACCGTGCGCTGCACCAGCCCTTCCGGGTTATAGGCTTCTTCCGCATGCAGCGATTTCAGACCTGGCTCAATCACCGGGAACAGGGAGATCACCGGCACGCCGAGTTTGGCGATGGTTTCCGCTTCCTTGACCAGCAGATCGATCGTCATGCGCGATACGCCCGGCATCGAGGCCACTTCTTCCTGACGGTTGCTACCTTCCATGACAAACACCGGATAAATCAGGTCGTTGACCGTCAGTTGGTTCTCGGCCACCAGGCGGCGGCTGAAGTCATGACGGCGCACGCGGCGCATACGGCGACCAGGGAAGGTGCCCGGAAATGCATAGCTCATAGTTTTCTCCTAGCTCAAACCAGCCGGAATAGCCGGCGGGCGTTCTCATCGGTTTTTTGCCCCAGCCATTGCGGCTCTTCCTGTCGCCAGACGGCGACCTGATGCACGATATGGGGCAGGAAACAGGGTTCGTTGCGGCGAGATGCAGGTTTAGGCTGTAAATCCCGGGGCAACAGATAAGGGGCGTCCGTTTCCAGCAGCAGACGCTCGGCCGGGATCTGCGGCAACAGGGCGCGCAATTCCAGGCCGCGCCGCTCGTCGCAGACCCAACCGGTAATCCCGATCGACAGGCCCAGCGACAGGCAGCTAGTTAATTCTTCGGCGGTGCCGGTGAAGCAGTGCACCACGGCCGCGGGCAGTTTATCCAACCACGGCGTCAGTAGCTCGGCAAAACGTGCGTGTGCGTCGCGGCAATGAAGAAACACCGGCAGCGCCAACTCCGCCGCCAGCGCCAGCTGCGCGGTGAACGCCGCTTCCTGCTGCGCGGGCGTCGAGAAATTGCGGTTGAAATCCAGGCCGCATTCACCGATCGCCGCCACTTCAGGGCGCGCGGCCAACGCATAAATCTGCTCGGCGGTGTGTTCATCCCAGCCGCTGGCGTAGTGCGGATGCACGCCGGCGGTAGACCAACAGTAGCCCGCATGTTGCCGCGCCAGTTCGGCGGCCTCGCGGCTCTCCGCCAGATCGGTGCCGGTAATCAACATCCCCGTCACGCCCGCGGCGCGGGCGCGTTCCACCACCGCCTGGCGATCTTTGGCGAATTGGCTGCTGGTGAGATTAACGCCGATATCAAACATGGTTTTTTCCAAAGCAAAAGCCGCCCAGTGGGCGGCTTAGCAATCAATGTGGATCATGAGGCTGGGGGTTCGTCACCCTCGTCTTCTTCTTCCGCTTGCGGACGACGCTTGCCGGTATAGAAGCGAGCGAAGAATACCCCCACTTCAAACAGCAGATACATCGGTATTGCCAACAGGGTTTGCGAGAACACGTCCGGCGGCGTCAACAGCATGCCGACCACAAACGCGCCGACCAATACATACGGCCGTTTCTTCTTCAGATCTTCCGGCGAGGTGACACCACTCCAGCACAGCAGAATGATGGCGACCGGCACTTCGAAGGCGACGCCGAACGCCATAAACAGCGCCATGACGAAATCGAGGTAGTTTTTAATGTCGGTCGCAATGGTCACCCCCATCGGCGCGGTCTTGGCAAAGAAGCCAAAGGCCAGCGGGAACACGATGAAGTAGGCGAAGGCCATGCCGAGGTAGAACAGCAGGCTGCTGGATACCAGCAGCGGCATCATCAGGCGGCGTTCATGCTTGTACAGCGCCGGCGCGATGAATGCCCACACCTGATACAGAATCATCGGCGCGGAGACAAACACCGAGACGATCATGGTCAGCTTGATCGGCGTAAAGAACGGTGACGCCACGTCGGTGGCGATCATGCTCGCCCCGGCCGGCAACTGCTTGAGCAGCGGTGCAGAAACCAGCTGGTAGATGTCGTTGGCGAAAAACACCAGCACCACGAACACCGCCAGCACGCAAATAATCGAGTTCAACAGCCGCTTGCGCAGCTCTATCAGATGACTGATAAGGGGTTGGGTATCTTCAACAGCCATGTATTAACGATCGCCACTAGGTTGGTGAGACGCTGGGATTTTATCCGCAACAGGTTCGACAGGTGCCGGCGCGGTTTCCACCGGTGCTTTGGCCGGTTGCGCCGCCACGGGCGCAGCCGGGGATGCAGCCGCAACGGCCTCAGGCTCCGCTGCCGGTTTTGGCACGGCGGCGGGTGCGCTGGCGCGGGTTGCCGCTTCCGCCGGCGTCACGCCGTCGTGCAAGGCTTCCGGATCGATGGCCTGCGGGTTATGAATGGTGTTCGCCAGCTCTTCTGTCTCGCCCCGGTAGGTGCGTTTCAATGATTCCGCCGCGTCTTTCAGCTCATCCATCGATGCCTTCAGTTCCGGCGTCAGGTTCTGCAGGCCGGCCTGTTCGGCTTTTTTCAGGCTGTCCTGCAGCTCCTGCAGCTTCAGTTCCTGAGACAGTTCGTGCTGCACCGAGGCCGCCAGCGAGCGCAGCGCGCGGATCCAGCCCGACACCGTTCTGACCGCGACCGGCAACCGTTCCGGCCCCAGAACAATCAGGCCGATCACCAGCACCAGCAGCAGCTCACTAAACCCAATGTCAAACACGGTTTATACCTGCTCTTTGTTCTTCGACTCTTCCGGTTTCACTTCCGGCTGCTTATCGGTAATAGGCTTGGCCGCGAAGTCAGCGTCATCCAGGCTGCTTTTTTCAGCCGTGTTGGGGTTCGACGGCGTATCGTCGCCGATCGCCTTTTTGAAGCCCTTGATCGAGGCGCCGAGATCGGAGCCCAGCGTGCGCAGTTTTTTGGTGCCGAACAGCAGCACCACGATCACTGCGATGATCAACAATTGCGTAATACTAATACCGCCCATTTCAATTACCTCTAATTTTAAAGGGTCTTTTAAAGCCAGCCCGCATTATAGGCTCGGCCTTACCAGAGTAACGAATTAAATCAGGTGGTTCGCTTCCAGCCAATCACCCAGCATACGATGCCGGCGGCCATCATCCAGGCGGGAAACACCTCGATTTGCCCCAGCAGCAACAGCGTACCGCTTACTAACAGTGTAGCGCCAACGCCGAACAAATAACGTGACTGCCCCTGACGAACCCGCTGAGCCTGCATTTGGTTGGTCAGCTTATCAACGCTTTGTTGCAACAGTTTATGCTGCTGCAGGCTGTCGTAAAACAGCTCGGGCAGTTCGGGCAGCTTCTCCGCCCAGAACGGCGCTTTCTCTTTCAGCGCGCGCACCACGGCAGGAATGCCGACCTGATCGCGCAGCCAGCTCTCGAGGAACGGCTTAGCGGTAGTCCACAGATCCAGCTGCGGGTAGAGCTGGCGCCCCAGCCCTTCAACATACAGCAAGGTCTTCTGCAATAACACCAGCTGCGGCTGCACTTCCATATTGAAGCGGCGCGCGGTGTTGAACAGGTTGAGCAGCACGTTGCCGAAGGAAATTTCCGCCAGCGGCTTCTCGAAAATCGGCTCGCACACGGTGCGAATGGCGAATTCGAAGTCTTCCACGTTGGTGTCGCGCGGCACCCAACCGGAGTCGACGTGCAGTTCCGCCACCTTGCGGTAATCGCGGTTGAAGAAGGCGATGAAGTTTTCCGCCAGATAGCGCTTATCATCCTTGTTCAGCGAGCCGACGATGCCGCAGTCGATGCCGATATAGCAAGGATCTTCAGGATGTTCGTAGCTGACGAAAATATTACCGGGATGCATGTCCGCATGGAAGAAGCTGTCGCGGAATACCTGGGTAAAGAACACCTGGACGCCGCGTTCCGCCAACAGTTTCATGTTGGTGCCCTGCCGTTCAAGCGTGGCGATGTCCGAGACCGGAATGCCGTAGATGCGTTCCATCACCAATACGCTTTCACGGCAGTAGTCGGAATAAACTTCCGGTACGTACAGCATCGGGCTGCCGTCGAAATTGCGGCGCAGCTGAATGGCGTTGGCCGCTTCGCGCAGCAGGTTCAATTCGTCCAGCAGGGTTTTCTCGTACTCGCGCACCACTTCACGCGGGCGCAGACGGCGGCCGTCCGGCAACAGCTTCGGCACCCAGCCGGCCAACCGGTACATCAGCCGCACGTCGGCCTTGATGATCGGCCCGATATCCGGCCGGATCACCTTCAGCACCACTTCCTGGCCGGTGGTTTTCAACCGCGCGGTATGCACCTGCGCGATCGAGGCAGAGGCCAACGGCTGCTGATCGAAATCGTCGAACCAGGTTTCCAGTGGGCCACCCATCGCCAGCTCGATATGTTTACGCGCCAGCGCGCCGTCGAAAGGCGCCACCCGATCCTGCAGCAACGTCAGCTGATCGGCAATGTGCGGCGGAAACAGATCGCGACGGGTCGACATCATCTGGCCGAACTTGATCCATACCGGCCCCAGCTCCTGCAGCGCCAGCCGCAGACGTTCGCCCAGCGGCTTGTCCTTGTGCCGATTCGGCATCCAGAACAGCAGACGGCGGCCAAAGCGCAGCGGCAGCGTCAAACGCATTTTAGGGATCAGTTCGTCCAGCCCATAGCTGAGAAAAACGCGGACGATAAAATACAAACGGCGCAGTTCGCCTGGGGTCATCGCTTGCCCTCCAACTTGTCCATGCGGGCAAACAGCGCTTCCGCGCTGCGGGCGAGAGCATCAACTTCTTCGTTGAACCACACCACTTCCAGTGGCCCCGGCGCCAGGCGCCACTCTTCCGTCAACGTCTCCGCCATGTCCTGCTGCCGGCGCATAAAGCCGGCTTTCAGCAGCGAGGCGCCTTTTCCCAGCGCCTGCGTAATGCCCTGGGCGGCGATATCGCCGATGTAAGGCGCCAGCCACTCCGCCGGATCCCACTCCGCCAGATCGAGCAGGCCAACCAGCTGTTGCACCACCTGAATATCGCCTTCCACCGTCAATTCGCCGCTGCGCATCAGCACCGGCAACTGCTGGCGATCGCGCAGCTTCAGTAAGACGGGAATGCGGCTGCGCACCGTGCAATCGGCGCTGTCTTCGGACTGCCCAAGCACGTCTACGCGCAGTTCGCTGAACACCAGCACCAGCGGTGAAGCCAGCTCTTCCAGTTCGATGCGCAGCACCTTGCCCGCCAGGCGTTGGCGAGCGGCTTTCATGCTGCGATCGCGAAACAGCAGGTTATTCAGCGAGGTTTCCAGCGCAGCGGTCAGCAGAGGGGTAAACAGCATCGGCATCTCCCTCTCAGAACTTGAAGCCGCGATGCAGGGCGACAATCCCACCGGTCAGGTTGAAATAGGTGACGTTTTCAAAACCGGCGTTGCCCATCATGCCCTTCAGGGTTTCCTGATCGGGGTGCATGCGGATCGATTCCGCCAGGTAGCGGTAGCTGTCCGGATCTTTCACCACCAGCTCGCCGATCTTCGGCAGCACGTGGAAGGAGTAGGCATCGTAAGCCTTGCTCAGCGGCGCCAGCAGCGGCTTGGAGAACTCCAGCACCAGCAGGCGGCCGCCCGGCTTGAGCACGCGGAACATCGAGCGCAGCGCTTTGTCTTTGTCGGTGACATTGCGCAGGCCGAAGGAGATGGTGATGCAATCGAAGTAGTTGTCCGGGAACGGCAGCGCTTCGGCGTTGGCCTGCACGTAATTGATGTTGCCGACGATGCCGCGATCGCGCAGTTTCTCGCGCCCCATCTTCAGCATCGAATCGTTGATGTCCGCCAGCACCACCTGCCCCTGCTCGCCGACCATGCGGGAGAACTTGGCGGCCAGGTCGCCGGTACCGCCGGCCAGATCCAGCACGCGCTGCCCGCGGCGCACGCCGCTGCAGTCAATGGTGAAACGCTTCCAGATACGGTGGATGCCGAACGACATCAGGTCGTTCATCACGTCATACTTTGCCGCTACCGAATGAAAAACGTCCGCCACCATGGCCTGTTTTTCGTCTCTAGCGACGGTGCGAAAACCGAAATCGGTGGTTTCCTGCGGTTGATCTGCCATTGTCCTGCCTGCTATTCAGTCAATTTTGTGTGGATGAGTGTACCAGAAGCTCGGAGAATACCCCACCTCGCCACGGCCTCAGCCGTGCGAAACGAAGCCCGGTTCCCCGGCGGTATCGTCATCGTCTTTCGTCTGCGGCAGCGCGGCGACATCGTCGTCGTTCGCCTCTTCCGCTTCATCGTGTTGCGCGCCGGCTTGCTGCGCCAGCAGCGGGTTTATCGGCCGTTTGACCTCAACCCCCAGCGCGCGGAAACCTTCAATTTGGCCGATAAGATTACCACGGCCTTCGCTCAGTTTGTTCATCGCCTGACGATAACTGCCCTGCGCCTTGTCCAGGCTCTGCCCCAGCGCGGACATATCGTCCACGAACAGCCGCATCTTGTCATACAGTTTCGCCGCGCGATCGGCGATGCGCTGCGCGTTCTGGCTTTGATGCTCATAGCGCCACAGGTTGGTGATGGTGCGCAGCGCCACCAGCAACGTGGTCGGGCTGACCAGCATGATGTTGTGCTTGAGCGCTTCGCTGATCAGCTCCGGTTCGCGATCGATAGCCAGCAGGAAGGCGGGCTCGACCGGAATGAACATCAGCACATAGTCCAACGAGCGCAGCCCCGGCAACTGCTGATAGTCCTTGCGGCCCAGCATGCGAATGTGGCCGCGCAGCGAGGCGATATGTTCGCTCAGCGCCGCTTCGCGCTCCACCTCGTCTTCACCGTTGAAATAGCGCTCGTAGGCGATCAGCGACATCTTGGCGTCGATCACCACGTCCTTGCCCTGCGGCAGGCGCACGATCACATCGGGCTGCATGCGGCTCTGGTGATCCACCCGCACGTTGACCTGCGTTTCATACTCGTGCCCTTCGCGCAGGCCGGAAGCCTCCAACACCCGGCTCAGCACCACCTCGCCCCAGTTGCCCTGCGTCTTGTTGTCGCCTTTGAGCGCCTTGGTGAGGTTGATGGCTTCGCGCGCCATCTGCGCGTTCAACTGCTGCAGATTGCGTATCTCGTGCGTCAGCGTGTGGCGCTCCCGCGCTTCCTGACCAAAACTGTCCTGCACCTGCCGGCGGAAACCGTCCAGCTGTTCACGCAGCGGCAGCAGCAACCGATCCAAGCTTTGCTTATTTTGCTCGTCCACCTTGCGGCCGCTGTGTTCAAAAATGCGGTTGGCGAGGTTTTCAAACTGGGTGGTGAGGCGCTGTTCGCTGTTGATAAGCAGGCGCTGCTTCTCTTCCGCCGCCATGCGCGTCTCTTCCAGACGGATGGTGACTTCGCGCAGCTCGGCCTCCTGCGCGCTGTTGACCTCGCGCTGGGCGCGCAGCTCCTGATTAAGCAGTTCACATTCGTTGCGCCAATGGTTGAGCTGTTGCAGCTTTTCATGCCCGGCCGCCAACTGGCTGTGCAGGTTGCGTAGCTCCAGCTCGCTCTGCCGCAGCTGCTGCTCGTGGCGCTGCAGAGCCTCTTGCCGCGCAGCCGTTTCCTGCTGCGCCTGCTGCAACGCTTGCTCCAGCAACCGCAGTTCGGTTTCATGTTGCGCATTCGCCTGCTGCACCCGCAGACTGGCGATCAACCACCCCAACAGCATGCCGATCGCTACGCCGCCAATCCCATAAATCAGACTGGTATCCACCCTGCCTCCTGTTGCACCTTGCCGTTCCGGCGTTTCGCACGCCCATTGCCCGTCACGTTAAGGGGAGCCTGTATGGATGTCCAGCCTGATTTTGCCCGCCGTGCACAATATTGCGCGGCGCTGCGCAATTTAGCGAGAAATCAGCCCAGCCACTGGCTGAGCCACTTGATGCCGAATGCCCCCGGCGCCAGAATGCCGAACGCCCAGATCATCGCCGACGTGACGTTGGCTAACTGGAAATAACGCTGCGGCATGCCGCAAATGCCGCCCACCAGCGGCACCACGGCGCGCAGCGGGCCGAAAAAGCGGCCGATGAAGATGCCCAGCACGCCCCAGCGTTCAAAGAACGCGTGGCCGCGCGCCAGCAGCTGCGGATTGCGCGACAGCGGCCACATATGCGCCACCCGGTCCTGATAGTGATAGCCGATCCAGTAAGAGAGCCAGTCGCCGAAAAACGCCCCGACGGCGGCAGCGGCCCAAATCGGCCAAAAGGCGATGCCGCTTTCGCCGATCAGCGCGCCCAGCGCCAGCAGGATCACCGTGGCCGGCAGCAGCAGCGACAAAAACGCCAGTGACTCGCCGAACGCCAGGAAAAAGATGATGGGAATGGCCCAGCCTTCGTGCTGACGCACGACGTCGCTGACCCAGTTGATAACGTCATTGAGGCTCAATGCGGGGCTCCTGATACGCGATAATTCGCCGCCTAGGATAGGCCGGGGCGAGTTAAACCCCGGCTAAACGCGCGGCGATTTACTCGAGGTAGAACGCCTGCAGCGCTTCGCGCTGGGCGGCGCCCAGGCCGTATTCCGCTTCCAGCCAGCGGTCGGTGGAACCGTATTGCTGACGGATGCAGCCCAACGCCGTCATCAGGAACTCCTCGCGCGCGCTGAGCACGTAGGCGAATTGCTCCAGCGCCGCCGCATTCAGCTTGATAGACAGCTGATCCAGCATCTGCTCGCGGAAAGTGGCCAGCGTGGTTTCGGTCAGCAGATAGTCTTCCAGCACCGTCGCTTCGTCGGCCCCCAGCGCGAACAGCACCAGTGCCGAACCGACCCCGGTGCGATCCTTGCCGACCGCGCAGTGCTGCACGATGGCGCCGCCAGGATTGCTCAACAGCTGCGCCAGCCGCTGATAGGCCGCATTGCCGAACGGCAGGCGGCGATACAGCTCCAGCATGAACGCGCGGGCGTCGAAGGCGGCCAGCGTCTCGTTGGTGAGCTTCTCCAGGTTGGCGTTGACTTCGCTGCTCAGCGGGTTGGCCGGCACGTGGTGATAATCGGCGCCATTCCACAGAATATCCGGCTTGGCCTGCACCTCGTCGGCATCGCGGTAGTCCAGCACCGAGCGCACCGGCACGCCGGCGAGAAAGGTGCAGTCGTTTTCCGTCAGCCGCTCGAGGGAACCGGAGCGGAACAGCAGGCCGCGCTTGATGCGGCGCCCGTCGGCCACGCCGTTGCCGCCGAAGTCGCGGAAATTGATGCCGCCGTCGAGCGGCGCGAGCGAAGGATGAAGCAGGATCTGGGCGGTCATAAACGTCCTCGTTGTTTTTGTTATGACAACGCGCGGCAGCCATCGGCGCAGCGCTGAGGAGTATCACCGTAACAGATTCGCCGCGAATGGAAAAACGGGCCGCGTCGGCGGCCCGCTGGGGGAAAGGCGATTACAGCAGGCGGCGGGCGGCGTCCACCACGATCTGCACCGCTTTGCTTTCGGTGTTTTTCATGGTCTCGGCGTTCGGGATCTCTTGCTGGGTGCGGTTGACGATCACCCCAGCCACCATGCCGGCACGCAGGCCCTGGCTGGCGCACATGGTCAACAGCGTGGCGGATTCCATTTCATAGTTCATCACGCCCATCGCCTGCCACTCTTCCATCGAGCCTTTGAAACGGCTGACCACGCGGCCGGAGTAAGTGTCGTAACGCTCCTGGCCCGGATAGAAGGTATCGGAGGAAGCGGTCACGCCGATGTGCGTGGTAGCGCCGCTGGCCTTGGCCGCTTCCACCAGCGCGGTGGTGCAGGCGAAGTCCGCGACCGCCGGGAACTCCATCGGTGCAAAGTGCAGGCTGGCGCCGTCGAGGCGTACCGCCGCCGTGGTGACCAGCACGTCACCGACGTTGATGTTCGCCTGAATGGCGCCGGTGGTGCCGATGCGCAGGAAAGTGCGAATGCCCAGCTGCGCCAGCTCTTCCACCGCGATAGAGGTAGACGGGCCGCCGATACCGGTAGAACAGACGATCACCGCCTTGCCGTCCAGCTCCGCGCGCCAAGTAGTGAATTCACGATGGGAGGCCAGATGCACCGGATTTTCCATCAGCTTGGCAATCTTCTCTACGCGCTGCGGATCGCCCGGCACGATGGCAAGCTGGGCCCCTTGTAAATCGTTCTTGGTGAGGCCGAGATGAAAAACGTCAGACTGAGACATACGAGACTCCTCATGGATCATGTTTATTGGGAGGAACAAAAAAGCACTCTACTGAAAATCGCCGCTTAATTTCGTGACGATAGTCACTATGAAAAGAGAAACAAATTACATGCTACATATTTTTTGTGATTTTTATCACAAAAAAGCACTGTAACGCCCCCAGAGCGCACCGCTATACCTCAGTCTAGCCGACAAATCTTGCCGCCCTCTGCCGTTGGTTGCCGGCTGAAACTATTTAGCTGATCAATCCCAAATAACCCCATCTTATCGGTTGCTTAGGGACAAAAAAGCCCTCTAACGCACCTTATGGCACTTACGCGGGACAAAACGCGTAATAACATGATAAAAAGCGCTTAAAAATGCCGCAAAGCCAGATAATTAGCCGTTTTTTATCAACTTGTCCGAAAGTGCGCCACGCAGCGCCAATAATGGGTAATCTTTCCTATAGTTAATCTCAGCGCTTTTTTCTATTGCACGGAGACCGCAATGAAAACCGAACATGTGATGACATTAGAACAGGCTCAGGGGGGATTCGCCCCGGCCGCCGCGCCGTTGGCCGCCTCCGCGATTATCACCGACGAACAGGGCATTCACACCGGGCAAACGACCATTCCTTCTCAGGGCGACGCGCTGCCGGCCTACGTCGCCAAACCCGCCGACCAGAGCGGCCCTTTCCCCATCGTGCTGGTGGTGCAGGAAATCTTCGGCGTCCATGAACATATTCAGGATCTGTGCCGCCGCCTGGCCAAGCAGGGCTATCTGGCGATCGCGCCCGAGCTCTATTTCCGCCAGGGCGACGCCAACGACTACACCGATATCGGCGAGCTGTTCCAGCAGTTGGTCACCAAGGTGCCGGATCGTCAGGTGCTGTCGGATCTGGATCACGCCGCGCACTGGGCTATCCGCCACGGCGGCGACGCCGGCAAGCTGGCGATCACCGGTTTTTGCTGGGGTGGCCGCATCACCTGGCTGTACGCGGCGCATAACCCGCAGTTGAAGGCGGCGGTCGCCTGGTACGGCAAACTGGTCGGCGAGAAAACGCTGAATTCACCGAAGCAGCCGGTCGACGTCGCCACCCACCTGTCGGCGCCGGTGCTGGGGCTGTATGGCGGGCAGGACAGCGGCATCCCACTGGAGACGGTGGAAACCATGCGTCAGGCGATCCGCGCCGCCAACGCCGAGGCCGAAATCGTGGTGTATCCCGAAGTCGGGCATGCGTTCAACGCCGACTATCGCCCCAGCTACAACGCCGAAGCGGCGCAAGACGGCTGGCAGCGCATGTTGGCATGGTTCGCCCAGCACGGCGTCAAATAATTTCCCGCGCATAAAAAAGGGCGCCGAAGCGCCCAATCATCACACCAGTAAATCTATAAGCGGCGGTTTATCCGCCGCACGGCATCACGCGTGCTCGCGCAGGCGCTGTGCCGCCAATACCATGTTGGCCAGCGACTGCCGGGTTTCCGGCCAGCCGCGGGTTTTCAGGCCGCAATCCGGGTTAACCCACAGGCGTTCCGCCGGGATATTCTGCGCCGCTTTACGCAGCAGCGCTTCAATCCATTCCACGCTCGGCACGTTCGGCGAGTGGATATCGTAGACGCCCGGCCCGATTTCGTTCGGGTATTCGAACTCTTTGAAAGCTTCCAGCAGATCCATATCGGAACGCGAGGTCTCGATGGTGATCACGTCGGCGTCCAGCGCGGCGATGGAGTCCATGATGTCGTTGAACTCGCAATAACACATGTGGGTGTGGATCTGGGTGTCGTCCCGCGCCACGGCGGCGTTCAGTTTGAAGGCGTCCACCGCCCAGTTCAGGTACGCGGCCCAGTCGGATTGGCGCAGCGGCAGCCCCTCGCGCAGGGCGGGTTCGTCGATCTGGATGATGCCGATACCGGCTTTTTCCAGATCTTCCACCTCATCGCGCAGCGCCAGCGCAATCTGCTTGGCAATCACTTCGCGGGTCACGTCTTCACGCGGGAACGACCAGCACAGGATGGTCACCGGCCCGGTCAACATGCCTTTCACCGGCTTGTCGGTCAGCGACTGGGCGAATTTGGCCCATTCGACGGTGATGGCTTCCGGGCGGCTGACGTCACCGATGATGACCGGCGGCTTCACGCAGCGGGAGCCGTAGCTCTGCACCCAGCCATTCTGGGTAAACACGAAGCCGTCGAGGTTCTCGCCGAAATATTCCACCATGTCATTGCGCTCAGCTTCACCGTGCACCAGCACGTCCAGCCCGAGGCGCTCCTGCTCGACGATCGCCTGTTTGATGTGCTCACCGATGCTGGTGCGGTAGTTGTTGCCGTCCAAACGGCCCTGTTTGAAGTCCAGACGCAGGCCGCGGATCTCGGTGGTCTGCGGGAACGAACCGATGGTGGTGGTCGGCCAGGCCGGCAGGTTGAAACGTTCGCGCTGCGCCCTGGCGCGTTCGGCGTAAGCGCTGTGGCGTTCGCTGTCCTGCGCGGTGATCGCCGCCAGGCGGCGCTCGACCTGTGGGTTGTGCACGCGGCTCGACTGACGGCGGGCGCGGATCGGCGCGCTGTAGGCGTCCAGTTCGGCCCGTTTCGTCGCGTCAGGCGCGTTCAGCGCCGAGCTCAACAGCGCCAGCTCGGCGCATTTTTGCAGCGCGAAGGCGAACCAGCTTTTCACTTCTTCGTCCAGACGGCTTTCCACGCTCAGATCGATCGGGCTGTGCAGCAGTGAACAGGAGCTGCCGATCCACAGCGGGCGGCTGCCCACCAGCGGCTGCAGACGTTCGAACCAGCGGCTCAGATCGGCGCGCCAGACGTTGCGCCCGTTGATTACCCCCAGCGACAGCAGCCAGTCTTGCGGCAATGCGGCGCTCAGCGCGGCGATATCGTCATGGCCGGCGACCAGATCGACATGCAGCCCCTGCACCGGCAGCGTGCGGACGGTATCGAGGTTGTGGCCGACGCTGTCGAAATACGTGGTCAGCAGCAGCTTCACCTGCCCCTGCAGCGCGTCGTAAGCCGGTTTGAACGCATCCAGCCAGGCTTGCGGCAGTTCCAGCACCAGCGCAGGCTCATCAATTTGCACCCACTCGACGCCGCGTTTCGCCAGCTCGGCCAGCACCTGTTGGTAAACCGGCAGGATGTCTTTCAGCAGCGACAGGCGGTCGAACGGCTCGCCCTTCACCTTACCCAGCCACAGATAGGTCACCGGGCCCAGCAGCACCGGCTTGATGCGATGGCCGAGCGCCAGCGCTTCGTCCACTTCGTCCAGCAACTGAGTCCAGCCCAGCTTGAACTGCTGGCCTTGCTGGAATTCGGGCACCATGTAGTGATAGTTGGTGTTGAACCATTTGGTCATTTCCGCCGCGGCCGCCGGCTCGCCGGTCGGTGCGCGGCCACGGCCGATGCGAAACAGCGTGTCCAGATCGATCGTGCCATCCGCATTCTGATGGCGCGCCGGCACGTTGCCCAGCAGCAGGCTGGTGGTCAACACATGATCGTACCAGGCGAAATCGCCGACCGGCACCAAATCCACCCCGGCCTGCTGTTGCTGTTGCCAATGACGAGCGCGCAGCTCGCGGCCAACCGCCAACAGCTCTTCCTGCGTTGAGTTGCCGGCCCAGTAGCTTTCCTGAGCTTTTTTCAGCTCACGTCGTAGCCCAACGCGAGGAAAACCCAGTGTGTGATTCAAAATTGCCATCGTCATATTCCCCATTTAGCCGTCCAGATGTTTACACATCCATAATCAGCAGGTACTGTATTAACCACAAGCGCAATTTATTCACTGTCAATGTGAAGGACTCTCATGATCGAACTGAAACATTTACGGACGCTGCAGGCCCTGCGCAACAGCGGTTCGTTGGCGGGGGCGGCGGCCCAACTTCATCAGACGCAGTCTGCCCTGTCGCACCAGTTCAGCGATCTTGAGCAACGTCTGGGCTTCAAGCTGTTCGTACGCAAGAGCCAGCCGCTGCGCTTCACCGCCCAGGGCGAGATCCTGCTGCAGCTGGCAGAACAGGTGCTACCGCAGATCCAACAGGCGCTGCAGGCCTGCCACGAGCCGCATCAGACCACGCTGCGCATCGCCATCGAATGCCACAGCTGCATTCAGTGGCTGACGCCGGCGCTGGACAACTTCCGCCGGCGTTTCCCGCAGGTGGTGATGGACTTTACTTCCGGCGTGACTTTCGATCCGCAGCCGGCCTTGCAACAGGGCGAGCTGGATCTGGTCATGACGTCGGATATTCTGCCGCGCAGCGGCCTGCACTATTCACCGATGTTTGATTTCGAGGTACGCCTGGTGCTGGCGCCGGATCATCCGCTGGCCGGCAAGCCGCACATCGAGCCGGAAGACTTGAGTGACGAAACGCTGTTGATTTACCCGGTGCAGCGCCAGCGGCTGGATATCTGGCGGCATTTTCTGCAGCCGGCGGGCGTTAGCCCGGCGTTGAAGAACGTCGATAACACGCTGCTGCTGATCCAGATGGTATCGGCGCGGATGGGGATTGCGGCGCTGCCGCACTGGGTGGTGGAAAGTTTCGAACAGCAGGGGCTGATAGTGACCAAAACCCTGGGTGACGGCCTGTGGAGCCGCTTGTACGCCGCCGTGCGCGACGGCGAACAGCGCCAGGCGGTGACCGAAGCCTTTATCCGCTCGGCCCGCCAGCACGCCTGCGATCATCTGCCGTTTGTGCGCGACGCGGCACGCCCTGGCGCCGCCGGCGCCAAAGCGTTGACGGCCGACGTATAAACGTGCCGGGTGGCCCGCCCGCTTAGCCGAGCCGTTTCGGCGCCACCCAGCGCCGGTGCACCCACAGCGAAGCGACGATCACCGCCCCGCCAATGATAAAGCTCGGCCAATGCGGCTGCTGTTGCCAGATGGCCAGGTTGACCAACAAACCGGCCGGCACATGCATGTTGTTCATGATGCCGAGCGTGCCGGCATCCACCTGCGTCGCACCATAGTTCCACATAAAGTAGCCCAGCCCCGATGCCACCACGCCCAGCCAGATCAACACGCCCCACTGCAGATTGGTGGTCGGCAGCTGCTGCGGATTGCCCCACAGGAACCAGGCCACCACCGCCACCACCGCCGCCCCCAGGTAGAACCAGGAAAATGCGGTGTGCTGCGGCAAGGGGTGCACCTCCATCAGGCGCTTATAGCCGACCATGCCGATGGCGAAGCTGATATTCGCCGCCTGCACCAACAGCAGCCCCCACCAAAAGTGTTCGCTCAGCTGGTGATAGCGGATAATCGCCGCGCCCAGCACCGCCAGCAACGCGCTGAAGACATAGCCCCAACGCAGGCGTCGGCCGCTCAGCAAATCGTAGATCAAGGTGATGTACAGCGGCGTCAGCACGGTGAACAGCAGGAATTCGGGCACCGTCAGGTAGAGATAGGCGCGGAAGCTGAACAGGTACATGATGCCCAGTTGGAAAGCGCCCACCAGCATATACAGCAGGATCACCCTGGGCTTGATATTGCGCCAGCGCAGAAACGGCAGGAACACCAACGCCGCCAGCCCGATGCGCACCAGCGCCGAGAACCCGCTGTCGACCTGGCCCGCCAGGTACTCGCCAATCAGGCTGAAAGAAAACGCCCACAGGATGGTGGTTATAACCAAAAGCAGCACGATGGGTTCACCCTAAAAAGACCGAAAGGGCGATTGTAACGGAAGATGCGCGCCGCGTTGGCGAAAAGGCGGTTTACATCTGAACAAAAGACAAACTACCGGCAAAATTTCACCGTTGGGTTAGGCTTAATAAAAAGGCGAGGTAACCATCATGAAAACTTCTCACATCCTGTTTGTTCTGCTGTGGCTGCCCGGCCTGGCTGCGGCGGCCAACGGCGTAACCGACCTGCGCTCACAGCAGCAGTTGCTCAACCAAAACAGCCAACAGGCTCAGCAACAGCGCCTGTTGAACAATCGGCAGATGGATCAACGCCGCCTGCAGCAGCAACGGCAGTTCGACAATCAACGGCAGCAGCTGTTGCAAACCACGCCGAACGGCGGGCAGCTGCTGCCCAACGGCAACCAGCCGCGCGATCCGTTCAATCGCACCGCGCCGGCGGTGCCGCAGGCGCCGATGCCGGCTACGCCCGCACGCCCATAACGGTGAGGATCAGCGGCGTAGTGATCGCCGCCAGCACGGTGGACATCACCAGGCTGGTGGCGGCCGGGCCGGTGAGCGTATTGAACTGGCGCGACATCAGGTAGACGTTCACCCCCACCGCCATCGAGCCCAGCAGCACCACAACCCGGGTTTCCATCGGCGGCAGATCCATCATCCAGGCCAGCAGCCAAATCACTAATGGCTGCACCAGCAGTTTCAGCACGCAGGTGGCGCTGCTCAGCCGCCAGCCTTCGCCGATGCGGTACTCCGCCAGCCCCATGCCAAGCACCACCAGCGACAGCGGCGCTGCCACCTGGCCGAGCATGCTGATCGGCCGATCGACGAAGGCCGGCAGCGGCAGGCTGGTCAGGCTGAACAGGGTGCCGGACAGAATGCCGACGATCAGCGGATTGGTCAGCACGCTGCGCGCGGTTTTAACGAAGCCGCTCAGCGTCGGCGAGCCGTTGCGCGCCCATTCGATCGACACCGTCACCAGCGTCCACAGGATCAGGCCGTTGAACACCAGTACCAGCGCCACCGACGGGATCGCCGCCTCCCCCAGCATCACGCTGGCGATCGGCAAGCCGAGCATCACGTTATTGGAGAAAATGCCGCCCAGCGCAAACACCGATCCGGCGACGCCATCCAGCCGAAAGAGGTGCCGGGCGACGAGACGGCCGAGCACGAACACGATCAGGCAACTGCCGAAAAACGCGATCAGCAGCCGGGCGTCGACCGCCGGGCGCTGCGAGAAGTCGCACATCATGCGAAACAGCATGGCGGGCAAGGCGAGGGAAAACACGAAGCGCGTCAGGCCATCGGTGATGCCGGCAGGCCATTTCCCCCAGCGAATCAGCCCATAACCCAACGCGATCAGCACAAACAGCGGTAAAGACAGCACGATCTGGTGCCACAGTGACATCATAAAGCCAGACATCGCATTCCTTCCGGTGGTGCGGCGGCAAGGCTTGTCGTCGCGGGATTCATCGGCGCCGGATTAAAAATCCGGGCCGATTAAATCTATCCGGTCGGTGCAAATGCAGTCAACGCCCCAGTCGAGCAGCAGGCGCGCGCGATCCGGTTGGTTGACGGTATACACCAGAATGCGCAGCCCGGCGTCTTTCAACGCTTTTACCCGCTCGGCGGTCAGCGCTTTGTGATCGATATGCAGCGAGACGCAATCCAGGCGTTCGGTCAGCTCGCGCCAGTTGTCGTCCCAGTCCTCCAGCAGCAGGCCGCGCGGCAAATCCGGCACGGTGCGCTGCGCCGCCGCCAGCGCGTCCACCGAGAAGGAAGAAAGCAGCGGATCGGTCTGCCCTTGCCACAGCAGCCGCGCCGCCAGCGCCACCACCCGGCCGGTTTCATCGTCGCTGCCGGTGGTCGGCTTGATTTCGATATTGGCCATCAGGCCGCGTTCCTGGCAGCGTTCCGCCACCTCCGACAGCAGCGGCAGCCGCTCGCCCTTGAAGGCCGAGCTGTACCAGTTGCCGGCGTCCAGCTGCACCAGTTTGTCCCACGGCAGCTCGCCCGCCACGCCCCAACCGTTGCTGGTGCGATCCAGCGTGTCGTCGTGCAGCAGGAAAATTTGTCCGTCCTGCGCTAGCTTGGCGTCGAACTCGATCATCTTGTGGCCGTGGCGCGCGCCGACGTCGATCGCCGCCAGGGTGTTTTCCGGCGCCAGAGAACCGCCGCCGCGGTGGGCGACAATATGAGGGTAAGGCCAATGTCTGGTCATCAATCCATCCGTAATCCGCTGTCGGTGTCAAAGAAGTGCAGCGCCTGAGCAGGCAGCTGCAAATATAGCGTACTGCCCGCCGCCGGCAAGGTTTCGTGCGATAGCCGCGCGATCACCCCGTGGCCACCCCACTGGCCGTGCGCCAGATTGTCGGCCCCCAGCAGCTCCAGCGTCTGCAGCTGCAGCGGCACACCCTGGCCTTGCGCCACCAACTGAATATGCTCCGGCCGAATGCCCAACGTCAACGGCCGCCCCGCCCACTGCGGTTTGGCCACCGGCAACGGCAGCGCCATGCCGTCCGCCAGCAGCAGCTGGCCGCCGTCGGCGCTCAGGGTGCCTGGCAGCAGGTTCATCGCCGGCGATCCGATAAAGCCGGCGACGAACAGCGAAGCCGGCCGTTGGTACACTTCGCTCGGGGTGCCGATCTGCTCCGCCACGCCCTTGTTCATCACGATGACCCGCTGCGCCAACGTCATCGCCTCCACCTGATCGTGGGTCACGTACAGGCTGGTGGTTTTCAGACGACGATGCAGCTGTTGCAGCTCCAGGCGCATCTGCACCCGCAGCTTGGCGTCCAGGTTGGACAGCGGCTCATCGAACAGGAATACCGCCGGTTCGCGCACGATGGCGCGCCCCATCGCCACGCGCTGGCGCTGGCCGCCGGAAAGCTCGCGCGGTTTGCGCTTGAGCAGCGGCTCCAGCTCCAGGATGCGTGCCGCTTCTTCCACCCGCTGGCGGATATGATCCTTGCCGAAACCGCGGATCTTGAGGCCGTAGGCCATGTTGTCGTACACGCTCATGTGCGGATAGAGCGCGTAGTTCTGGAACACCATCGCGATGCCGCGATCCTTGGGCTCCAGATCGGTCACGCGCCGGGTATCGATATAGATATCGCCGCTGGTGGTGCGTTCCAGCCCGGCCACCATCCGCAGCAGCGTGGATTTGCCGCAGCCGGACGGGCCGACCATCACGATGAATTCGCCGTCCGCCACGTCGAGGTCGATCTGTTTGATCACCGGCGTTTTACCATCGTAAGACTTGGTGACCGCCTGTAGTTTTAATCCTGCCATCGTCGTTATTTCTCGCTATCAACCAGACCGCGCACAAACCAGCGCTGCATCAGAAGCACCACCGCCAGCGGTGGCAATAAAGTCAGAATCATAGCCGCCATCACCTGGTTCCACTGGGTCGGCGCGCCGGAGGTGGAGATCATGCTCTTGATGCCCGCCACCGCGGTGCCCATCGAGGCGTCGCTGGTGATCAGGATCGGCCACAGGTATTGGTTCCAGCCGTAGATAAAGGTGATGACGAACAGCGCCGCCAGATTGGTTTTCGACAGCGGCAGCACGATGTCCCAGAAGAAACGCATCGGCCCGGCGCCGTCGATGCGCGCCGCCTCCAGCAGCTCATCCGGCAGCGTCATGAAGAACTGACGCAGCAGGAAGGTCGCGGTGGCCGAGGCCATCAGCGGCAGCGTCAGGCCGGTGTAGCTGTCCAGCAGGTTGAGGTTGGAGATCACCTCCACCGTCGGGAAGATACGCACCTCCACCGGCAGCATCAGGGTGAGGAAAATCAGCCAGAAGAACAGGCTGCGCAGCGGGAAGCGGAAGTACACGATGGCGTAAGCCGACAGCACCGACACCGCGATCTTGCCGAAGGTGATCGCCAGCGCCATGATCACGCTGTTCAGCAGCAGCAGCGAGAACGGCACCTTGAGGTTGCCCACGCCGCCCTGCCAAATATTGCGGATGTTCTCCCACAGGTGGCCGCCGGGCACCAGCGTCATCGGCACCTGAAACACCTGCTTGTCGTCCAGCGTGGCGGCGACAAAGGCCACGTACAGCGGGAACAGCACCACCAGCACGCCGATAATCAGCATCACATGGCTGAAGATATCCAGCCCGCGTCGATTCTCAATCATTGATAGCGCACCTTACGTTCAACGAAGCGGAACTGGATCACCGTCAGGCCGATCACCAGCAGCATCAGGATCACCGACTGCGCGGCGGAGCTGGAGAGATCCAATCCGGCGAAGCCTTCGCGGTAGATCTTGTAGATCAACGTGGTGGTGGACTGCACCGGCCCGCCGCCGGTGGCGGAGTCGATCACCGGGAAGGTATCGAAGAAGGCGTACACCAGATTGACCACCAGCAGGAAGAAGCTCACCGGCGCGATCAGCGGCAGCACCAGATGGAAGAAACGCCGCACCGGGCCGGCGCCGTCGATGGCCGCCGCCTCCACCAGCGAGCGCGGGATCGACTGCAGCGCCGCGAGGAAAAACAGGAAGTTATAGCTTATCTGCTGCCATACCGAGGCCAGCACCACCAGGAACATCGCCTGGCCGCTGTTTTGCGCATGGTTCCAGTTATAGCCCAGCCCGTTGAGGAAATGGGTGATCAACCCCAGGCCGGGGTTGAACAGAAAGATCCACAGCACCGCCGCCACCGCCGGCGCCACCGCATAGGGCAGGATCATCAGCGTGCGATAGAGCCGGCTGCCGCGCAGCACGTAGTCCACCAGCGCGGCGAAGAACAGCGAAACCGCCAGCCCGATGCCCGCCACCAGGAAGCTGAAGATCAGCGTGGTGTAGAACGAGTCGAGGTAGTAAGGATCCTGAAACAGCTGCTTAAAGTTATCCAGCCCAACAAACTGGCTGGACAGGCCGAACGGATCGAGGCTCTGCACCGAATACCACAGCGCCTCGCCGGCGGGCCATAAAAAGAAGACGGCGGTAATCAGCAGCTGCGGCAGCACCAACGCATAGGGCAACCAGCTGCAGCCGAAACCGGGACGGGAAGATGACATAGCAGTTAAACCATTAATCGGGTACGGAAGGATCGGCGTGAAGACGCGAGCCCGATCGGACGGGCCCGCGACGCAGGGTTACTTGGTCGATGCTTCGAAACGGCGCAGCAGCACGTCACCGCGCTGCACGGCGGCGTCCAACGCCTGCTGAGGCGTTTTCTTGCCGGTCCATACGCCTTCCAGCTCCTCATCCACCACGCTGCGGATCTGCGGCATGTTGCCGAGGCGCAGGCCCTTGGTGAACGGCAACGGCGGCTTGTTCAGCATCTGGCGAGTGGCGACGTCGGCGCCCGGGTTCTTGTCGTAGAAGCCCTGCTGCTTGGTCAGATCGTAAGCCGCGGTGGTGATCGGCAGATAACCGGTCTTCTGGTGCCATTCGGCGGCGATTTCTGGCTGCGCCAGGTACTGCAGGAACTCGGCCACGCCCTTGTAGGTGGCGGCGTCTTTGCCGTTCATCACCCACAGGCTGGCCCCGCCGATGATGGCGTTCTGCGGCGCGTTTTTCGCGTCGGCGTCGTACGGCATCATGCCGACGCCGTAGTTGAATTTGGCGTAGTGCTTGATGTCCGCCAGCGAACCGGATGACGCGGTGGTGATGGCGCAGTCGCCGTTATAAAACTTCTCGGTGGATTCGTCTTTGCGGCCGAAGTAGGTGAAATCACCCTTCTTGTTCATCGCTTCGAGCAGCGCGATATGCTTGACCTGCAGCGGCTTGTTGAACTCCAGCTTGGCGTTGGTGCCGCCGAAACCGTTGTTTTCGCTGGCGAACGGCACGCCGTGCCAGGCGCTGAAGTTCTCCAGCTGGATCCAGCCCTGCCAACCGCTGGCGTAGCCGCACTTCATGCCGGCCTCACGCAGTTTGGCGGTATCCGCCGCCAGCTCCTGCCAGGTTTTCGGCGGCTGATCCGGGTTCAGGCCGGCCTTCTTGAAGGCGTCTTTATTGTAGTACAGCACCGGCGTGGAGCTGTTGAACGGCTGCGACAGCAGATGGCCGCTCTTGTTGTCGGTGTAATAGCCGGCTACCGTCGGCACGAACACCGACTCGTCGAAGTTGATGCCGGCCTCTTTAAACACTTCGTAGACCGGTTTGATGGCCTTGCTGGCCATCATGGTGGCGGTGCCCACCTCGTAAACCTGCAGGATCGCCGGCGCCTTGCCGGAGCGGTAAGCGGCGATGCCCGCCGCCAGGCTCTGTTCGTAGTTGCCTTTGTAAACCGGCACAATCTTGACGTCGCTGTGCGACTGGTTGAAGCGATCCGCCAGGGAGTCCACTTCCTTACCCAGTTCGCCTTCCATCGAATGCCAGAACGGGATCTCGGTCGCCGCCAGCGCCTGAGTGCTGACCGCTAGGGTCAATGCGACGCACAGCGTGGTTTTGCGAATAGCGTAGGTGAGCATGCCTAACTCCTGAAAAAAGCTGGTGTAAAAGCGCGTGAGCGAAAAGAATCAGTTTTTTGTTCGGAAGCTAACATGCCATGCGCGGATGACAGAAAAATAACTAAAAAGTGACAGCCATGTGACAGGAGAGTGAAGTGAAGATGGCAGTTTGATGTCGGCGGCGGGCATACGCTCCGCCGCCGCGGGGATTACAGCGAACGGCGCAGGCGCGCCACCGCTTCCTGCATTTGTTGCTCGGTGGCGGTGGCGAACGACAGGCGGAAGGTCGAACGATCCGGATTGTCGGAGAAGAAGTATTCCCCCGGCACGAACACCACGCCCTGCTGCAACGTGGTATTCAGCCATTCGGTGGCGTTGAACGGCTGGCGGAAACGCGCCCACAGGAACATGCCGCCCTTCGGCTTATCGAAGGTGATGTAGTCGCCCAGCTCCTGCTCCACCAATCCGGCCAGGATCTCGCCCTTCTGTTTGTAGGCGGCGCGGATCTTGTCGATCTGCGCCGGCAGTCGATCCAGGCCGAGGTAGCATTCGACGATGCTCTGCGACAGCGCGCTGGCGTGCAGATCCGCCGCCTGCTTGATGATCGCCACTTTATGCAGCAGGAACGGCGACAGGATCGCCCAGCCCAACCGCAGACCCGGCGCCAGGATCTTGGAGAAGGTCGAGGTATAAATGATGTGGTTGGTGTTGCCCAGCACCCGCTGCGACACCTGATGCAGCGTCGGGTGACGCTCTTCGGTGAAACGCAGCTCGCCGTACGGATCGTCTTCGATGATCAGGAAGTTATGTTCAGCGGCCAGTTTCACCAGCAGTTCGCGGCGCGCGGCGCTCAGGGTGATGCCGCTGGGGTTGCCGAAGTTCGGCACCACGTACACGCCCTTGATGCGCTGGGTTTTCAGCAGCTCGGCCAGCTCTTCCACCACCATACCGTCGCTGTCTGACGAGACCGACATGATGTTGGCTTCCGCCAGCTCCAGCGTTTGCAGCGCCGCCAGGTAGGTCGGGCGCTCCACCACGAACACGTCGCCGGGGTTGACGATGGCGCGCATCACCAAATCCAATGCCTGCTGCGAGCCGGCGGTGACCATCACCTCTTCCGCACCAGCGGTGACGCCGCGCTCGGCGCACAGCGCGCAAATGCGCTCACGCAGCAGCGGGCTGCCCTCGGTCAGGCCATACTGGAACGCGCTTTTCGGCTGTTCGGTGATCGCCTGCTGGGTGGCGATGCTCAATCCTTCGAAATCGAACAGCGCATCAGAGGGGATGCCGCCCGCCAGCGAAATGACGTGTTCCATCTTGCTGTGTTTAAGCAATTCACGGATGGCCGAACTTTTTACGTTAACGATGCGCTGCGCGAGTAACCCTTCTGTCTTCATTTCTTCTTCTCGTACCTGATTATTTTAATTCGTAGGGGGGCGGATTAACCGCCCAGATACGCCGACCTCACTGCTTCGTTGGCTAACAATGCAGCCCCCGTATCTTCCAACACCACGCGGCCGTTTTCCAGCACATAACCGCGGTCCGCCAATTTCAGCGCCTGATTGGCGTTTTGCTCCACCAGGAAGATGGTCATGCCCTCTTCCCGCAGCTGCTGAATGATGTCGAAGATCTGCTGGATGATGATCGGCGCCAGCCCGAGCGAGGGCTCGTCGAGCAGCAGCAGCTTCGGCTGGCTCATCAGCGCGCGGCCGATGGCCAACATCTGCTGTTCGCCGCCGGACATGGTGCCGGCGCGCTGGCTTCGGCGCTCCAGCAGGCGCGGGAACAGAGTGAACACCCGTTCGATGCGCTGTTGATACTGCCGGCGATCGGCGAAGAAGCCGCCCATCGCCAGGTTTTCTTCCACCGTCATGCGCGAGAAGACGCGCCGCCCTTCCGGCACGATCGCCACCGCTTCGCGCATGATGCGCGAGGTTTGCCACTGGGTGATGTCCTGATCCTGAAAGACGATGCTGCCTTCGCTGGCGCGCGGCTCACCGCACAGAGTGCCGAGCAGCGTGGTTTTACCAGCGCCGTTGGCGCCGATTAACGTCACGATTTCGCCCTGGCTTATCGTGAGACTGACCTGATGCAGCGCCTGAATTTTGCCGTAATGGGCGGATACCTGATTGAATGACAACATATTATTCTTCGCCCAAATAAGCCCGGATCACGTCCGGGTTGCTGCGGATCTCCGCCGGTGTGCCCTGCGCCAGCGGCGTGCCCTGATTCACCACGTAAATGCGGTCGGAGATGCCCATCACCAGCTTCATGTCGTGCTCGATCAGCAGCACCGATACCTTATGCCGATCGCGCAGCTCGACGATCAGGTGATCCAGTTCGTCGGTCTCTTTCGGGTTGAGGCCGGCGGCCGGTTCGTCCAGCATCAGCAGCTCCGGCCGGGTCACCATGCAGCGGGCGATCTCCAGCCGCCGCTGCTGCCCATAGGCCAGGTTGCCCGCCGAACGGTTGGCCATCTCCAGCAGGCCGACGCGCTCCAGCCACTCCGCCGCGTGCGTCAGCGCCTCGGCTTCGGCGCGGCGGAAGGCCGGGGTTTTCAACAGCCCGGCAAACAAGCCGCTTTTCAGGTGCTGATGCTGCGCCACCAGCAGGTTCTCGATCACCGTCATTTCACGGAACAGCCGCACGTGCTGGAAGGTGCGCACCACGCCCATGCGGGCGATGGCCTGCCCCGCCAGCCCTTCCAGGTGGCGATCGCGCAATTTGATGGTGCCGCCGGTCGGGCGGTAAAAACCGGTCAGGCAGTTGAACACCGTGGTCTTACCGGCGCCGTTGGGGCCGATCAGCGACACGATTTCGCCTTCGTTCAGCGTCAACGCCACGTTGTTGACCGCCAGCAGCCCGCCGAAACGCATCGACAGGCCTTCCACCTGCAGTAAAGGTTGAACGCTCATGCCTGCTCCCCCTTGCCCGCGTGAATGTCCGCCGCCTGCAGCTTCAGCTGCGGCCGTTTCATCGGCAGCAGCCCCTGCGGCCGCCAAATCATCATCAACACCATCAGCGCACCCAGCAGCAACATGCTGTATTCATTCAGATCGCGCATCAGTTCGCGCGACACCACCAGCAGGATCGCCGCCAGAATGACCGCGAACTGCGAGCCCATGCCCCCCAGTACGACGATCGCCAACACGAAGGCCGATTCGACGAAGGTGAAAGATTCCGGGCTGACGAAGCCCTGGCGCGCGGCGAACAGCGTGCCGGCAAACCCGGCGAAAGCGGCGCTGATGGTAAAGGCGGTCAGCTTGATGCGCGTCGGGCTGAGGCCCAGCGAGCGGCAGGCGATCTCGTCTTCGCGCAGCGCTTCCCAGGCGCGCCCCAGCGGCATGCGCAGCAGGCGGTTGATGACGAACAGCGTCAGCACCACCAGCAGCAGCGCCACCAGATACAGGAATATGATGCGATCGCTCGGATCGTATTTCAGGCCGAAGAAGTTATGGAAGGTATCCCAACCGTCGTCGCGCACGCTGCGGTTGAACTCCAGGCCGAAAAAGGTCGGTTTCGGGATCTGGCTGATGCCGTTCGGCCCGCCGGTGATCTCGGTATTGTTCAGTAGCAGGATGCGCACGATCTCACCGAAGCCGAGCGTCACGATCGCCAGATAGTCGCCGCGCAGCCGCAGCACCGGGAAACCGAGCAGGAAGCCGAAGGCGGCGGTGACGATGCCCGCCAGCGGCAGGCTCTCCCAGAAGCCGAGGCCGTAATAGTGATTCAGCAGCGCGTAGGTGTAAGCGCCGATGGCGTAGAAACCGCCGTAGCCGAGCACCAGCAAGCCGGACAAGCCCACCACCACGTTGAGGCCGAGGCCCAGCATCACGTAGATCAGCGTCAGGGTGGCGATATCCACCGTGCCGCGCGATACCAGGAACGGCCAGGCGACCGCCGCGACGATGAGCAGAGCCGCCAGCAGCTTTTGCCGCGGCGTGGTGCCGTCGAAACTCGGCAGCACGAACGCCGGGCCGGAGACTTTTTTCAATCCCTGCTGCAGCAGCGGGCGCAACAGCTGGAAGAAAAAGACGATGACGCAGCCGATGCCGATCCACATCCAGCGCACTTCCGCCGCGCCGTGCACCACCAGCTTGGTGCCGTCCAGGCTAAGCTGCATGCCCATCAGGAACGACGCCATCACGAATAGCACCGCCGTGGCGATCAGCGCATTGAGCAGATTGAGTTTCATACTTTCTCAACCTCCGGACGCCCGAGGATGCCGGTCGGCATGATCAGCAGCACCACGATCAGCAACGCGAACGACACCACGTCTTTGTATTCGGTGCTCAGGTAGGCGGAGGTCAGCGCTTCCGCCACGCCCAGCACCAGGCCGCCGATCATCGCGCCGGGAATGCTGCCGATGCCGCCCAGAACCGCGGCGGTGAAGGCTTTCATGCCGGCCATAAAGCCGATGTAGGGGTTGATGACGCCGTAGAACTGGCCGAGCAACACCCCGGCCACCGCCGCCATCACCGCCCCGATGACGAAGGTCAGCGAGATCACCCGGTCAGTGTTGATGCCCAGCAGGCTGGCCATCTTCAGGTCTTCCGCACAGGCGCGGCAGGCGCGGCCCATGCGCGAATAGCGGATAAACAGCGTCAGCGCCAGCATCGCCAGGAAGGTCACGAGCCAGATGGTCAGCTGCATGGTGCTGATGGTGGCGGCGAAGCCGTTGCTTTCCCCCAGCACCCACTGGCCGGTCACCAGGCTGGGCAGCGCCAGATCGCGTGAGCCCTGCGTCAGGCTGACGTAGTTTTGCAGGAATATCGACATGCCGATGGCCGAGATCAGCGCAATCAGGCGCTTGGAGTTGCGCACCGGCTTGTAGGCCACCCGCTCGATGCTCCAGCCGTAGGCGCTGGCGATGACGATCGAGACCAGAAACGCGGCACCGATCAGCAACCAGCCGACGTCGATGCCGAGCATCATCAGGGCGGCGATAACGATAAAGGAGACATAGCTGCCGATCATGTACACCTCGCCGTGGGCGAAGTTGATCATGCCGATGATGCCGTAAACCATGGTGTAACCGATGGCGATCAATGCATAGGTGCTGCCCAACGTTAAGCCGTTGAACATCTGCTGCAGAAAATAGAGGAGCTGCTCTGACATACTCTGAACCCTTGGCTGCGAAACCCGCCGGCGGAGAACCGGCGGGTAAAGGGAGACGGGGCCGGCAAACCGACCCGCCGGGCGCAGCGAGCCGCGCCCCACCCTAATCATTATGGCTTATTTGATCGGTGTGGACGTGCCGTTGGCATGCCACTCGAACACGCCGAACTCGAAGCCTTTCAGATCGCCCTTGTCATCCCAGCTCAGCGGCCCCATCACGGTCTCCACCGGCTTGCCGGTTTTCAGATCCTTGACGATGTCCGCCGGCTCCTGGCTGCCGCTGCGCTCCATGCCGGTGGTCAGCGACTGCAGCGCGGCATAGGTGGTCCAGACGAACGGGCCGGTCGGATCCAGCTTCTTGGCTTTCAACGCATCGACGATCGGCTGGTTGGCAGGCACCTGATCGTAGCGCTTCGGCAGCGTCACCAGCATGCCTTCCGAAGCGGCCCCGGCGATGTTGGACAGCGAGGAGTTGCCCACGCCTTCCGGCCCCATGAAGCGGGTGGTCAACCCGGCCTGCTTGGCCTGGCGCAGGATCTGGCCCATTTCCGGGTAGTAACCGCCGAAATACACGAAGTCGATATTCTCTTTCTTCAGGCGCGCCACCAGGGTGGAGAAGTCTTTGTCGCCGGCGGTGATGCCTTCGAACATCGCCACTTCGGTGCCCTGTTTTTTCAGGCTGTCGCGCACCGAGCGCGCCAGGCCTTCGCCATATTGCTGCTTGTCGTGCACCACGGCGATGCGCTTCGGCTTGATGTCGCTGAGGATGTATTTGGCGGCGGTCGGGCCCTGATCCGAGTCCAGGCCGGTGGTGCGCATGATCATCTTGTAGCCGCGGGTGGTCAGATCGGCGTTGGTGGCCGCCGGGGTAATCATGATCACGCCTTCGTCTTCATAAATATCGGACGCCGGCTGGGTGGAAGAGGAGCACAGGTGGCCGATCACGTAGCGAATGCCGTCGTTGATCACCTTGTTGGCGACCGCAACCGCCTGTTTCGGGTCGCAGGCGTCGTCGTATTCCACGCCGACCAGCTTGTCGCCCTTGATGCCGCCCTTGGCGTTGATGTCGGCAATCGCCTGGCGCGCGCCGGTAAACTCCATGTCGCCATACTGCGCGACCGGGCCGGACATCGCCCCGACGATCGCCACCTTGATGTCTTTCGCCATGGCCGCCTGGCTCATGGCCATCGCAATACAACCCGCCAGCAGTGCCTTACCTGTTGTTAATTTCATCCGCAAATCCCCATCTGTCGTTGTGAACGTACCTGTTGTGTTTGCCTGCACCGGATCGTTATTGACCGCTTTTGTTATAAGTAATAATGATTTAGGCGCTTTGTCGGCATTATTTTCTAATAAGACTTTATTTTTCATGCCATTAAACAGGAATTTTCTTCTGCAAATCAACTTCATCAGGCAGAAACAAGCGGTGTAAACAGGATAAAATTCGAATTAAATCTGCGCTCTTTACCTTGAGGCGTAGTGCGTTGTGCTGGTTAACAATCCGTTTACTAACTATTTACTCGGAAAATGCCCCGTGCAAAAAACATATTGCACAGTAATCGTACAGAAAAACTTACACAACGCTCTGCACAAGATCTATTACACTGTCGGCATCATTTAGCTGCGCGGAAATTCTGCATGAAACTGACCATCGAGCGCCTGACCGCGCTGTCCCCGCAAGACCTTATCGACCTCGGCAAAATTTGGCCGCACCAGCAGCCGGAACAGTGGCAGAGCTGGCTGAGCGACGGCAAGGCGCTGTTCGCCGCCCGCTTCAACGAGCGGCTGCTGGGGGCGGTGAAAATCGCGCTGCAGAACGACCGCGCCGAGCTGCAGGACCTGCTGGTACGCGAAGTGACGCGCCGCCGCGGCGTCGGTCTTTACCTGGTACAGGATGCGCAGCGTCAGCTGCCGCAGATCGCCCACTGGCAGCTGTCGACCGCCGGCCTGGCGCCGCGCGAACGCGGGGAAGTCGATAACTTCATGCGCGCCTGCGGCTTCGCACCGCAGGGCGATCTCTGGCAAAAATGAAACGCCGGCTGGCGGCGCTGGTCTTGATTGCGCTGGGGCTGGCGGCCGCGCTCCTCGGGCGCCAGCAGGCGCTGCGCCTGGCCTCAGGCTGGGATCAGCAGGTTTATATCTGGCAGCGGGTCTGGACGCCGCAGCACGCCGATGCGCTGGCGCGCAGCCGCGATCTGTTCGGTGGGCTGCGCGTGCTGGCGCTGCAGGTGCATCCGCGCGAAGGCTGGCGGGAGATCCCAGCCGATCTCAGCCTGCTGAAGCAGGACGGCCGCCCGCTCTGGCTGGTGGCGCGCCTCGACGGCCAGCTGCCACAGCTGGACCAAGAAGCCATTATCCAGCGTCTGCTGGCGCTCACCCAACGCTGGCAGGCGGCCGGGCTGCCCGTCACCGGCGTCGAGATCGATCATGACGCCGCCACCGCCCGCCTGCCGGACTACCAACGCTTTCTGCAGCAACTGCGCCAACGGCTGCCCGCCGCTTTGCAGCTCGGCATCACCGCCCTGCCGGCCTGGATCGGCTCACCCGCTCTGCCCGGCGTACTGCAACAGGCCGACAGCTCCGTCCTGCAGGTACATGCGGTGCTCTCGCCGCAGCAGGGGCTGTTTGACGGCTCCTTGGCGCTGCGCTGGGTGCGGCAGTACGCCGCCGTCACACCGAAGCCGTTTCGCGTCGCGCTGCCGGCCTACGGCATGGCGCTGCTGGGGTTTGATGCGCAGGGCGCGCAGGTGGAGAGCGAGTCCTCGCTGCGCGTGGCGGGCAACGGCCGCGAGCTGACGGTCGCGCCGCAGCAGATCGCCGATTTTCTGCAGACGCTGGCGCAGCAAACGCCGCCCCGGCTGCGCGGCATTATCTGGTTCCGCTTGCCGCTGGCGGACGATCGGCGCGCCTGGTCGCTCGCCACGCTGCGAGCGGTGATCGAACGGCAGCCGCTGAACGTCGACTGGCAGATAAAATTTAGGCCTCAGCCACAGCAAAACGGGCTGTATGATCTGATAATTCATAACAACGGGCCGGTGGACGCCCCGCTGCCGCAAGAGGTGGCCATCCGCGCCGACGACTGCCTGGCGGCGGACGCGGTCGGCAACTACCGGCTGGAATCCGCACCGCAGCGGCAACGCTTTATTCGCATCAGCGGCGATCAGCTGCGCGCCGGGCAATCCCGGCCGCTGGGCTGGCTACGCTGCCAACAACTGACGCCAGGAGGCACCCTTGTCACACCTTGATACGCGCGCGGCACGGAACACCCGCCGCCTTCTTCCGCTGGCCATGCTGATCGGCGCCGCGCTGCCGCTGAGCGGCTATGCCTGCGGCCCGGATTTCCCTAACCGGCTGCTGATCGACCGCAACGGCACCCTGCTGTATATGCCGGAGGGCAATTTCGCCTTCGAAGCCGGCCGACTGGTGCCGGTGGATAAACAACTGCCGCGCTGGCAAGCCCCGCCGCCGCCGATGCCGCCGAAACCGATGCCGCAGTCGCCGGAAACGGTGGCGATCGGCAAAATGCGCGCCGCCAAAACGGTGGAAGAGGCTGACGCCGTCAATACTCAGGGGTTGTCTAACGCCGCACGCCTTTATCAACTGGGCGCCGTCGCTTTCGCCAGCCATGATCCGCGCGCCACAGACTATTTCCAGCAGGTGCTGAAGCTCCCGGCCGCCGAACAGGGCGACTGGGGGCTGCGGGCGCAGTATTCGCTTGGGCGGGTGTTGATGGCTGACCACGGTACGCCGGTGAATGAATCGGGTGAAGCGGCCCCCGCCGCCGAGCATCCGCCTAAAGCCGAACTTGAACAGGCGCTGGCGGCGTTCCAGCAGGTGATCGATCGGGTGAAAAGCGGCGCCGCCGATCCCGACCAGCTGGCGCTAAGCAGCCTCGGGCAGCAGGCGCGCATCCACCTGTGGCTGGGTGACGTCGCCCCCGCAGCCCACCTGTACGCACAGCAGGCGGCGCAGGGCGATCCGAGCGGCGGGCAGTCGCTGCAGTACGTCTCCAGCTACCTGGTCAATCCCGACCATCTGGAAACGCTGAAGCAGGTGATCGGCGATCCGTTGATCCAGCAGCTGGTGACCATTGAGCTGTTCGCCCGCAGCGGCAATCTGCAAATGGCGGATACCGACGGCAACGGCCGCTCTGCCCAGATCATCAGCCAGATACTGACGCTGCTGGACGGCACGGTGAAAAGCGGCTTCGCCGGCAGCGATCGGCTGGCGGCATTGGCCTACCGCTCCGGGCAATACCCGATGGCGGCGAGCCTGCTGAAAAACGCCGGCGACGGCGGCCTGGCGTGGTGGCTGCGCGCCAAAATGGCGCTGCGCGACGGCGACGTGAAAGCAGCCACCGCCGCCTACGCCAAGGCGGCAAGCGCGTTCCCCGCCGACGAAAGCTGGGGCGAACAGCGTAACGCCGACTTTGTCGCGGAAACCATCGTCCCCGAGTGCCGTGTGGCCGGCGAACAGGCGATCCTGGCGCTGAACCGCGGCGACTATCTGCAGGCGATGGACCTGCTTTATCGCGGCAAAGCGCTCTACTGGGCCGACGTGGCCGACGTGGCGGAGCGCGTGCTGACCGTCGATGAGTTGAAAGACTTTGTCGATAAGCACGCCCCGGCGCCGACGACGCCGCTCAAGCCGGTTAACCCGGACGACTACGGTGGCGGCCAGCAAATCACGCCGGAAGTGCAGCTGCGCGAACTGCTGGCGCGGCGCTTGATGCGCGCCGGGCGAGCCGCGGAAGCCCAGGCCTATTTCGATATCCCCAACTACCGGCAAGCGGCGCAGCAGTACGCCGATGAGCTGAAGGCCGCCAAGGACAAATCCGCCGCGCCGCTGGCGCGCGCGCAAGCTTACTATCGTGCGGCCAACCTGCTGCGCGCCCAGGGGCTGGAGTTTACCGGCTATGAGATGACGCCGGATTACGCCATCTATGGCGCCGGCTATTCCTATCTGGGGGATGCGTTCGATACTCGCGAGCTGAAGCATAAAAGCTGGATCGACAGCGCAGAAGCGGCGCGCGCCAAGGCGGCGCTGCCGGCGCAGGACAACCGTTTCCTGCACTATCGCTGGCAGGCGGTGGGGCTGGCGCAACAGGCGGCCGATCTGCTGCCGCCGAAGAGCCAGGCCTATGCCGCCGTGCTGTGTAACGCCGCCAGCTGGGTTATCAAGCGCGACGCCAAGACCGGCCGGGCGCTTTATCAACGCTACATCAACACCGGCACTCGCTACCCGTGGGCGGCGAAATTCGGCTACGACTGCCCGGCGCCGGACTTTACCGCCGTGGCGCCATAACGCCGAATTTCAGGCATGAAAAAGCCCGGCTTGCCGGGCTTTTTTTTCGAATATCGCATCGACTCAGGCTTCGATCGCCATTTTCAATTTCTTCATGGCGTTCTTTTCCAGCTGGCGCACGCGTTCGGCGGAAACGCCGTACTGATCGGCCAGCTCCTGCAGCGTCGACTTGTTGTCGTCGTCGAGCCAGCGGGCGCGGATGATATGCTGGCTGCGCTCGTCCAGACCTTCCAGCGCATAGGCCAGTTTGTCTGCGGCGTTGCTTTCCCAGTTATCTTCCTCAATGCCTTCAGCGAAGTCGGAGCTCTTGTCCTGCAGGTACAGCACCGGCGCCATCGACTGGCCATCGCGAGCCTCATCATCCGGAGTCGGATCGAACGTCATGTCCTGCGCCGCCATGCGAGATTCCATCTCGCGCACGTCTTTGCTGGTTACGCCCAGCTCGCGGGCCACCAGTTCCACTTCGTCCTGGTTGAACCAGCCCAAACGCTGTTTGGTTTTGCGCAGGTTAAAGAACAGCTTGCGCTGCGCTTTGGTGGTCGCCACTTTCACGATGCGCCAGTTGCGCAGTACGTACTCGTGGATTTCCGCCTTAATCCAATGCACCGCAAAGGAAACCAGACGCACGCCGACTTCAGGGTTAAAGCGGCGAACGGCTTTCATCAGGCCGATATTGCCTTCCTGAATCAGATCCGCCTGTGGCAGACCATAGCCTGAATAGTTGCGGGCAATATGAGCGACAAAGCGCAGGTGAGACAGGATGAGCTGCTTAGCGGCATCCAGATCGCCCTGATAATGCAGCCGTTCAGCCAGCTCCCGCTCTTCCTCTGCCGTCAGCATCGGATAGGCGTTGGCTGCCCGGATATAGGCTTCCAAGCTACCTTGGGGTACTAAGGCTAAAGTTTGCATTTCTTTGGTCATTCAAACCCTCTCTATGAGAATACAAAATCATGCAGGTGATTATTACAGCGGGGAAATGATTGATTCTACGGCAGTTGCTGAAGCAAAAGCGGTTCCACACGCCGGGCACCTTAACATTTGCTGCAATTTTTGACCGTACTCCGCCCTAAAAGTTCACCCTTTTTTGCAAGCATTGTTGCTGACAATACGTGACGAGAGTGCAGGCCGATAGGGAATTTGTGCGCTAAGAAGAGAGGTGTTGTGCTGACTTCGCTTGAGGTCACTCTTCTCCCGCAACGCGATCAAAAGCAGCAGGAGAAGAGTATACCAAAAAAATCTTACTGTGGTGTAAATCGGCGTAAATGTTGCACCGTCGCCAGCCAGGCGGCGATCCAACCGATCATCGCGGAGATGATCAGCAGCAACAGCGCCTCGTCCCAGCCCAGCCCGTGCAGGGTGAAGGTGGTGCCGAACACCTTGGCCACCCCGGCGACCACCGACTCCAGCTGCCACACCAGCGCGCCGGACAGCACCAGCGACAGCAGCGCGCCGGCAAAGCCGAGCATCGCCCCGCCGTTAAGGAACGGCCGCAGGATAAAACCGTCGGTGGCGCCGATCAGCTTCATCACGTTGATGGTGTCGCGGCGGCTGAAGATGCTCAGACGCACGCTGTTGCCGATCACCAGGAACACCGCCACGATCATCAGCACGCCGATGATCGCCGCGATCTGGCCCGCCAGCCCGGTCAGCGCCGCCAGGCGGGCAAACCAGCTGTCATCCATACGCACTTCTTCCACGCCCTGCACCGCCGCCACGCGATCGCGCAGGGTGTTGAGGGTATCCGAACTCTGGAAGCTCATCTTCGGCGTAACGATCGCCACCGCCGGCAACGGGTTCTCTTCCAGCATGTCCAACGCGCCGCCAAAGCCAGACCAGTTGCGGAACTCGCCGCGCGCTTCTTCACGCGACAGGTAATTCACCTTCTCCACGCCGGCTTCCGCCTTGATGGCGTCGAGCACTTTCAGCGCCGCGTCGTCGTCGAGCGATTTATCCAGGTAGACCGTCAGCTGCGGCGTCGGGTACCACTGGCTGGCCGCGGTGCTGACGTTTTTCCACACGATGTAGCACACGCTCGGCAGCGTCAGGGAGATGGCGATCACCATCACCGTCAACAGCGTCGCCAACGGCTGGCGCAGCATGTCTTTGATGGCGTTCATCCAGGCGTAACGCCACTGCTCGCGCCAGCCGCCGCGCAGCGCCTTGCTCTTGGCGGTTTTTGCGTTATTGGCCATGGTGAGCGCCCCCTTGCATGCGGCCCTGGCTCAGCGTCAGGATGCGGTAATTGCGGCGGGCGATAAGCCCGGTGTCGTGCGTCGCCATTAATACGGTGACGCCGACGCGGTTGAATTCTTCAAACAGGCGCAGAATGCCTTCCGACAGCGCGTCATCCAGGTTGCCGGTCGGTTCATCCGCCAGCAACACCGCCGGCTTGTTCACCACCGCACGGGCGATGCCCACGCGCTGCTGCTCACCGCCGGACAGTTGAATCGGGAAGTTCTTCGCTTTATCCAGCAAACCGACCTTGTCCAGCGCGGCGGAGACGCGGCGGCGGATGTCTTCGGTACTGGCGCCGGCGATGATCAGCGGCATCGCCACATTGTCATACACCGTGCGATCCAGCAGCAGGTGGTGATCCTGGAAGATCATGCCGATCTGCCGACGCAGGAACGGCACCTCGCGGTTTTTCAAACGACTGATGTCGTGGCCGCCAAACCAGATGTGGCCGGCGCTGGGCCGTTCGATACCACAAATCAGTTTCAGCAGGGTACTTTTCCCCGCGCCGGAATGGCCGGTCAGAAACGCCATTTCCGCCGGGCGCAGATGGAAATCGACCCCCTGCAGCGCTTGCCGTCCGCCCAGATAAGCTTTACTGACCTGTTCAAAGCGAATCATCCGTATTAATCCTCTCGGGCAAAAAGTGCCTCAATAAAATCGTCAGCCTTAAACGGCCGCAAATCTTCGATGCCTTCCCCGACGCCGATATAGCGAATCGGGATACCGAACTGATCGGCGATGGCGAAGATCACCCCGCCCTTGGCGGTACCGTCCAGTTTAGTCAGCGTGATGCCGGTTAAGCCCACGGCCTCATTAAATAATTTCGCCTGGCTGACCGCATTCTGGCCGGTGCTGGCATCGAGCGTCAGCATAACCTCATGGGGGGCCTGGTCGTCCAGTTTTTTCATGACGCGGACGATCTTCTTCAACTCTTCCATCAGGTGCGATTTGTTCTGCAGACGGCCGGCGGTATCGGCGATCAAGACATCGATGCCGCGCGCCTTGGCGGCCTGCACCGCATCGAAGATCACCGAAGCGGAATCCGCCCCGGTATGCTGCGCCACCACCGGAATGCGGTTGCGTTCGCCCCACACCTGCAGCTGCTCCACCGCCGCGGCGCGGAAAGTATCCCCCGCCGCCAGCATCACCGACTTGCCTTCCGCCTGGAATTGGCGCGCCAGCTTGCCGATGGTGGTGGTTTTACCCACGCCGTTCACGCCGACCATCAGAATGACATACGGGGTTTTCCCGCTGACATCCAGCGGCTGATCGACCTTGGCCAGAATTTCGGACATTTCCTCCTTCAGCTTGCCATACAGCGCTTCGGCGTCTTTCAGCTGCTTGCGGCTGGCGTGCTGGGTCAGGGAGGTGATGATCTTGCGCGTGGTCTCCACGCCGACATCGGCGATCAGCAGCTGTTCTTCCAACTCGTCGAACAGGTCGTCGTCGATCTTTTTACCGCGGAACAGCCCCATAAAGCCGGAGCCGAGGTTTTGCTTGGTTTTCAGCAGGCTGCGCTTCAGGCGAGCGAAGAAGCCCTCTTTGGTCGGCCGCTCCTGCTCTTGCGCAGCGGCCGGCACCACAGGTTCAAGCGGCGCTTCTTCTTCCGGCTCCGATTCTGGTTCGACGACCGGCTCGGGCTCAGCGGCTGGCTCGGGCTCAACAACCGGCTCGGGCTCGACGACCGGCTCGGGCTCGACAACCGGCTCGGGCTCAACGACCGGCTCGGGCTCAACGACCGGCTCGGGCTCAACGACCGGCTCGGGCTCAACCACCGGCTCTGGCTCGACAACCGGCTGCTGCTGCGCCACTACCTGCTCGGTCACGCTGACAATCTCTTCGGCCAACGCTTGCGCCGTCGGGTGTTCGGCCGCCGCCGGCAGGTTTTCCGCGATGGGTTCACCGGCCTGGCCGCTATCCCACTCTCCCGGGGTGTCGACGGAGGCGGCAGGTTCAGATTCCTGGGCGGGGAGCTTGTCATCCAGCTTGGCGGTGGCCGGTTCAGCCGGCGTCTCCGCGGCCTGAGGCTCCGCCTGCTCTACCGGCTGCTCAGGTTGCTGTTGCTCTTCTTCCTTTTCCTTCTGGCCAAAGCCCAGCCAGGAGAAAAACCCACGTTTCTTATCTTTTGCCATGTTATGACTCTACTCCGTACCGAAGGCTCGCTTACCCTACATACCTGAAGGATATATGCTGACAATAATCCGCCGAGTCTATCACTTTCCCTCGCGCAGCAACACGCATCCGGCATGCTTTCCGGTGTGAAATCAGACAACAAAGTTTTACCGTTCCCCCCGAAGCCCGTCACCGGTAGAATAGGGGCAACTTTTCGTTAACCTCTACGGCTCCGCGCCGCAAAAGAAATCAAACAACGCTTATGACAAGACTCTCGCCACGGGCGGCGGCCAAAAAACCGCCCCAGGCCGCAGCCGGACAGATCCGCATCATCGGCGGCCAATGGCGCGGTCGCAAGCTTCCGGTGCCGAACAGCCCGGGGCTGCGCCCCACCACCGATCGGGTGCGCGAAACCCTGTTCAACTGGCTGGCGCCGGTGATTCAGGGCGCGCGCTGCCTGGACTGTTTCGCCGGCAGCGGCGCATTAGGGCTGGAAGCGCTGTCGCGCTACGCCGGCAGCGCCACGCTGTTGGAATTCGAACGGCCGGTGGCGCAGCAGCTGGAAAAAAATCTGGCGCTGCTGCAGGGCAAGGGGGTGGTTATCAACACCAACGCGCTGAGCTGGCTGGCGGGCGAGGGCCAACCGTTCGACGTGGTGTTCCTCGATCCGCCGTTTCGCAAAGGCCTGCTGGCGGAGACCGCCTTGCTGCTGGAGCAGCGTGGCTGGCTGGCCGACGAGGCCTGGATCTATGTAGAAGCCGAGGCAGAAAGCGCCGCGGCGGACGTGCCTGCCAGCTGGCAGCTGCACCGGGAGAAGGTCGCCGGCCAGGTGGCCTATCGCCTTTATATTCGTTCGCAAGAGAAAACCGACCATGCTGATTAATCTGGGCCGCCTGCTGATGCTGTGCGTGTGGGGCTTCCTGCTCTCTAACCTGTTCCATCCTTTTCCCAAGCCGCTGAAGTATTTCATCGACGTGGCGCTGTTCTTTATGGTGGTGATGCACGGCCTGCAGCTGGTGCTGTTGAAATCCACCCAGCCGAAGGATCAGCCAATCAGCTACTGGCAAGAAGCCAAGATCTTTATCTTTGGCGTGTTCGAGCTGCTGGCCTGGCAAAAGAAACAGCCGCCCATCAAGAAGAAATGACCGCTACGGCTGAACGCTGAAAGAGACGAAGCGCGTGCCCTGCATGTTCAACGTGCCCTGCGCGCCTTTTTCTATCGGGTTGTATTGCCACTGTTTCAGCCGAAGCGTGATGTCTTCACCACCCTGGTTCGGGCTGAACACCACCTCGTAATACATCGGCTCATTGACCAGCGATTCGCGCTGCGGCGCGCGGGTCCTGGCGACCGGGAAGCTGCGCTTGTCGCTCACCGTCACCTGCAGACTGCGCATCGGCGCGCGATCGTTTTCCGCCTCCCGCTGGCGCTGTTTGAAGTAGCGTTGCGTGGCCAGCACGGCGATCAGCGCAATCACGGCGACAAAAAATAACGGTGGCTTGCTCATCGGTTTCCCATTTCCTTCACGGCCAAATCGGCGTAAACATAGCATTCTCAAGAAAGCATTGTCGATCGTCGGCAGGCTACCTACACTGAAATAAGAAGTGACATTGGTGACAGTTTGGAGCCGGTTGTTGCGGCTCCCTCATGCATAAGGAAGACATAAATGAGTTGGCCGTTCCTTGCCGTATTCTTTTCCGGTTGGCTGTTCGTCGACGCCTCATACCGTGGCCCGCGCTGGCAGCGCTGGGTGTTCAAACCCGTCACGCTGCTGCTGCTGTTGCTGTTGGCCTGGCAGGCGCCGGTGCTCGGCGCCGCGGGTTATCTGATCGTGCTCGGCCTGCTGGCGACGCTGATCGGCGACGCGCTGCTCCTGTTGCCGCGCGAGCGGGTGCTGTACGCCATCGGCGCCTTTTTCCTGTCCCATCTGCTGTATACCCTGAGCTTCGCCAGCCAGATGACGTTCAGCCTGTTCTGGCCGCTGCCGCTGGCGCTGCTGGCGATCGGCGCGTTGCTGCTGGCCACCCTTTGGACCCGGCTGGAAGAGATGCGCTGGCCGATCGTCACCTACGTGGCGATGACGCTGCTGATGGTCTGGCTGGCGGGCGAGCAATATTTCCTGCGCAGCACCGATTTCGGCTTCTCGCTGCTGACCGGCACCTCGCTGCTGCTGCTGGCCAACGTGGTTTGGCTGCTCAACCGCTACCGTTTCACCTTCCGTGCGGCGGACGCCATCGTGGCTTTCTGTTACTTCTCCGGCCACTTCCTGATCGTGCGTTCGCTCTACCTGTAACTCTCTGCCGCGGGTTCGGCGCGCCGAACCCGTTTTTCATTATCAAGCCAGCGCTTTCAACGTCAGGGCATCATCGGCGCCCAGCTGATTGCGATACAGATCGCCGTCGCGCGAGAAGAACGCCAGCGTGCTGCCATCCGCCCGCAGCAGGGCGATGCCGTCCGGCGCCGGGCGCCAGCCCACGACTTCCGCCGCAAACACACTTTGCAAACACCGTTGCCGATCCACCAGCTGATAGCCGTTGGTCTCGCTTTGTTCATTCGCCAGAAATTCGATTTGGCATTGCCGCTCGCTGTCGGCAACCTGCCATTGCCCCGCCAGCGACTGCGCGGTCGGCAGCGCCAGGCTGCCGGCCATGACCGCACTCGTCACCATCATGCCGCCCGCCGCCAAAGCGGTGCGCGTTAAAGTACCTTTCATACCGGGCGCCCGCATCACGCCCGGCCGAGACTGCGCCGGGCGTTCCGTTGCTGTGTTACACGATAAAGTCAGTGGCGACGTCAACCTGGCCGACGATTTTCACCAGGAAGTCCGGCGCCTGATGGCCACCGATATTCACCGACAAATCGGTCACGTTGTTGGAAGCGTTGTAGCTGAGCAGCGCTTCGCCGGCCGTGCCGCTGAAGTGATCGACGAAGTGAATGAAATCGCTGCTCTGCGCCTCTTTGTTGAAGAACGACAGGTCAATTTTGTCGATCCCTTTCTGGAAGTCGCGGATCCAGTCTGAAGCGCCCGGTGCGGAATCGCCGGCGGCAGAGAACACGAAGATGTCTTTGCCGGCACCACCCCACAGCTCATCCGCCCCGCCGCCGCCGAACAGCACGTCGTTACCCGCGCCGCCTTTCAGCACGTTGTTGGCCGCGTTGCCGACGATCACGTCGTTGCCGGAACCGCCAATGGCGTTCTCGATGGTCACACCGGCAGCGATCGAGACGTTGCCCTTCAGGCCGCCCACGTCGGAGAACGATTTCTCGTTCAGGTTGATGCGCTGGTTAGCGGTGTAACCGGAGAAGTCGAAGGTATCGTTACCGCCCGCATCCCAGGCCGCAAAGATCACTTTCTGCGAGTTGCTGGTGGTGCTGAGGAAGTCGCGACCGGTGTTGGAGTTAAAACCGTACACGGTGTCGCCGGTGCGGGTCGACAGGTTGGCGCCATACAGATGCTGAATGGCGGCAATGTCATCCAGCAGCGGAGCCGCGGCATAGTGGCCGCCGTTGTCGCCACCGGTGTTGGTTTCACTCCAGTAGCTCATCAGGCTGAACTGGCGGGTATCCTCTGCATAGGTGACGTCGCGATAGGTCGGGTTACCCTCACCGGCGTTGTAGTCGCCCGGGTGGCTCAGGCCCAGCGCATGGCCAATCTCATGGGTGAACGTCTGACGGCCGTAGTCTTCGGTCGCCGGATACTTCACGTTGGATTGGTTGACGTTGTACCAAGTCTGGCCGCCCAGATCCTGGCCCTGCCAAATGGTGTTCGGCAGGAAGGCGTAGGCCTGAGTGCCGTAATCATAGTGGCCGGGACGATCCTGGCTGTAGTTGCCGAAGGTGATGTTGGCCTTTTGACCGGCCGCCACTTCGGTGAAGGTGATATTGGCGACGTCGGCCCAGGACTGCAGCGACAGCTTAGCCTGCTGCTGCTGTTCCGCGCTGAACTTGCTCAGCCCGGTGTCGCCGGCGACGTTGGTGGAAGAGAACTTATAGTCCGGGAAGGAGAAGGTTAATTTGACCGGCTGGCCAAATACCTTGTAACCGTTCCAGGTTTGGTTCTCACGGGTAATAAACAGCCCAGCTTGCTCGTTAGAAAATGAATCCTTGCCATTAATCTGAATCCCGTTGCCCCGCTCATGATAATGCAGCAGGTCGTCTACAGCATCGTAGCCGGTTGTCGCGGCCGCAAGGCTGGATTCAGTAATTTCAATTGCCTTTTTAGTAGATTGCATTGGTTCGATTCCACTCATTACCTGATTGATATCAATCAGACAGATAGACATAACCTCCCCGTAAGCCAGGGCTAATGAACCTCAGGCCTGCTGGAAGGGGCTTATGCGCCGTTGCCGGCAGTGTGTTAGGTAGAATTAATGCATATATATCAGCAAATAAGATCACCATTAAAAATGGTAATCGATTCCAATTATAGGCAGGGTCGCAAAACTGCACATAAAATAATCAACCATTTATTATCGCAACGAAAGTTTGTTATGCTGCTTTTTTGGCTTCTTTACAAAACAAATGAAACTTGATGAGGAGAAGTTGGCACCAAACTTCAATAGCAATGCGGCCTGCAGACTCAAGCGAATCATGCTGGCTTTCCCTAGGGTAAAAGGTAAATTTTGCTAAAGCGTTATAGATTAATAACTCTTTATTATTAGGTCGGGCGATTTTTTAGTTTCTATAGGAATATTATTTTCTTATTTAAACTATCGGCGGCGAGCCTGTTTCCCCAAATAGGGGATAAGAAAAGCCGATAGATTAAAATTCGCATTATTCATTATTGAATGAATCCCCCTTTCTACGCTTAAACGCCGTTAGCAATAATTCTCATCCGGCGCTTGACTCTGGAGTGGACTCCAGGGTGTAGAGTCAGTTGAGCAAACCCGTTTAACAGCCCGAAGGGGGACGTTATGCACAATCAGCAAAACCATAATCATCAGGAACATCACCACGCCGAAGGCGGATGCGGCTGCAACCACAGCCACAGCAAAACGCAGCATGGCTGCAGCAGCGAACCGAAAAACGCCGCCGCGCAGGCCGAACAGGCCCACCATCATCACGATCATGGCGATAGCGGCTGCTGCGCCGCCACGCCCGACGATCCGGACGAGGAAAGCGACAGGCTGGCCGCCGCTCCCCCTTCCGGCAGCCAACGTTTCAGCTGGAAAGTCACCGGCATGGACTGCCCCAGCTGCGCCAAGAAAATCGAAAATGCCGTCACCGCACTCCCCGGCGTCGACAGCGCGCGGGTGCTGTTTGCGACCGAGAAACTGGTAGTCGACGCACAGTCCGACATCAGCCTGCGGATCCAGGACGCGGTCGCCCAGGCCGGCTTTACCCTGCTCGGCACTCAGAACGCCAAAGCCGCCGCGCCGAAAACCTCACGCTTCGGCGAATTCGCACCGCTGCTGCTGTTAACTACCTTGATGGTCGTCAGCTGGGTGCTGGATCGGGTTAACCCAGAGCTGGGGCGCATCGCCTTTATCGCCACCACGCTGGTCGGATTGGCGCCGGTCGCCGCCAAGGCGCTGCGTTTGATCCGCTCCGGCACGCCATTCGCCATCGAAACGCTGATGAGCGTGGCGGCCATCGGCGCGCTGTTCATCGGCGCCACCGCCGAAGCGGCGATGGTGCTGCTGCTGTTTATGGTCGGCGAACTGCTGGAATCCTACGCCGCCAACCGCGCGCGACGCGGCGTGACGGCGCTGATGGAGCTGGTGCCGGAAGACGCGCTGCTGCTGCAAGGCACGGAACGCAAACGCGTGCCGGTCGCCAGCCTGCGCCCTGGCGACGTGATTGAAATCGCGCCCGGCGGGCGCCTGCCGGCCGACGCCGAGCTGCTCAATCCGTTCGCCAGCTTCGACGAAAGCGCCCTGACCGGCGAATCGGTGCCGGTCGAGCGCCAGCAGGGCGAGAAAGTGGCCGCCGGCAGCCTGTCCGTCGATCAGGTGGCGCAGATGAAGGTGATCTCCGAGCCCGGCAAAAACGCCATCGACCGCATTTTGCAGCTGATTGAAGAGGCCGAAGAGCGCCGCGCGCCGATCGAACGCTTCCTCGATCGGTTCAGCCGTTATTACACCCCGGCCATTATGCTGCTGGCCGTCGCGGTGATCCTGCTGCCGCCGCTGCTGTTCTCGCAGCCGTGGGATACCTGGATCTATCGCGGCCTGACGCTGCTGCTGATCGGCTGTCCGTGCGCGCTGGTGATCTCGACCCCGGCGGCCATTACATCCGGGCTGGCGGCCGCCACGCGGCGCGGCGCGCTGATTAAAGGCGGCGCGGCGCTGGAGCAACTGGGCCAGATACAAACCATCGCCTTCGATAAAACCGGCACCCTGACCGAAGGCAAGCCGACGGTGACCGACGTGCTGCCGATCGGCGCGCTCACCGAACAGCGGCTGCTGCAGCTTGCCGCCGCGGTGGAGGCCGGTTCACATCACCCGCTGGCGCAGGCGATCATCAACCGCGCCGCCGAAAGCGGGGCCGAGTTGCCGCTGGCGCAGGCGCGCCGCGCACTGGCCGGCGTCGGCGTGGAAGGGATCGTGGACGGCAAAACCGTGCTGATCAGCGCGCCGGGCAAGCTGGCGCCGGGCCTGCTCGACGTTCAATGGCAGAGCCAGGTAGACAAGCTGGAAAACGCCGGTAAAACGGCGGTGGTGGTGCTGGAAGACGGCGCCCCCATCGGCTTGCTGGCGCTGCGCGACACGCTGCGCAGCGACGCCAAACAGGCGATAGCCGAACTGAACGCGCTGGGTATTCGCGGCGTGATGCTGACCGGCGACAACCCGCGCGCCGCCGCGGCGATCGCCGGCGAGCTGGGCCTCGACTATCGCGCTAGTCTGTTGCCGGAAGATAAAGTCAACGCGGTCACCGAGCTGAGCGAACTGCGCCCGACGGCGATGATCGGCGACGGCATCAACGACGCCCCGGCGATGAAAGCCTCCAGCATCGGCATCGCCATGGGCAGCGGCACCGACGTGGCATTGGAAACCGCCGACGCCGCCCTGACCCACAACCGGCTGCTGGGCGTCGCGGAGATGATCCGCATCTCGCGCGCCACCCACGCCAATATCCGGCAAAACATCACCATCGCGCTGGGGTTGAAAGGGGTCTTCCTGATCACCAGCCTGCTGGGGCTGACCGGTTTGTGGCTGGCGGTGCTGGCGGACTCCGGCGCCACCGCGCTGGTCACCGCCAACGCGCTGCGGCTGTTGAGAAAGCGCCAATAACGCGGCGCCAGGCCGGGTTCCTCAATGGGAGCCCGGCATTATCGATTGCAGCGGCGATATTAAGGATATTGTCGGCGCGTATGTAAAACCCGCAACACCCGGATGTGAGTTTCCAGCACCTGGTAAACCAGGAGATAATGGGGATGCAGAGGGATTTCATGCGTGCCGTCCACTCTGCCGCGCCGGAAAATTCGAGGAGGTCTGGCGGCGGGAATGACGGCCTCCATGATGAGAACCTTCATTTTTCTGGCCGCCAGAGGGTTATCATTGGCGATGAATCCCACAATCTCCGCCAGATCCTGACGTGCGACTCGAGTCCATTCGATGTTGAGCATTATGCCTGCTTCGCTTTGATCCTGGCTTCTGCAGCAGCGATAACAGCATCCATTTCAGCCATCACGTCATCATGAGGAATGCCGGGCCGCGGCTCATCCATGGCTTCCTGAACTCTTTCAAGAAACCAGCGCTCATAGCCCTGTGTACGTTCCTCATTTTCCATCTTGGCAACCGTAGGCAGTAGTAAAATACTCATCGTTTGTCCCCTTCGAACGCTCCCCGATCGCAGGGAGCTTATCTCACGAGGCGATTAAAAACTATACACCTTTACGTAACAGATAACGGTATGGCGCCTGCTCGGTCTCCTGCGCCACCAGCGTGTGCTCCATAAAGCGGCAGAACCCCGGAATATCGCGGGTGGTGGCCGGATCGTCGGCGATAATCAGCAGCGTTTCGCCGTTGTCCATATGGCGCACGGTTTTGCGCACCATCATCACCGGTTCCGGGCAACGCAGGCCCAGCGCGTCGAGCGTCTGGTCTGCCTGGGCAAATAAGTCAGTCATGCAATTTTTCTCGTTCAAAACGATCGGCGAACGCTCGCCGCATCTCATTAGCGCCTAGTTTACGCCGGTAGTTTTTCTGCGCAAGATGCGTTAACGTTTGCGTTAAATTTAACCATTGCATTGGTTGCGCAAACGCGTATCATGCCGCCGCGCAGCGTTTTTTGCTGTTTTGACAAGACACACTGGGTTCCCTCACCCCACTGCTAAAAAGGCTACAATATGTATTCGTTTACCGCACAGCAGCGCTTCACGGCGTTGGTCTGGCTTTCGCTGTTTCATATCGCCATCATTACCTCCAGCAACTACCTGGTGCAGCTGCCGATCACCGTTTTCGGCTTCCATACCACCTGGGGCGCCTTTACCTTCCCGTTTATCTTCCTCGCGACCGATCTGACCGTGCGCATCTTCGGCGCGCCGCTGGCGCGGCGGATTATCCTGGCGGTGATGGTGCCGGCGCTGTTCATCTCCTACGTGATCTCCACCGTCACCTATCAGGGAGAATGGCAGGGCTTCGCGGCGCTGGGCAGTTTTAACCTGTTCGTGGCGCGTATCGCCGTCGCCAGCTTTATGGCCTACGTGCTCGGCCAGATCCTCGACGTTCACGTCTTCAATCGCCTGCGCCAACGCAGCGCCTGGTGGGTGGCGCCGGCGGCGGCGATGTTCTTCGGCAATATCAGCGATACGCTGGCGTTCTTCTTCATCGCCTTCTACAAGAGCAGCGATCCCTTCATGGCCAACAACTGGGTGGAGATCGCGCTGGTGGATTACAGCTTCAAGGTGATGATCTGCCTGCTGTTCTTCCTGCCGATGTACGGCGTGTTGCTGAACATGCTGCTCAAACGCATCGCGGCGCGCAGCGGCAGCCTGCAGCCGGGCTGAGCCGTGTTATTCTGGGCGGCCCTATCCTTTGGAGGCCGCCCATGACCCCAATCGTCCGCACCGCCACGCTCGAAGAAATCCACCGCCTTTACCAATGCATCCCCGAATTCGGCGGCCTGCATAGCCTGGCCGATCTGCAGCGGCGCATCGGCGGTGCCCCCGCCAGCCTGTTGATCGCCGACATCGACGGCCAGCCGGCCGGTTTCAAACTCGGTTATCAACAGCGGGAAACAGTGTTTTACAGCTGGCTGGGCGGCGTGCTGCCGGCATTTCGTCGCCACGGCGTGGCGCAGGCCTTGTTGGCCGAACAGGAGCGCTGGGCGCGGGCGCAGGGCTATCGCCGGCTGACGGTCAAAACCCGTAACCGGTTCCGCGCCATGCTGACGATGCTGCTCGCCCACCACTATCAGATTGTTCAGCTGGAAAAGAAAGGCGAAGTGGCTGATTATCGGCTATTACTGGAGAAAAACTTGTGACAACATCTGCCTTGCATTTCAGCCTGGAATAGGTTGCGATACGACAGTGAATCCCTACCGGAAAGGAAGAAGGAAGCCCGATGCGTAAAGTAGCGAAATTGATGGGTATCAGCCTGCTGGCGCTTGGCCTCGCGGCCTGCGACGGCGACACCAAAGACACCAAGGCAGCGTCTGACGGCGCGGCGGCCAGCGCGCCGGCCGGGCAGCAGGTCAGCCTGCTGGACGGTAAACTGGCGTTCACCCTGCCGGTCGGCATGGCGGATCAGAGCGGCAAGCTGGGCAACCAGGCCAACAACATGCATGTTTACGCAGACAGCACCGGCCAGCGCGCGGTGATCGTGATCCTGGGCGACAAGACCGCCGACAGCCTGGAGACCCTGGCCAAGCGCCTGGAGAATACCCAGCGCGCGCGTGACGCCAACCTGCAGGTGATCACCAACAAGGCGCTCGACGTCAACGGCGTGCCGCTGCGTCAGCTGGACAGCATCATCACCAGCGGCGGCGAAAAAGCCTATTCCTCCGTCCTGATCGGCTCGCTGAACAACAACATGCTGACCATTCAGGTGACGCTGCCGGCGGACAATCAGCAGCAGGCGCAGGCCGAAGCCGAAGGCATCATCTCCACCCTGAAGCTGAAGCAGTAATCCCACAGAGGGCCGGCTTGCCGGCCCTCTCGTTTTTATACCAGCGCCTGCGCCAGCAGGGTGATCGGATGCTCGCAGCGCTTGCTGGTGGACATTTCTATCTGCCATTTGCAGGTCTCGCAGTCGGTCACCACCAGATCCACTCCGCTCTCTTCGATCTGCCGGAACAGCGGCGCGCCGATGCCTTGCGAAGTGGCGTAGTTCTCCGATTTGAACCCGTAGGTGCCGGCGATGCCGCAGCACTGCGAATCCAGCACCACCAGCTCCAGCCCCGGTATCTGCAGCAGCAGCTCCAGCGTGTAGGCGGTCCAGCCCATCTTCTCCATATGGCAAGGCGTGTGATAAGCCACCCGCAGCGGCGTGCGCTTCAGCGGCAGGCTGCGCCCCTGATTGATCAGGCGATAGAGATAGCGCGTCGCCAGCTCCACCCGGTCGCGCACCTGGGTGGTGTCCACGTCCAACAGATGGGGGTATTCGTCGCGCAGGGTGAAGGTGCAGCTCGATGAGGTCGCCACCACCGGAATGCCGCGCTCCAGCACCGCTTCATGCAGCGACTCGGCGTTAACCCTGGCCTGCTTTTTGGCCTGCTCGATAAACCCGTTGGCGATCAGCGGCACGCCGCAGCATTTCTCGCGCTTCAGCAGCTGCACGCCGATATCCAGCGCGTTGAATACCCGGATCAAATCCTTGCCCAGCTGCGGATGGTTATAGTTGACGAAGCAGCCGTGGAAAAACGCCACCTGCTCGGCATAGCGCCGCTGAGCCTGCGCCTGTTGCCGGTACCAGCGGCGGAAGGTGCCGAACGAGTATTTCGGCAGTTCGCGACGGTGATCGATCTTCAGCGCCTTGTCCAACAGCTTGCGCACCGGTTTCAGCCCGGTGGCGGCGTTGACGATCGGCGCGAACGGCGTCGACAGCGAGCCCATGATGTCGGTGTGGCTGAGGATGGCGTCGCGCAGCGTCGGCTTGCTCTGGGCGAAGTCGGCACGGGCGCGCTGAATGATATCGCCGATTTTGACGTCGGACGGGCAGGCCACTTCACAACGTTTGCAGTTGGTGCAGTATTTCAGCGCTTCGTCGTACAGCGCCGGATCTTTCAGCCGCAGCCGCTCGCCGTCCGGCCCCGCCTGTTTTGGCCCCGGATAGAGCGGGTTCACTTTGGCGACCGGGCAATAGGTGGTGCAGACGGTGCATTTGATGCAGCTTTCAAAGCTGTGGTCCTGATGCAGGCTCATGCGTTTTCCTCCGCGGCGATCTGCTGCGCGACGTGCAGCGCACCGATCAATGACACGCCGGCGCCGCAGCCTTGCTGCAGCGGATCGTAGCCGCCGGCGACCGCGCCGATGGCGTACAGATTGTCGAACGGCATGCCCTGCTTCATCGCCCGCAGCCTGCCGTCGGTGCGCACGCCAAATTGCAGATAAGGCTGCGGCGCGAACAGCTCGCGCCGGCTCCAGTCGGCGCGATCCGCGCGGCTGTGTACGTCCAGCCCGAAGATCGGCTCGCGCACCCCGTCGAAATCCGCCACCAGCCCGTTGCTGAAGAAGCTGCCGCTGGCCAACACCACCTGCTGCGCCCGCAGCGGAATATCACCGTGGTTGCGGGTATACAGGCCCGTGACGCGGCCGGCTTCGCACTCGGCGCGCAGCACGCTGTCGCCGGGCATGAAAACGCCGCCCAGCTGTTGAAAACGCCGCCGCAGCGCCTGATGCAAGCGCATGCCGGGCACCGAAGGCGGCAGCGTCGGCAGCAGCCGGATCGGCTTGCCGACCGCATCCTGCAGCACCGCCAGCGACGCGTCGTCCTCCAATCCCAAACAGGCCGGCAGGAAGAGCGCGTCGGCTGCCCCCGCCAACCGCCGCAGTTCCTCGGCCAGCGGCGGCAGGCTTTCCATCAAATCCAGCACCCGGGCGATGTTTACCGCGCGGAACTCGCTGGGGTTATTGCGCAATCTGTCCAGCGCCGGCATGTGCAGATAGGCCACCTCCGTCTCTACGCCGAGCTCCCGGCTCAGAGAGTCGGCGGCCATCTGCGGCTGGAAATCGAGGAAGCCTTCGATGCCGATCACCGCAATGCGCCGCCACGGCAGTTGGCCGGTCAGCGGCAGCGTCGGGATCGCCTGCGGGCTGAGCCAGGTGGCGCGACGCGTGCCAAGCGGCGTAATGCGCAGATGGTTGTTGGCGCCCTCGCCCTGCAGGTCCAGCCCGCAGCGCTCCAACAACCGCTGCGCGGCGGCGGACAGCGCCGCCACCCGGCCGGGCCCGATCAGGGCATACGGATGCTGCGGCGCCTGCTGCGCCAGCTGCGGTAGCGCCGCCAGCGGCATTTCGACCGGCGTGCCGTCCGGCAATCTCGCCAGCAGGTCGAGCGAGCCGGAGGAGAAGTAGAGCGCGCTCTGGCCGGAACTGACCACCGCACAGCGCTTGCCCTGTTCGGCCACGGCAATGGCGCAGCTCAGGCCCGCCAGGCCGCCGCCAATCACCACTACGTCAAATCGCATCATCCGCCTCCTGCTCCTTGTCGGCCTGGGCTTCAAGCCCGCATAGCCCCTGGTAAACCCAGCTGGTAAATTCACTCTCGCGCAGCGCGTCGCCCCAGGCGATCGGCCGTACGCCTTTCCACCGTTCGTTGAGGAACTGCGACAGCTGCGCGATGGACTGCTGCGGCGTGCTGACGTTAAAGTGCGTCAACAGCCCGGCGGCGCGGCAGGCACAGAGTTCGCCCTGGCAGGTGCCCATGCCGACGCGGGTGCGGCGGCGCAGATCCACCAGGTTATTGACGGTCAGCGAGTTGACCGCATAACGCACTTCCCCGGCGGTCACCGCCTCGCATTCGCACACCAGGCTGGTGTCGAGCCGATCGGCCGCCGGCACCTGGCTGGCGCGATCGCCGTGGCGGTAAATTGCCGAGCCGCGAATGCTGGCGGGCAGAGAAACCACGCTGCGCACCGTCTCCTCCGCCGACTGGCGGGAGCCGGGCAACGCATCCTGCGCGGTGGTGCACGGGCGGTTTACGCCAAGCTTTTCGCACACCTTGTCGGTGGCCCACTCCGCCATCAGGCGGTAGGTCATCAGCTTGCCGCCGGTGATGGTGATAAACCCTTCCAGCCCGTCGCGGGCGGCGTGATCGAGCAGCACGATGCCGCGGCTGACGTTGCGCCCGCTGGGGTCGTCGTCGCTGGCCACCAATGGCCGTACCCCGGCGTAGGCGCGCAGAATGCGGGTCTGCGCCAGGGTTGGCGCCAACAGCGCCCCCTCGCGGATCAGAATGTCCACTTCCTGCGGGGTCACCAGCATGTTGTCAATTTGGTCGTAGTCGATATGGGTCGAGGTAGTACCGATCAGCGAGATGGTGTCGCCCGGCACCAGGATGTCGGCGTCTGCCGGTTTGCGGCAGCGGTTGATCACCATGTTGTTGATGCGGTGGCCGAGGATCAGCAGCGCCCCCTTGGCCGGGAACATGCGGATGCGCAAATCGGCGTATTCGGCGATCTGCTGGCCCCAGATGCCGGCGGCGTTGACCACCACCGGCGCATGCAGCGCATAGCGCCGCTGATTCTGATGGTCGTAAACGCGCACGCCCGTCACCCGATCGCCGCTGCGCAACAATCCCACCACCTGGTGGTAGGTCAGGATCTGCGCGCCGTGCTCGCGCGCGTCCAACATGTTGGCGGCTGTCAGCCGGAAAGGATCGATGGTGCCGTCCGGCACGCGCACCGCGCCGATCAGCGCCGGGTTAGCCGCCGGTTCCAGCCGCAGCGCCAGCTGCGGGTCGATCGCTTCGGCGTTGATGTCGGCCTGGCGACAGGCGGCGATAAACTGTTGCTGATAGTCCAGCGAGTCCTGCGGCAGGGTGATGAACAGCCCATCGGTGCGCTCGATGCAGTGGTGGGCGATGCGTTTCAGGATGCGGTTCTCTTCGATGCACTCGCGCGCCGACTCGCCGTCGGTCACCGCATAGCGCGCGCCGCTGTGCAGCAAACCGTGGTTGCGGCCGGTGGCGCCGGTGGCGATGTCGTGGCGCTCCAGCAAAATGCAGCGCAAGCCGCGCCGTGCGCAGTCGCGGGCGATGCCTGCGCCGGTGGCGCCGCCGCCGATGATGATCACATCCGTTTCGCCGCCGTCAAAATAGCTGCTCATGTCGCTCCCTCAGGATCGGTAGTTATGAGGCTATTGAGCCACGGTTATAAGGGTCTTTGTTTGATAAGGAACAAGAACGAACATCAAACGAAATAAAAATGTCCACAAAAAACCATCAATGTGATCATAATCACGATTTTTGGACGTTTTTCTATTTCATAACGTTAACGAATCGCTCAAAATCCGCCGTGGTTTCATAAAAGTGTAACAATTGCGCCATTCGTCACAGCGACACCAGGCGTATTTGACGACAATGGCGCTCGTTATGGAACACAAAAACACCACATTCGATATCCGCTCAATCATCAAATGAACGTAAAAGGTCATATTGATGTGATAACAGATAAAGCCATCGGAGGCGCTCATGTTGAGTATTTTTAAGCCGGCCGCACACATCGCCCGTGTGCCGAGCGATAAGGTAGACCCGCTCTACCGTAAGCTGCGCTGGCAAATTTTCCTGGGGATCTTCTTCGGTTACGCCGCTTACTATCTGGTGCGTAAGAACTTCACCCTGGCCATGCCTTACCTGATCGAACAAGGCTTCAGCCGCGGTGACCTCGGCTTCGCGCTGTCGGGCATTTCCATCGCCTACGGCTTCTCCAAATTCATCATGGGTTCGGTCTCCGACCGTTCCAACCCGCGAGTGTTCCTGCCTGCCGGCCTGATCCTGGCGGCGGCGGTGATGTTGTTCATGGGCTTCGTGCCGTGGGCCACCTCCAGCATCGCCATCATGTTCGTCCTGCTGTTCCTGTGCGGCTGGTTCCAGGGCATGGGTTGGCCGCCGTGCGGCCGTACCATGGTGCACTGGTGGTCGCAGAAAGAACGCGGCGGCATCGTCTCCATCTGGAACTGCGCCCACAACGTGGGTGGCGGCCTGCCGCCGCTGCTGTTCCTGCTGGGCATGGCCTGGTTCAACGACTGGCACGCTGCGCTTTACATGCCGGCCTTCGGCGCCATCCTGGTGGCCCTGATCGCCTTCGGCCTGATGCGGGACACCCCGCAATCCTGCGGCCTGCCGCCGATTGAAGAGTACAAAAACGACTACCCGGACGACTACAGCGAAAAAGACGAAGAAGAGCTGACCGCCAAGCAGATCTTCATGCAGTACATCCTGCCGAACAAGCTGCTGTGGTACATCGCGGTCGCCAACGTGTTCGTCTATCTGCTGCGTTACGGCATTCTGGACTGGTCGCCGACCTACCTGAAAGAAGTGAAGCACTTCGCGCTGGACAAGTCTTCCTGGGCTTACTTCCTGTATGAATACGCCGGTATCCCGGGCACCCTGCTGTGCGGCTGGATGTCGGACAAAGTGTTCAAAGGCAACCGCGGCGCCACCGGCGTGTTCTTCATGACGCTGGTGACCATCGCCACCGTGGTGTTCTGGATGAACCCGCCGGGCAACCCGACCGTGGACATGATCTGTATGCTGGTCATCGGCTTCCTGATCTACGGCCCGGTGATGCTGATCGGCCTGCACGCGCTGGAGCTGGCGCCGAAGAAAGCCGCAGGCACCGCCGCGGGCTTCACCGGCCTGTTCGGCTACCTGGGCGGCTCGGTTGCGGCCAGCGCCATCGTCGGCTACACCGTAGACTTCTTCGGTTGGGACGGCGGCTTCATGGTGATGATCGGCGGCGGCGTGCTGGCGGTTATCCTGCTGCTGCTGACCATGCTGAACGAAAAGAAACACCACGCGGAAATCGCTGCCGGCAAGCGCGGCTAACCGTCACACGACTTTTGCATGATTTAAAGGCCGCCCTGCGGCCTTTTTACTACCCTGCCCCCAACAACACGGAGAAAACGGAATGCGGACTCAAGTCAAAGCCCTGCTGACAGGGATCATTCTCGCTACCTCAATGGTCAGCGCCGCGCAGGCGGCGGACAAAGTGGTGATCGCCCACCGCGGCGCCAGCGGCTACCTGCCGGAACACACCCTGCCGGCGAAGGCGATGGCCTACGCGCAGGGCGCCGATTACCTCGAACAAGATCTGGTGATGACCAAAGACAACGAGCTGGTGGTGCTGCACGACCATTACCTCGATCGCGTCACCGACGTCGCCGAACGCTTCCCGGACCGCGCGCGCAAGGACGGCCGTTATTACGCCATCGACTTTACGCTGGCGGAGATCAAATCGCTGAAGTTCACCGAAGGCTTTGAAATCGAAAACGGCAAGAAGGTGCAGGGCTACCCTGGCCGCTTCCCGATGGGCAAATCCGACTTCCGCGTACACACCTTCCAGGAAGAGATCGAGTTCGTGCAGGGTCTGAACCATTCGACCGGCAAGAACATCGGCATCTACCCTGAAATCAAGGCGCCGTGGTTCCACAAACAGGAAGGCAAGGACATCTCCAGCAAAGTGCTGGCGGTGCTCAAGCAATACGGCTACACCGGCAAAAACGACAACGTCTACCTGCAGTGCTTCGACGCCAACGAGCTCAAACGCATCAAGAACGAGCTGGAGCCGAAGCTGGGCATGGATCTGAAGCTGGTGCAGCTGATCGCCTATAACGACTGGCAGGAAACCTACGAGCAGAAAGCCGACGGCAAGTGGGTAGAGTACGACTACGACTGGATGTTCAAGCCGGGCGCGATGCAGAAAATCGCTCAGTATGCCGACGGCATCGGGCCGGACTACCACATGCTGGTGGTGGCGGATAAATCCAAGCCGGGCCACATCGTGCTGACCGACATGGTGAAAGAAGCGCACGCCAGCAAGCTGGCGGTGCATCCGTTTACCATCCGCGCCGATGCGCTGCCGAAGTACGTGACCGACGTGAACCAGCTGTATGACGTGATTTACAACCAGGCCGGCGTCGACGGCGTGTTCACCGACTTCCCGGACAAGGGCGTGCAGTTCCTGCAGAAGCAGGGCCAGCACAAGTAATGCCAAGGGCGCCGCAAGGCGCCCTTGTTATTTCCGAGAAACGCCCGGGTTATGTCAGAGGAACATCTTGCGCAGGTAGTGCGGCACCGCGTTATCGACGTTGGAGCCGATCACTTCCAGCTCCGGCAACATATCCTTCAAGCGCTGATGCGCGTCGCGCATGATGCAGCCCTTGCCGGCCATCGACAGCATTTCCAGATCGTTCATGCCGTCGCCGAAGGCGATGCACTCTTGCAGCGTATAGCCGATGATCTTGGCCACTTCTTCCAGCGCATGCCCTTTCGACACGCCGCCCGCCATCACTTCCAGGCAGGTCGGGAACGAGAAGCTGACGTTGACCCGATCGCCCCAGCGCGCGTTGATGGCGTCTTCCACCTGCAGCAGCCGCTCGTGATCTTCGCAGGTGAAGTAGACCTTGCAGACGCCGTCGGTTTCCAGCAGGCCCGGTTCGAACAGCTGATATTTGAACACCGACTCCTGGAAGAATTCTTCCTGCTCCGGGCTTTCGCGGTTGGTAAACCAATCATCGTTGCGGTAGACGTTGGTGGTGATCTCCGGATCGTCGTGCAGCATGCCGTACAGATCGCGGGCGATATCCTCGTCCAGGTTGTGGCTGAAAATCAGCTCGCCGGCGGTGTTGTGCACCCGCGCGCCGTTGGAGGTGATCATAAAGGCGCTGATCTCCAGGCTGTCGCGGATCTGCGCCACGTCGATATGGTGGCGGCCGGTGGCGAATACGAAATGCACGCCGCGCTGGGTCAGCAACTTCAGCGTTTCTTTGGCGTACGGCGACAGGGTATGGTCGGGAGACAGCAGCGTGCCATCTAAATCGGAAGCGACGACGTGATACATAGCGTTATGTTCTAACCTCTGATGGAGTTGTCGGCGGCAGCGCGCCGCCTAAGTGTTGAGCAAAGAAGCGCAGGATTGCGTTCAGTGCTTCGGCGCGCATCGCGTCCCGCTCGAACAGGATCTCATGGCGTGCGCCGTTGATAACCCACGGAAGCCCCCCTTCGCAAGGGCGCCCCGCGTCTGACAGAGCCTGACAAAAAGCCTGGTGCGAACGGTTGTCGACGACTCGTTCTTCACCGGCTTGCAAAAGCAACAGCGGCGTTGTGATCGCCCCGGCCCGAGCGATAATCTGCCGGCCGGCGCGGATGCTCTCCCGCACCCAATGGTAGGTCGGCCCGCCCACCTGCAGCTCGGGGTAATCGGCGTAATAGCGCAGGCTGCGCCGGTAGCGTTCGCGGCTGTGGGTCAACACGTTGACCACATACGGCAGCGGCCGCCACTGGCCGGTGCCCACCGCGTAATAGTCGCGGATCGCCGGGTGGGCCTCCGCCCAGTCGAGAATGCGGTCGGCCAGCCAATCCGGCATCGGCAACTGGATGCCGAACATCGGCGCGCAAAACGCCGCCGCGTCGAACGCCTGCGGCCGGCGCTGCAGGAACTGCGCCAGGATCGCGCCGCCCATCGAATGCGCCAGCGCGAAGCGCTGCCGATAACCGCGCGATTCGACCTCGCGCTGCCAAAGCTGCTCGAAATCGTCCACGTAGTCGGCGAAGTTTACCACATGACCGCGGTGCGTATCCGCCAGTAAACGGCCGGAGCGCCCCTGGCCGCGATGATCGACGATCACCACGTCGTAACCGCAGTGGAACAGATCGTAGGCCACCTCGGGGTATTTCACGTAGCTTTCGATGCGGCCGGGGCTGACCACCACCACCCGCTGATGCCGCGCGGAACTGAAACGCACAAAGCGGATCGGCACGCCGTCCACGCCGCTGAACTCGCCTTCTTCCCGCAGCCGCCAGAAGTCCAGCAGCGGCCCGGTGGCGAAGGCAGCGAACTGCGTTTCACGCGTTAACCAGTCATCGGAGCTGAGAGTGAACGAGGTCATCGAGAGCGTTTTCCCTGTGGGGCCGGCGGAAAATGTGACCGCTGGCACAAGAAATCATACTAGCGTATTGTGATTCAATTCTTACAAAAAACGGCGCAGCCTCGGCGCATTGTGGCACAAAACGACACTTTCAGGGAGCCGAAGAACCATGACCTTGGACTGGTGGTTAACCTATCTGCTGACCACGCTTATCCTCAGCCTGTCCCCCGGCTCAGGCGCCATCAACACCATGAGCACCGGCATCAGCCACGGCTATCGCGGCGCCGCCGCGTCGATCGCCGGGCTGCAGGCCGGGCTGAGCGCGCACATCGTGCTGGTAGGCATCGGCCTCGGTGCGCTGATATCGCAATCGCTGCTGGCGTTCGAGCTGCTGAAATGGCTGGGCGCCGCCTACCTGGTGTGGCTCGGCATCCAGCAATGGCGCGCCGCCGGGGCGCTGGATCTGCATGCGCTGGCGGGTAGCATGCCGCGCCGCCGTCTGTTCCGCCGCGCGGTGCTGGTCAACCTGACCAACCCGAAAAGCATCGTGTTCCTCGCCGCACTGTTCCCGCAGTTCATTTTGCCCAATCAGCCGCAGGCCGAGCAGTATCTGGTGCTCGGCGTTACCACCGTGGTGGTGGATATTCTGGTGATGATCGGTTACGCCACCCTGGCGACGCGCATCGCCGGCTGGCTGAAGACCCCGCGTCAGATGCAGCTGCTCAACCGGCTGTTCGGCTCGCTGTTCATTCTGGTGGCGGGGCTGCTGGCGACCGCCCGCAAGGCCTGAAAAAAAGGCCGGGCATCGCTGCTCGGCCTTGGGCATGTCACTGCCGGTCAGCGGGTAAAGATCAGGTGTAACCCGAAGCCGGTGAACAGCACGCCCGCCACCCCGTCGATCCACTTGGCCAACCGCTGGTAGCCGCGGCGCATCGCCGGCAGCGCGAACACCACCGCCACCAGGCTGAACCAGACGAAGGTCTCGGCGACGATCAGCAGGAACAGCCCCCAGCGCGCCCCGGCGCCGACGCTGTCGCCGACGAACAGCGAGAACACGCTGCCGAAATAGATCACCGCCTTCGGGTTGGACAGATTGGTCAGGAAGCCGCGAATAAAGCTGCGCCCGGCCTTCGGCAACGCCACCTGGGCTTCCGCCGCCGGCTGCGCTTGCTGCGCCCGCGCGGAACGCAGCAGTTGCCACCCCATCCAGCACAGGTAAATGCCGCCGCCGACCATGATGATCTGATGCAGCCAGGCCATCTTCTGCAGGATCAGATGCAGCCCCATCAACGCCACGCCGGCCCATACCACGATGCCGAGAGAAATGCCGACCACGCCCATCATCGCCTCGCGGCGCGAGCGGCTGGCAGCGGTTTGCGACACGAAAAAGAAGTCCGGCCCCGGGCTCATCAGCGCAATCAGATGCACCAGCGCCACGGTGAGAAACAGCATCAGCATGATTTATTGCCCTCAGTCTTCGTCATTGTCGAGATGGTCGCGGATCATCGCCATAAAGGGCGCGCCGAAACGCTCCAGTTTGCGCTGGCCGACGCCGTTGACGCTCAGCAGATCGCCGGCCTTGATCGGCATCTGTTCGGCCATTTCCAGCAGCGTGGCGTCGTTGAACACCACATACGGCGGAATGTTCTCTTCATCGGCAATCGATTTGCGCAGTTTTCGCAGCTTGGCGAACAGCTTGCGATCGTAATTGCCGCCGTAGGATTTCTGGTTGGCGCTACCGCGCGACTTCAGGCTCTGGATGCGCGGCACCGCCAGCTGCAGCGCCACCTCGCCGCGCAATACCGGGCGCGCCGCCTCGGTCAATTGCAGCGCCGAGTGCATGGCAATGTTCTGGGTGATAAAGCCCAGGTGGATCAGCTGACGCAGCACGCTGGTCCAGTGTTCGGTGGTTTGATCGCAGCCGATGCCGTACACCGGCAGCTTGTCGTGACCGTATTCGCGAATGCGTTGGTTGTTGGAACCGCGCAGCACTTCCACGATGTACCCGAGGCCGAAGCGCTGGCCGACGCGGTACACGCAGGACAGCGCCTTGCGCGCATCCTCCAGCCCGTCGTAGCGCTTGGGCGGATCGAGGCAGATGTCGCAGTTGCCGCAGTTCTCGTGCTTGCCTTCGCCGAAGTAGTTGAGCAGCACCAGACGGCGGCAGGTTTGCGCCTCGGCGAACGCGCCCATGGCGTTCAGCTTGTGGCGTTCGATATCCAGCTGCTGTCCGGCGGGTTTTTCCTCCAGACAGCGGCGCAGCCAGGCCATGTCGGCCGGATCGTACAGCAGGATGGCTTCGGCCGGCAGACCGTCGCGCCCGGCGCGGCCGGTCTCCTGATAATAGGATTCGATATTGCGCGGAATGTCGAAATGCACCACGAAGCGCACGTTGGGTTTGTTGATGCCCATGCCGAAGGCGACGGTGGCCACCACCACCTGCAGATCGTCGCGCTGGAACGCTTCCTGCACCTGCGCACGGCGATCGTTGTCCAGCCCGGCGTGGTAGGCGCCGACGCTCAGCCCGCGGCTCTGCAGACGCGCGGCGGTGTCTTCCACCTTGGCGCGGCTGTTGCAATAGATAATGCCGCTCTTGCCGCGCTGATCCTGCACGAAGCGCCACAGCTGATCGAGCGGCTTGAATTTTTCCACCAGCGTGTAGCGGATGTTCGGCCGGTCAAAGCTGCTGACCTGCACCAGCGGATCCTGCAACGACAGCAGGCGCACGATATCGCCGCGGGTGGACTCGTCGGCGGTGGCGGTCAGCGCGATCACCGGCATCGACGGGAAGCGCTGTTTCAGCTGACCCAGCGCGCGATATTCCGGCCGGAAGTCATGGCCCCACTGCGAAATACAGTGCGCCTCATCCACCGCCAGCATCGCCGGCGGGCAGTGGTCGAGCAGGTTGAGGAAGCTTTCCATCATCAGCCGTTCCGGCGCGATGTACAGCATCTTAATGGTGCCGTTGCGGCAGCCGGCCATGACGTCCAGCTGCTCCTCGCGGGTTTGCGTCGAGTTGTAGCAGGCGGCGGAAACGCCGTAAGCCAACAGTTGGTCGACCTGGTCCTTCATCAGCGAGATCAGCGGGGAAACCACCAGGGTCAGGCCGTCCATCACCAGCGCCGGGATTTGGTAACACAGCGACTTGCCGCCGCCGGTCGGCATCACCACCAGGCAATCCTGCCCGCCGATCGCGGCGTTGATAATCGTTTGTTGGCCCGGACGGAATTGCTGGTAGCCGAAGGTATCGCGCAATACCTGCTCGGCCAGCAACTCTCTGTTAATCACTGCTGCGGTTGACACACACTTCCCCATTTTTTCATCGGTACACACCCACCGGGTATGATTACATAATATCGTTCAGCATGACACCAACGCCCACCCGTGTCTGCCGGAAGTTGTAGTCGATCAGCGATTCGCCGTAGCCGCTGAACACCTGGGTATAGAATCGCACGTTGCGGGTGATCGGATAGCTCCAGCCCAGTTCCGCGCCGCCGTAGCCGCTGTTCCAGTTGTAGTGGCTGTCGACGCTGAACACGCTGTCGCCCCAGGCGTAACCGACCTTCAGCCGGTAGTATCCCATGTATTTGGTGATGTCCGGGTTGTCGTCGTTGCTCGAGCTCTCCGAGAAGCGGAACCAGGGCTTGAGATCCACCTGCCAGTTGCCGTTTTGCGCCATCAGCCGCGCATAGCCGCGATTCCAGCTGCGCGACGTCGGGTCCGAGCGGCCGTTGGATTGATGGTTAACGCCGATTTCAACATCGCGCAGCGTCCAACCGGCAAAGCGGTAATCGGTCGCCCACCCCACGAACAGCTGCGGCTCGTAGTTGGTCTCGCGGAACGGCGAAGACTCGCCGCGGTTGGACAATTGCCACCAGGAGCGCTGAGTATAAGACGCGCCGAGCACCGAGTTGTCGCCGGCAATGCCCCGCCACAGCGGAAACGCCAGGCTAAGCTGGTATTTCACCTCGTCCTTGCGCGCCTTGTCGGCCCAGTTGTATGTCTTGATGGCCTCTTGGTTGATATCGCTGGTGTCGGTATACAGCAGGTAATTGGGATCGTAAGGGTACAGCGTGAACGGATTATCGTGCTCCTGCAGCAGGTTGGCGATAATGCTGCCGCGCACCGCCGGCTTATCGTGAATCTGCTGCTCTTTGGCTTCCTCAGCCAATGCCAGCGCCGGCATCAGCAGCGTGGCGGAAACGATCCCTGACAAAATGCGCATAACCTCTCCTCACTCCAACGAAAAAGGGCAATCCCGGAAAAAATCAGGCCATTTTACACACAAAGGAGGCTTTACCGCAGCGCAGGCCGGTTTTATTGGAATAGTCTGGAAAGCAACAATGGTTAAGCATAAAATCAACATTCCATTAACCTGGACTGACCAGTTAGCTCCCTTAAAACGCAAAAGAAAAACGGAAACCCGCTATGTCGACCACACCACTGACCCTGGAAGCCGCCCGCCGCAAGATCGGCGAAATCTTTGTCTACCACATGCCGTTCAACCGCGAGCTTGGCCTGGAGCTGCGCCGCTTCGACGATGATTACGTCGAGCTGAGCTTCACCAACCAGCGCAAGCTGGTGGGCAACGCCGCACAGGAAATTCTGCACGGCGGCGTGATCGCCGCGGTGCTCGACGTCGCCGCCGGGCTGGCCTGCGCCGGCGGGGTGCTGACGCGCATGGAGCCGCTGATCGAAGAAGAGATCGCCGCCAAACTGTCGCGTATGGGCACCATCGATCTGCGCGTCGACTACCTGCGCCCCGGCCGCGGCGAACACTTCGTCGCCTCCGCCAGCGTGCTGCGCAGCGGCAATAAGGTCGCCGTCGCGCGCGTAGAACTGCATAACCACGACGGCCTGCATATCGCGACCGCGACCGCCACCTATCTGGTCGGCTGATGATTGTGTGCGGTGGGCGTCTTCAGTACACTCACCGCATCTTACGTTCCCCACCGAGTGACGTCATGGACGCAAAGCAAACGCGTCAGGGCATTTTCTTCGCCCTGGCCGCCTATTTTATGTGGGGCATCGCCCCGGCCTATTTCAAACTGATTCAGCAAGTATCCGCGGACGAGATCCTTACCCACCGGATCATCTGGTCGTTTTTCTTCATGCTGGCGCTGATCACGCTGGGCCGCAGCTGGCCGAAAGTGCGGGCCGCCTGTCAAAATCGCAAACGGCTGCTGCTGCTGGCGGTCACCGCGCTGTTGATCGGCGGCAACTGGCTGCTGTTCATCTGGGCGGTGAACAACCACCACATGCTCGAGGCCAGCCTGGGCTACTTCATCAACCCGCTGGTTAACGTGCTGTTGGGGATGCTGTTTCTCGGCGAACGCTTCCGCCGCATGCAGTGGGTGGCGGTGGCGCTGGCGTTCACCGGGGTGCTGGTACAGCTCTGGCAGTTCGGCTCGTTGCCGATCATCGGTCTGGGGCTGGCGTTCAGCTTCGCCTTCTACGGCCTGCTGCGCAAGAAAATCGCCATCGACGCCCAGACCGGCATGCTGATCGAAACGCTGTGGCTGCTGCCGGTGGCGGCGGCCTATCTGTTCCTGTTCGCCGACAGTCCCACCAGCCACCTGAGCGCCAACCCGTGGTCGCTGAACCTGCTGCTGGTCGCCGCCGGCATCGTCACCACCGTGCCGCTGCTGTGCTTCACCGCGGCGGCCACCCGGCTGCGCCTGTCGACGCTCGGTTTCTTCCAGTATCTCGGCCCGACGCTGATGTTCCTGCTGGCGATCACCTTCTACGGCGAAACCGTCGGCCAGGACAAACTGGTGACCTTCGGCTTTATCTGGGCGGCGCTGATCCTGTTCACCCTCGACGCGCTCTACACCCAACGCAAGCTGCGCTGAGCCCGGCGCCGCCGGGTTACAGCCAGTTCTTGCGCTTGAAGTACAGGTAAGGGGCCAGACCGGCCAGGATCATCAAGGTGATGGCGCCCGGGTAGCCGAACGACCATTTCAGCTCCGGCATGAATTCGAAGTTCATGCCGTAGCTGGAGGCCACCAGCGTCGGCGGCAGGAACACCACCGACACCACCGAGAAGATCTTGATGATGCGGTTCTGTTCGATGTTGATGAAGCCCATCGCCGCCTGCATCAGGAAGTTCACCTTCTGGAACAGCGATTCGTTGTGCGGCAGCAGGGATTCGATGTCGCGCAGCACTTCACGCGCCTGCTCCAGCTGGCCGGTCGGCAAACGCGCCTTGCGCACCAGGAAGTTGAGCGCGCGCTGGGTATCCATCAGACACAAACGCACCTTCCAGCCGATATCTTCCAGCTCCGCCAGCGTCGACAGCGCGGCGTCGTATTCATCGCCCTGATGCCCTTCCATGATCACCCGGCTGAGCTGTTCCAGATCGCTGTAGATGTTCTCTATCTCGTCCGCCAGCTGTTCAATCTTGGTTTCGAACAGATCCAGCAGCAGTTCGTAGGCGTTGCCTTCGAGCATGGTCTGGTTGCGGGCGCGCATGCGGTACAGACGAAACGCCGGCAGTTCACGCTCGCGCAGGGTATACAGGCGGCCGTCGCGGATGGTGAACGCCACCGTGGAGTTGCCGGCGTGATCTTCCGCATCTTCAAAGTAGAAGAAGGAGTGGATATGCAGACCGTCTTCATCTTCGAAGAAACGGGCGGAGGCTTCGATGTCGTCCAGTTCGGGACGCGTCGCCAGGCTTTGTCCCAGCTCATTCTGCACGCGCTCACGCTCGCCCTCTTCCGGCTCGACCAGATCAACCCACAGCGATGACGTGAGATCATCCGAGTCGTCCAGCTCCAGACGGGACAAGCGGCGGTTATCTAATTTAAAAGCGCTCAGCATGTGCCAAAACTCCGTGAAGGTAACGGGTGCGGACAACGCGTTGAAGCACAGAAACAGAGGGGATGCGTATCACCGATTTGTTTCAGACCATGAAGAGATCTGACTCATAGCGACGCTTTGCGGGGTCGCCGACAACCACGAAGGCTATCAGCAAAAACGGAGAGCCTTAGAAGTTATACCTGCGGCGCAGGTCAGTGAGCCAGTATCTACTGGGTGTGTCCAAGGCGTCTGTCCTCAATGATAATAGTGCGCGCATGTTACGCCGAGAAGAAAAAGCCTGTCAACACGTTAGGCGGGATAATTGCGCAACAAATCATCACGATGTTCAATGGCAAAAATGGCGCCTAAACCGTACTGAAAAAGTCGCGGCGATCGCTTACCGCCACCAAGAATGTTGCTAAGATGACATCACCCTAATGGTACGACAAGCATGCGGATTTAAACGATGAAACAGATTACCGCCCATGAACTGACCGCGATGAGCGAACAGGCCGCCAGCGTGCCCCGCCTGCGCGCGCACCGCACCTTACACGAAGAGTTGAGCGACCCGGTGCAACGCCTGGCGATCGCCATGGAACCCGGCACCTATATCCGCCCGCACCGTCACCCGCAAACCTGGGAACTGCTGACGCCGCTGCGCGGCCGTTTTGTCGTGCTGCAGTTCAACGATGACGGCGTCGTGACGCAGCGCACCCTGCTCGGCGAAGAAACCAAAGTGCTGGAGATGCCGGCATTTACCTGGCATGCGGTGTTGTCGGTCGATGCCGGCGGCGTGGTGTTCGAAGTAAAGCAGGGCCCGTATCAGGCGTTGACCGAAGAGGACTGCATGCCGTGGGCACCGCAGGAAGGCGGTGAAGGCACCGAAGAGGTGATGCGCTGGTATGCCACCGCGCAGGTCGGCGATCGCTACCCTCACTGATCCTGAACGATTGCAGGGGCTGCCCCCTGCAACGCGCCCCTCTCTTTTATACCGTTTCCAGGCGAGCGTAGGCCGCCACCAGCCACTTGATGCCCTCGCCCGGGAAGGCGATCTGCAGCCGGCTGTGCTCGCCGCTGCCCTCCAGATTGACGATGGTGCCTTCGCCAAACTTGGGATGGCGCACGCGCTGGCCCAGCTTGTAGCCGGTATCGTTCTCGCTGATCGGCGTGCCCATGCGGCGGTGATTGACCGGGCGCGATACGCTGGCGCGCAGGCGCACTTCTTCCACGCACTCTTCCGGCAGTTCGCCGATAAAGCGCGACGGCCGGTGGTAAACCTCTTTGCCATACAGACGGCGCGTTTCGGCATAGGTCAGCGTCAGCTTCTGCATGGCGCGCGTTACGCCCACATAGGCCAGGCGGCGCTCCTCCTCCAGACGGCCGCCTTCATCCAGCGACATCTGGCTCGGGAACATGCCCTCTTCCATGCCGACGATAAACACCAGCGGGAACTCCAGCCCCTTGGCCGAGTGCAGGGTCATCAGCTGCACCGCGTCCTGATAGGCGTCGGCCTGGCCTTCGCCCGCTTCCAGCGCCGCATGCGACAGGAACGCCTGCAGCGGCATCAGATCCTGATCTTCGTCCTGATAGCTGAACTGGCGCGTCGCCGTCACCAATTCCTCAAGGTTTTCGATGCGCGCCTGCCCCTTTTCGCCTTTCTCCTGCTCATACATGATGAACAGCCCGGAATCGCGGATCACCCGGTCGGTCTGCACGTGCAGCGGCATGTCGGCGGTTTCGTGCGCCAGCGACTCCACCAGTTCGATAAAGCGCTGCAGCGCCGACGCAGCGCGGCCGGCCAACACCTTGTCCTGCATCAGCTCACGCGTCGCCTGCCACAGCGTCAGCTGGCGATCGCGCGCCGCCTGGCGCACCACGTCGAGGGTGCGATCGCCGATGCCGCGCGTCGGGGTGTTGACCACGCGCTCGAAGGCTGCGTCGTCGTTGCGGTTGGAAATGAGGCGCAGGTAGGCCAGCGCATCCTTGATTTCCTGGCGTTCGAAGAAGCGCTGGCCGCCGTAGATGCGGTACGGCATCGCCGTCTGCAGCAGCGCCTCTTCCAGCACGCGCGACTGGGCGTTGCTGCGGTACAGGATGGCGCAGTCGTTCAGCGCGCCGCCGTTGTCCTGCCAGGTCTTGATGCGGTTGACCACGAAGCGCGCTTCGTCGAGTTCGTTGAAGGCGCAGTAGATGGAGATCGGTTCGCCTTCGCCGCCTTCGGTCCACAGGTTTTTGCCCATGCGCCCGTCGTTGTTGGCGATCAGGGTGTTGGCCGCTTTCAGGATGTTGCTGGTGGAACGGTAGTTCTGCTCCAGGCGGATGGTTTCCGCGCCGGGGAAATCTTTCAGGAAGCGCTGGATGTTTTCCACCTGCGCGCCGCGCCAGCCGTAGATCGACTGGTCATCGTCGCCGACGATCATCACGTTGCTGTTGCCGCCCGCCAGCAAACGGATCCAGGCGTACTGGATGCTGTTGGTATCCTGGAATTCGTCCACCAGCACGTTGGTGAAACGTTCGCGGTAGTGGTTGAGGATATGCGGCTTGTTCAGCCACAGCTCGTGCGCGCGCAGCAGCAGCTCGGCGAAATCCACCAGCCCCGCGCGATCGCAGGCTTCCTGATAGGCCTGGTAGATGCGCAGCCAGGTGGCCTCTACCGGGTTGTTGTAGGTCTCGACGTGCTGCGGGCGCAGACCCTCGTCTTTCTTGCCGTTGATGTACCACATCGCCTGCCGCGGCGGCCACTGCTTCTCGTCGACGTTCAGCGCCTTGATGATGCGCTTGAGCAGCCGCAGCTGGTCGTCGCTGTCGAGGATCTGGAAATCCTGCGGCAGGTTGGCTTCCAGGTGGTGGGCGCGCAACAGACGATGCGCCAGGCCGTGGAAGGTACCGATCCACATGCCGCCCTGGCTGGTGCCGATCAGATGTTCGATACGGTGGCGCATTTCCGCCGCCGCCTTGTTGGTGAAGGTCACCGCCATGATCGAATACGGCGAGCAGTTCTCCACCGACAGCAGCCAGGCGATGCGATGCACCAGCACCCGCGTCTTACCGCTGCCTGCTCCGGCCAGAACCAACAGGTTGCTGCGCGGCGCCGCCACGGCTTCACGTTGTTTTTCATTCAGGCTGTCGAGCAGATCGGAGACGTCCATAGGCACCACTAATGGTTAAGGGAAAACCCGCCGCTGACGGGTTTTTCACTGGAAATTTATACAGAGTTCTGGCAGGGATTATAACAATGCTGTCAGCGATGCCAACTGCGAAATCTCAATATGCGGCAGCAGGCGGCTGTCGGCGGCCTGCATCAGGCAGCGTTGCCGATCGTTGATCCAACAGGCCTGCAGCCCCGCGCGCAGCGCGCCGGCGACGTCGGTGGTCAGATCGTCGCCCACGTGCAGGATCTGCTCGGGCGCCACGCCCAGCCGCTCGACGGCCAGGTGATACATGTCCTGATACGGCTTGGCGCGCCCGTCCGGCCCGGAGCGCAACACGAACTGGAAATAACCGTCCAGGCCGCACTGCGCCGGATCGGCGTTGCCGTTGGTGATCGCCACCAGCGGGTAGCGCGCGGCCAGCGCCTTCAGCGTGGCGTGGGTCGCTTGCGGCACCTCGATGCGGCTGCGCCACAGCGCGAAGTTTTGCATGGCCGCATCGGCCCCGATCGCCGCGTCGGCATCGCGCAGCCCCTGCCGGCTCAGCGCCAGATGAATGGCGCGCCAGCGCCACTGGGTGACGTCGTGATAAATCTCCGGATCCTGCTCGCGCAGCTCCTGGCGCAGGCGGTGGAAATCCGCCGACTGAAAGCTGTTCAGACCGGGGTGGTAGCTCTGCAGGAAGGCCACCGACTGTTGTTCGGTTTGCCGGATCACCGGGCGATTGTCATACAGCGTGTCGTCCAGATCGAAAGTCAGCGCCGCCAGCGGGCGCAGCGGACGATAAAAATGCATCAGGATTTCCCCCGTTTGGCGCGCGGATGCGCGGCATCGTACACGTTCGCCAGATGTTGAAAGTCGAGGTGGGTATAAATTTGCGTTGTGGTCAGGTTGGCGTGGCCGAGCAGCTCCTGCACCGCGCGCAGATCGCCGCTGGACTCCAGCATGTGGGTAGCGAAGGAGTGACGCAGCTTGTGCGGGTGAATATGGCTGTTGACGCCCTGTTTCACGCCCCATTCGGCGAAGCGCTTTTGCACGTTGCGCGTCGAGATGCGCCGCCCCTGATTGGACAGGAACATCGCGTCATCTTCCGGCCCGAACAGATCGCGCATCGCCAGCCAGTGTTCCAGCCAGGTGACGGCGGTGCGCCCGATCGGCAATTTGCGCTCTTTACTGCCTTTCCCCATCACCCACACCTCGCCGGCCGCCATATCGACATGGCGGCAATCCAGCCCCACCAGCTCGGAGAGGCGCAGGCCGGCGCCGTACATCACCTCCAGCATGGCGCGATCGCGCACCGCCAGCGGATCGTTGAGATCGATCTCCAGCAGCTGATTCATTTCATCGACGTCGATGTTTTTCGGCAGATGGCGGCCGCTGCGCGGCGTGCGGATGCCTTTGGCGGGGTTGGCGTGCAATACGCCCTGGCTGACCAGCCAGTCGAGGAAACTGCGCAACGAAGAGAGCCGCAGCGCCAGGCTGGCGGACTGCAGACCGGCGCGTTTGCTGCGCGCCGCCAGCATGCGCACCCGGGCGGCGTCCAGCGCCGCCCAGTCGGTGACGCCGATCTCCTGCGCCAGGCGCATCAGCGCCGCCAGCTGGCGCGAATAGCTGAGCTGCGTCAGCGGGCTGAGTTGCCGTTCTACCTTGAGATAACGCAGAAAAGCGTCCACCGGCTGCTGCAGGCTGGGCGCAATCGGCGTCATGCGCGTTCGACCCAGCGTTCCAGCAGCGCCGGCAGCATGCGCGCCAGTTGATTGAGCATCACCGTGCCCATGCCCTGCTGATAGTGTTGCGTATCGCGGCTGCTGAAGATCACCATGCCCAGTTCGCCGTCGTCGCCCAGCATCGACAGCGCCACCGAGCCAATCTGGCCAATCTGTTTGGCCTGCGGCAACAGCAGCAGCAGTTCGGGGCCGTTCAGGCCGCCGAGGTAATGTTGTTCGCTGCCCAGCCGCTGAATGCGAAACGGCTCGAACGCCGAACGCGTCAGCGCCAGGTGGGTAAAGTCGGAAGGCGCGCCGATCTTCCAGCGCTCGGCGAACAGGCGCACCGTGGCGCCGGCCAAACCAAAGCCGCGTGCCCAGCGCTGCAGCCGGTTGAGCATGTCCTGCAGGCTGTCGGCGGTGGCCAGATCGGCCTGCAGGTGCAACAACCGGGCGAACAGCCCTTCGTTGGCGCTGGCCTGCTCCATCAGCAGCGTGATCTCTTCTTCCAGCCGTTCGATGTGATTGCGCTGGCGGGCCAGATGCCATTCCACCAGCGAAACGGTGCCGCGCACCGGGTGCGGCACGCGCATCTGCTCAACCTGGCGCGCGTTGCGAATAAAGAAATCCGGGTTCTGCAGCAGGTACTGCATCACGGTGTCGTCATCCAGCGCCAGGCCGGCGACGCTCTGTTCTTCTACGCTTTTCATAGATGAATAAATCCGTCATAGACATGGGTTGCCGGGCCGGTCATAAACAGCGGGTTGCCCGGCCCTTTCCAGCGAATATGCAGGCTGCCGCCCGGCAGTTCTACATGCACCTCTTCTGACAGCAATTCCTGTTGGATCCCCACCGCCACCGCCGCACAGGCACCGCTGCCGCAGGCCTGCGTTTCGCCGGCGCCGCGCTCGTAAACGCGCAGCTTGATATGATCGCGGCTGACCACCTGCATAAAACCGATGTTGGCTCGTTCCGGGAAGCGCTCATGCCCTTCCAGCACCGGCCCGAGCAGCTCCACCTTGGCGGTTTTTACATCGTCCACCTGCAAAACACAATGCGGGTTGCCCATCGACACCACGCCGCACAGCACGGTGTGTTCCGCCGCGCGCATGATGTAGGTCTTTTCCGCCTTGGCGGCGCGGAACGGCACCGCCTGCGGATCGAAATTAGGCTCGCCCATGTTGACGCACACCAGATCGTCGTCGGTGACGCTGAGCACCATGCGCCCGGTTTGGGTGCTGACGCGGATGTCGCGTTTGTTGGTCAGCCCTTTCAGCCGCACAAAGCGCGCGAAGCAGCGCGCGCCGTTGCCGCACTGCGCCACTTCGCTGCCGTCGGCGTTGAAAATTCGGTAGTGAAAATCCAGCTCGGGATCGTAAGGCGGTTCTACCACCAGCATCTGGTCAAAGCCGACGCCCAGGTGCCGATCGGCCAGCCGGCGGATCAGCTCAGGTGAAAAATAGACATTCTGTGTAACGGCATCGACCACCATAAAGTCGTTGCCCAGACCGTGCATTTTGGAGAACTGCATATCATACTCCGCTATCTGGACGCGCTATCCGTCTTGATTTTACGGCGGCGCTCGCCACCGTAAACAGGGTGTTACTGGTCGACCATCGACGGTTTTTGCTGAGAGCCAGACTGCTCCTGCTGGTTCTTTTGCACCTGATCGCCCGTTTGCACCGGCGGCTTGGCCGGTTTTTGGCTGGCGGGGTCGGCAGGCGGGAAGTAAAGCGGGCCTTTCAGACCACAGCCGGCGAGGCCGGTAACCAGAACGGCCATCAGCGCATAGCGTAGTTGTTTTTTCATTTGCATTAATGCCTGTAATTCATGCGTCCAAGGTCTCTATAATCGCAGGTGGATCATGAAAAGCAATAGGAATTGAATATGAACGACAGCGAGTTTCACCAGTTGGCCGACCAGCTGATGCTGAATATTGAAGAGACACTGGACGATTTTGACGGCGATGCGGACATCGATTACGAAACCAATGGCGGCGTAATGACGCTGAGCTTCGAAAACGGCACCAAAATCGTCATCAACCGCCAAGAGCCGCTGCACCAGGTGTGGCTCGCCACCAAGGCCGGCGGCTACCACTTCAACTACCGCGACGGCGCTTGGTTATGCGATCGCAGCGGGCAGCCGTTTTACCAGCTGCTCAGCGAAGCGGCCAGCGCGCAGGCCGGCGAGGAACTGAGTTTTTCCTGAGGCTAAGCAGGGCTCGGCAACCGAGCCCTTGCGGCGTCAATGCAGCTGGAACTGCTGTTTCAGCGGCTGCGCGGCGCCGTCGGCCACCGTCACGCATAGGCTGGACAGCACGTTGCTGCGGAACGGGATCACCTGCGTGCGCCCGTCGAGCTGCACGATCTGATAGAACTGCGGCAGATTGAAGTTGATGAAGCTGGAGCCGTAGGTGAAGCGATCGTGCGAGGATGAATAGAAGCGGCTGACGTCGCGCACCAGCTCCTCTTTACTGCCCTCGCAGTGGTGATACACCTCCACCCGATTCGACTCGTCCAGAATATAGATGTTGAAGCCCTTGTCGTCTGAGGTGTCTTCGAAGAAGAACTGGATGATCCCCTCGCTGGCGAAGCCGTCCACCACCGGCGGCAAATGCACCTGATCGGTTTCCACCTTGATAGACAGGCCGTGCAGCTTGTTGTTGGATATGGCGCCGTAAAACTCCACCGCGTTCTCCAGCTTTTGCACCGATACGCTCAGGCGCTCGAAGAACAGCCCCCAGGTCTGCCCGGCGACGCGCACCGCCTTGAAGCGGCCGGGCTCCAGGCGGGTGCTGGACAGGCGCAGCTCGATGCACTCCGACACCAGCTGCTGGATACGGGTGCGGATCAGGCCGCGCAGGTGCTGGCTGTAGCAGAACACTTCCACCGACTCCGGCGGCGCGGCGTCCTGGTGCATTTTGCCGAGAATGGTTTTCAGCGCTTCCAGCACCGACTGCTCGCCGCTGAAATGCAGGGTGCGCACTTCGTTCCAGGAGTTGCGGTACAGCAGATCGATGCTGCCTACCAGGCACTGCTGCTGCTGGCCGAAGCTGAACACGTCCAGCTTGCGGAAATCGAAATGCACCACCTGATTGCGGAAGGCGGCGGTCGGATCGTTTTCCAGGTTGACGATGATCGCCAGATGGCGAATTTCGCACGGGCTGTACAGCGCTTTCGGCGTCGGCGCCGGCAGGCGCAGCGGGAAGTGATGGGAAACGTCGGCCACCAGCTCCTGCAGCTTGGCGGTGTCGCACAAGTTGCCGCTCTTGATGTGCAGGCGGGTCTGCGGCGTCAGCAGGCCGTTGAAATAGGCCCAGGCCACCAGCTTGTTCAGGTAGCGGTTATATTCCAGCGGCTGATGGCTGACAATAGAATCCATAGCCGGCGCCTGATTATACAGGTACCAGCCGGTGCGGTTGGCGCGGCCAACCGGCACGTGAATAAAGGTTAAGTCGTTTTCCGACAGGTCCGGCGAAATCTGCGGGTTCACCAGCGTCACCTTGCCGGGCAGCGCTTCGAACGCCGCGTACAGTTTGCGGGTCAGCACGCCGATATCCTGCGGGCTGGCGCTGACGCTGAGGTTGTTGCGGCGGGCGAAACGGATCAGGTTGCGGTAGCTCTGCATCATCGCGTCGAGCAGCTCGTTATGCGCTTCGCGCACCCGTTCGATTTTCCAGTTGGCGCGGTTGTCCAGCATCGCCAGACGCTCTTCGCTCCAGCCCCATTCGCTGACCAGCTGGCTGAGGATCTCGCGCCGCCAGCCGACGCAGGCCTTGGCCAGCGACAGCTTTTCACACACTTTCAGGTAGAAACAGCGGCGGGCCAGATCGAGACGGGTGGTGTCGTTGATGTCGGTCAGGTAGCGGGTGACGCGCTCAAGCATCATGCAGTAGGCATCGAGCCCGAAGCTGACGATCTCGCCCTGATGCAGGCGATGTTTGATGTCCGTCGCCAGCAATTGGGTATTGGGATATTCCCAGGAATAGGCTTCCAGCAGCAGGGTCTTCAGCACCGCCTTGTAAGGCGAATCGATGCTCTTGTACAGCTGCCACAGGCTGGCGCCGAAGTACTCTTCCGCCGACAGCGAACTCAGGCCGCCGAGATCCAGCCACTCGTTCGGCGTCAGCGCGCCCTGCGCGTACAGCGACAGCACGTATTCATCGTAGTGCGCTTCTTCTTCGCCCGGCACCATGTTCCACAGGATGCGCTTGCCGGCCAGGCGCACCGCGGTGCGGTAGAATTCGTCGAGCAACAGGATATGCTGCGTCGAGCCGCAGTCTTCGCCGCCCAGGCTGCCGCTTTCATTATGGCGGAAGCGGTTTTCGTCGATCAGGAAGAAGCTGACTTCCACCCCCATCGAGGCTGCCCACTTCTCAAGCAGGCTGCATTTTTGCTGCAGGCGGGTGCGTTCTTCGTTGTCCAGCCAGGACTGGTGGCAGACCCAGATGTCGAGATCCGAGCTGCAGCTTTGGCCGATAGACGAGGTGCTGCCCATCGAATAGACGCCGGTGATCGGCAGCTCGCCGCTGGCCGGTTTGTCAAACGGGCTGCCCCATTTGTCTTCTAAATCGTTCAGGTAATCTTGTTGAGTTTCATCAGGCGTGTAGAGGCAAATGCCATGGGGAACGTTACCGTTCAGGTAACCCGGCATCAGCGGGTGGTGGTGGTGCAGTAAGGTGGGCAGCAGACTGTATACCCGTTGAAACGCGGGCTTCATAGCCGCCAGGGCGCGATCGACGCGTAGCTGATTGATCGCATCCAGTCTCTGCTTCAATGTCTCGATGTAGAGGTACAAGACGTCTCGCCTGATTATCCCGGTGTTTAGAAAAAAACCCGTATTCCATAAGCGCCGTTAGTGTAAGAAGAATATTTGGCGACTTATTGCTGGAAACGTGATCAATTTAACACCTTGCTGATTGACCGTAAAGGAGGTAACGCTTCACAATTATTGTAGCGGTTCCCTAAACGATTTACCCGCAGTGTTAACTGCCCCAAAGCACATCACACGTCCCTTTGATTCCGTTGTCCTTTTTCCGCCTCCGGCTTCTTGCACTGACAGTATTGGCTCTCAGTGGTAGGATGGATGGCGAAATATAAAAACGGTAACAAGCATGTTAGACAAAATTATTCGAATTGCCACCCGACAAAGCCCGCTTGCACTTTGGCAAGCACATTATGTGCAGCAACGTCTGATGGCCTGCCATCCCGGCCTGCAGGTCGAGTTGGTGCCGATGGTCACGCGCGGCGACGTTATTCTGGATACGCCGCTGGCAAAAGTCGGCGGTAAAGGCCTGTTTGTTAAAGAACTCGAGCTGGCGCTGCTGGAAGGCCGCGCCGACATCGCCGTGCACTCGATGAAAGACGTGCCGGTCGATTTCCCTGCCGGCCTGGGTTTGACCACCATTTGCGAACGCGAAGATCCGCGCGACGCTTTTGTTTCCAACCGTTTCGCCTCGCTCGATCAACTGCCGCAGGGCAGCGTGGTCGGCACTTCCAGCCTGCGCCGCCAGTGCCAGCTGCGTGAACGCCGCCCGGATCTGATCGTGCGCGACCTGCGCGGCAACGTCGGCACTCGCCTGGCCAAGCTGGACAACGGCGATTACGACGCGATTATTCTGGCGGTGGCCGGCCTGAAACGCCTGGGGCTGGAGCAACGCATCCGCAGCCCGCTGAGCGCCGAAGAGTGCCTGCCGGCGGTCGGCCAGGGTGCGGTCGGCATTGAATGCCGTCTCGACGACAGCGTCACCCGCGCGCTGCTGGCGCCGCTGAACCATGCGGCCACCGAAACACGCGTGCGCGCCGAACGGGCGATGAACACCCGTCTGGAAGGCGGCTGCCAGGTGCCGATCGGCAGCTATGCCGAACTGGATGGCGACAGCCTGTGGCTGCGTGCCCTGGTCGGCGCGCCGGACGGTAGCCAGATGGTGCGCGGCGAGCGCCGCGGCCCGGCCGCCGAGGCCGAACGGATGGGCGTTGAGCTGGCGGAAGAGCTGCTGGCGCGCGGCGCGCGCGAGATCCTGCGCGAAGTTTATCAGGGAAATCCGCCGGCATGACGATCCTGGTAACCCGCCCATCGCCTTCGGGAGAGCAGTTAGTGAGCCGGCTGCGCGCACTCGGCCGGGTTGCCTATCATGCACCGCTGATCGACTTCGCCCCCGGTGGCGATCTGCCGCAGCTGCCGCAGGCGTTGCAGCAGTTGAACGCCGGCGATCTGGTGTTCGTGCTGTCGCAGCATTCGGTGAACTATGCCGATTCGGTCATCGGCCGCGCCGGGCTGAGCTGGCCCGCGCACCTGACTTATTACGCCATCGGCCGCACCACCGGGCTGGCGCTGCACCGCATCAGCAGTTTGCCGGTGGAATACCCGCGCGAACGCGAGATCAGCGAAACGCTGCTGCTGCTGCCGGCGCTGCAAAAGCTGGCGGGCAAACGCGCGCTGATTTTGCGCGGCAACGGCGGCCGCGAGTTGCTGGGCACGACGCTGAGCGAGCGCGGCGCCGACGTCAGCTATTATGAATGCTATCAACGCAGCCCGGTGCACTACGACGGCAGCGAGCAGAGCGCCCACTGGCAGCGCGCCGGTGTGGATACGCTGGTGGTGACCAGCGGTGAAATGTTACAACAGCTCTATACTTTAGTTCCTGATTACTATCGTTCTTCATGGCTGCTGCGTTGCCGCCTGGTAGTAGTGAGCGAACGCCTGGCTACCCTCGCCCGGGATTTGGGCTGGCGTACGATTCGGGTAGCTGACAACGCCGATAATGACGCGCTGATCCGCGCGCTACAATAATCTGACTATGGGATGTGCCACTATGACGGAACAAAATACCCCATCCGCCCCGGTTGAAGAGCCAACCACCGCGGTTGAGAGCTCCCAGCAGCCAGCCGCTGCCAGCCGCAAAGGCAAGAACACCGGCCCGGTGCTCGGCGCGATCGCTATCGTGCTGGTCATCGCCCTCGGCGCGGGCGGCTATTACCACACGCACCAGCAGGCGCAACAGCTGATCGCCGCCAATCAGGCGCTGCAGCAGCAGCTTGAAGGCGTGAAGCAGAGCCAGCAGCAGGAAAGAAATGCGCTGGAGGGCCTGTTGCAGCAGCAGGGTAAAACCCTGGACGCCGCCGATCGCGAGCAGGCTAACCTCGCGCGCCAACTGAGCGAGCTGCAGGAAAAAGTGGCGACCATCTCCGGCAGCGACGCCAAAACCTGGCTGCTGGCGCAGGCCGATTTCCTGGTGAAAATGGCCGGCCGCAAGCTGTGGAGCGATCAGGACGTGACCAGCGCCGCCGCGCTGCTGAAAAGCGCCGACGCCAGCCTGGCGGACATGAACGATCCTAGCCTGCTCGACGTGCGCCGCGCCATTACCGAAGACATCGGCACGCTTGCTACGCTGACCCAGGTCGATTACGACGGCATCATCCTCAAGGTCAATCAGCTGTCCAATCAGGTGGATAACCTGCGCTTGGCGGACAACGACACCGACGAAGCGCCGATGGATCAAAACAGCAGCGAGCTCTCCGGTTCGATCGCCGAGTGGCGGCAGAACCTGGCCAAGAGCTGGCGCAATTTCATGGCCGACTTCATTACCATCCGCCACCGCGACGCCAGCGCCGAACCGCTGCTGGCGCCGAACCAGGACATCTACCTGCGCGAAAACATCCGTTCGCGCCTGCTGGTGGCCGCGCAGGCCATCCCGCGCCACCAGAACGAGACCTACAAGCAATCGCTGGAAACCGTCTCCACCTGGGTGCGCGCCTATTTCGACACCACCGATCCGGCGACTAAAGCCTTCCTGGAAGAGCTGGACAGCCTGAGCCAACAGTCGATCTCGATGGACGTGCCGGATCAGCTGAAAAGCCAGCCGCTGCTGGAAAAAGTGATGCAGACCCGGGTGCGCAACCTGATGACCCAGTCCCCTGCCGCTCACCAGGAGGGTTAAGCCATGTTACGCGTGCTATTTCTGTTCCTGGTGGTGATCGCCAGCGTGGTGCTCGGGCCGATGTTGGCCGGGCATCAAGGCTATGTGCTGATCCAGACCGACAACTACAATATCGAAACCAGCGTCACCGGCCTGGCGATCATGCTGGTGCTGCTGTTCGTGGTGCTGCTGGCGATCGAGTGGATCCTGCGCCGTCTCTTCCGCACCGGCGCCCGCACGCGCGGTTGGTTTATCGGCCGCAAGCGTACTCGCGCGCGCCAGCAAACCAAGGCCGCGCTGATCAAGCTGGCGGAAGGCGACTACAAGCAGGTCGAGAAGCTGATGACGCGCAACGCCGATCACGCCGAACAGCCGGTGGTGAACTACCTGCTGGCCGCCGAGGCCGCACAGCAACGCGGCGATGATTTCCGCACCAACCAATATCTGGAGCGCGCTGCCGAAGCGGCCGACACCGATCAGCTGCCGGTGGATATCACCCGGGTTCGCATCCAGCTGGCGCAGGGCGAGAACCACGCCGCGCGCCACGGCGTCGATCGCCTGCTGAACCAGGCGCCGCGTCATCCGGAAGTATTGCGCCTGGCGGAACAAGCCTATCTGCGCACCGGCGCCTATGCGTCGCTGCTGGAAGTGCTGCCGTCGATGCGTAAAATCGAACTCCACAGCGAAGAGCAACTGCAGGCATTGCAGCAGCAGGCTTATATCGGGCTGATGAATCAGGCGATGGCGGACGAAGGCAGCGAAGGCCTGAAGCGCTGGTGGAAAGATCAGAGCCGCAAGACGCGTCACGAAGTGCCGCTGCAAATCGCGATGGTGGAACACCTGATCGAATGCAACGACCACGAACTGGCGCAGGAGATCGTGCTCGACAGCCTGAAGCGCCAATACGACGAGCGCCTGGTGCTGCTGCTGCCGCGGCTGAAGTCCGGCAACCCCGAGCAGTTGGAGAAAGCGCTGCGCCAGCAGATGAAGCAGCACGGCGCGACGCCGCTGCTGAACAGCACGCTGGGGCAGCTGCTGATGAAACACGGCGAGTGGCAGCAGGCGGCCGACGTCTTCCGCGAAGCGCTGAAACAGCGCCCGGATGCCTACGACTACGCCTGGTTGGCCGATACGCTGGAAAAACTGCATCGTTCGGATGAAGCGGCGCAGATGCGGCGCGAAGGACTGATGTTGACGCTGAAACAGAACGGCGGCGAATAGCGCCCTGCACGATTGAAGAACAGCGCGGCTCTTGATGCCGCGCTTTTTTTTGCCAGTTAACATCCTGAGGCGCAAAAAAAAACACTTGCCGCAGGGCAAGTGTATAAAGAAGCAATCAGGTCTAGGACAACAGGGGCGGTGCCTCACTCAACGTTTTGCCCTGAGCGTGATGACAGGTTAGTCATCGTTCTCGTGGGCGATAGGCACCCTAAATCGGCTCTGCGTCATTCCCAGGGTTTATGAGGCCTAAGGCGAACATAAGAGGTGGAATGAGCATCTACGCTATAGATATTGCACTTGGCGTGCCAACTTTAAGGCCAAGGCCATTCCCAATAAAAAACGGGTCTCAATGCATTGAAATATATTAATTTTTAATTTAACCCTGTCTTTCCTGTTATATGCCACTCTCTGGCATTCCATGCTAGCAGCCGTAATAAGAATGTCGCCTCAAAACGACGACTTAAGCCAAAGCCCATTTTATCTTTTTAAATCAATCAATTATTTGTCTCAACCTGACGACAGCGCTGGATGGCTCTGTCGCTGAAAACCAACACGCTTGCCGACAGAGACAAAGTGCCCATCCTTAGATACGCAAAAAGCCCGCGCATTGCTGCACGGGCCTACCTTCGTCTCGCTTCGCGAGGTTCGAACCTCCTGCGGAGGTACTCATCCTCATAAACTGCAGACGAAAAAAAACCTGCTTTAAAAAGCAGGTTTTTCGAATGTGGTCGGCGAGAGAGGATTCGAACCTCCGACCCACTGGTCCCAAACCAGTTGCGCTACCAAGCTGCGCTACTCGCCGATTTATATTGCTCATACTACCCGATTTATCAGACCATTGTCCATATAAATCTTATATTTATCAGATATTTTGCGTGGTGCGAAGAGAGGGACTTGAACCCTCACGTCCGTAAGAACACTAACACCTGAAGCTAGCGCGTCTACCAATTCCGCCACCTTCGCACTGTCACAAAATACTGCTAAATCGTCACTTCGTCAGGAAGTGGGGTGGCTAATGGGACTCGAACCCACGACAACTGGAATCACAATCCAGGGCTCTACCAACTGAGCTATAGCCACCATTACTACTTCTTACTCACGCGGTAATATACCACCGCAGCTCCTGCGCACAAACTTAATGGCGCGCCCGACAGGATTCGAACCTGAGACCTCTGCCTCCGGAGGGCAGCGCTCTATCCAGCTGAGCTACGGGCGCGTAGCGCCGTTGCGGGAGGGGATACTACGGATTTACGCCAATCCTGTCTAGTGCTTTTTCGCAGAAATGTTGCGTTTGATTACGCTTTGCTCACTCCCGCGCACAAAAGCGCACTCCGTAGCCCCTTTTCGCCGTTTATTGGCGCGTTTCTACCCGATTTTCAACCGGATGATGTTTCTTGTGCATGCCGAAAGCGAAGTAGCACAGGCTGACGCCGGCTAAGAAAATCGCCCCGACCAGCAGGGAAATGCGCGTATCCGGGTTGATTCCCATGCCGACCAGCACGCAAACCAGAAAAGCGATGGTCAGATAGTTCACATACGGGAACATGATCGACTTAAAGCTGTGGTTTTTGATCGCTTCCTTATGGGCGCGGCGGAAATAGAGTTGGCTTATCAGCACCACGAACCACGGCACCATGCCCGGCAGCACGCTCGCGCTGTAGACATAAACGAACACCTGCTCCGGATTCGGGATGATGTAGTTCAGCGCGGAGCCCACCAACAGGCAGCCGATGGTGACGGCGATGCAGTTCACCGGCACGCCGCTGGCGGAAAGCTTGGTGAGCGCCGCCGGCAGTTGGCGGTTCTTGGCCAGGGCGTACAGCATGCGGCCGCCGCTATACATGCCGCTGTTGCAACCGGAGAGCGCGGCGGTCAACACCACGAAGTTGATGATGCCGGCGGCGGCAACGATGCCGATCTTGGCGAAGGTCAGCACGAACGGGCTGCCGGTGGTGCCGATGCCGTTCCACGGGAAGATGGTGACAATGACGAAGATCGCACCGACATAGAAGATCAGGATGCGCCACAGGATATTGTTGATCGCGCGTTTCAGCGTCACCTGCGGGTTCTTGGCTTCCCCGGCGGTGATGCCCACCAGTTCAACCCCCTGATAGGACGCCACCACGATGCACAGCGCAAACAGGAAGCCTTTCCAGCCGCCGGCAAAGAAACCGCCGTGCGCCGTCAAATTGGCGAAACCGATAGGTTCACCGCCGTTGCCGAAGCCGAAGAAGATCACCCCCAGCCCCACCAGAATCATCACGATGATGGTGGTGACCTTGATCATGGCGAACCAGAACTCCAGCTCACCGTACAGGCGCACCGCCGCCAGGTTGGCCAACGCGACCATCGCCACGGCGATCAGCGCCGGCACCCACTGCGGTATTTCCGGGAACCAGAACTGCACATACACCCCGATGGCGGTGATTTCAGAAATGCCGACGGCAATCCACATAAACCAGTAGCCCCAGGCGGTCAGGTAACCGAAGTAGGGATTCATGTACTTATGCGCGTAAACGGCAAACGACCCGGCGACCGGCTCGAGGAACAGCATTTCCCCCATCGAACGCATAATGAAGAACACGAACAGCCCGGCGATAATGTAAGCCAGCAGCACCGACGGCCCCGCCCATTTCAGCGTACTGGCCGAGCCCATAAACAGGCCGACACCGATGGTGCCCCCCAGAGCGATAAGCTCGATATGCCGGGCCTCAAGGCCCCGGTGTAGCCCTTGCGGTTTCTCTTTGTGTGCCATAAATCCTCAATAATTTTTCTCGGGTCGTGTTTGCCTGCCGGCCGCTGCCGGTCGTTATTGTCATTATTAAAAGAATAAATCATCCCCTGCCGATCGGATTGGCATCAACGGGTTGTCGGAGCGAAGTGACCGTGAGAAGGACATCGTTCAGCGCTGTCGCATCAAGCTTCAGCGGCCAGGGATAATTTCCGGGCGGTATCGTTTCGCATTTCGTCGCTATAAGCAAACCGCAATTTAAAACTTTATGGAATAAATGCGACGACGTTTAGGGCCGAGGGTTATAGATATGCGGGAGAAACGCGCAAAAGCAGATTATTGGTACAGCAGACCGGAGCGGAACAGCACTTTCCGCCCCGGATGAGGGGTTACATCTTGCCGCTGTAGTAGTAGCCGACAAACTTCAACAGCTTCAACTGCCGGCCAATGCGGCTGGGTTGGCTGAGCAGGCGGTAGAGCCATTCCAGACCGAGGTTCTGCCACACCCTGGGCGCACGCTTCACATGGCCGGTAAAGACGTCGTAGGTGCCGCCCACGCCCATATACAGCGCCTGCGGATGCACCTTGCGGCAGTCGCGCATCAGAATCTCCTGCTTCGGCGATCCCATCGCCACCGTCACGATCGCGGCGCCGCTGGCACGAATACGCTCGAACAGCGCCTCGCGCTGATCCGGTTTGAAGTAGCCGTCCTGGCTGCCCACCAGGTTGACATTCCACTGGCTGCGCAGCTTTTGCTCGGTTTCCGCCAAAACCTCCGGCTTGCCGCCGACCAGGAAGACCGGCGTGCCTTCACGGCCGGCGCGTTGCATCAAGGCTTCCCACAGATCGGCGCCCGCAACGCGCGAAACGTCCGCCGCCGGGTATTTGCGGCGAATCGAGCGCACCATGCTGATGCCGTCTGCGTACTTGTACTCCGCCTCATCCAGCAACGCATGCAGCGCCTGGTCCTCTTCCGCCTTCAGGATCTTTTCCGCGTTCATGGCCACCAGCGTGCCCTGTTTTACCCGGCCGCCGTCGAACAAAAAGTCCATGCAGTGCGCCATATCGCGAAAGCCCCACAGGCTGAAACCGCGCAGCTCATACTGCGGCACCGAAATCTTTGCTTCCATCGTTCTCATTACCCTTACAAAAGACCGTTGGCCCGAGGCGGCGACGCCAGCGCGCGGGTACGCGTCACTCTGGCCTTGATCAGCCCGGCGGTATCGAACAGCCAATACAGCAACTTCGCCAGCACCAGACAGGCGCCGAAAATAATGCAGAAGAACACCACGCGCGACACGAATGAATCCACCCCTTCCCGCGCCAACACGATCATGTTGAACACCGCGCCGAAGCAGAACCCCTGCAGAATGGCCGCCTTATAGCGGTTCGGCTCGGTTTTGCCCAGCTCATACAGCCAGTCGAACCACTTGATGATCATGCCCACCAGAATCGCGCCGAGCGGGATAAACAGCGCGCCGCCCATCACCACCAGCGAACCGATCAGCGTCGGCGAAATCGCCAGCCCGGAGTGGTTGTTCAGCACTTCCCAGGTGAAGTAGTTGGCCGAGTTCAGCACCACGTCCGGCCGGCCGGGCCAGAGCCAGGTAGGGATAAAGACGTAGAAATCACGCAAGATCGGCGCCAGGCCCTGGAAATCGATCTTGTCGTAATTTTGCAACAGCAGCGCCAGGTTTTCCCACGGCGAGAAGGTATCGCGGGTCAGGTAGAGGAAGGTATAAAACGCCTCCGCGCCGCTGACGTCCAGGCTGTAGCGCTTCAACGCCAGCCAGAACATGCCGACCACGCCGAATATGCCCGCCGCCGCCAGCATCCACAGCGTGATCCAGCCGCGCACGATGCCGATAAACAGGAACAGCGCGAAGGCGATGATGATGTTGGCGCGGGTGCCGCCGACGATCACGTAGGTCAGAATGCCGAACGCCACCGTCGCCACCAGGAACAAGAACCAGGCGCGCAGATCCTGCCGCAGGAAATAGACCACCAGCATCGCCGGAATGAAGAAGTAAAAGAACCGCTTGAGCGCCACACCGGACACGTCGCTTGAGAAGATCTGGCTGTAGGAATTGAGCTTGAACAGCAGGAAGCCGTTCTGCATGAAGAAGATCCCAACGGTACCGATCGCCACCAGCGCCAGCAGCACCCAGGTCATATGGGTTTCCACCCGGTTCATGGTAAACAGCGCAGCGCGCGGCTGCGTGCGGCGCTTGCGCAGTCGGGTCTTGTAGGTAACGTAATAGATGGCGTAAAACGCCGTCGCCGACAGCAGGGCGTACAGCAGAAACTCCACCGGCACCACCTCGACGTCAAACTGGAACACCAGCAGGCAGGTCAAAGGAAAACCGAAATAAAACGTCAGCAAATACAGCAGCGAGAAGAAGACGTTGAAGTTAAAGCGCACGCGCCGAAACTCCTGATAGGTCAGCGTCAGGATAAACGTCAGGCTGACCAGATAGACGACGAACAGGCCGCCGAATTGCGCCAACGTCATGAGTGCTCTCCCGCCGCCAACGCCAGGGCTTGCTGCCAACCGTCGACATAGTTCGGATTGAAGAAGGCGATCGCCTGTTTATCCACCGCCGCCAGCTGACGCTGCGCTTCACGCACCACCGCCTCGTCCAGCGAATCGCCATAGAACAGCACCGGCAGATGCTGTTCCGCCAAATCCTGCCAGAACGGGTTTTGCCGGCTGAGCACGAAAGGCACGCCGAACTGAATCAGCAGGCACAGGGTGCCAATCCCCTGCTGGCGATTGAAAATGAAATAGCCGAGATCGCAGGCGCGCAGAATATTGAGGTAGTCCTCAAACGCCACCTGCTGCGTGAGCAGCTGCAGGTTTTTCTCGCCGAACAGCGGCAACCCGGCGGCGCGCACCTGCTCGATGTAGGCGTCGTTATTGGCCGGATAGCCCATCGGCAGGATCACGCGCACGTCGGCGCCGAACTGCTGATGAATCGCCTGCAGCGCTTCGATATGCCGATTGCTGCGATCGCCGGAGTTACCCACCAGAATCGTCATCGGCCCGGCCAGGTTTTTCTCGACGCGAACGTCGGTCAGCGCCGGATCCATGCGGGTCGGGAAGTACAGCAGCGAGGCCGGCACCCGCGCATGGCGCTGCTGGTAGTGGATCACGTCGCCGCGGGTAGCAAACACGTTCCCCACCCGCCCCTGCGCAATGCGGCGCAGCAGATAGAACAGCCGGAATTTCCAGCTGGTGGCGTCTTCATACAGATCGGCACCCCAAATATGCCAACTGACCTGACGCGCCTTGATCTTGCCGCTCAGCAGCGCCAGCCACAGCCCCGGATTGAACTGGCCGTGCAGGAAGAAGCGCGCATCGCGATCGGCCTGAGCGCGCGCGATGACCGCCGCCGCCAGGCTTTTCTTGTCTGCGTAGGGCTCAATGTTCAGGGCGGGGAAATCACCCAGTGCCGCCACATCCTTGGCCGCCACCATAAAATGCCGCGTCTGCTCAGCCGGCAAACGCGGCGCCAGCACGTCGTTGAAGAAGCGCAGCACCGTCTGGTTATGATGCGGGATATCGGATCCCAGAACGTGAATCAGTGTGGTCATACTCGTCTACGATAGATAAGAAATACGCAGCTACAGAGCGCGAAATACACGATGTAGGTTGCCATATAGGCCTGAGCCGCCCCCAACGCGCCGTGCAGCGGGATCAGCCAGTGCGAGAACAGCGTCAGCAGCAGAAACTGGCTGACTTCCGTCAGGATATAGAAGCGCAGCGACGCTTTGGCGATCACCAGATAGCCGAACACATAAGCCCCGACTTTCAGCACGTCGCCCACCAGCTGCCAGGCAAACAGATCGCGCATGGCGACGAATTTGTCCGAGAACAGCAGCCAGATGGCGAAATCACGCAGCAGCCACACCGTAAAGCTCGCCGCCGCTACCGCCGGCAGCACGAATTTCAACGAGCGCACGATCTCCCGCGAGATGGTGCCCTTGTCCGTCAGCCGCGACAGCGTCGGCAGCAGATAGACGGTAAACGAGGCGGTGATGAACTGCAGATAGGCATCGGAAATGCTGCTGACGCCCTGCCAGATCCCCACTTCATCCCAACCGTAATGCGCGGCCAACAGGTTACGCATCATCACATAGGCCACCGGCAGCGTCACCGAAGTGATCAGCGCCATGACGGTGAACTTGCCGAGGTTGCCGGCCACGAGTTTGTCCCAGCGCGGCGCCAGGTAGCGCAACGGCAGCGTTTTGCGCCGCCACAGCATCAGCCCGGCCGGCAGCACCACCAACGCCGGCACCAGTGCCAGCCCCGCCAGCGCGCCTTCATAACCGCCCAGCTTGAAGCACAGGTAATAAGCCACCACGCCGATCAGGCTGCCGCCGATCACCGCCAGCGCATTGCCCATCGCGTCGCGATAGCCTTTCAGCACCGCCATAAACAGGTTGGCGTAGGCGATGCCCATCTGAATGAAAGCGACGGCGCGCACCACATCGACGTAATCGGCATGCCCGAACAGCCCGATGCTAATCGGTTCGGCGGCGAACAGAAACACCAGCGCCAGCAAGGTCGAAAAGCCCAGCACGATGCTCGACGCGGTGCCCACCGCCAGACGCAGACGCTGCGGATCCTGGTGGTACTCCGCCACGTATTTGGTGATACCGTTAAAAATGCCCGCGCCGGACAGCACGCCCAGCACGGTAATCAACTGGCGGAAGTTACCCGCCTGCCCCACCCCGCTGGGGCCAAACGCCACCGCCAACAGTTTCACCACCAACAGCCCCACGCCGATTTTGATCAGCGTGGAGCCGGCGGTCCATATCGATGCTTTTGCCAACGACATATCAGGCAAAGAAACTCAGGATGGTATTGATTACCGTACGCTGATTGACATCAGACATATTGTAGAACAGCGGCAAGCGCACCAGGCGCGCGCTTTCCTGCGTGGTGTAACGATCTTCGCCGGCAAAGCGGCCAAAGCGTTCGCCGGCCGGGCAATCATGCAGCGGGATATAGTGGAACACCGCCATGATTTCGGCTTCCTTCAGGTAGTCGATAAAGGCCGTGCGCTCTTCGATATCGCGCAGCTTGATATAGAACATGTGCGCGTTATGCACGCAGTCGGCCGGGATTACCGGCAGTTCGATGCGGCCTGACCGGGCCAACGGCAGGAAGCTGTCGTAGTACTTCTGCCACAGAGCCAAACGGCGCTGGTTGATGCGCTCCGCCACCTCCAGCTGGCCCCACAGGTAGGCGGCCTGCAGGTCGGACATCAGATAGCTGGAACCGATGTCGCGCCAGGTATATTTGTCGACCTGGCCACGGAAGAACTGGCTGCGGTTGGTGCCTTTTTCGCGGATGACTTCCGCCCGATCGATCAGAGCCGGATCGTTCACCAGCGTCGCGCCGCCTTCGCCGCCGGCGGTGTAGTTTTTGGTTTCATGGAAGCTGAAGCAGCCGATATGGCCAATGGTGCCCAATGCCTTGCCTTTGTAGGTCGACATCACGCCCTGCGCGGCGTCTTCCACCACGAACAGGTTATATTTCTTCGCCAGCGCCATGATGGTATCCATCTCGCAGGCCACGCCGGCATAGTGCACCGGCACAATCGCGCGGGTTTTATCGGTGATCGCCGCTTCGATTTTGGTTTCGTCGATGTTCATGGTGTCTGGACGCAGGTCGACGAACACCACTTTGGCGCCGCGCAGCACAAAGGCGTTGGCGGTGGAAACGAAGGTAAAGCTTGGCATGATCACTTCGTCACCCGGCTGGATATCCAGCAGAATGGCGGCCATTTCCAACGACGCGGTGCAGGAAGGCGTCAACAACACTTTCGCGCTGCCGAAACGCTGTTCCATCCACTGCTGGCAGCGACGGGTGAAACCGCCGTCGCCGCACAATTTGCCGCTGCCCATGGCAGCCTGCATATATTCCAGTTCAGTGCCAACAACCGGTGGAGCGTTAAATGGAATCATGTCTACCTCTGTATAGCCAGTACGCGGTGCTTTCAATCACGGCACCCTGTCGTTGATAGAGTCGTAATGCGGCGATATTGCCCACCTGGGTCGCAACCCGCAGGCGCTGCATCCCCTGCTGCCGACATTCGGCGATCGCCGCCGTCATCAGCCTGGCGCCCACGCCCCGGCCGGATGCGCCGGGGAAAGCCGCCAACAGGCCGATGCGCATTTCCTGGCCGCCAATGTCACGCAGGCTGACAAAGCCTTCGGGTTGCCCCTGGCTATCCAGCACCAGCAAGCATTGATGATCAAAGGTGCCCTGCACCGCTTTTTCGATCCAGGCCGCATAGAATCGCCCGCTATCGGCGCGATCGTACCACGGGGCGCGAAATCGGCTGGCAGCGAACACCTCACCGGCGGCAGCGCGCAATGACGGGATGTCCTCGGGAACGGCCTGACGCCCCGCAACCGCCGAAGCGGCATCGGCCGTCGCGCTTTCAGGCGCAACGTTCACCACCAGATCCACTTCCCCTTCGACCAGCCGGAATCCCAGCGTCGACAGCGCATCGGCCCATCCCAAGCGATAAGCGGGAATTTTGGCCTGCACCAACGCATAGGCATCCAAATCAGCCTCGGCTACGGGTGCCGCCGAGCTATCGAAATGTAATTTGGCGCTCTCTAATTGGAAGAAGTCGCTCTCCCAAACCAGCGGCTCAATACTGGCGTGGACGCGCATGCAGTAAATCCAGTAAATATTTGCCGTAACCGGTTTTGGCCAGCGTCTGAGCCGCGCGTTTTACGCCCTCATCATCCAGCCAGCCATTGCGCCAGGCGATCTCCTCGAGACAGGCGATTTTAAAGCCCTGGCGTTTTTCTACCGTCTGCACGAAGCTGCTGGCTTCCAGCAGACTGTCGTGCGTGCCGGTATCCAACCAGGCGAAACCACGCCCCAACAGCTCGACGTTCAGCTCTCCGCGTTCCAGATACATCTGGTTAATGCTGGTGATTTCCAGCTCGCCGCGCTCCGAAGGCTTCACCTGTTTGGCAAACTCCACCACCTGGCTATCGTAGAAGTACAGGCCGGTCACCGCCCAGTTAGACTTCGGTTTAACCGGTTTTTCTTCGATCGACAGCGCGCGGAAGTGGTCGTCAAACTCCACCACGCCAAAGCGCTCGGGATCCATCACCTGATAGCCAAACACGGTCGCGCCGGTGGAACGAGCCGCAACGCTTTTCAGCTTGGGACTGAACCCCTGCCCAAAGTAAATATTGTCACCCAATACCAGGCAGCTCGGCTCACCGGCCAAAAATTCTTCACCGATCAAAAATGCCTGAGCCAGGCCATCGGGACTTGGCTGTTCGGCATAGCTGAGAGTGATGCCAAACGCTTCTCCGCTGCCTAACAAACGCTTGAATGAAGGCAAATCTTCCGGCGTGGAGATAATCAGAATGTCGTTGATCCCCGCCAGCATCAGCACCGACAAGGGGTAATAGATCATCGGCTTGTCGTAGATCGGCAGCAGTTGCTTGGACACGCCGCGCGTGATCGGATGCAGACGCGTACCGGAACCGCCGGCCAGAATAATACCTTTCATACTTGCTCCCAAATCCACAGTGCCTGCTAAAGACAGCACTGTGCTACATTCACTCGGACAGCCCCAAACGCTCGCCGGCATAAGAGCCGTCTTGCACCCGGCGCCACCAGGTTTCGTTGTTCAGGTACCAAACCACGGTTTTGCGAAGGCCGCTTTCGAAGGTTTCCTGCGGCCGCCAGCCCAGCTCACGATCGATTTTGCCGGCGTCGATGGCGTAACGCATATCGTGACCCGGGCGATCCTTCACGTAAGTGATCAGATCGCGGTAGTTCGCCACGCCCTGTGGCTTGTTCGGCGCCAGTTCTTCCAGCAGATCGCAAATGGTCTGCACCACTTCGATATTCTTGCGCTCGTTATGGCCGCCGATATTGTAAGTTTCGCCTACCACACCTTCGGTCACGACCTCATAGAGCGCGCGCGCGTGATCTTCGACATAGAGCCAGTCACGCACCTGCGCGCCGTTGCCGTATACCGGCAGCGGTTTGCCGGCTACCGCATTCAGGATCACCAGCGGAATCAGCTTCTCCGGGAAGTGATAAGGGCCGTAGTTGTTCGAGCAGTTGGTCACGAGGATCGGCAAACCGTAGGTGCGCAACCAGGCGCGCACCAGATGATCGCTCGACGCCTTGGAGGCGGAATACGGACTGCTCGGCGCATACGGCGTGGTTTCGGTGAATAGATCGTCGGTGCCGTGCAGGTCGCCGTACACTTCGTCGGTGGAGATATGATGGAAACGGAAAGCCTGCTTCTTCTCTGCAGCCAACGGCTGCCAGTAATGGCGCGCCGCTTCCAGCATAGTGTAAGTGCCCACCACGTTGGTCTCGATAAAGGCCGCCGGGCCGTCGATAGAGCGATCGACGTGGCTTTCCGCCGCCAGGTGCATCACCACGTCCGGCTGATACTGGGCAAATACCCGATCCAGCTCGGCACGATCGCAGATGTCGACCTGCTCGAAAGCATAGCGCTCGCTCTCGGCCACCACCGCCAGCGACTCGAGGTTACCGGCATAGGTCAGCTTATCCACCACCACCACGCTATCGCCGGTGGCCTCGATGATGTGCCGCACAACCGCGGAGCCAATGAAACCGGCACCACCGGTAACTAAAATACGTTTCAACGCCAGACTCCCTTAGTATCCACCACCCAGCTTTGCTTGATCTCTTCCGGCCGGATAGCCTTGAACTGCTGGTGATCGACCAACATCACGATCACATCGGCCTGCTGCAACGCCTCGGCAATCGTTTTCAACGCCACATGCCCCACCAGACATGCCGGCAGGTGTTCGACGTTAGGTTCCACGACCAGTGTTTCCCCCGAATGCCAATCCGCAATCAAATGGGCAACTTCCACCGCCGGGCTTTCACGCAAATCGTCGATATTCGGTTTAAAGGCCAGGCCGAAGCAGGCAATTCTCAACTCGGACGCGCGCTTGTTAGTCGCGGCCAGACAGTCAGCTACCGCCGTTTTCACGCGGTCGACCACCCACAGCGGTTTGCCGTCGTTCACCAGGCGTGCGGTGTGGATCAGACGCGCCTGCTGCGGATTCTGTGCCACGATAAACCACGGATCGACGGCAATGCAGTGACCGCCGACGCCCGGACCCGGCTGCAGAATATTCACCCGCGGATGACGGTTCGCCAGGCGGATCAGTTCCCAGACGTTGATTCCCTGCTCGGCGCAAATCAGTGACAGTTCATTGGCAAAGGCGATGTTCACGTCGCGGAAGCTGTTTTCCGTCAGCTTGCACATCTCGGCAGTACGCGCATTAGTCAGCACGCATTCGCCCTCGAGGAAAATCTTGTACAGCGCGCTGGCTCGTTCCGAGCACTTCGGCGTCATGCCGCCGATCACGCGGTCATTTTTAATCAGCTCCACCATCACCTGCCCCGGCAGCACGCGCTCCGGACAGTAGGCGATATTCACGTCCGCCGCTTCGCCCGCTTGCTGCGGGAAGCTGAGATCGCTGCGCGTTTCAGCCAACCATTCCGCCATCTGTTCGGTGGCGCCCACCGGCGAGGTGGACTCCAGGATCACCAGATCGCCTTTTTTCAGCACCGGCGCCAGCGATTTCGCCGCCGCTTCGACATAGGCCAGATCCGGCTCGTGATCGCCCTTGAACGGCGTAGGCACCGCGATCAGGAACGCATCGGCCGCCAGCGGTTTGGTCACCGCCCGCAGGAAACCGCCGTCGACGGCGCCCTTGACCACTTTATCCAGATCCGGCTCGACGATGTGGATCGCACCACGGTTAATGGTATCTACCGCATGTTGGTTAACATCAACACCTACAACTTTTTTCTTGCGAGAGGCGAACGCCGCCGCCGTCGGCAAGCCGATATACCCCAGACCAATGACAGAAATAGTGTCAAAGCTCATAGTGTCACCTGATGATTCTTTAAAGCTTCAAGGATACGCTGGCAGGCATGTCCGTCACCATATGGGTTATGCGCCCGACTCATGGTTTGATATTCGCTTTCGTCCATCAACAACTGAGTTACCGCATCAACAATTTTGGCCACATCGGTACCCACCAGGCGCACCGTGCCTGCATCCACCGCCTCCGGACGCTCGGTGGTGTCGCGCATCACCAGCACCGGTTTACCTAACGACGGCGCCTCTTCCTGAATGCCGCCGGAATCGGTCAGGATCAGATGCGCTTGAGTCATGAGATAAATAAACGGCAAATAATCCTGCGGTTCGATCAGCATGATGTTATCGATGCCTTTCAAAATGCGATTCACCGGTTCGCTGACGTTCGGATTGAGATGCACCGGATACACCACCTGTACTTCCGGGTGATTGCGGGCAATCTCCGCCAGCGCGCTGCAAATTCGCTCAAAGCCGCCGCCGAAGCTTTCCCGGCGGTGACCGGTGACCAGGATCAGCTTCTTGTTGGCATCGAGGAACGGATAACGCTGCACCAGGCCAGCCCGCAGCGCGGCATCGCTCATTACCCGATCGCGCACCCAAAACAGCGCGTCGATTACCGTATTGCCGGTCACGAAAATCTGATTATCCGGCAGTGTTTCTCTCAGCAGGTTTTGACGTGAATTCTCGGTCGGCGCGAAGTGGAATTTCGCCAAATGCCCCGTCAGAGTTCGGTTGGCCTCTTCCGGCCAAGGGGAATACAAATCGCCAGTACGCAATCCGGCCTCAACATGCCCGACGGGGATGCGTTGATAGAATGCAGCCAGACTGGTCGCCAGCGTAGTGGTGGTATCGCCGTGCACCAGCACCACGTCCGGTTTGAAGTCTTCCAGCACTCCTTTCAGCCCTTCCAGGATACGACAGGTGATTTCCGTTAGCCCCTGGCCGGGTTTCATGATGTTCAGGTCGTAATCCGGCGTAATCTCAAACAACCGCAATACCTGATCCAACATCTCACGATGCTGCGCCGTTACACAGACCCTTGCGTCAAAGGCCTCATCCTGAGCCAAAGCATGTACCAGCGGCGCCATTTTAATGGCTTCAGGTCTGGTGCCGAAAACAGTCAACACTTTCACAGAGAATCTCTTTTTGGTCAGTTAAGCGCAGGCGGACCTGCGAACCGAGCGCACTAAGCGCCCATCGGTAAGTTAAATCTAAGGTTAATTCGATGGCCGACGCGCCAAGGCAACGCCCGCGCCAACCAAAGCGCCCATCGCGCCCCACAGAATCAGCCAGAATACCCGGCGCGGGCTGTCGCGTTTTACCGGCTCTTCCGGCGTGCGCAAATAACGATAGGTCTGGAACTTCTCATCCAACGTCGGGCCAACGTTCAGCGTCGCCAGCATCGCGCGGTTCTGATCGTAATCCAGGTCATAGGTCGGGCCGGAGGCCTGCAGGCCTTCCAGACGCGCCTGCAGCATTGGCCGGCCCAGCAGGAACAGATCCGAATCCGGCAGTTGCTCGGCCGGAGTGTCGGTCTGCGCGCGGCTGATCCCCTGGCTTTCGGCGATTTTCAGCGCCTGCTGCGTGGTGTTCAGCTCGCGCTTGTAAACCGACTCCGCCACCGCTTCCTGCCGCTTGACCTGCGCCTTCATTGAGGTAGTGCGAGCGGCCCACGCCCCCTGGATCTCTTCGTTCAGGTGCAGGGCAGCGCGGTGGCTGGCGAAGGCCACGTATTGACGCAGCAGGCGGTTGGCGTCCGCGGCAGTTTCCGCCGTCAGCTTCACGCCGTCGTTCGGCACTTTCTTGTCGTCGCGCGGCGTGAACAGGATGTTGTTGATCAGCTCGTCGAGCAGCGCCGCATCCGCGCGGGCATCCCCTTCCTGACGTTGCTTGTAGTAATCGCTCTGCAGCCAGAAATCGCGACGCGTATCGTAAGCCGCCAGCTGCATGATGAACTCATTGTAGGCTTCGTCCGCGATGCTCGGCTGATCGCCGGCCGTCGCCGGCAGCGTGCGCACATCCAGATTGCGCAGGAACTGCTGCTGGGAGTAGTAACCGCCCAGCGCATTCACCGTGGGTTTGTCGGTGATTGCGGTCGCGCTCCATTCTTGCTTAACCAGATAAGAGACGATCAGCGCGACCGCCGCGAACAGCACCGCAATGCCGATAATCCACGGTTTGCCGCGCCACAGGGTGCAGCACAGGCCGCGGATATCGAGTTCGTTATCCACCGCCGGGGTATGCTTGTCAGACGTTGTTTCTGGATTCATCACAGCCAAAAAGCCTCTGGTTAAGATACTTGCTTGTTATCGCTCGAACGCCGCAGGCGACGCTTGATACGCTTAATGTACCGCGCAACCCGCCAGGCGCGCTTGATGCAGTAACCGTACAGGAAGAAAGCAAGCAAGAATAATGCCAACATAACCCACTCTGGGATAAAAGTCAGGCGTTCGCCGATCACGCCAACCGCCGCCAGCAATGCGGCCGCCAGGGTAATCAACACAAAAGCCTGCCGCGGCGTAAAGCCGGCTCGCATGATCAGGTGGTGAATATGTTGACGATCGGGAGAGAAGGGGCTCATCCCCTTGCGTAAACGACGATACATGATTGCTATCATGTCCATCAGCGGAATAGCGATGATCCACAGTGCGGTCACCGGATTAATCGAGTGTGCCTTGCCCTGCGAGCTTTGCAGCAGCAGCCAAATGGCGGTAAAGCCGATCAGGGTACTGCCGGCATCCCCCATGAACACCTTATAACGGCGGCCGAGAATGCCGAGGTTGAGCAAAATATAGGGAACGATGGTGGCGATCATCGCAAAGCACCAGAACGCCATCTCATGGTGGCCGCTCAGGTACAGCAACAGACCCAGCGCGCCGAAGGAGACGCACGACAGCCCACCCAGCAGGCCATCAATGCCGTCGACCATGTTGAAGGCGTTGATCGCCGCCCATACCGCAAACAGCGTCACCAGATAGCCGAACGGCCCCAGCAACATCTCCCAGTCGCCCAGTACATGGCCGAAGCTGCGCAGATACAGACCGGCGAACACCATCATGGCGATGCCGACCAACGCCTGCACCAGGGCGCGGATTTTAACGCTGATGTCGAAACGATCGTCGAGCGCGCCCACAAACACCAGAATGCCGGCGCAGGTAAGATAAAGCTTGGCGTGCGCGATAGGTTGTTCGGAAATCCAAAACGCGAAGCACAATCCGGCATAAACGGAAATACCGCCGACCAGTGGAATCAGCCCCTGATGGCGTTTGCGATAATTGGGTTTATCTACCAGACCAATACGTTTTGCCGCCTTGCGGGCAACAAAGAGAAAAGCCAAAGAAAACAGGAAAACAAATAGAATTTCAGTACTCATAGTGAGTAAGTTCACAGTTAACAGATCTCTGTAGAAGATAAGGCAGCTTACCACGGGCAATAGCTTGTGCCATCGACCCCCGCCACCTTTCGGTCATTTCCTATGACAACGGTGATTCATGCCTATTTTCTTCGCATCGGCTGACAAAACGACAGCAGCAAAGCCGATCGGCACCGAGCCGACCGACAAACAAGATGAATTCTCAATAAGTCGAGGAAACAACTTACTTTTCCATTACTGCTACTTATCGTATCCGCCAAAAGCGAAAAACGCCACGACTAGGCGTGGCGTTCAGCGAATTTTTTAACGAATTATGAGCGTTTCATCATATCGAAGAATTCATCGTTGGTTTTAGTCATCGCCAACTTATTAATGAGGAACTCCATCGCGTCAATCTCACCCATCGGGTGAATGATTTTGCGCAGGATCCACATTTTTTGCAGCTCTTCGGAAGTGGTGAGCAGCTCTTCTTTACGGGTACCGGAGCGGTTGTAATCGATCGCAGGGAATACGCGCTTCTCGGCGATTTTACGCGCCAGGTGCAATTCCATGTTGCCGGTACCTTTGAATTCTTCGTAGATCACTTCGTCCATCTTCGAACCGGTATCGACCAGCGCGGTCGCGATGATGGTCAGGCTGCCGCCCTCTTCCACGTTACGCGCCGCACCGAAGAAACGCTTCGGACGATGCAGGGCGTTGGCGTCCACACCACCGGTCAGCACCTTGCCGGAAGCCGGTACCACGGTATTATAGGCACGCGCCAGACGGGTGATGGAGTCGAGCAGAATGATCACGTCTTTCTTGTGCTCAACCAGGCGCTTGGCCTTCTCGATCACCATTTCGGCCACTTGCACGTGGCGCGAAGCCGGCTCGTCGAAGGTCGATGCGATCACTTCGCCTTTCACCAGACGCTGCATCTCAGTCACTTCTTCCGGGCGTTCGTCGATCAGCAGCACCATCAGCACGCAGTCTGGGTGGTTGTAGGCGATGCTCTGCGCAATGTTCTGCAGCAGCATGGTTTTACCGGCTTTCGGCGGCGCCACGATCAGGCCGCGCTGGCCACGGCCAATCGGTGCCGCCAGATCCAGTACGCGCGCCGTCAGGTCTTCGGTCGAGCCGTTGCCGCGCTCCATCCGCAGACGGGAATTGGCGTGCAGCGGCGTCAGGTTCTCGAACAGGATCTTGCTGCGGGCGTTTTCCGGCTTGTCGTAGTTGACTTCGTTGACTTTCAACAGGGCAAAATAGCGCTCGCCTTCTTTTGGCGGGCGAATCTTACCGGAAATGGTGTCACCTGTGCGGAGGTTGAAGCGGCGGATTTGGCTAGGGGATACGTAGATGTCGTCGGGACCGGCGAGGTAGGAACTGTCTCCAGAGCGGAGGAAACCGAATCCATCCTGCAATATCTCGAGCACGCCGTCGCCGAAGATATCTTCTCCGCTTTTCGCATGTTGCTTCAGAATGGAGAAGATAATGTCCTGCTTGCGCATGCGGGCAAGGTTTTCCAGCCCCATATTTTCGCCGAGAGTAATCAGCTCAGAAACCGGCGTATTCTTTAATTCGGTAAGATTCATAGTGGTGGGTTCTTAAACTCGGGGTATGTCTCGAACTTGTATCGTGAATGGTATGGCAGCGAGATGCGTGCCTGTTTACGGGACGTTCGATCACCGGGCGCAGAGCCGTCGCGGTAAGAAATGGCTTACATCGGGCGCACGCATTGACGGTTGAAGATCGAAGGTACCTTAAAAATGATTTTTGCAAAACCGTTTGATTGCCAAAACACGGGCTGAGTTCAGTTTACTTTCAACGCCAGTGATTCGACACAGAGTATAGCTTTAGATTCAAACTCTTTAGATTTAAAACTTCGGGCAAGTTCTATATGCAGTGTGGTTAAACTTAACACGCTTCTTGGCAGGCGTCTAGCGGTGAATTGAACATCACCGCCAGGCGCCTGATACTGGGCTTCCCGCCCGATTACAGATTCGCGTTCAGGAAATCTTTGAGCTGACCTTTGGACAACGCGCCAACCTTGGTCGCGGCCACTTCACCGTTCTTGAACAGCAACAGCGTAGGGATGCCACGGATACCGTACTTGGGCGCGGTAGCCGGGTTCTGATCGATATTCAGCTTGGTGATGGTCAGTTTGCCTTCGAACTCTTCGGCAATCTCATCCAGAATCGGAGCAATCATCTTGCACGGCCCACACCATTCAGCCCAGAAATCGACCAGGATCGGCCCTTCCGCTTTCAGCACGTCAGCGTCGAAGCTGCTGTCAGTCAGGTGAATAATTTTATCGCTCATGTTCTACTCCACAGGATTATGTCTACCTTGTTGGTGTAGCATTAACCAACTCAAGGTGATTTTATTGCACCGCGTTTATTTCAACGGATGTGCTTTCGTAAAGCAATAGTTAGCTGATATTCTACCACACTATGAGCAAAACACACTTGACTGAACAGAAGTTTTCCGACTTCGCCCTGCACCCGTTAGTCCTTGAAGCCCTTGAGAAAAAAGGGTTTCACAATTGCACGCCCATCCAGGCGTTAGCATTGCCGCTCACGCTCTCCGGGCGTGACGTTGCAGGTCAGGCGCAAACCGGTACCGGAAAGACGCTGGCGTTTTTGGCGTCTACTTTTCACTATTTGCTGACTCACCCGGCGAAACAGGATCGCCAGACCAATCAGCCGCGCGCCTTGATCATGGCGCCTACGCGTGAACTGGCGGTGCAAATCCACTCCGACGCAGAAGCGCTCTCCCAGAGCACCGGCCTGAAACTGGGCCTGGCCTACGGCGGCGACGGCTACGACAAACAGCTGAAAGTGCTGGAAAGCGGCGTGGACATTCTGATTGGCACCACCGGCCGTTTAATCGATTACACCAAGCAGAACTATGTCGATCTCGGCGCGATGCAGGTTGTCGTGCTGGATGAAGCCGATCGCATGTACGATCTCGGCTTTATCAAAGACATCCGTTGGCTGTTCCGCCGCATGCCTGCGGCCGATCAACGCCTGAACATGCTGTTCTCCGCCACCCTGTCCTATCGCGTACGCGAGCTGGCCTTCGAGCAGATGAACAACGCCGAATATGTTGAAGTGGAACCGGAACAGAAAACCGGCCACCGCATTAAAGAAGAGCTGTTCTACCCGTCCAACGAAGAAAAAATGCGCCTGCTGCAGACGCTGATCGAAGAAGAGTGGCCGGATCGCGCCATCATCTTCGCCAACACCAAGCACCGCTGCGAAGACATCTGGGGCCATCTGGCCGCCGACGGTCACCGCGTGGGCCTGCTGACCGGTGACGTGGCGCAGAAAAAACGCCTGCGCATCCTTGACGACTTCACTAAAGGCAACCTCGACATCCTGGTCGCCACCGACGTCGCCGCGCGCGGTCTGCACATTCCTGCCGTCACGCACGTCTTCAACTACGATCTGCCTGACGATTGCGAAGACTACGTGCACCGCATCGGCCGTACCGGCCGCGCAGGCGCCAGCGGCCACTCCATCAGCCTGGCGTGTGAAGAGTACGCGCTCAACCTGCCGGCGATCGAGACCTATATCGACCACAGCATTCCGGTAAGCAAGTACAATAGCGATGCGCTGCTGACCGATCTGCCGGCGCCGAAACGCCTGTCGCGCCCGCGCGGCGGCAACGGCCCACGTCGCAACTCCGCGCCTCGTCGCGGCGGCGCGCCGCGCAACAACCGTAAACGCTCGAGCTGATCGCCATGCTCAGCTCCAGCACGCTTTATGCTGCCATCGATCTCGGCTCCAACAGCTTCCACATGTTGGTGGTGCGCGAGGTGGCCGGCAGCATTCAGACCCTGGCGCGGATCAAGCGCAAGGTGCGCCTGGCGGCCGGGCTGGATCAGAACAATCACCTGTCGCATGAGGCCATGCAACGCGGCTGGCAGTGCCTGCGGCTGTTCTCCGAACGCCTGCAGGACATTCCGCGCGAGCAGATCCGCGTCGTCGCCACCGCCACGCTGCGCTTGGCGTCCAACGCCGATGAGTTCCTGCAGGCCGCCGAGCAAATCCTCGGCTGCCCGGTACAGGTGATCAGCGGCGAAGAAGAAGCACGGCTGATTTATCGCGGTGTCGCGCACACCACCGGCGGGCCGGATCGGCGGCTGGTCGTCGACATCGGCGGCGGCAGCACCGAACTGGTCACCGGCACCGGCGCACAGGCATCGCAGCTGTATAGCCTGTCGATGGGCTGCGTCACCTGGCTGGAGCGCTACTTCAGCGATCGCAACCTCGGGCAAGAAAACTTCGAGCGCGCCGAACAGGCCGCGCGCGAAATGGTGCGGCCGATCGCACCGCAGCTGCGCCAGCAAGGTTGGCAGATCTGCGTCGGCGCTTCCGGCACCGTACAGGCGCTGCAGGAGATCATGGTGGCGCAAGGCATGGATGAGCGCATCACCCTGCCCAAGCTGCGCCAGCTGAAACAGCGCGCCATTCAGTGCGGCAAGCTGGAAGAGCTGGAGATCGAAGGGTTGACGCTGGAGCGCGCGCTGGTGTTCCCGAGCGGCCTGTCCATTCTGTTGGCCATCTTCCAGGAACTGGGCATCGAGAGCATGATGCTTGCCGGCGGGGCGCTGCGTGAAGGCCTGGTTTACGGCATGCTGCATCTGCCGGTGGAGCAGGATATTCGCATCCGCACCATCCGCAACCTGCAGCGCCGCTACCTGATCGACACCGAGCAGGCCGAACGCGTCAGCCAACTCGCCGCCAACTTCTCGCAGCAGGTCGCCAACGAGTGGCAGCTGGATGCGCGATGTCGCGAGCTGTTGCACAGCGCCAGTCTGATCCACGAACTCGGCCTCAGCGTCGATTTCAAGCAGGCGCCGCAACACGCCGCCTACCTGATCCGCCACCTGGACTTACCCGGCTTTACCCCGGCGCAGAAAAAACTGCTGGCCACCCTGCTGCAAAACCAGAGCAACCCCCTCGACCTGTCGCTGTTGAACCAGCAAAACGCCCTGCCGCCGCGCACTGCGCAGCGTCTGTGCCGCATTTTGCGCCTGGCGATCATCTTCGCCAGCCGCCGCCGCGATGACACGCTGCCGGCGGTGCGGTTGCGCGCCAATCAGGACGATGAACTGACGGTGATCTTGCCGCCGGGTTGGCTGGAACAGCATCCGCTGCGCGCCGAGGCGCTGGAGCAGGAAAGCCACTGGCAGAGCTACGTCCACTGGACGCTGCGGTTGGAGGAACAGCGTTGAAATGACCAGGGCGCGATTCACGCCTGAGGTTAATGGCAAACCTGATGACATTGCCAAGTTTACAGAAGACAGCATATAAAAAATAAGGAAAATCAATTCATTGATTTTCGACTGATAACCACAAAGGAGGAAAAACCACGCTTTTTCCTCCTTTGTCAGTCATCTAGCCCTGTCTTTTTAATTCCCGCCTTTGGCCTTGGCCAGCTGGGCGCGGATATTGGCCAGATGGCTCTGCCCTTTCTGCATCCGCTCCTGCGGGCTCACCACTTTGCGCTCGGTTTCCCATGCCAAATCGTCCTGCGGCAGCTCCAGCAGGAAGCGGCTCGGCTCCGGCCGCACCAGCTCGCCGTACTGACGGCGCTCGCGGCACAGGGTGAAGATCAGCTCTTTTTGCGCGCGGGTGATCCCCACATAGGCCAGACGCCGCTCTTCATCGACATTGTCTTCATCGATGCTGCTCTGGTGCGGCAGCAGGCCCTCTTCCATGCCCACCAGGAACACATAAGGGAACTCCAGCCCCTTGGAGGCGTGCAGCGTCATCAGCTGTACCTGATCCAGCTCTTCTTCGCTTTCACCGCGTTCCATCATGTCGCGCAGGGTGAAGCGCGTCACCACCTGGGTCAGCGTCATCGGCTCGTCCAGATCGCTGCCTTCCAGCATCTCCGTCATCCAGCCGAACAGCGTATTGACGTTCTTCATTCGCATTTCGGCGGCCTTCGGGCTGGTCGAGGTTTCAAACAGCCAGCTCTCATAATCCACGCCGCGGATCAGATCGCGCACCGCCGCCACCGGCTCACGTTCCGCCTGCTGGGCGATGCCGCCCAGCCAGTGGGTGAAACGCTGCAACGATTCCAGCCAGCGTCCGGTCAAGTGCTGGCTCAGCCCCAGATCGAAACTGGCGTGGAATAAACTCTTGTTGCGCTGGTTGGCCCATTCGCCGAGCTTCTGCAGCGTCGCCGGGCCGATCTCGCGCTTGGGGGTATTGACGATGCGCAGGAAGGCGCTGTCGTCTTCCGGGTTGGTCAGCACGCGCAGGTAGGCCAGCAGATCCTTGATCTCTGGGCGCGAGAAGAATGAGGTGCCGCCGGAAATCTTGTACGGGATGCGGTTCTGCATCAGCATCTTTTCAAACACCCGCGACTGGTGGTTGCCGCGGTACAGGATCGCATAGTCGCCGTAGTTGGTCTTTTTCACGAAGTGGTGGGCGATCAACTCCCCCACCACCCGCTCGGCTTCGTGATCCTCGTTGTTGGCGGTCACCACCTTCAGCTCTTCGCCATACCCCAGCTCGGAAAACAGCCGCTTTTCAAACACGTGCGGGTTATTGGCGATCAGAATGTTGGCCGCCTTCAGAATACGCTCGCTGGAACGATAGTTTTGCTCCAGCTTGATCACCTGCAGCGCCGGGAAATCTTCCTTCAGCAGCACCAGGTTCTGCGGCCGCGCGCCGCGCCAGGAGTAGATCGACTGGTCGTCGTCACCCACCACGGTAAAGCGCGCGCGGTTGCCCACCAGCAGCTTAACCAGCTCGTACTGGCTGGTGTTGGTATCCTGATACTCATCCACCAGCAGATAGCGGATGCGCTGCTGCCAGCGTTCGCGCACCTCTTCGTTGCGTTGCAGCAGCAGCGTCGGCAACAGGATCAGGTCGTCGAAGTCCAGCACGTTGCACGCCCGCATATGGGCGTGGTACAGGCCGTAGCAGTGGGCGAACAGCTTGTCGCGCTCCGAGCGCGCCAGCGCCGCCGCCCGCTGGGGATCGATCAGGTCGTTTTTCCAGTTGGAGATGGTCGAAATCAGCTGCGCCACCAGCGTTTTGTCACTTTCCAGCCACTTTTCGGTCAGCTCTTTCAACAGCGCCAGCTGATCCTGATCGTCGAACAGCGAAAAGTTGGACTTCATCCCCAACGCCACGTATTCCCGCTTGATGATCTCCAGCCCCAGGGTATGGAAAGTGGAAATCATCAGCCCGCGCGCCTCTTTGCGCCCCAGAGTTTGCGACACGCGCTCTTTCATCTCGCGCGCAGCCTTGTTGGTAAAGGTCACGGCGGCGATGTGCCGCGCCTGATAACCGCAATGGTGGATCAGGTGGGCTATCTTGTTGGTGATAACGCGCGTCTTGCCGGAACCGGCACCGGCCAACACCAGGCAGGGCCCGGTAACGAATTCGACGGCTTGTTGTTGGCTGGGGTTTAATCGCATGGTGCTGGCTTGCTCGGCTGTAAAACGTGGAAGGGAATTGTAGCAGAAAGCGCCGATGAGATTTAGCGGGTATAATCAGCGCAATTTTCGCATCGACAAAGGCAATACCATGGCAAAAACGGCGTGCGCCCTGCACATTCTGGTAGACAATGAAAAGCTGGCCAACGAGCTGCTGGCCAAGCTGAAGCGCGGCGTCAGCTTCGACACGCTGGCGCGCAAATACTCGAGCTGCCCGTCAAAGCGCAACGGCGGCTCGCTGGGCGAATTCAACAAGGGCGCGATGGTGCCGGCGTTCGATAAAGCGGTGTTCAGCATCCCGCTGCTCAAACCTTATGGCCCGGTCAAAACCCAGTTCGGTTACCACATCATCAAGGTGCTGTACCGCAACTGAGGGGGCCTGAGCCCCCTGCTGCGATTACTGCGCGCCGGCGTCCGTCGCCGGCGCAGCCACCGCGGCGTCGGCCGGTTTGGCTTCCTCCGTCACCACCGCCGGCGCCGGCATCATGATGCCGTCATAGGTTTCCTGCAGCTGCTTCATGCTCATTTCCGGCTCACCCTTCGGCTGCATCAGCACCAGCGTCGCCTCCTGAGAAAGCTGCAGCTTCAGCGCCTGATTCAGCGTCTCCAGCGTCAGGCTGGACAGGAACTCCTGGCGCAGCTTCTGATACAGTTCCGGCGCGATATCCACCACCCCGCTCTGCTGCGAACGCAGGCGCTGGCTCATCAGCACATCAGTGTCGGTGCGGGCGTAGGTAGCGAACAGCTTGCTCAGCTGATCGTTTTTCTGCGCCAGCAGCGCATCGAATTCTTCTTTCGACAGGCCGTTGTCACGCACGTTGGCCAGCTCGCGGGCGATAAAGCCCAGGCTGCCGTTAAGATTGTTGTTCGGCGTATCCAGATGGATGGCGCACTGCCCGCGCTGGTACTGCACGCGGCAGTCAAAGCCCAGATGCAGGCTCTTCTGGTCGCTTTTTTCCAGCGTCTGCTGGAGATGCCAGAACAGCGCCTCGCGGGCGAGATCGCCACGCCAGTAACGGAGCAGGCTCTGCGAATCGCGAATCGGATGCCACGGCGAATCCCACATGATCGACAGTGTATCCTGTTTCACCTGCTCGCTGATCAGGCTCACCGGCTGTTGCGGCAGCGGCGTCAGAGTCGGCATCGGGGCCGGGGTTTCACGTTTGCCCTGCAGCGGCGAGAACGCCTTGTTGATCTGCTCGCCCAGGCTGCGGCTGTCGACCTTGCCGACAACGAACAGCGTCATGGCATCCGGGGTATACCACTGTTGATAGAATTTCTTCAGCTGTTCGAGGTTGACCGGCCGTTTCGCCGGCTGCGCCGGATCGTGCGCCAGCAGCGTCGAGCCTTTCAGGCGGTAACGCCACCAGACGTCTTGGGTATTGGGCGGGAAAGTGCCGACCGGATTGATGGTGGAGTTCATCACCGCGTGCACCGTATGCTCGTCGATCGCCAGTTTGCCGGTGGTGTCCGCCAGCCAGGCCAGCACTTCTTTCAGCAGGTCAGGCCGGTTATTCGGCAGGCTGAGATTATACATGGTGAAATCATACGAGATGATAGCCGGCGGCAGCGGCCGCTCGTTATCCACGCTCTGCTGCCACAGGGCGCGCAGCTGCGGCGCGGTAAAGCTTTCACTGCGCGTCAACGCCAGCCGCGGCAACAGCTGGGCGAAGCCGGTCTGTTGCGAAGACTCCACCAGAGAGCCGGTATTGACGATCAGCCGCAGTTCCACGCGGTCGCTTGGCCGCTGCGGCGTATCGAGAATTTGCCATGAAAACCCGTTGGCCAGCGCCCCCTGCTGCCAGGCAGGATCGGGTTGTAGTGCTTCAGCCTGCACGCTGCTACTGGCTGCAGCCAATAGCAGCCCACCAACTATAAGATGAATTCTGGTGCCCTGCATGTGAACCCCTACTTAATGACTATCCAATTTCTTATGCAAATGCGTGTATTCCATTCAATGGAATCATAAAAATACGCCCTGAGTTTCACAGTGGGGCGGAAAGCAGAAAGTGTACCATCGTGTTAGACCGCGCGCCTTTGCGGATGTCACTCATTAGAGTGAAAAATAATAGATAGCGGGGTTTTTAATGCAAGAAATCGTTACGAGGCAGGGGGAAAACCTCACCGGCCGCGGCTGCGGCCGGTGATTCGCCGTCAATATCAGGCGGAAGGCAGCGTTTTGTCCGCGCCGGCGTTTTTGTTGTTCAGCGTGGCTTTCAGCTGTTTCTCATCCAGTTGGCCGCACCACTTCGCCACGACCACGGTCGCCACCCCGTTGCCCACCAGGTTGGTCAGCGCGCGGGCTTCCGACATGAAGCGGTCGATGCCGAGGATCAGCGCCAGGCCGGCCAACGGCAGGTGGCCGACGGCGGAGATGGTGGCGGCCAACACGATAAAGCCGCTGCCGGTCACGCCCGCCGCCCCTTTGGAGGAGAGCAGCAACACCACCAGCAGGGTAATCTGATGCATGATGTCCATGTGGGTGTTGGTCGCCTGCGCGATAAACACCGCGGCCATGGTCAGGTAAATAGAGGTGCCGTCCAGATTGAAGGAGTACCCGGTCGGGATCACCAGGCCCACCACCGATTTCTTGCAGCCCAGCCTCTCCATTTTATCCAGCATGCGCGGCAGCGCGGACTCGGACGACGAGGTCCCCAGCACGATCAGCAGCTCTTCTTTAATGTAGTTGACGAATTTGAAAATGCTGAAGCCGTTGGCGCGGGCGATGCTGCCCAGCACCACCACCACGAACAGGATACAGGTGATATAGAAGCACACGATCAGCTGGCCGAGTTGCACCAGGGTGCCAACGCCGTATTTACCGATGGTAAACGCCATGGCGCCGAAGGCCCCCAGCGGCGCCAGGCGCATGATCATGTTGATGATGCCGAAAATCACCCGCGAGAAACTGTCGATCACGTTGAATATCAGCTGCCCCTTTTCACCCAAGCGATGCAGGGCGAACCCGAACAGCACCGCGAACAGCAGCACCTGCAGAATGTTGCCGCTGGCGAACGCGCCGATCACGCTGCCGGGGATGATGTCCAGCAGGAACGGAATGATGCCCTGCTGCTGCGCCTGCTCGGCGTAGACTGCCACCGCCTTGGCGTCCAGCGTGCCGGGATCGACGTTCATGCCGGCGCCCGGTTGCACCAGGTTGACGATCACCAGGCCGATAATCAGCGCGATGGTGCTGACGATTTCAAAATACAGCAGCGCGATGGCGCCGGTGCGGCCCACCGCCTTCATGCTTTCCATGCCGGCGATGCCGGTCACCACGGTGCAGAAGATCACCGGGGCGATAATCATCTTGATCAGTTTGACGAAGCCATCGCCCAGAGGTTTCATCTCGGCGCCGAGGTCAGGGTAGAAATGGCCAAGCAGGATACCCAGCGTGATCGCCGTCAGCACCTGAAAATAGAGGCTCTTAAAGATCGTTGTTTTCATATGAACATCCTATGGGGGGAAGACACGCACCAGGCAGCAGTCTAAAAATCCAGCCTGTTCATTGCTTGCGCGGAAAATAACACCCACTTAACAACATGGAAATAATTTGTTGCACCCGCCCCTGGGAGTTGATGTGAATTTAAGAGCTGAAACGCGTCAGTCGGGGTGCAAAGCTGAAAATTGCGTAATGCTTTGTTTGCACTAACGCAAAAGAGGTAGAGGAGAAATAGCGATTTTCGGACGGGGAAAAGTACCGGAAAGGTAAACGCGGCGCTTACGGTGCCGCGCGGCAAAACTCGGCTTCGAACGCTGCGCGCGGCAGCGGCCGGGCGAACAGGAATCCTTGCCCGCTGCGAATGCCGTGCTGCAGCAGGCAGTCGCGCTGCTCGGCGTTTTCCACGCCTTCGGCCATCACCGGCAACGCCAGCACTTCGGAGATCGCACTGACGATGCGCACCATCGCATCGTCGGCCGGCAGCCCCTGAATGAAGCTGCGGTCGATTTTAATCAAATCGATCGGCAGGGATTTCAAGCGGTTCAGGTATTCCAGACTGGAGTAGCCCATGCCGAAGTCGTCCAGCGCGATCGACAATCCCAGATCGTGCAGCTCGCGCAGCAGCGCCAGCGCGCGGTCGAGATCGTCGATGCGCACCGTCTCGGTGATCTCCAACAGCAGCTTGCGCGGGTCTATCCGATACTGCGCCAGCAGGTTTTTCAGATGCGGGACGAACGCCTCATGCTGCATCTGTATACCGGAAACGTTGACCGCCAGCGGCAGCGCAATGCCGCGCTGCTGCCAGTCCGCCAAGATGCGGCAGGACTCTTCCAGCACCCAGTTGCCGAGAGGCACGATCACGCCCAGCTCTTCCGCGAGCGGGATAACGTCGGCCGGCAGGGTATAGCTGCCGTCATACTGCTGCCAACGCAGCAGCGCTTCGGCGCCGATCACCTCGTTGGACTGCATGTCGATCTGCGGCTGCAGGAACAGCGTAAAATGCCGCTGCTCGATGCCGTGCAAAATCTCGCTCTCCTGCGTCAGCCGCTTCTGCGTGCGTTCCGTCAGGCTGGGTTCGAAGAACAGGATCTGATTTTTGCCTTCACGGTGGGCGGACATCATCGCCGAGGTGGCGCTGCGCAGCAGCTGTTCCGCACTTTCCCCCTGATTGAGGTAGTGCGCGATGCCGATGCTGGCGTTGGGCCGCAGCGCCAGACCTTCCAGGGTCAAGGGCGCGTTGATCTCCGCCATGATGCGTCGCGCCAGCTGCATGGCGTGGAACGGCCGCTCGGTCCCCTTGGCCAGGATGGCGAATTCGGTATTGCTCAGCTGCGCCAGCACGCCGTTTTCGTCGATACAGCCGCGCAGCTTCTTCGCCAGCGCCAACAGCAGCGCTTCACGCATCGCCGGGCTCATCACGCCCGAGGCTTCATGCAGCGTCTCGATGCCGATCACCAGCAGGTTAAAACGCTCGGGGCGCAGGCTGGAGGCGATATGCTGTTCCAGCAACGCGTTCAGCAATGCCGGATTCGGCAGTTCGGTCACCGGATGGCGGGTGCTCAGGCGGCTCATGTCGGCATGCGCCTTGGCCAGCGTCTGTTGATTACGGTTGTAGTTGCGCACCAGCAGGCCGAGCTCGTCGTCCTGGTGCAGCGTCGGCAGCATCAGCTGGTGGTAGGGCGCTTCGTCCTGCGAGATGTTTTCCAGCTCTTTGGCCATCGCGCGCAGCGGATGCACCATCAACCGATTCATGCACCAGGTGATGGCCACCGACAGGATCAGCGCCAACAGCAGGTAGGTCGACAGCATGGTCGACAAAATGCTGCGGATAAACTGGTACATGCGGAACGAATCGGCCTGCAGCACCAGATAGGCCAGCGGCTGCTGGTTGGCCGGCACCCGCTCCAGCGAATAGAGCGGCACGGAAATTTGGATCGGCAGCTCAAACAGCCGGGCGATCAGCGTCGGCACCGGCCGCTCCGGCGGGAAATTGGCGTGCAGTGCCTGAAACTCGTTCGGCAAGACGATATCCGCCCGGCTGAGAATGCCGACCGGCAACAGCGTGTTCAGCACCTTTTTGGCTTCCGGCACGTCCATGCGCAGCACCGCTTCCGCCAGCGGCTGGCGCACGGATTGAGCGATATTCTCCAGTTGCTGGGCGTAGTCATCCCTGCGCTGCTGCACAAAGTGGAATAACTGGATCACGATAAAGATGCAGATCGTGACCAGCGCCACGCCGGACACCGTCGCCATCTGCTTAATCGTTAACGAACGCCTGACCCGCAAACCTGCTCTCCGTGAAATCGGGCTGAAACAAAAAAGGGGGCTGACTCTCACCCGCCCCCTCGAACCGGGCTGATTATACTCGATCATCGGCTGTTTTTATCTGGCTATGCCGCAGGCAAAACCAAGAAAATCGCGGGTTTCAGTCTTTTCCTAAAGCGAACAAACGCGACCCGGACACAGGGTAACAAAACTCCCCGGTGTCCGACACTCCGAATCTTTCCCCTCCCGGCTACTTGAAGTCGGCGTAAGGCGTCAGCGGCTGCGGCGGCAAATCGAGATCCCCCTGCCAGCCGGCCAGGGAATAGCGCAGATAAATCAACGCGTGGCTCGGCGTATAGTCCTTCGCCTGTTGAATGTCGATACCGGCGCCGAGCGTCCAGTGCGAACTGAGACGGCGTTCGACGATCGCCCGCAGCGTATAACCGACGCCGCTCGAGGAGCTGCCGTCCTCAACGGCGAACTTATCGGGCAGCGAATCCGGGATCAGCCCCTGCAGCGGATAGCGGCGCTGGCTGTCGGTTTTCGAATGGGACAGCGAAACCGAACCGCCCAGCTCCCACGACCAGTTCTCGGTGCGCTGGCGATAGTTGACCGGCAGCGACAGCGACAGATATTGCTGCGGGCTGTAATAGCCGCCCTGCCCCAGCGAATAGCCGCTCAAATCCTTCTGGTAGTGCCACAGCATGGTATTGAGCCCGACGCTCAGGCGGCGATTGTCTTCGTTGATCAGCTTGTAGTAGTAGCCGGCCATCAACCGCTGCCGCTGGTTATCCGCCACGTTCTTGCCGGTAATCTGGTGCGCGCTGAGATCGGCCCACACGCCGTTCGCCTCGCCGCGATCGTAGCTGGCGCTCAGGCTGACGCCGGTAGCGCGCACGCCGCCCCAGGTGATGCCGGTGTTCGGATCCTTGGCGCCGCCGAACGCCAGCAGCGAGCTGGAGATCGGCCGCCGCGAGGCTGCCAGCGTCCAGCCGATGTGGTTCCAGTCGCCGCTGTAGGCCAGCCCGCCGGTCCAGTCGACCACCTCGAAGCCCATCGGCGTCGTGCCGATATCGGCGGCCCAACGATCGTTTTTCCAGCCGGCCGCCACGCTGGTGCCGGTGGATTTCTGATGTTCATCGCCGCGGCACCCTTGCGTATTGCAGGTGCCGAAGGTCTCGTAGTATTTGCCGCTGCCGTCGGTCGAGAAGCGGCCGGCGTCCAGCTGCACGGTGTCGGTGCGCAAAAAGGCGCGCCCGTCATACAGCGGCATGTCCACCTGCAGCATGGTGTCATGCGCATTGAAGTCGGAAATACCGCCGGTGCCGCTCGAGCGCCAGTAATCGTGATCGAGCGTGACGTTCACATCTTGCTGCCGGTACAGATCCGCGGCCTCGGAACGGATGCCGCGTTTCAACCAGTCGTCGCCCGGGTTATTGCGCGTCAGAGAGGTGTAGGTGTCATTGTCCTGCGGCAACGTCGGCGTGATGCCGCCGGCCACCATCGCCTGCCGGTAATCCTGCTGCGCCCGCTCCGGCTGCCTCTGCGCCCGTTCCAGACGGGCGGCGTCGCGGTAGATCAGCGCCTTGGTATGCCCCACGGGCTCCGCGGCCGCCGCCGTTTTCAGCCGGCCGAAGATAGCTTCGGCCTGCTGCGGATCGCCGACCGCGCCCCAGGCGTTGGCGACCCGCCGTTGGCTGTTGAGCGAAGCGTCTTGCGGCTGCGGTTCGGTTTTCAGCCGCTGGCGCGCCGCGTCCAGATCCCCCTGCGCCACATAGGCTTCGATCTCGCCCAGCTGCGCATCCGGGTTGTTCGGTTCGCGCCGTTTCACCCGCTGATAGTCGCCCAGCGCCGCCGCATACTCCCCGCGCGCCAGCGCCCAGTCGGCCAGCAGCAAATCGATGCGGGTGTCCGCCGGCTGCCGGCGCAGATAGGCTTCCGCCGCCGGTTCGTCGCCGGCCGCCCGCAGCCCTTCGGCATGTGCAATTACCGCCTGCATTTTCAGCCGCTGCGCCAGTTCGCGCATGTTGTCGTTCCACTGCGCCGCAGGCAGCGTATTGAGCTGCGCCAGCGCCTGGTCGTCGCGATCGCTGCCGGAAAGGTAGAGCGCATAGGCATAGGCCAACTGCGGATTGGCGCGCTGACGCTGCGCCAGCTGCCGGAATAAGGCGTCCGCCTGTTGCGGCTGCCCGGCCTGACGCAGCGCCTGCGCATAGCGATAGGTCAGCCAAACGTCGTCGGGATCCATCGGCTGGGCGCGGCGATAGATTTCCGCCGCCTGCTGCCACTGCTGCTGCGCCGCCAGCGTCTCCGCCTGTTGCTTCAACATATCGAGCCGCAGCCCGTCGAGGGTGCTGCGCAGCTTGGCCTGTTGGCTGCGCGGCAGGCCGTTGAGGTAGGCCAGCGCTTTTTCCGGCGACTGGCGTTGATAGAGATTCACCAGGCCGCGCAGCGCGCTGCCGTTACCGGGATCGCGCCGCAGCGCCTGCTGATAAAACCCTTCCGCCGCAGCGTCATCCTTGCTCGCCACCGCCACATCGCCCAGGCCGATAAACGCATCGCCGTCGCGATCGTCGAGCTGGCGCGCATGCTGGTATTTCTGCCTGGCCAGCGCAAGATTGCCGGCCTTCAGCGCCTTGTCGCCTTCGTCTATCGCCAGCCAGTAACTGGTGCTCTTGATCAGGCTTTGCCACTTGCCGCTGTCGTAGCCGTTCGTGTCGGCGGCAAGCGCCTGGCGGAACAGCTTCAACGCCTGCGGGCGGTTGCCGGCGCGCGAATAGGCCTGGCCGAGCGCGCCCAGCACCTCGGCGTCGTTCGGCGTCGCCGCCAGCGCCTTTTGCAACGCCGGAATGGCCGCCCGGCTGCCGCCTTTATCCACCTGCGCCAGGCCGCGCACCCGCGCCTGATACGCCGGATCGGCCAACAGTTTCTGCTGTCTGGCCAGCTCTTCGCGGGCGCTGGTCGCCTGATCGCCGGTATCGAACACGCCGAGGAAACGGTTGAGCGCCGCCACGCTTTGCGCGCTAACCGGCATCGCTTTGACCTTGTCCAGCCACAGATCGGCGGCATCGCCGCGCCCGGCCGGATCGGCGGCGATCTTCTGCAGCAGCTCATAGGCCTGCGCGTCCTGGTTCTGACTGAACAGCATGCGCGCCAGCGACATGCGCAGCGCCACGTTGCCGGAATATTGCTGGTCCAGCGCCTGCAGCTGCTTCAACGCTTTCGCCTCCTGCCCCGGCAAACGCGCCACCAGCCGCCAGTACTCCACCGCCAGATCGAGCGTCGGCGGCTCGCCGTGGAACAGCGCATCGTACTGCGCCTTGGCCTCCGGCAACCGGCCGGCGGTTGCCATCAGGCGCGCCTGCTGCAGCTTCTGCCGGGTTTCCGGTTGCGTCAGCAGCATGTTCATTTGCGCCTGGCGATAGGCGCTGGACTGCGGCGCGAGGGTTTTCAGCTTGTCCAACTGCTGCTGCGCCAGCGCCATATTGCCCTGCCGCAGCGCCAAACGCATGCGCGCGGCGATCACGTCCGGGTTGTTCGGATCCATCAGCTCTAGCCGGTACAGCGACTGGCGCACCAGGTCGTCCTTGTTGCCGGCCTCGCCAATGCGCACCTGTTCCAGCAGCCACTGCTCCGGGGCCACGGCTTCCGCAGCGCGCGCCTGCGGCAGCATCGCCAGGCTCAGCGGAATCAAATTCAGCCAGTTTATTTTGAAGTTGTGCATTGGCCGTCCCACGAGGGTTGCAATTCACCCTGACGATTAAAGCGATAACGTTGTTGATCCCACCCCTGACCGAACAGCGTCAGCGAGGCGCTGAAATAGGCGTCGTCCCCCGGCGGATGTTCGCTGATGCGTTGCCGCTGTGTCGCCAGCGCCTCAGCCTGCGTCGCCAACATCGGCAGCATTGAGGCGGAAAAGCCGACCGGGCCGCCGCCGGTGGTTTTGCCGCTGGCGGTATCGGTTTTCTCCGGCGGCACGCCCTGTTTGGCGGTGAGCTGCACCATCGGCTGAAAACGTTCGAGCAGCGCCGCCTTGTATTCATCGTCGTCCGCCAGCATGCCGGCCCACAGATAAACCCGAATGGCGTCGTAGCTGCCGACGTTCGGCTTGACGGGATCCGGCTGCCAGCCGGCGCCGACCCGCCACACCACCCAGTCCGGCGAGAAACCGTGCGGCGCGGTGTCCAGCCACAGCCGTTGATTGACCTGGCGCATCGCGCGCCACGGGCCGTTCAGCGCCGCAAAACGCGCCAACAGCTGCGGCGGCAGGTAGCTGGGATTCAGCCGCCAGCGATCGTCCGTCACGAACCCGACTTTGCCCGGCAGCAGCATCAAGCCCAGGCCGGGAATGTCGGCCACCTCCTCGCGGCCGATGCGTTGCAACAGCAGCGTTCCCAGGGTTTGATAGCGCCGGCTTTTCCACAGGCGGCCGGCTTCGAGCAGGTTGTAGGCGATCCACAGATCGGCGTCCGACGCCGAGTTGGCGTCCAGCACCTTCCACTGTTTGTCATCGCTCTCGCCCCACAGCCAGGCGGGCAAACGGGCGCTGAGATCGCCCGCCGCCAGATTGTTCTCCGTCCAGGCCAGCAGCAGATCGAAGGTCGGCCGGTCGTTGGCCACCAGGGCGAAGAACAGGCCGTAGCTCTGCCCCTCGGAGGTGGTGATTTTGTTCGGGCTGCTCGGATCGATCACCCGCCCCTGCGGGCTGATGTAGAACTGCTTGTACTGTTGCCAGCCCGGCCACTCGCAGGCCGCCGCGGCGCTGAAGGCGCACAGCAGCAGCATGCCGAGCGATAGGCGTTGCAGCATGGCGTTCACCGCCGTCAATCCCGATCTTCAGGCGCCAGACGACGCCGGCTGAAGGCCTTCAGGCCACGCCACAGCATCAGCCCCAGGATCACCACCAGCACCACCGCGATCACCGCCAGCAGCACCGGATGGGTGGAGAGGGCATACCACAGCCGCTCCCACCACGGCAGGTGGCCGACATAGTAAATATCGCCGACGCGCAGGCTGTTGACCCCCGATTCGCGGATCACCGCCACCGAGCCGAATACCGCGGCGCGCTTGCCGCTGTCCAGCAGGGCATTGTTCAGCAGCTCATAGCCGCGCGGGCTGTCCGCCAACAGCGCCACGATGCTGCGCTGGTCGTTGAACGGCGACTGCACGCCAATGATCGCCGACATCGCGCCCTCGGAGCTGACGGCGGTCTTGCTGTCCGGCCGGGTGTCCTCCGCCAGCGCTTCCGCGCTGGGCAGCGGCGGCTGCCGCGTCGGCTGTTTCACCCAGCTTTGGGTCGCGTCCACCAGCAGGCTGATTTTCTTGTCGTCGCGCAGCTCCGGCGGAATGGTGCCGACCATCAGGATATCGTCGTCGCGATCCTTGGCCTGCGACCAGTCATCGCTCAGCGTGAACGCCAGCGCCGGGTAGCCGGTTTGCGCGCCGATCACGCCCAGCGCGTTCAGCAGCGCGCTGACCTGCGCCGGCTGCGGTTTCTGATTCACCAACACCAGCGTTTGCGACAGATCCGCCAGGCGGCTGAACGGGAAGCCGGCGTTAGCGAAGGCGCGCAGATCCGGCATCGCCATAAAGTGGCGGTAGCCGGAGAAATCGATGGTGGACGCACCGTCGATCACCGCGTGGTTTTGCGTGAAGGAGTAGGTTTCACAGCGCCCTTCCGCGCCGCTGGCCAGCAGCGTGGTGTAATCGAAGTCAAAGCGCAGCTGGTTGGTGGCCCCCAGCCGCAGCGCCGGGATATTGACGTTCTTGTCGGAATCGAGCAGCCCCTGCGTCAACGGCAGGCGCAGCAGCTGCGCGCCCTGCTCGTGCTCCGGCACCAGCGAGTAAGCCTGCACGAACTGGTTGTTCAGGCTGACGCTCAGCCGCGAACCGTCCTGAATGCGCGGCGCGGTGTAACGGTATTTCAGGTGCATGTCGATGCCGGTGCTGCGGATCAGGAACAGGTCCGGCGGCAGGTTCATGGTCAGCGAAATAGGCCCGGGCTCGATACCGCTGGTTTGCAGCTGCTCGGCGTACTGCTGCAGCTCGGCGAAGGTCATCGGCCGATCGGTACGCACCCAGTTCGGCGCGTCGTACGGCTGGCGCGGCGCCAGCTGTTCCACCTTGTCCACCGTTACGTTCTGGCCGCGGAACAGGATGTTGCCCTGCGCGATGCCCTTCACCGCGGTGATCAAATCGTTGTCGTCACGCCCCTGAATCAACAGCAGTTTGACGTACGGATTGTCCGGGTGGCTGATCATCTCCACCGTCGGGCCGTTGACCGCCGGATAATCGCGCAGGAAATCCGGGCGCTGCGAGTTGGTGGCGAACACCACCGCGTGCTGCGTCGGCAGCGCGTTGTACAGCGTCGGGAAGGATTGCCCGCGCCACTGCGCCTTGCTGCCGAACCAGGACGCCAGAATGCCCGCCGCACGCTGCTGGGCGAGATCCGGCTGGCCGGCGAACACCATCGGCAGCGTCAGCGGCCGATTATCGCGGCTATCGAAGAACGGCTCAGGGAAGTGCGACAGCTCGTTTTTCACCGGCAGCGTCTGGAAACGCAGCTTCAGCGCGCTGGACTTGCTGACGTCGAGCCACAGCGAGGTGCTGGCCGGGTTTTCGCAGATATTTTGATAATGACCGACGAACACCAACCGAACGCGGTTAAAATCGGTGATATAACGCGGATCGATCGCCATCTGGATGCGATTGGGCTTGCCCAGTTGCTCCTTGGCGATCGTGGTCACGCCCATCAGCTCGTCGTTCAGGTAGACCTTGACGTGCGACTCCACCGGGATCAGCGCCGGCGATGGCGTAAACTCCATATCGAGCATCGCCTGCAAGACCACCTCGTCGCTGCGCACGCCGAATTCGATCTGCCCGTCCGGCCGGGTGCCGCGCAGAACAAAGGTGCCCGGTGGCGGCGCTATCTGCGCAAACGGCAGCGACACGTCGCGCACCGGCGCATTCGGATCCTGCGGCGCGGCGGTTGGCGGTGGCGCGATCGCCGTATCGGCCGCCGCGGCAATCGGCGGCTGGGCCGCCACGGTCGGCGCGGTGGCGGTTTCGGCCTGCGACAGGGTGCTGATGCCTAAGGCCAGAGCAGTTAACCAGGTTATTTTTCTCGTCATCGTATCATCATCAATGTTGGAGCCTGTTCACCGGGCGAGTGAGCGGGCGGTTGAACTCGCAGCTAACCCACTGTTTCTTGTTGACCCAAGGTCGGATCCCTGCCGACGCCGCGCGGAATAAACGACACGACCCAGGCGGTCAGCGAGGTGACCCCGACCAGCAGACCGCGCACCAGCGGCGGCGCGTAGTCCGCCATGCGCACATACCCCCGGAAGCCCAGCGCCAGCACGTCGCGCAGGCTTTCGATCGGCCGGTCTTCGGGGAACCCGTCCTGCCACAGCGCCCAGGTATCGGCGCGGGCGAAGGTGCACTGAATGAAATCGATGTGTTCGCGGGTGGAGAGGTCGACCAGGCGCACCCCCACCTTGTTGCCGAAGGCGCGCGTCACCACGCAGGGGAAGCTGTACTCCTGCTGGCCGCGCTTGAGCAGCAGCGAGAGCCTGTCGCCGTCTTTCAACGCGTTTTCCACCCGCATCTCAATGCCCACGCCGCCGTCGGAGTAATCGCGCAGCGTGCAGGGATACAGATGGCCGTCGGCGCGCGCGATCGCCGCCGGCATGGCGATTTCCACGCGGTGCGCCTGACGCACCTGCTTGGCCTCCACCGCCACCGCCACCGCACCGCCGAGAATCGTCATGTTGTACAGCACCCACACCAGGCTGATGATCACCGTCATCACCTCGTCCGTCGGGCCATAGGCCAACCGCCAGACGCCGAACGCCAGCCCGGCCAGGTTCAGGATCACCAGGAACATGTAAGGCCGGGTGATCACCCAGTCGACGTGCTCCTCCTCCACCAGCCCGCCCTTGGCGGTGACGTTGAATTTGCCCTTGTGCGGATTGAACAGCGCCACCGTCGTCGGCCGCGCGATATACCAGGCCAGCACCGTTTCATAGATTTCGCTCCAGAACGAATGGCGGTATTTCCCCTGGATACGCGAGTTGGTCAGGCTGGCGTGGATCATGTGCGGCAGCACGTAAAGCGCGATCGCCAGCGCCGGCGCGAAGATGATGTAAGCATGCAGCAGCAAAAACGCCAGCGGCGCGGTGAGGAAGATCAGCCGCGGAATGCCCGACAGGAAGTGCAGCATGGCGTTGGCGTAGCACAGGCGCTGCGCCAGTTTCAGCCCCTTGCCCAGCAGCGGGTTGTCCAGCCGGAAGATCTGCACCATGCCGCGCGCCCAGCGAATGCGCTGGCCGATGTGCGCCGACAGGCTCTCGGTCGCCAGCCCGGCGGCCTGCGGAATGCGGATATAGGCCGAGGTGTGCCCGCGCCGGTGCAAGCGCAGCGAGGTGTGGGCGTCTTCGGTGACGGTTTCCACCGCGATGCCGCCGATTTCGTCCAGCGCGCTGCGGCGCAGGATGGCGCAAGAGCCGCAGAAGAAGGTCGCATCCCACATGTCGTTGCCGTCCTGCACCAGCCCGTAGAACAAGGTGCCTTCGTTGGGCGTCTGACGGAAGCGGCCGAGGTTGCGCTCGAACGGATCCGGCGAGAAGAAATGGTGCGGGGTCTGCAGCATTGCCAGCTTTTTGTCTTTGAAGAACCAGCCCATGGTCAGCTGCAGGAAGGATCGCGTCGGCACGTGGTCGCAGTCGAAAATCGCCACGAACTCGCCGGTGGCCTGCTTCAGCGCGTTGTTGATGTTGCCGGCCTTGGCGTGTTCGTGGGTCGGCCTGGCGATGTATTTCACCCCCACTTCGGCGGCGAACGCCCGGAATTCGGGGCGGTTGCCGTCATCGAGGATATAGATATTCACCTTCTCTTTCGGCCAGTCGATGCCCAGCGCCGCGTAGATGGTGGGCTTCACCACCCCGAGATCTTCGTTGTAAGTCGGCACCATCAGATCGATGGTCGGCCAGGTGGCGCTATCGGCGGGCAGCGGCACCGGCTGGCGGTTAAGCGGCCAGATGGTCTGGAAATAGCCCAGCACCAGCACCACCCAGGCGTAGGTTTCCGCCACCAGCAGCAACAGGCCGCACACCAGGCTTAGCGGGTCGTCCCAGTTCAGCGTGGCGGTATAGCGCCACCACAGGTAGCGACAGGAGACGGTCAGCGACAGCACGATCAGCATCAGCGCGGGCAAACGCCCCGGCACCCGGCGCACCACCATCGCGATCCCCCACAGCAGCAGGACGAACACGAACTGCGCCGGCAGATCGAACGGTTGCGAGATGCACAGCATGGCGAGGATCGCCGCCAGCACGCTGACCAGAATAAACAGCGCGCGCCGCATGCCGCGGTTCATGCGGCCGAGGCGCTCCACCGAGCGCTGTTCCACGCCGGCGTTCTTCAGCCGCTGCGGCAGGCCCTGCAGCCAGTCGGCATAGCGCTGCTGCAGGCGGCGCCAACCGGCGAAATAGTCACGCTGCACCGGCGCGCGGCCGCTGCGAAACAGCAGCAACCACAGCCCTTGCAGCAGATAACGCAGCGCATCCGCCGGGCGCGGGCGTTCGGCGGACAGATGCGGGAACCAGTAAGCGCGGCCGGTACGCACGCGCTGCCAGGCCGGCGACTCGAAGCGCAGCAGCAGCCAGCCCAACGCCACCAGCAGCGTGGCGAAAAAGGCGGTCAGCGCCGATGCGCCATTGCGGCGATAGCCGCGGTAGCGCGTCTGCACCGCCTGACGCACCGGCGGCACCAGCAGCAGGCTCAGCACCCGGCTCATGGCGCAACGCCCCGTTTGAGATTGATCAGGCACCAGTTGGCCAGCGTCAGCACTTCATCCGCCGCCAGGCTCTCGGGGCGGTACTCGCCCAACGGCTGTTTGACCGCCAGCGCTTCCGCCAACGCTTCGTCGCGGTGGATCACCACCGGCAACAGGCCGCTCAGCGTTTGCAGCCACAGCTGATGCAGATCCTGCTGCAGCTGGCTGGCGGAGGAGTAGTGATTGACCAGGAAACGGCAGTCGTTCGGCAGCGTCTGCTGATGGAGCCGCACCTGGCAATTGGCGTCGGGGTTCAACAGCATGAACACGCAATCGGCAAGCTGCAGCGCCTGCTGCGCCAGCACGCCATCCCCGACCGGAACATCCAGCAGGATCCAGCGCTGCGGATCGCCGGCGATCAGTTGGCGCAGGTTGTCGCGCCAGCGTTCCGGCTGCTCCCGACACTGACGCTGCACTTCCAGCCGTTCCGCCGCATTCAGGCGGCCAAAGGGCAGAAAGTCGAGGTTTTCACAATAACGCAGCGCGCCTTCCTGCCAGCCGCCGCCATCCCGCTCCGCGCGAGCCCAACCGCGCGCCAGCTCGAACGGCGTGTTGAAATGCAGGCGCAGCAGATTATCCGGCGTGAAATCGATCGCCAACACCGACTCACCCAGCTGCTGCAACGCCCAGGCGAGCGCCGCCGTGACCGACGTCGTCCCCATTCCACCCCGCAACCCTTGCAGCGCGATCACCGGCATAGATCAATGGCTCCCCGTGGTCTGCGCCAATTCGGCCAACAGTGGCCAGCGCGTCATCATTTGCGTTAACCGCTCCTGCCGGGAAATATCGACATAGCTTAATTTCGGCAATGAAAAAGCCTGGCTGAGCGCCTGCAGGTCATCCTGGCTCTCCCCAGGCGCCGCTGCACGAAAATGGGTGGGTGCGTTATTCATTCTTCCGCCTTGGCGAAAATAGGCTATGTTAATTAACTATAGCAACGATACAAAAAGAGAGAGGCAATAAGATGATTCTCAACAAATATTGTTGCAGAGCGTAGGAGATTTGTTATTGCCAGAGTAAAAATGGCTATCTTTATATATAAACGCCTTTAGTCGGCTTTCAACGAAAGTAGAACACATCCTATGGCGCACTCTTTTTCTCTAGGCATTCGGCAGATTTGGGAAGAGCTGTCGGTGATGCAGGCCCCCGGGCTTTATTGGATCAATATCGACAGGCAAAGCGACGCCACGCTGCTGTGTCGCCAGGTCATTGCCGCCCAGCCGGCCACCCGCAAAGTCGCCCTGATCTGCAGCGGCGACAAACCCGATCGCCTGTTGGCCGAGCTGGCTTCGCCTGCTTTGCAGAAGCTGCCGCTGTATCAATTACCGGAGAAAAAAGCCGCGCTGACGCAGTTGAGCGACGATCTGATGCGCGCCCTGCGGCCGCAAAATCGCTTACTTATCCTGCTGGCCCACGCCAGCCTGTGGCAAACCTTCACCACCGAAGAGCTGCGCGAGTGGACGCGCGCCCTCGCCGCCTGGCTGCGGCGGCAGGGCTGCACGCTGTTGATTCTCAGCCACGGCGGCGGCATCAATAAGCTCAAAGGGCAGCTCAGCGCGCAGCATCGCATCCTGAACGGCCTATCCAGCCTGCAATGGCAACAGGACAGCGCGCAATATCTGGTGAACTGGTGGAGCACCGAAAACGGCATCAACGCCAATCAGCTGCTGACGCTGTACGCCGCGGAAGGCGGCTGGCAGGGTGAGGAGGAAAACAGCCAACCCTCCCCCACCGCCTTGCGCAGCGATGAAGGCCTGTATCTGGCTGAGCGCAGCATCCTGGAAGGCGCGCCACCGCTGTCCGCCAACTGGCAGCTGCTGGAGAGCAACGACGAACTGGCGCAGCACGGCATGCTGAGACTCTCGGCGACGTTGATTTTCGCGCTGTACCAAAGCGACCAAATCGATCACCTGGCGCACCAGATCCACACCCTGCGCCGCAGCCGCGGCAACGGCCTGAAAATCGCGGTGCGCGAGATGAGCGCCAGCCTGCGCTACAGCGACGAGCGGCTGCTGCTGGCCTGCGGCGCCAACCTGATCGTGCCGCACGTCGCGCCGCTGTCGCGTTTTCTGACCATGCTCGAGGGCATCCAGGGGCAGCGCTTCTCGCGCCATGTGCCCGCCGACATCGATGCGCTGCTGGCCGGCTTGCGCCCGCTGCAGCTCAAAGGCTATATGCGGCCGGAACCGTTCAGCCAGGCGGTGCTTTCGCTGATGGGCAACACGCTGCTGCCCGAGGACGGCAAAGGCGTGATGGTGGCGCTGCGGCCGGCCACCGGCCTGCGCGCCGAACAGGCGATGACCCTGTGCCACCTGCGGCGCTTCGGCGACGTGATGACCGTGGTGCAGGGGCGGCTGGTGCTGTTTCTCTCCACCTGCCGCATCAACGATCTGGATACCGCGCTGAGGTTCATCTTCCGCCTGCCGGTGGATGAAGCCTTCAGCAACCGGGTGGTGTGGCATCAGGACGTCGATATCATTTCGGAAATCAAACGCATGGCCCAGGGGCGCTGGCAGATTTCGGCCACCGGCACCGCCGGCGCCGCGCCGCGCCCCCGCGAGACGGCGGCCGAGGCGCCCGCAGAACGGCGGCAGCCGGTCGCCTTCACGCTGACGCTCGGCCCGCAGGAGGAACCGCATGCTGAACCTTAACGACATCGTGCAACTGATCCTGCTGTGCGCGCTGATCTTCATCCCGCTGGGCTACGCCTTTCACCGGCGTTTTCCGCATTTGCGTCAATACTGGCAAAACCTGTTGTTATCGCCGCGCTATTTGAAATCCGCCGGTTTGTGGGTGCGCACAGGCTCCTCATCTCAGATTAAACGTAAGAAGCAGCCATGAATCCAAACTCGAAGACGCAATCCGATAACGCTCTATGGCGCTACTGGCGCGGACTGGGCGGCTGGAACCTGTACTTTCTGGCCAAATTCGCCCTGCTGTGGTTCGGCTACCTGAACTTCCACGCGCTGCCGAACCTGGTGTTCATGGCGTTTCTGCTGATGCCGATCCCGTCGCAGCGCCTGCATCGCTGGCGCCATTACCTCGCCATTCCGATCGGCATCGCGTTGTTCTACCACGACACCTGGCTGCCGGGCATCAACAGCATTCTCAGCCAGGGTTCGCAGCTGGCCGGCTTCAGCGCCCAGTACCTGCTGGAGCTGATCGGCCGCTTTATCAACTGGCAAATGATCGGCGCGGCCTTCGTGCTGTTTATCGCCTACCTGTTCGTCGCGCAGTGGGTGCGCGTCACGGTGTTCACCGTGGCGGCGCTGGTGTGGCTCAATATCGTCAACATCGCCGGACCGGCAGTCTCGCTGCTGCCCGCGACCTCCACGGCCGCGGCCGGCGGCGCCAATACGCCGGCCACGTCTGCGCCGGCGGCGGGGGATGCTGTGCCGGCAGACAGCCTGCCGCCGACCAGCGCCAACCTGACGGCCTACCTGAACCAGTTCTACGAGCGAGAAAAAGGCCGCACCACCGCGTTCCCGGCCAGCTTGCCCGCCGATGCCCAGCCGTTCGATCTGCTGGTGATCAACATCTGTTCGCTGGCCTGGGCCGATATGGACGCGGTCAACCTGCAAAATCACCCGCTGTGGTCGAAGATGGACATCATGTTCGACAACTTCAACTCGGCCACCGCCTACAGCGGCCCGGCGGCCATCCGTTTGCTGCGCGCCAGCTGCGGCCAGCTTTCGCATCGCGATCTGTATCAGCCGGTGAACCAGCAATGTTACCTGTTCGACAACCTGGCGAAGCTCGGCTTCAAGGAACAGCTGATGCTCGATCACTCCGGGGTGTTCGGCAACTTCCTGAAAGAACTGCGTGAACAGGGCGACATGCAGGCGCCGCTGATGTCGCAGGCCGGCATCGGCAACGAGCTGACGTCGTTCGACGGCGAGCCGATTTATAACGATCTCGAATTGCTGACCCGTTGGCTGGATCAGCAGCAAAAAGGCGGTGACGGCCGCACCGCCACCTTCTTCAACGTCATCCCGCTGCACGACGGCAACCGCTTCGTCGGCTCCAACAAGAGCGCCGACTACCCGCCGCGCGCGCAGAAGCTGTTCGATCAGCTGAACACCTTCCTCGATCAGTTGGAGAAATCCGGCCGCAAAGTGGTGGTGGTGATCGTGCCGGAACACGGCGCGGCGTTGGTGGGCGACAAGATGCAGATGTCCGGCCTGCGCGACATTCCCAGCCCGAATATCACCCATACGCCGGTCGGCATCAAACTGGTGGGCATGAAGGCGCCGCATCAGGGCAGCCCGCTGCAGATCAAAACGCCGAGCAGCTATCTGGCGCTGTCTGAACTGGTGTCGCGTCTGGTGGACGGCAAGGTCTTCAGCGAACCCAGCGTCGACTGGCAGGCGCTGACCCAGGGGCTGCCGCAGACCCCGGTCATCTCCGAAAACGACAACGCCGTCGTGATGCTGTATCAGGGCAAGCCCTACATTCGCCTGAACGGCGGCGACTGGGTGCCATATCCGCAATAAGCGCGGCCTCATTCACCCAAAGCACGCCGCCGGCGTGCTTTTTTATTGGGTTTTTATAATAAAAATGGCGAACGCTATCGGCCGAAATAAACTTATTAACAGCAACCCGTTGAATTCTATTATTCGATTATTATTATCATACGAAGATTCTTAAAAATATAACGTTTTGTCAGAATGACGTTAAGAGCATAATTTAAAAGACGGGTTGTCACGATCGTCTACTGACCAACCCTTTGATTGAATAATAAAAAACGCCGGCGCTGTGCCGGCGTTTGGTTTAAACAGGAAAATCCGGCGCTTCACGCCCCCGGATGTTCGTCCTGATCGACCGCAAAGCAGGCCACCATCTGCTCACCGTACTGTTTGAGCTGCGGCTGCAGCTGAACGCAGGTGCCGAAGGCGCGGCGGCAGCGGGCATTGAACGCACAGCCCGGCGGCGGATTCATCGGGCTGGGCAGCTCGCCAGTCAGCTTGATGCGCTCGCGGCGCATATCCGGATTCAATCGCGGCGTCGCCGACAGCAGCGCCTGAGTGTACGGATGGCGCGGATTGTTGAAGATCGCCTCTTTGCTGCCCTTTTCCACGCAGCGGCCGAGGTACATCACCATCACCTCGTCGGCGATGTGCTCCACCACCGACAGATCGTGCGAGATGAACACATAGGACAGCCCCAGATCCTGCTGCAGATCCATCATCAGGTTCAGCACCTGAGCGCGCACCGACACGTCCAGCGCCGACACCGGCTCATCGGCGATCACCACGTCCGGGTTCAGCATCAGCCCGCGGGCGATGGCGATACGCTGACGCTGGCCGCCGGAAAACATGTGCGGGTAGCGGTCGTAATGCTCGGTCTTCAGGCCGACCTTCGCCATCATCTCCAGCGCTTTTTCCCGCCGTTCGGCGGCGCTGAGCGAGGTATTGATCAACAGCGGCTCCTCGAGGATCTGCCCGACCTTCTTGCGCGGGTTGAGCGATCCGTAAGGATTCTGGAACACGATTTGGATCTTCTGGCGGCGCAGCTTCTCGGCAGAGGCGTCCGGCTTCAGCAGATCCTGCCCCTGGTAGTACAGCTCGCCGCCGGTCGGCACTTCGATCATCGTCAGCAGGCGGCCGAGCGTCGATTTGCCGCAGCCCGACTCACCGACCACCGCCAGCGTTTTGCCGCGCTCCAGGGTGAAGGAGACGCCGTCCAGCGCCTTGACCAGCCGCTCCGGCGCGAACAGGCCCTTTTTCACCGGGTAATGCTTCTTCAGGTCAATTGCCTGCAGTAAAGGTTGATTCTGGCTCATACGGTCGGCCTCCCCGCATCATCCAGCGGTGTGTGACATTTAACCTGACGGCCGGGAATGCTGCGCAGTTCCGGCTCCTCGTTGCGGCAGCGCTCGTTGGCGTAGGGACAACGCGGGTTGAGCAGGCAGCCGGTCGGGCGATCGTATTTGCCCGGCACCACGCCCGGCAGCGAAGCTAGCCGCGCCTTGTCGGCGGCGAACTCCGGCAGCGCGCGCAGCAGCGCCTGGGTATAGGGGTGGCGCGGGGCGCGGAAAATCTCCGCCGCCTTGCCGGATTCCACCACCTGGCCGGCGTACATCACGATGATGTGGTGCGCGGCTTCCGCCACCAGCGCCAGATCGTGAGTGATCAGCAATAGCGCCATGTTTTCGCGCTGCTGCAGATCCAGCAGCAGTTCGATGATCTGCGCCTGGATGGTCACGTCGAGCGCGGTCGTCGGCTCATCGGCGATCAGCAGCTTCGGCCGACAGGCGATGGCCATGGCGATCATCACGCGCTGGCTCATGCCGCCGGAAAGCTGGTGCGGGTACACGTCCAGCCGCGAGGCCGGATCGGGAATGCCCACCTGGGTCAGCAGGTCGATAGCGCGCTGGCGGCGAGTGCGGCGGTTGCCGCCCTGGTGCACCTTCAGCGCCTCCATGATCTGATAACCGACGGTATAGCACGGGTTCAGGCTGGTCATCGGATCCTGGAAGATCATTGCCACTTCAGAGCCCACCAGCTGGCGGCGCTCTTTTTCGGAGATCTTGCGCAGATCCTGGCCGTTGAACTCCAGCTTGTCGGCCATCACCTTGCCGGGGAAATCGATCAGGCCCATGATCGCCAGCGAACTGACGGATTTGCCGGAGCCGGATTCACCGACGATGCCGACCACCTGACCTTGCTCCACGCTGTAACTGATGCGGTCTACCGCGCGGAACGGGGTGCCTTCGTCACCGAAGTGCACCGAAAGCTTGTCTACATTCAATAACGCCATCTCTCTCGTCCTCTGTTACTGCTTGAGTTTGGGGTCGAGAGCGTCACGCAAACCGTCCCCCATCAGGTTGAATGCCAGCACCGTCAGCAGGATCGCCACGCCGGGGAAGGTCACCACCCACCAGGCGCTTTGCGCGAACTGCAGCACGTCGGAGAGCATGGTGCCCCACTCCGGCGTCGGCGGCTGCGCGCCCATGCCCAGAAAGCCGAGAGCGGCCATGTCCAGAATGGCGTTCGAGAAACCGAGAGAAGCCTGCACGATCAAAGGCGCCAGGCAGTTAGGCAGAATATTGACGAACATCTGGCGCAGCGCGCCGGCGCCCGCCACCCGCGAAGCGGTGACGTAGTCGCGGTTCACCTCCACCAGCACCGCTGCGCGCGTCAAACGCACATAGTGCGGCAGGGCGACGAAGGTCAGCGCCAGCGAGGCGTTGACGATCGACGGCCCGAATACCGCCACCAGCACCAGCGCCAGCAGCAGGCTCGGCAGAGCCAGCATGATATCGACGACGCGCATGATAATCGCGTCCACCACGCCGCCGAAGTAACCGGCCAGCAGGCCGAATATCACGCCCATGATCAGCGACAGCACCACCACCAGGCAGCCGACCAGCAGCGACAGGCGCGCACCGTACATCAGGCGCGACAGCACGTCGCGGCCCACGTCGTCGGTGCCGAGGATATATTGCCAGCTGCCGCCCTCTTGCCACACCGGCGGCTTGAGCAGCGCGTCGCGGAACTGGTCCGCCGGCGCATGCGGCGCCAGCACGCCGGCGCCGAGCGCGATCACCAGCATCAGAACGATATACACCAGGCCGACCACGGCCCCTTTATTGCGCTTGAAATAGTGCCAGAACTCCTGAAACGGGGTCATCGGCTTCGGCGCACCTTTAACTGCAGACTCAGTGATTTGAGACATGAGAGCGCCCCTTATTTCTTGTGGCGAATACGCGGGTTGACCACGCCGTAGAGCACGTCTACCAGCAGGTTAACCAGAATGATCATACAGGCGACCAGCAACACCCCGCCCTGCACCACCGGGTAGTCGCGGCGCTGCAGCGCGTCGATCAGCCAGCGGCCCAGCCCCGGCCAGGAGAAGATGGTTTCGGTCAGAATGGCGCCGGCCAGCATGGTGCCGACCTGCAGCCCGATCACCGTCACCACCGGCAGCAGCGCGTTGCGCAGCGCGTGAACAACGATCACCCGCATGCGGCTCACGCCCTTGGCGCGCGCGGTGCGGATGTAGTCTTCGCCCAACACCTCCAGCATCGAGGAACGGGTCATGCGCACGATCACCGCCAGCGGAATGGTGCCCAGCACGATGGCCGGCAGGATCATGTGCATCACCGCGTCGACGAAGTCGCCCGGCTCGCCCCAGATCAGGGTGTCTATCAGCATGAAGCCGGTCAGCGGCTGGCTGTCGTCGAGGAAGACAGTGTCGCTGATGCGCCCCGACACCGGTGTCAGGTTAAGCTGCACCGACACCAGCATGATCAGCATCATGCCCCACCAGAAAATCGGCATCGAATAGCCGGTCAGCGAGATGCCCACCGCGGTATGGTCAAAGACCGAGCCGCGTTTGACCGCCGCCAGCACCCCGACCGGGATGCCTACCAGCACCGCGAAGATCATCGCGCAAATGCCCAGTTCCAGCGTGGCCTGAAAGCGCGGAACGAACTCGCTCCAGACGGAGATGCGGCTTTTGAGGGAGGTGCCCAGATCGCCTTGCAGCACGTTGGACACGTAGGAGAAATATTGTTGATAGAGCGGCTTGTCCAGCCCCATTTCCGCCATCAGCTGCGCGTGGCGCTCGGCGGAGATACCGCGTTCCCCGGCCATGATGGTCACCGGGTCGCCGGGGATCATATGGACGAATGCAAAAGTCAGCAATGTAATGCCGATAAACGTTGGGATAACTAACCCCAAACGTCGGAGTATGAACTGCAACATATCCCGAACTCTCTGTATCAATGCCCGGCAGCTCATCGTCCGCCAGGCTTATTAACGCTCACATGCCTTTGAACGATTCGACGGCCATACGCCGGAGACTGGTCAGCAGGGGCGCAAACCTGTTGCGCCCCTGCAAGTCCATTCGTGCGTCTCCGGTAAAGCGGTCGAAATCAGTCTACAGAGACATTCTCGAAGTGATGCTTACCGAGTGGATCCACGACGTAGCCTTTCACTTCCTTACGCACAGGCTCGTACACGGTGGAGTGTGCGACAATCAGCGCCGGAGCCTGATCGTGCATCACCACCTGCGCCTGCTTGTACAGTTCGATGCGCTTGTCGTGGTTGGATTCGGCGCGCGCCGGTTGAATCAGATCTTCAAACGGCTTGTAGCACCAGCGGGAGTAGTTGGAGCCGTCTTTCGCCGCCGCGCAGCTGAACAGCGTGGCGAAGAAGTTGTCCGGATCCCCGTTGTCGCCGGTCCAGCCCATCATCACCGTCTGGTGCTCGCCCGCTTTGGCGCGCTTGAGGTATTCACCCCACTCATAGGTCACGATTTTGGCTTTCACGCCGATCTTGGCCCAGTCGGCCTGGATCATTTCCGCCATGCGGCGCGCGTTCGGGTTGTAAGGACGCTGTACCGGCATCGCCCACAGGTCGATGCTGAAACCGTCGGCCATGCCCGCTTCTTTCAGCAGCTCTTTCGCCTTGGCCGGATCGTAAGCGTAATCCTGCACCGCGTCGTTATAGCCCCACATGGTCGGCGGGATCAGGTTCTTGGCCGCCTGGCCCGCGCCCTGATAAACCGCGTCGATGATCGCCTGCTTGTTGACCGCCATGGTCAACGCCTGACGCACCTTCAGGTTATCCAGCGGTTTTTTCTCGACGTTGAACGACAGGTAGCCCACGTTCAGGCCCGGCTGTTCCATCAGGTTGATGGACTTGTCTTGCTTCATGCGGGCGATATCGGCCGGGTTCGGGTACGGCATCACCTGACATTCGTTTTTCTGCAGTTTGGCGTAGCGCACGGAGGCGTCAGGCGTGATGGAGAACACCAGGCGATCGATCTTCGGCTTGGTGCCCCAGAAACCGTCGAATGCCTTGTACAGGATCTTGGAGTCTTTCTGGTATTGCAGCAGCTGGAACGGGCCGGTGCCGATCGGGTTCAGGTCGACCTTCTCCGGCGTGCCGGCTTTCATCATCACGTCGGCGTATTCGGCGGACAGGATGGACGCGAAGTCCATGCCCAGGTCAGCCAGGAACGGCGCTTCCGGGCGGTTCAGCACGAAGCGCACGGTGTTGTCGTCCACTTTTTCAATCTTGGCGATCAGCTTAGGCATGTCCATGCCTTCAAAGTATTCGTAGCTGCCGCCGGACACTTTGTGATAGGCGTTGTTCGCATCCAACTGGCGTTCAAAGGAGAACACCACGTCGTCGGCGTTGAAATCGCGCGTCGGTTTGAAGTCTTTGCTGCTCTGCCACTTCACGCCTTTGCGCAGGTGGAAGGTGTAGGTTTTGCCGTCTTCGCTGACGTCCCACTTCTCAGCCAGGCCCGGCTGCAGTTCGGTGGTGCCGATTTTGAATTCGACCAGGCGGTTGTAGATCGGTACCGAGCTGGCGTCGTAGGTGGTGCCGGAGGTAAACAGCTGCGGGTTGAACCCTTCCGGGGAACCTTCAGAACAGTAAACCAACGTCTTGGCCTGTACGCTGGCCGCCACGGTCAGCGCGATCAGCCCAATGCCGAATTTCAGAACCCCCGATTTACCCAAGGAACGTGTCATCGTTAGTGCTCCATTGTGTGATGTGATGTGTGTCATTGCCGCCAGACCTGTATTTTTTATTGCGTGGCCTGTGCGATCGGCGCCCGAAGGCAGAAGGTGTACGAGGAGAGAATGCCGGATGGAACGCATCGCGGCGGGGACGTCTGAGCGCGTGGAATTCACTCAAACAACTCTCGCTCTTACCCCTGAGGCTATCAAGTTGCCAACTGTTTGGGGTGTCGTCAATATAACCAGTGGGGATTTACGCAGACTGTGAGAAACAGCAAACAAACATAAAAAAAACCTTTTGTTAACACTTGCAGCATGAAAATTTATGCTAAGCGGACATTTTCAGCGCATTGGTCTGACCCTCACAAACTTACTGGTTTTTAACTCCGTTAAAAAACGCCAAAACTTTGTTGCTGAATGATGAATATCTGAACGGTTATTTTTGTGATCGCCGTTAAAGACAGGAGGAAATGCTGAAGGATTACCCAAAAGGGTGAGTCCGATGAGCGCGTTTTGCGCCGGGCAGGCCCACAATCTGTGCGGCGTAAAAAAACTTTCGGCGGCGAAAAAGCCGGGGGCGAAAGGATATCCCCCGGCAACGCACTGCAACCGATTATTGAACGCCGGCGCTGTTGCCCAGGCTGGCGTTCATGCTGTTGAGAATATCGCCGTTGTCCGCGTCGATCTCCCAGGAGAACAGGCCGCCCAACTGCTTATCCAACACGTACTTGCCTTTGGCCTGCACCGAGCGGGCATCGTCGAAGGTGATCAGATCGCCGGTGGAAGGTTTGAACACGTAAGGCGCTTCCGCCGTGGCGTCGTAGGTGTACTGCCAATCGCCGCTCATGAACTGGCTGGCGATTTGGCGGTAGTCCACGATGCCGTTCTCCCAGGTGCCTTTAACCGGCCCGGTGGCGGTGCCGGTGAACGGAATGTTGTTCTGGTAGCCGTTCACCCCGGTCCAGCCGCGGCCATACATGGCGGTGCCGACCACGATCTTGCCCGGCTTGACGCCCTGCGCCAGCAGCGCATTGACGCCGTTTACCGTGGTGTAGGCGGTGTCCGGTTTCCAGGCCGGCGCATTCAGCGCGGTCTGATGCCCCAGGTTTTTCAGATCGAAGGCGCCGTAGAAGTCGTAGCTCATCAGGAAGATGTGATCCATCGAGTTCTGCGCGACGTTGTAAGCCACCTTGTCGATCTTGTCCTTGCCGGCGCTGATGGCGGAGGTCAGCTCATACTTGCGGCCGGTTTCCGCCGACAGCTGATCCAGCATCGCCCGCAACTCCTTCATCAACAGCACATAGGTCTCCCCGTCTTGCGGGCTGCCCAGGTTCGGGTTGGCGCCATTGCCGCCCGGGAACTCCCAGTCGATATCCACGCCATCGAAGAACTTCCAGGTCTGCAGGAACTCTTTCACCGAACCGACGAAGCGATCGCGCTTCACCTTGTCGCCCATAAAGAAGAACGGGTCGGACAGCGTCCAGCCGCCGATCGACGGCAGGATTTTCAGGTCAGGATGCGCCTGCTTCAGCGCCATCAGCTGGCCGAAGTTGCCCTTGTAGGGGTCATCCCAGGCGGTCACGCCCTTCTGCGCTTTTTGCAGCGCGGCGAACGGATCGTGGATCGAGACTTTGAAGTCCTCGCGGCCCTGGCAGGAGCGCTGCAACGCCTGGAAGCTGCCTTCGATCTCTTTCAGGCTGTCGTTGATGCCGTTGCCGCCGCAGATCGGGATAAAGCCGTACAGCAGATGGGTCAGGTTCTGCGCCGGGATCTTGTCGACGGTGAAATTACGCCCGTAAACGCCCCACTCGACGAAATAAGAGCCGACCACTTTGCCGGAATTCTGTTTATAGGGTTTATTCTTTTCCAGCAGCGGCTCTTTCAACGGCGCCAAATGGCTGCCGTCGGTGTCGGCCACCACAATTTCGGTGGCGTCGCTGGCGGTGCAGCCGTCGGCATTGCACAATGCCACCTGCATTTGATAACGGCCGCCTTTATTCACTTTAAAATTCGCCGTGCCGGAAGCGCCGGTTGAAGGGCCGCTCCACGCCTCTTTGCCATTTAATAAAATTTTTGCCGTCGTGCCGGTGTCGCCATTCCATAAATTCCAGGAGACCGAAACGTCGGCGGCATTTTTTACCTTCACCAGATTATTATAAGCGGTGGCCGCCTGATCGACTTCGACGATGGCGAACTTGGTGTTGCCCCAGGCGATGGTCGGCTTGCCCGGCGCGGCGGCCTGCGCCGCGGAACACAGCGTGCTGCCGATCACCAGCGCCAACAGCGGTTTATTAAATTTGCGCATAACTGATTCCTTTATTCCGAGAGGATAAACATAAAAGAGTTAATCGTCGCCACGCATTGCCGGAGCGAAATGATTCCGCAATAATCCACGAAGATTAACGTTAATAAATAGTCACGATATTTCCCACGCGGCGGGAATAACATATCCCGCGTTGTCCATTCAGACTATAGGTAAAAAAAGCGTGAAAACAAGAGCGCTATCAACCGGGTTTTATTCGGCAAGCATGAATTTATTTAAATATGAAAATAAGAACCTAAAGGGAATAAGGAGTGTGAATTAATTAAGCGTAAAGAATAAATATATTTCACGAGGACGGCAGATTGAGGCACGCCATAAAGCCAAACCGGCCATATCGGCGGAGGTATACTCATCCTCATAAACGACAGGCGAAAAAAAACCTGCTTTAAAAGCAGGTTTTTCGAATGGTGGTCGGCGAGAGAGGATTACGCGCATCGTTGATGCGCGCCCTGCGGGCCGTTGCCAAAGCAACGTTGTCTCGCTTCGCGAGGCTCGAACCTCCTGCGGAGGTGCTCATCCTCATAAACGACGGGCGAAAAAAAACCTGCTTTAAAAAGCAGGTTTTTCGAATGGTGGTCGGCGAGAGAGGATTCGAACCTCCGACCCACTGGTCCCAAACCAGTTGCGCTACCAAGCTGCGCTACTCGCCGATGCGGGGCGCATCTTACTGCTGGCGGTTATAGGCGTCAATCACTTTTTTGCCCCTGCATTTCAAGTGGTGATAAAAGCGCCATAATGCGCTGCGCCGGGGGCTGCGCAGCGTATTTTGCTCAGGCTTTGGCCGGTTTCAGCGCCGGCGTCTGCGCGCGTAGGAACGGCAGCAGGAACAGCGCCGACAGGCAGGCGGCGATGGAAATCACCACGAAGAAGCCGTTCCAGTGCCAGATCTCCATCACCCGCGCGATCGGGTAGCCGGACAGCGCCGCGCCCAGGTAGGCGAACAGGCCGACGAAACCGGTCGCCGCGCCCGCCGCATCCTTGTGCGAGCACTCCGCCGCCGCCATGCCGATCAGCATCTGCGGGCCGAAGATGAAGAAACCGATGGCGAAGAAGCAGCAGGCCTGCAGCAGGTAGGTCACGCCCGGCATCAGCCACAGCGCCGCCACCGACAGGAAGATACCGATGGCGAAGATCAGGTTCATCGGGCCACGGTTGCCGCGGAACAACTTGTCGGAACCCCAACCGGCCACCAGCGAACCGATAAAGCCGCCCACTTCAAACAGCGAAATGGCCGAGTTGGCGGTCATCAGCGAATAGCCCTTTTCCTGCGTCAGGTAGAGGTTGCCCCAATCGTTGATCGCGGTGCGCACGATGTACACCAGCACGTAAGAGACCGCCAGCAGCCAGATGTACTTGTTGGTCAGCACGTAGCGTTTGATGATCTCGCGGTTGCTCAGCCCCTGGCCTTCCGATTCCTGCACCAGCTCCATGGCGTCGTTGCGCCATTTGCCGACGCTCGGCAGCCCCAGGGTGGATGGCTTGTCGCGCAGGCGCCAGCACATCAGCAGGCCAAGCACCACGCCGATGATACCGGGGATGATCATGCCGTAACGCCAGCTGAAGTGCAGCGAGATAAAGCCTACCAGCAGCGGGATCAGCGCCCCACCGACGTTGTGCGAGGTGTTCCAGATCGCCCACCAGCCACCGCGCTCGGAGCGCGAATACCAGCTGGTGAGGATTTTGGAGCACGGCGGCCAGCCCCAGCCCTGGAAGAAGGCGTTGAGTATCCACAGCGTGCCCAGCATCAGCAGCGACGAACTGAGGCCGAAGAAGATATTCAGCACCCCGGTCATGATCAGGCCCAGCCCCATAAAGTAACGCGGGTTGGAGCGATCGCTGATCATGCCGGAGATGAATTTCGAGCAGCCGTAGGTAATGTAGAACAGCGTGCCGAGGATGCCGACGTCGGACATCGTCAGGCCCAGATCGCTCAGCATCGCCGGCATGATGAAGTTGAAACTTTTGCGCGTGAAGTAAAACGCGGCGTAGCCGATGTACATGGTGCACATCAGCTGGATGCGCCAGTATTTGTAGCTGGCGTCGATCTGCCGTTGATCGGTGACCTGCGGCGCGTCCGGGCGGCTTTTAAGGAAAGACCACATGTGGAACCTCAGAGGATTGAATAAAGTGCCGCTATGATGCTCCTCGCGCGCGCGGGAGGCTTACGCCGGATTCCCGACGCGGTTAGGAGTTTTTCCTAGTTTTGCGTTTGCGCCGGCGAAACTGCGGGCAAGATCACACTCAAACAGGCGCCCCCCTCAGCGGTGAACCGCAGGCTGCCGCCGAGGGCGCTGATGCGCTCCTGCATGCCGCGCAGGCCATAGCCCGGCTGATGGTTTTCCGCATCGAAGCCCACCCCGTTGTCGCGGATGGTCAGGGCGATCTGCGGCGCGGCGCCTTTGCGCGGCTGCAGGCGCGCATCCAGCTCCAGGCGGCTGGCGCCGGCGTGGCGGCACACATTGGTCACCCCTTCCTGGCACACCCGGTACAGCGTGATTTTCAGCGTTTCATCCAGCAGCTCGTCCGGCACCTGCCACTGCAGGCTGCTCACCAGCGACGCGTCCTGCGGCAGCGACTCCCGCAGCATCGCCGCCACCGCCGCCGACAGCGGCAGGTTGTTCAGCGCCGCCGGCCACAGCTGGGTCAGCACATCATGCACCCCGTCGTAGACCCGCAGCGCCAACGCATCGATGGCGTCGGCGCAGCCGACCACCGCCGGCTCCGGCGCCAGGCGTTTGACGATGCTGGCCTGGGTGCGAATCACGGTGATGGTCTGCCCCACTTCATCGTGCAGCTCGCGCGCCACTTCGCGCCGGGTTTGCTCCTCCGCCGTCACCAGCGCCCGCGCCAGCTGGCGGTTCTCCGCCAGCCGCAGCCGCAGTTGCTGATTCAGCTCGCGCTGGCGCTGAATGCCGGCGCCCAGCAGCAGCCCGGTCAGGCTTTGGGCCAGCAGCGACAACAGCAGATCGCGGTGCGACTCCGGCTGCGGCGGCTCGTTGACCATCAGCGCCACGCCGTTGAGCAGCGTCGCCAACAGCGCGCCCTGCCAGCCGTAGCGGTAAGACATGAACACGATAGGAATGGCCAGGCAGAACGGCGCGAAACGCCGCAGCTCGGCGGCGTTCACCTGCTGCTGCAGCCAGATGCTGAACGCAAACAGCAGCAGATAGCTGGCCAGATGGCCCAGACGCAGCTCCACCGGCTTGTGGATCAGCCCCGGCTCCAGCGGCACCCAGATTTGGCGCGCCAGATAGTGCCACAACAGCAGGCAGGTCGGTGCGATGGTAAAACCGCCGGTCAGGCCAAGCAGCAGCGCGCGGGCGCCTTCACCGCTCACCAGCTGCCACACCAGCGCCTGCAGCAAGGCGGCGGCGCCCACCACCGCGCCCTGCAACAGTGGCCAGCGCCATTCGCTGTCGCTCTGCTGATGGCGCAACAGCCACGGCGAGGCCAGCAGGCTGAGCAGCACCGTCAACACCAGCACCGCCACCGACGCCCACAGCGCCGGGCCGTAACCGAACTGGTCCGCCAGCAGCGCCATCAGCAGCAGGTCGGCCAGCAGGATCCCCGGCCAGAAACGGTACGGGCTCTGCAGCAAAATACCCATGCGCAGGCCGAACGGGAACAGCAGCAGCGCCTGCCAGGGCGGGTCGATCAGCGCGGTGCCGATGCCCCACAGGCAAAACGCGCTGGCGGCGTAGATGAAAAACAGCGCCAGCTGGGTGATCAGGCGCTGCGTCACAGGTTCAGCATCCGTCTGGCCAGCTCGACGTTGTTGTTGATGCCCAGCTTGGCGAACAGGTTGGCGCGATGCACATGCACCGTCTTCGGCGACAGCCCCAAGGCGGCGGCGATCTCGCGCACCTCCTGGCCCTGCGCCAGCAACAGCGCGATCTCGCGCTCGCGGCGGGTCAACGGATCGACCCTCACCCGCGCCAGCTGCTGCGCGATTTCCGGCATCAGGTAAACGCCGCCGCCGGCGACGGTGCGCACCGCGGTGATCAAATCTTCCGGCTTGCAGCGCTTGGAGAGAAAGCCGCCGGCGCCGCGATCCAGCGCCATTTCCACCAGCGCCGGGTTATCGTGCATCGACAGCATCACCACGCGGATGCCGGAGGGAATGTCCGCCAACAGATCCAGCCCGCTGCCGTCCGGCATCGAAATGTCGCAGATGCAAACGTCCACCTCCAGCCCCGGCAGGCCGGCGCGCGCCTGCGCTGCGCTGCTGAACTCGCCCACCACCTGAATATCGGCCTCCAGCGACAGCAGCTGCACGAAGCCCGAACGCACAATGTCATGATCGTCGATAAACGCCACGCGCAGGGTCATGGAAATCTCCGGTTAACAGGGGGAAGTGCGCAAGTATACCGTATGCACACACCGGAATAATTGATGAAGAGAATGTATTGGGTGAAATTGCCGGGTGCGCAAGGCAGGCACCCGGCGGGCGGGATTACAGGCTAGCGGGCGCCGTTTTATCCTGCGGCAGATGGCACCAGTTGTTTTTATCCACGATGCCGCCATCGGGAGACGTGTAGCCGAGGCAGCCGAGGATGGTGTCAAACAGCTCGACGTGGCGATGCGTTTTGCCGATGCGCTGCTGCGCCTGCAGCTGCTCAAAGGCGCTGAGGTGCTGCGGGTTCTCAAGGAATTTGTCCGACGCCCATACGATCATCGGCACGCGGAACTGCTCCGGCGGCGCCATTTCGCGCGGCGTACCGTGCAGGTGTGTGTTTTCACCGATCGATTCGCCGTGATCGGCGGCATAGAACACGATGGCCTTCTTGTCGCGCACCTGGTCTATCACATTGGCGATAAAGCTGTCGGTATACAGCACCGTATTGTCGAAGGCGTTGATCAGCTGCGCCTTGGTGCAGGAATCGTCCACCCCCATGCACTCCGGCTGATAGCGCGCATAGCTGCGCGGATAACGCTGCGAGTACAGGTAGTGCGAGCCTTTGGTATGCAGGATCACCAGGTGTTTGCCCTTCGGATAGCGCGCCAGCGACTCCTTCATTTCGTCCACCAACAGCATATCGTCGACCGCCTTGCCGTCGTTGCGCTTCTCGGAAGCGATCATCTCGCGGAACGAATAGTTGTTCACCTCGGTGTTGTTGTAGAACCACACCTCGCTCTGCATGGCGAACAGCTCGGAAGAGAAGCCCAGATCCTTCAGTACCGCGAACACGTTCTGCTCTTTCAGCGTGCGCTGCGGGTTGTCTTCGGTGCCGCCTTCGCGCACGAACATACAGCGCAGCGACAGCTTGGTGGAGGTGTCGCACGACTCGCCGCGAAACGCCACCAGATTCTTCTCTTTAGACAGCCGCGGCGTGGTATCGCGCTCATAGCCCAGCATGCCCATGTGGTCCCAGCGCGTGGTCTCGCCGATGATGAACACCACGTAGGTGTCGTCGATATCCGCCGGCGGTACGTAAGTGAAGTGTTTGCCCGGATCGAACATCGTGCTCTGATCCTGGCTTTCGTCATAGCGGGTATAGGCAAACAACCCCAGCGCCGACAGCCAGTTGGACGGCAGATACGAGTGCGCCACCACGCCGCCGTAGCTCGGCAGATCGACGTTGGAGAGCTTCTCTTGCACGCTCTGCTCGTCGTCCAGCATGCGCAGCGGCAGCCAGACCAGCGCCACCACCGCCAGCAAGACCAGCAGCGGCTTGATGCGATGACCGGGGGTTTTCAGCTGTTCTATCAGGGTGTAACGCAGGCTGTTTTTCCAGATCAGCAGCAGCGGCAAGGCGCTGAGCGCCACCATCCACAGCACGAAGTGCAGGCCGACCACCTCTTTCGACAGATCGATGTCGGTGGTCATCACCGACACCACGATGCCGTAGCCGATCACCACGTTGAAAAACGTCATGTAGTAGCTGGCGGCAACCGAAATCAACACCAGCAGCGAAGCGACGATGCGATAAAACAGCCGGCCGCCGAGCGATACCAGCCGCATGATGAAGAACGTGAACAGGACGATAGCGATGACTTCCGTCACCGCCGAAATCACCTTAATCCCCTGAATGCCGTGCGCCAGCGAATCAAAACGACGATAAAAAACGGACAGGTTGAGAAATATGCCGATATAGATCGCTAACAATAACGATAAATTCTGCTGTGATAGCGATTTAACTTTGTTCATGTAACGCGGTGGCTCCGGGGACGGTGTAGCGGTTCTGGATCAGTCAGACACTTATTAGGGCTTCTGGTTCAGCCAACCGGCAATAAGCGTTATTTTGCGGGTAATAATCAAGAGAATTCTCACAAAACGGGCAATTTTTACGCTTTTTGCAAACGGCTTTCAAGCGGGGCAGATAAGAAAATGGAGGGTCAAACCCTCCATTTTTTTCGCGATAAGGATAAAAATCTTACTTAACGTTCAGAGTCACATCGATATTTCCGCGGGTGGCGTTGGAGTATGGGCACACCACGTGCGCCTTTTTCACCAAATCCTCCGCCACGCTGCGCTCGATGCCCGGCAGCGAAATATCCAGCTGCACTTCGATGCCGAAGCCGTTCGGGATTTCACCGATGCCGACGGTACCGTCGATCTTCGCTTCGGCCGGGATTTTAACCTTTTCTTTCGCCGCGACAAACTTCAGCGCGCCGAGGAAGCAGGCCGAGTAACCGGCGGCGAACAGCTGCTCGGGGTTGGTGACTTCGCCGCCGGCGCCGCCCATCTCTTTCGGCACGCCCAGTTTCACGTCCAACACGCCGTCGGAGGAGGTCGCACGGCCGTCGCGGCCGCCGGTTGCGGTGGCGTGAGCGCGGTAAACCACTTTCTCAATAGACATCGTTCATTCCTTCTTGCTGGTTGGCGAGATGACTACGGCTTCCACGAGGTAAAGCCGGTCACATATTTATCTTTTGCGATTAAATCGCGCACTACTTATTTTTGACGCTTATTAACCAGTGTAGACCACCCCTGCCGTTCTTGCGTCCGGCGGCGGCGGGTCAAATCTGATCGATCAGGCTGCCGCGCAGCTTTTCCAGCTGCTGTTTGAGCGAGACGATCTCGTCCAGGCTGCAGTCGGTGGCGCACATCACCGCCTCGGGCACCGATTGCGCCCGCTCGCGCAGCGCGCGGCCGGCTTCGGTGAGTGCAATGATCACCTGCCGCTCGTCGGCGGTGGCGCGATAACGCACCAGCAAACCGGCGGTTTCCAACCGCTTCAGCAGCGGCGTCAGCGTGGCGGAATCGAGGAACAGCCGCTCGCCGATATCCGATACCGTCACCCGATCGCGCTCCCACAGCACCATCATCACCAGGTATTGCGGGTAGGTGAGTTCGAGCTGACTCAACAGCTTGCGATAAACTTTGTGCAGCGCCAGGTTGGCGGAGTACAGAGCGAAACAGAGCTGCTGATCGAGCTGCAGCAGATTCTTCGCGTGGGGTTGTTCGGTATCGGTGCTTTTCATGTGTCTGAATATAGATAGCGCACGATGTAATCGCAAGCTATTTCTTGTGAGGTATGCTACCTTTTTTTTATGCAGAGGATGCTCGGAGGGAAAGGAAATGACGAACACGCTTGTAGAACGCGCGCGCCGCTACGCCACCAAGGCGCATGCGGCCATCGATCAGCGCCGCAAATACACCGACGATCCGTACATCGTCCACCCACAGGCGGTGATGGAACTGGTGCGCAGCGTGCCGCACACCGAAGAGATGCTGGCGGCCGCCTGGCTGCATGACACGGTGGAAGACACGCCCACCACCCTCGGCGATATCGAAAGCCACTTCGGGCCGAAGGTGGCGGAGCTGGTGCGGATGCTAACCAACGTCAGCCGCGCCGAGGACGGCAACCGCTTCGAGCGCAAAAACCTCGATCGGCGCCACAGCGCCGGCGCATCGCCGCAGGCCAAAACCATCAAGCTGGCGGATCTGATCGACAACACCCGCTCGCTGCTGGACTATGACAGCCACTTCGCTCAGACCTACCTGATCGAGAAACAGCGTCTGCTGGAGGTGCTGACCGAAGGCGACCCGACGCTGTGGCGCCAGGCCAGCCATATCGTTGAGCAAGGGCTGCTCCGCTTGCAGCAGCCGCCGCACAACGTGCCCGCCAGCTGGTTCGAACACGCCCGCCGGCGCTACCGCGAGAGCGATGCGGCCTGATCAGAAGATCACCGTTTTCAACGCCGTCACCCAGGCGTCCTGCGTCTCGCTGACGCCCGCCGGGTGATGCCAGTACTGCAGGCCCGGCTGCAGCTGCAACCACGGCGTGACGTTCACGCGATAATAGAGCTCCGCCGTCACCGAGTGGCCCGGCACCGGCCGGTAGCTCGGATCGTGATAATCGCTGACGCCGTTGATTTGGTTGAGATAACGCTGATTATCTTTGTAGCGGTCGCTCAGCTTCACCACCGAGACGCCCAGCCCCAGCCAGTCGTCCGGCCGCGCATCGAACAGCCCGCGATAGCGAATGCCGGTCGAGGTAGACCAGTGCAGGTAGTTGCTGCGCTGATCCCCCAGCCCCAGGCTGTAAAACACGCTCAGACCGCGGTTTATGTCGTCCGCATGGCGCGTCACCTGCTGGTTGAAACCGGTATACAGGAACCAGGTGCGATCGTGGCTGCGATAGCCCTGCGGATCGCTGGCGCCCGGCCCGCCGGACACCCCTTCATAAAGATCGCTCTGGCGCGCGTTGGTGAACAGCACGCCCAGGTTATACACCCCCGGCAGCTGGTTGACGGCGTGGGTTTTCAGCTCCAGCTCCATCGGCAACAGGAAGCCTTTGCTGCCCTTGGTGGACCAGCTCCAGGCGTGGCTGCGGCTGGGGGCGCTCGGGTTCTGCTCCATCACGCCGCCCTTGAGCGTCAGGCCGTCGGTCAGCTTGTATTGCAGCGTGGTGCCCCAGTAATGCACGTTCCAGTTGTACCAGGTCAACGAGTTGGCAGACTTGCCGCCGCACAGCGTCAGCGTCTGAAAATCGCAGGGGATGATCTGATCGAAATCCTGCACCTTGTTCATCATGCCGATGCGCCACTGCAGCCGGCGATCGAGGAAGGACCGGCTGAAGGTCAGCCAGCCCAGGCGGGTAATCGACTGCCCGCCAAAGCTCTCCTGCGACAGATCGGTCAGGCCGACGCGCGGATCCTGCAAGCGATCGCGGGTCAGGTTGTTGTCATGGTTGCGGTTGACGATATTGCCTTCGATCGCCGCGTCCGGAATGCCGGTCAGCGCCTGCAAATCCTGGCTGAAGGTCAGCGAGAATTGGTCGATGTACGACGCCTGTTTATCGTGGTTATAACCGCCGCCGGCGTTATACGACAGCTGGCTGAGGTAGCCGAGGTTATAGTGGAAACCGTGATCCTCCAGGATCGGCCTGATCCCCAGCATATCCCCCAACAGCCCGGGCTGCGGCGGTTCAAAGCCGAGCGCCACCCCTTCCCACTTGGCGGTGGGGGCTTCGACGTCCTTGCCGGTTTGCAGCGTTTCCGCCTGCGCCTGGCTACAGAGCAGCGCCAGCGCCGCCAGGGTCATGGAACGAGGTAATAAGCTTTTCATCATTATTATATTTCTCCGCATAACGGCTGACTGCGGGCAACAGCATTCCCTGGGAGAGAATTTCCCATCATGAACAGCAGCGAATAACGTTAGGTTAACGCCCGGCGCTTGCCGCCGGGCTTAGAGGTTAGCGTCGGTCTTTCAGGCTGGCGCCGTTGCTGTGGATCACATCGCGATACCAGAAGAAACTCTTCTTGCGGCGGCGCGCGAGGCTGCCGTTGCCGGCATCGTCCCTGTCGACGTGAATGAAGCCGTAGCGCTTCGACATTTCGGCCTTCGAGGCGCTGACCAGATCGATCGGCCCCCAGCTGGTGTAGCCCATCACCTCGACGCCGTCGTCGATCGCTTCCGCCACCTGCACCAGATGGTCATTGAGGTAGTTGATGCGGTAGTCGTCGTGGATGCTGCCGTCGGCTTCGACGCGGTCTTTGGCGCCCAGCCCGTTCTCGACGATGAACAGCGGTTTCTGATAGCGGTCGTACAGCACGTTGAGCAGGTAGCGCAGCCCGATCGGGTCGATTTGCCACCCCCACTCCGAGCTGGCCAGATGCGGGTTCGGCACCATATCGAGAATGTTGCCGCGCGCCGTCTCGTACTGCTCCGGATCGGCGGTGACGCAGCCGCTCATGTAGTAGCTGAACGAGATGAAGTCGATAGTTTCGCGCAACGTTTGCCGATCTTCCTCAGTGATCGCCACCTGAATGCCGTTTTCACGGAAGAAGCGCTGCATATAGGCCGGGTAATAGCCGCGCGCCTGCACGTCGCCGAAGAACAGCCAGTCGCGGTTTTGCCGCTGGGTTTCCAGCAGATCTTCCGGCTTGCAGCTCAGCGGATACAGAATGCCGCCCAGCAGCATGTTGCCGATTTTGCCCTCCGGCACGATCTCGTGGCAGGCTTTCACCGCTTTGGCGCTGGCCACCAGCTGATGGTGGATCGCCTGATAGATGGCGCTCTTGTCGCTCTCCTGCGGCAGGCCGACGCCGGTGAAGGGCGCGTGCAGCGACATGTTGATTTCGTTGAAGGTCAGCCAGTGTTTGACCTTGTGCTTGTAGCGTTCGAACACGGTGCGCGCATAGCGTTCGAAGAAATCGATGGTGCGCCGATCGCCCCAGCCGCCGTAGTGCTTCACCAGGCCGTAAGGCATCTCATAGTGTGACAGCGTGATCAGCGGCTGAATGCCATACTTCGCCATCTCGTCGAACAGCCGATCGTAGAACGCCAGCCCGGCTTCGTTCGGCGTCTCTTCGTCGCCCTGCGGGAAAATACGCGTCCAGGCGATCGAGGTGCGCAGGCACTTGAAGCCCATTTCGGCGAACAGCGCGATATCCTCCGGGTAACGATGATAGAAATCGATCGCCACGTCCTTGATGCCGCTGTCGCCCGCCGTGCGCGGCGTGATGGCGCCGAAGATGCCCTGCGGCTGCAGATCGGAGGTCGACAGCCCCTTGCCGTCGGCCTGATACGCGCCTTCTACCTGGTTCGCCGCTACCGCGCCGCCCCACAGAAAATGTTGCGGAAACTTGCCGTTCATCGCTTGCTCCTCAATTAACGTAATAAAGTCAGCAGCGGCGCCTGTTCCTGCACCGGAGACAGGCCGCTGGTCAACACGTCCACGTAGTCATCGCTGTTGCTGATGATGATCGGCGTGGTGGTGTCATAGCCGGCGGCATGGATCGCCGCCTGGTCGAACTCGATCAGCAGATCGCCCGGGGCGACCCGCTCGCCTTCCCGCACGTGGGCGGTGAAATGCGCCCCGTCCAGCTTCACGGTATCGATGCCGACGTGGATAAGGATCTCCGCGCCGTCGTCCGATTCGATGCCGATGGCGTGTTTGGTTTTGAACAGCGACGCCACGCTGCCGCTCACCGGCGCCACCACGCGCCCCTGCTGCGGCGCGATCGCCACCCCTTTCCCCAGCAGGCCGCTGGCGAAGGTCGCGTCGTTCACCTGATCCAGCGGCACGATGTCGCCGGCGATCGGGCTGAGGATGGCCTGTTTGCGGTTAAGCGGCGCGGCGGCTTCAGGCTGCGCCGTCTCTTCCGCCGGCGCGACGCCGAACAGGTAGCTGGCCAGCGCGGCGAACACGAACGACAGCAGGGTGCCGCCGATCGCGCCCCATACCGTGGCGTCGATGCCGCCGCCGGGGATGATCTGCGCGAAGGTGAAGACGCTCACCAGGCCGAACGAGTAGACCGAGGTCTGGAAGTAGCCGATCACCGCACCGCCCAGCGCGCCGCCGATGCAGCCGAAGATGAACGGGCGCTTGTTCGGCAGCGTGACGCCGTACACCGCCGGTTCGGTGATGCCGAAAATCCCGGCGCCGATGGCCGAAGCGGACAGCGCCCGCAGTTTGGCGTCGCGGGTGCGCAGCATCACGCCCAGCGTGGCGCCGACCTGCCCCATCACCGCCGGTAACAGCAGCGGCACCATGGTGTCGCGCCCCAGCACGCTCAGGTTATTGATCATCAACGGCACCAGTCCCCAATGCAGGCCGAAGATCACGCACACCTGCCACATCGCCCCCATAAAGGCGCCGGCAACGATCGGGTTAAAGGCGTAAATGCTCTGATAGCCGTTGGCCAGCAGGTGGCTGAGCCAGGTCGCCGCCGGGCCTATCAGCAGGAAGGTCAACGGCACGGTGATCGCCAGGCACAGCAGCGGCGTGATGAAATTGCGCAGCGCGCTGTGGATCACCCGGTTAAACAGCGGCTCCAGGCGGCAGGATACCCAGGCCGCGAAGATGATCGGGATCACCGACGAGCTGTAGTTGATGAAGGTCAGCGGAATGCCGAAGAAATACTCGCGCACCGCCCCCGGCTGCTGCGCCGCTTCGAACGCCGCCATCATCAGCGGATGCGTCAACGCCCCGCCGATCGCCATGGTGACGAAGGGGTTGCCGCCGAATTTTTTCCCGGCGGTGTAGCCGAGCATGATCGGGAAGAAGTAGAACAGCGAGTCACTGGCGGCGAACAGCATTTTGAAGGTGCCGCCGCTCTCCAGCAGCCAGCCGCAGGCCAGGCTCAGCGCCAGGAAGCCTTTCAGGATCCCCGAAGCGGCCATCACCCCGAGCAGCGGGGTGAAAATGCCGGACACCAGATCGATAAAGCGGCTGAGCAGGTTGTCTTTTTTGCCGCCCGCGTCGTCGCTCGGCGCGCCGTCGGCCAATCCGCCAACCCGGTTGACCGCGTCGAACACCTCCGCCACGTGGTTGCCCACCACCACCTGGAACTGGCCGCCGCTCTCCACCACCATAATGACCCCAGGATTTTTCTTCAGCGCTGCCGCGTTGGCGCGATTGTCATCGCGCAGCTTGAAACGCAGGCGGGTGGCGCAGTGCACCAGGCTTTTCACATTGTCGCGGCCACCGACGCCGGCCAAAATCTCACTGGCTAATGTGTCATATTTCATACGGTTATCCTTAGACTTCGCGTTCTGCCGCTCCCCCCGCACTGGCCTGGCGCTGAGGCGGAATTCGGCGCAAAAAAAAACCTAAACCTCGCGGCCTCTGCCCCATCGGGGAACAGAAACGCGAGGTTTAGGTTTTGCCTGCCGTAGCAGTAACAACCCTAAATCGGTTGAGTTATGACGTTAACACCGCGGATTTTGCCGGCGCAAGGCTTTGCACCGGCAAATTGCCGAACTGTGATCGCGGAGGCAAAACGGCCTCAATGCGCGAAATAATGCATGCCGCCATCTACCGGGATCACCGCGCCGGTGATATATCGCGCGAGCGGGGAGCAAAGAAACGCCGCCAGATACGCCATGTCTTCCGGTTCGCCGAAGTAGCCGATCGGGATATGTTGCGCAATGAACGCCTGGCGCGCTTTATCACAAGCGTATAAGCGCTCGCGGATCTGTTCACTGTTGATACGCCCGGGTTGCAGCGTATTGACGGTAATCCCCTGCGCAGCCACGTCGCCGGCCAATCCTTTGGCCCACAGATGCAATGCGCCCTTGGCGGCGCTGGCGGCGCTCAGGCTGCGCGGCTCCATCGAGCCGCTGATATTGATAATCCGGCCCCAGCCTTGCGCCTGCATGGCCGGCAACAGCGCCTGAGTCAATCTACGGGCCGGCGTGAAGTTCAAAGCGAAAGCGTCATCCCAGCTGCGATCGCTGTCGTTCAACGTCGTGGGGTGAAACGCGCCGACCGCGTTGATCAGAATATCGACTGTCCCCACCTGGCGCAGCGCCTGCGCCGCCAAACGGGCGAGAGCCTCAGGCTCGGTCACATCGGCAACGATCGCCTGCGGACGCGCCGCCCCTTGCCGTTCCACCTCATCCGCCAAGGCCTGCAGCCGGTCACCGCGTCGTGCGGTGGCCACTACCTTGACCCCTTGAGCGGCCAATACCCTGACCATGCCGGCACCGATCCCTTCGCTGGCACCCGTGACCAATGCCGTGCGTTGCTGTAATTGCAGATTCATAAGAAACCTTAATTGAATAACTCAATTTAAGAGGAAACGTTCACACATTGAATCACGCCGTTATTCGTGTGAATATTCCCGAAAACCGCATCATCAATGTGCAGGAATTCACCGATGTTTGACTGGCAGGATTTAAAACACTTCGTGGCGCTGGCGCGCACCGGTTCGTTGTCGGCGGCAGCGCGGGAGCTGGGTTGCGATCACGCCACCGTCGGGCGACGCGTAGCGGCGCTGGAACAGGCGCTCGGCCTGCGTTTGATCGTACGGCTGCCGCGCAGCACGCCGTTGACCCAGGACGGGCAGGCGATTGCCGGGCTGGCGGCGGAGATCGAGGCGCAAAGCCAGGCTATTGCCCGCCATGCGCGCAGCGCCGGCGCAACGCCCCAGGCCGGCGTGCGCATCAGTGCGCCGCCGTCGATCGCCGCGCATATTCTCGCGCCGCGCATTGCCGCATTTAACCAGGCTTTTCCACAGATCGTCGTCACGCTGTCGGGTGAATCGGCGCTCGCCGAGCTGGATCGCGGCGAAGCCGACATCGCCGTGCGCATGGTGCGCCCGCAGCAGCCAGAGCTGCTGACGCAGCGCATCGGCATGATGCGCTACGCGCTGTATGCCGCACCCGAGCACGCCGCACTGCCCGACGCGGCGCGCCGCTTTCTCGCCTATGACCATCACTACCAACAGCAGCCACATCAGCAATGGCTGCAACAGCTGTTGCAGGGGCGTCCGGTGGTCTTTCAGGCCAGCGATCTGTTTTCACTGCAACAAGCGGCGCGTTCAGGGCTGGGTGCCGCCGTTTTGCCGACGTTCGTCGCCGATGGCGATCCGGATCTGGTCCCGTTGCCCACGGCCAATGCCGCGCCAACGCGCGAGCTTTGGCTGGTGACATATCCCGATTTAGCGCGCACCGCTGCCGTGCGCGCGGTGATGAATTTCCTGGTCGAAACGCTCGGCAAAACGTGCCCATTACCGGCATAAAGCATCAGAATGACTAATATAAATACTGGACAAAAGTCACGCGGGGGATTATTACTGGTCAACGCGTAATCGAGAGTAGGGATGGCAGTCATCATGGTGTTGCGTACTGATGTAGGACGGATTCTGATCACCGGCGCCGGCGGCCGGGTAGCCACGGCGTTTCGTCTAGCGATGGGCGATCGCTACCCGCTACGGTTGGCGGAACGAGACATCAGCCTGCTGAGCGATCGGCAGCCGGGCGACGAAGTCATCAGCTTCGACATCGCCGATCTCGATGCCTGCCGCGCGGCCTGCGCCAATATCGACACCGTGTTGCATCTGGCGGCCGATCCCTCCCCCGATGCCGACTTCTGCGGTTCGTTGATGGACAACAACATTCTCGGCACCTTCAATATCTTCCGCGCGGCGAAAGACGCCGGCTGCCGCCGGGTGGTGTTCGCCAGCAGCGCGCAGGCGGTGGAAGGCTATCCGCTCGATTACCAAATCCGCCCGGATGACGCGCCGAAGCCGAAGAACCTGTACGGCGCCAGCAAAGCCTTCGGCGAAGGCATCGCCGCCTACTTCGCCCATCAGGAAGGGCTTTCCGCCCTGTCGGTACGCATCGCCAACTTCACCACCCTCAGCCCGGGCGATCGGCTCAGCGCTCGCGACATGAGCGCGTTCCTCAGCCACCGCGACGCCGCCGATCTGCTGGAGCGCTGCATTCGCGTCGAAGGGGTGAAATATGCGGTGGCGCACGGGGTTTCCAATAACCGCTACACGCGTTTATCGTTGGAAGAGACCCGTCGCCTGCTGGGTTACGCCCCGCAGGACGATGCGTTCAGCCTGCTCGGCTTTGAGTAGGTGCGGCGAGCAGGCCCGCCGCATCTGCGTATTTAGCCGTTGGCGTAAACGACTTTTGCGGCGGTGCGGCTGGTGAACAACACCAGCAGCAGCGCCAATCCGGCGATAATCGCCCCCATCACCGGCACGAAGCTGTAGCCCAAACCGGCGGAGACCACCGCGCCACCGGCGGCGGCGCCCAGCGCATTGCCCAGGTTGAAAGCGCCGATGTTGACCGAAGACGACAGCCCCGGCGCTTCGCTGGCCACGCGCATCACGCGCATCTGCAGCGGCGGCACCACGGCAAAGGTCGCCGCGCCCCAAATCACCATGCTCACCGCCGCGCCGATGTCACTGCGCGCCAGCAGCGGGATCAGCAGCATGATGGCCACCAGCAGCAGCAAAAAGCCCTTCAGCGTCGCGCTCTCGGAACGGTCGGCGAACTTGCCGCCGAGGTAGTTGCCGATGGAGAAACCGACGCCGATCAGCACCAGCATCACCGTCACGAACAGCGGCGTCGCCTCGGTGATGTGCTGCAATACCGGCGAGATGTAGGTATAGAGCGTGAACATCGCGCCCGCCCCCAGCACGGTGGTCAGCAGCGCGGTCAGCACCTGCGGCCGCACCAGCACCGACAGCTCGCGTTTCACGTCAGGGCGCGCGCCGGCGCTACCTTTCGGCAACGAGAACCACAGCCCCAGCATGGCGATCACGCCCAGCCCGGCCGTCGCCAGGAACGACATGCGCCAGCCGATGGTTTCACCCAGCCAGGTCGCGGCGGGCACCCCGCCGATATTGGCGATGGTCAGGCCCATAAACATGGTCGCCACGGCGCTGGCCTGTTTCTCTTTCGGCACCACGCTGGCGGCCACCACCGAACCGAGGCCAAAGAAGGCGCCGTGGTTCAGGCTGGTGATGATGCGCGACAACATCAGGGTGGTGTAATCCGGCGCGATGGCCGACAACACGTTGCCCAGGGTAAAGATCGCCATCAGGAAAATCAGCGCACTTCTGCGCGCCCGGTGCGACAGCAGCAGCGTCATCAGCGGCGCGCCGACCATCACGCCGACGGCGTAGGCGCTGATCAACATGCCAGCCATCGGAATGGAGACGTCCACCCCTTTGGCGATGGTCGGCAGCAAGCCCATGGGAGAGAATTCGGTGGTGCCGATGCCAAACGCCCCTACCGCCAGCGCTAACAAGGGATAATTCACTTTCATGCAACAACTCCGGTTTACCGCTGCCGAAGCGCGGGAACAGTTAAGATGCCGAAAGTATGACATTGATCACACCAAAGATAAGCAGGCGGGAGGCTAAAAGACTTTTGCAAATTTGTTAAAAGTGAGGAGGTGAGATCGGCATTGGGCATCAAGGTTGCTTTACCGCGATCGCGGCGATGCGTGCGGAGAATGGCGTTAATGCGTCTGAAGGATAAGCGCCGAGGGGAATCACTCTGCACTTGGGGTATTTAACCTCCGCATACCATGCCCGGATAAATCCAATGAAAAACCAACGATATTCCTTACTGATTATGCGTTATCGGCGATAGCATGGAAAACCCTTGCCCTACCAACTCACTGATATACACGCAATGAATGTAACCAACAAAATCAATTCTTATATAATTCTGAAATGAATTATATAAGCCAAATAAACACCATTGATATCAGAATACACAAAAAGAAACTAACATAATGAAATTGAAAACATTTTACAGATAGCTTCCAAAACAATTAAATTCAAAAATAATTACAATTCATAGATTAAAATGATAAATAAGTTGATATTTAAAAATTAAAAACGTAAATAAAAAAGTCAAAGAATCCAAATAAGAAAGAGAAAATATGCCTATCTTCCATATTCTCCCCTATGGGTTGAATATATAAGCGAACATGTAAATATCTTTATGCCCGGCGCTATGGTGGCGCCGCTTTGATTAAGGAAAGATCGTATGTCTAAGTCACCTATTGGTACTACCGCCTCAACAGGACAGAAATGCCCGGAAAGCGGTGTCTGGGAAGTGGTTGGCAAACCCTCAACCACAGCGCCAATCGCCAAAGGCAATATCATGCCTCCCTATGGCGGCAAAGGCGTCACCTGGAAATTGATCCAACACGCCTAATCTGAACCCATTCAGCCTCTTTCTTTGAAAGAGGCTCTTCATCTGACTATCGGAATCGCCTCGTTTAGCGCTTTGCATTGCGCACTTTGCCCGAGCGCAGCTCGATGTTCCGCTGCAGTTCGCGCAGCCCGCCGGCCAGGAAGCAGGCTTCCGCCAGCACGAACAGCGGGCCGATGATAAGACCCGTCACGTCGTCCATAAACGCCGGTTTTCGCCCCTCCCAGAAATGCCCGACAAACTGAAACAGCCAGCCGATGACGAAACCGCCGATGCCGATGCTCAGCCACGCCGCCGTCGACAGCGACGCCACCCAGGCGCCGAACCCGAGGCACAGCAGCAGCAACGCCAGCATCATGACGCCAAGGCGCAGGCTCAGCCGCAGGTAATAGAGGGCCGCGACGATAGCCACCGCGCAGGCCGGCGAAAACGGCAGCCATCCCGCGCCCCACGCCGGCCGGGAGAGCAGCGCCAGCAGGCTGACGACGATCAGCGGGATGCCGATAAAATGCGTAGCGATATTGCGCACATCGCGGTGGTAGGCGGCATAAGCGGCAAGTTGATCTTCCAGACTTCGCATGTTGACCTCCGAATGGTACGCGCACGGCCGAGCTTGCTCATTGCATTAAAGATAGCCGTATCGTTCAGCATAGGAAAATGGTCAGAGATTGGCGGAAGATCACAGGAGCATTAAAAACAACACAACACATTGTTTTAAATAAAATAATTCATCGTCAAACAGTCAGGGTATACACACACATATACATACTTGTTACCGCTACATTCAGAGTTGTTTAAATTACAGCCAATACTGGCGCTTACTCCACTTATAAAAAAGATTTATCGAAAAACTGTTCACTCTACACACCTTTTGATTTTATCTTTTTATTTCAATGCATTGATTGGTGTCTAGCCATCTTTTCGGTACGCACCCCTGTTCACCTACCGGGTGCATAGTCTTAATCACAGGCACAAAAAAACCGGCCTGAGCCGGTTTTGAGAGCGCTTGTCGTTATGATATTGGCCGTTTAGGATGCCCTGGTGTTGCTGCGTATTTTCGGGTCACTGCCACTATAGGCGGCACAGCGATTGAGCGTCCAATGGGTTCGGCAGATCAATCATGGTTTATTGATCGGCCTAGCCGATCGATGCGTAATTGCATCAGACTTGACTATCCGTTTACATTTTTACTTGGCGACCGTTTGCCAATTACTTGGCCATTACCAATGAGATCTGACCGTACACATTCGATGTGTGAAAGAGTTTCGTCTGGACGTCCGCTGTGTGCCAATAGTCGACGTTGTTAAGCTCATGCAGTATGGATTAACGAAGAGCAGACGTTATATTTTGTCCTGATTGACACGGGATGAAAGCTCCTGATGGCTCTCTTTACGCTCGCTGTAACGATCCGCAAGATAACCGGTTTGTCCCTTAAGCAGCAGCGTGATTTTAAACAGCTCCTCGGCTACATCGACGATGCGGTCATACCATGACGAAGGTTTCATTCGTCCGTTTTCGTCGAACTCTTGCCACGCCTTGGCTACGGAGGACTGGTTGGGGATCGTAAACATCCGCATCCACCGGCCCAGAATACGCATCTGGTTTACTGCATTGAAGGACTGTGAACCGCCGCAGACCTGCATTACCGCAAGTGTTTTGCCCTGCGAAGGACGAACCGCGCCTTCACTTAATGGTATCCAGTCAATCTGCGCTTTCATAACTGCGCTCATAGCCCCGTGCCGTTCCGGAGAACTCCACACCATCCCGTCACACCATCTGACCAGACCGCGCAGCTCGGTGACTTTAGGATGCGTGTCTGGCGCATCATCCGGCAGGGGTAAACCGGAGGGGTTAAAGAGTTTTACCTCCGCGCCCATCGCCGTCAACAGGAGACCAGCTTCTTCCGCGGCAAAGCGGCTGTAGGAGCGCTCTCTAACTGAGCCATATAGGATCAGAATCCGTGGCGGCTCATGCAGGTGCAGGCGTTCAGCGATGTGTTGATCAAAGCATTCAGTATTCAGGGCAGGAAATTGTTCCATTTTTCTCCTCCGGAGATAGCAGATGATTTCAAAGTTAACACATATGGTTTACCATATGTATATTCTAAAGTGCACGGAGTGAAAAATGCTACAACCTGTTCAGCTTTTCAAAATCCTGTCGGATGAAACACGACTCGCCATCGTCATGCTTCTCCGGGAGTCAGGAGAACTGTGCGTCTGTGATATCTGCGCGGCCATTTCCGAATCGCAGCCCAAAATCTCGCGACATATGGCTATCCTTCGCGAGGCTGGGCTGGTTCTGGATCGTCGTGAAGGCAAATGGATCCACTATCGTATGTCACCCCACATACCGGCATGGGCAGCTGAGACAATCACGACGTCCTGGCAGTGTATGCGGGAGGATGTGCGTGAATGGCTGGATAAATCAGCCTGCACTTCCTGTTGATAAAGGAAAACACATTTACATAATCATATTTAACGGAGTCTGAGATGCTTTTGGCAGGGAGTATATTTTTACTGACGCTGATACTTGTGATCTGGCAACCCAGAGGCCTGAGTATTGGCTGGAGCGCGAGTATCGGGGCTGTGCTGGCGCTGGTAACCGGTGTCATCCATATTGCTGATATTCCTATTGTCTGGAATATCGTCTGGAACGCGACAGCGGCATTTATTGCAGTCATTATCATCAGCCTGCTGCTCGATGAGTCCGGCTTCTTTGAGTGGGCCGCACTGCACGTCTCCCGCTGGGGTAACGGACGTGGCCGCCTGCTGTTTACCTGTATAGTGTTGCTCGGTGCCGCTGTAGCTGCTTTGTTCGCCAATGACGGCGCCGCGCTGATCCTGACGCCAATTGTGATTGCGATGCTGCTTGCAATGGGATTCAGCAAGGACACAACACTGGCCTTTGTGATGGCCGCAGGATTTATAGCAGATACGGCCAGCCTGCCGCTCATTGTTTCTAACCTGGTGAATATCGTCTCGGCGGACTTTTTCGGTCTGGGCTTTACGCAGTATGCCTCTGTTATGATCCCCGTAGATGTGGCAGCGATTGCGGCCACGCTGGTCATGCTGCATCTCTTCTTCCGCAGGGACATTCCGGCGACGTATGACGTTTCGCTGCTGAAGACGCCTGCCAGTGTGATAAAGGATCCGGCAACTTTCAGGGCGGGCTGGATTGTCCTGTTATTGCTGCTTGTCGGTTTCTTTGTTCTGGAGCCTCTGGGGATCCCGGTTAGTGCGATAGCGGCTACTGGCGCATTAGTACTGTTTATAGTGGCGAAAAGAGGTCATGCCATCAACACCGGAAAAGTCCTGCGCGGTGCGCCATGGCAGATCGTTATTTTTTCGCTGGGCATGTACCTGGTGGTCTATGGCCTGCGCAATGCAGGGCTCACAGAGTATCTGTCTGGCGTGCTGAACCTGCTGGCAGAAAAGGGATTATGGGCAGCAACGTTCGGCACCGGCTTCCTGACCGCGTTCCTGTCGTCGGTGATGAATAATATGCCGACGGTGCTGATTGGCTCGCTGTCGATTGACGGGAGTACGGCGACTGGCGTCATCAAAGAGGCAATGATTTATGCCAACGTGATTGGCTGCGATTTAGGCCCGAAAATCACCCCGATTGGCAGTCTAGCAACCTTGCTTTGGCTGCATGTGCTTGCCCAGAAAAATATAACGATTACCTGGGGATATTACTTCCGCACCGGCATTATCATGACTCTGCCCGTGCTGTTCGTCACTCTGGCCGCGCTGGCGTTGCGGCTCTCCATCACTTTGTAATGAGATACAGATATGAGCAACATTACCATCTATCACAACCCTGCCTGCGGCACTTCTCGCAACACGCTGGAGATGATCCGTAACAGCGGCAACGAACCGACGATAATTTATTATCTCGATACGCCACCGACCCGTGATGAGCTGATTAAACTTATTTCAGATATGGGAATTACGGTGCGTGCGTTACTGCGTAAGAATGTTGAGCCTTATGAACACCTGGGTCTTGATGAAGAGAAATTTAGTGATGAGCAGTTGATTGATTTCATGCTTCAACATCCGATCCTGATTAATCGGCCGGTAGTTGTTACGCCGCTTGGCACTCGTCTTTGCCGCCCTTCAGAAATAGTGCTGGATATTTTACCGGAAGGCCAGAAAGGCGCGTTTACCAAAGAGGATGGCGAGAAGGTCATTGACGAAACGGGGAAGCGGGTTAAGTAATCTGCCTACTTCAAAATATCGGACGCCTGTTAACGCTATGCGGGCGTCCGCTTTTCGCTCACAGCGGACCTTCAGCGCGTCACGTGTTTGTCTGCTGTGTGCCATGAGCGGACGCTGAACCCGTGAAGATTCTCTGTCGCTATGGCCTTATAAACTTATCTTCTGTTGTCGCCCGACTGGGAAATGCCAGCCCAGCTTTACACCAAGTGTGCATAGTGCGATCAGCATCATACCTGTCATCTGAATGACCCCTGGTTGATGGCCATAAAACACCCAGTCGACAATGATAGCAACCAGTGGGTAGATAAAAGTCAGCACGCCAATTACCGGGGTGGTTAACTTTGGATAAGCTGAATACATCAGGACGTAGGCGACACCGGTGTGCAGTACACCTATGCCAATTAACCACCCCCACGACTCAGGAGGAACTGAACGAAACGAATCGGTAAAGGGGGCCAGCAGAATAATTCCAACTATCGTCTGGCATAATGTGGTAATTTCGGGTCGTTGCTGTCCCAGTCCTTTCCCCACTACTGTTGATATCGCGTACAGCAAGGCGGCAACCAGAGTAAGCGCGACTCCAAGAACCCAGTGAATACTAATGACACTGAAGGGAGCGATAAGCCCACTGGCCAGAATGACACCTGTAAATGCTCCTGCCATCCATAGGACCTGGTTAAGTGAGATCTGCTCCCTAAGAAACACCGCGCCAATCAGTACAACAAAGAAAGGTTGTATGTGGTAGACAATAGTTGTTGTGGCTATTGAGGTTAGTGTGAATCCGGCAAAAAAAGCTATCCAGCTAAGCACCATACAGACCCCTGCGAGGGAGGCATAAGTAAGACGTTTAAGGGAAAGAGACCTGTCCGGCAGGTAACCCCGGATGATGCACCATAAACCAAGAAAGAGAGTGCCAAAAACGCAGCGCCAGAACACTACCGAAACTGGTGAAAGTCCGGACTCCACGGCAAAAGCACCAACCGTTCCTATCATCGCCATTCCGACAGCAAGTTTAACCGCAGGTAGCTGTTTGTCAGACATTTTTCTATCCCTTCCCAGGCTCTAAAATGAACAATGAAGCAACTATATTTTTCGTGGTTAAATTAAGCCAGTGAATAGATTTGATAGCCCCTATTCGTTATATTAATAGATCTATGGCTAACCTTTTAGATATTGATCTGCTGCGCGCCTTTGTTGCCGTTGTCGAAACGGGCAGTTTTTCCCGTGCGGGCGAACGTATCGGGAGAAGCCAGTCTGCTGTGAGTATGCAGATCAAGCGTCTTGAACAGTCCATCGGTAAGCGCCTTTTACATCGAGGGACAAAAACTGTTGCCCTCAACTCCGTTGGTGCTGATTTCCTGGTTCATGCCAGGCAAATCTTAAAACTGTCAGATGAGGCCTGGTCAAGTGTGACACGCCCAGAAGAAACGGGCTGTGTTCGCCTGGGAGTGCCTGATGACTATGCCGCTTTTTTATTACCTCCGGTGCTTGAACAATTCTCGGCGGAACATCCCCTGGTGACAGTAGAACTGATATGTGAGCCCTCTCTTTCCCTCACAAAAGCTATTGCGGATGGAAAAATTGACCTGGCCATTGTTACCCGGGTGGAGGAACAACAGGTTGAAGTGATACGAAAAGAGCCTTTTGTCTGGGTTGCATCACCAACACATGTCGCCTGGAAAAGTGATCCTGTCCCGGTAGCACTATTTGCTCCCGGGAGTGCTGCACGTACCAATGTCATTCGTGCTCTATCTGAAAACGGCTATACCTACCGGAATGCTTATTCGAGTGCCAGTTTGCTTGGTCTTGTAGCTGTTGTTCTGGCGGGGCTTGCAGTGGCCGGTCTGGCTAAGTGCAGTGTACCGCCATCCCTCTGCATTATTGGCGTCAATGAAGGTCTGCCTCCACTGAACGATCTGGAAGTGAGTATCTTACGGAAGTCAGGAGACAGTCGGCCTGCAACAGATTGCCTGTACAACTTTCTCTATCGTTCCTTAACGGACTACCGTTGATATAAGCTACCGTATTAAGTTCTCTGGTTTCGCTGAAATAACTGAAGAATATTGAAGTGGTCAACAGAAACTGGCCACAGCTTTAGCGGTTTTCCGATTCGTTTGGTGGTAACCCACCGTTATATTCATGCGGTCTGAGCGAGCTGTAATATCTAACGATATAGTTCGTTATGGCGTGAGTTGCATCGCTGAAGCTTACGTAACCCATCACTGGCACTCATTCGTTCTTCAGACTCCGGAAAACGAAGAGACACACATTTTGTTTTTTGCATTATCAGTCCGCATTCCAACAAGAGATCGTGAAATAAAACATCGTCTTGAAGGAGTTACAAAGGGGCTACCCAGCCAACTCTGGTAAGTAGATTCATCCTTCCTCTTTCATTCTTGTCTGGCAATTGATTTTATTTCTTCATACGAGGAAACGCCCCTCTTCCACCAAGCTTCAGCTCCTCAACACAACGGTTCCGTGATTTCATATGTGATTGCAAAAGTGACTATAACGTTTCGGAATCATATCTAATTGACACTCTATATTGGTCATTGTATAAAATCCCGCCTCAGTAATGAGTTTCATTTTCATTCAAAAAAACACCCCGGATGTTCGAAAACGATTTTAATGAAGGATAGCTAATGAAAAAGGTCATCTGCGCGTTGGGTATGGCGTTTGCCTCGATCAGTTCTGCTCTGGCAACCACCTATCCTTTAACCATCGAAAACTGTGGGTATAAAGAGACATTTTCCCAAGCACCTGAACGCGTGGTGGCTCTGGGGCAAAATACCGTTGAGATTTTGCTCCTGCTGAACCTACAAGACAAGGTAATCGCCAGTGCATTTTGGCCGACCAAGGTGTTGCCACAATTGGCTGAACAGAATGCGAAAATCAAGACGCTGACGGTAGAAATCCCTACCCTTGAATCCGTGCTTGCGCAGAATCCAGACTTCGTTGCTGCTCAATTACCGCTGTTGCTGGGGCCTGAAAGCAAGGTCGCCAAACGTGAAGATCTGGTGACCCTGGGCGTGAACAGCTATGTGTCACCGGGCATGTGCGCCACCAAAAAAGCCATCGGCGACATGTATGGCAGCCGCCAGAAGCTGTGGGATATGGCCTATCTCTATAAAGAAATTGCCGATCTCGCCAACATTTTTAACGTTGAAGATCGCGGCCGGGCCGTTATTGCCGATTTCAAAAAGCGTGAGGCGAACCTGCGCCGGGAGTTCGGTAAAAACAAACAGGATCTCTCCTTTGTCTTTTGGTTCTCGAGCTCATCCCCTTCAGCTGACGCCTATGTAGGGGGGAAAAACAGCGCATCCGGATTTATCGCCAATGTGCTGGGCGGACACAACGCCATCACTTCTGAGACAGAGTGGCCGACGGTAAGTTGGGAAAGCATTATCGCGGCGAATCCGGATGTAATCGTGGTCTCCAGTCTGGATCGTAATCGTTGGGCGCTTGACAACGCGGCGGAAAAAATCAAATTCCTAAAAAGCGACCCGGCCGTCAGCCAACTGGACGCAGTGAAAAAAGGTCATATCGTGGTGATGGACGGCCAGGCGATGAACCCGACAATCAGGACGCTCTACGGTGCAGAACAGGTGGGCGAACAACTCAGAAAACTGGGACTGAACTGATGACGACTGCCGTTCTTCAGCCTCGCAAGGGGCTGTTTCGGAGCTTCACGATCTTGCTCGCCATGGTGCTGTTATTCCTGGTGATCGCGATTGGCGTGAGCGTGGGGGAGCTTTCGATCCCGCTGCAAAGCGTCTTTTATGCCATCAGTAATAAAATGGGGCTGACTGAAATGCCGCTCAGCCGAATCCAGGAAAGCGTGATTTGGGACTTCCGTCTGAGCCGTGCACTGGTGGCAGCATGCAGCGGCGCAGGGTTAGCCATTTGCGGCGCCGTTTTGCAAAGCTTGCTGAAGAATGCGCTGGCCGAGCCTTATGTACTCGGCGTTTCTGCCGGGGCATCGTCGGGAGCGGTTTCCGTTGTGGTTATGGGCATAGGTACCGGAGCCGTCTCTCTTTCTGCGGGTGCTTTTGCCGGGGCATTTGCCGCTTTTGCCTTTGTCGCTTTTCTGACCAACGGCGCGCGCGGCGGAAATGAACGCACTATTCTCGCAGGCGTTGCGGCTTCCCAGCTCTTCAATGCGATTACCGCTTACACCATCAGCACGTCGGCTAGCGCGCAGCAGGCGCGTGATGTGATGTTCTGGTTGTTGGGCAGCTTCAGCGGCGTACGGTGGCCTGAATTCCAGCTGGTGCTGGCGGTGGTAGCGATAGGGCTTGCCGTATGCCTTTACTATTCCCGGGCATTGGATGCATTTACTTTCGGTGATGATGCCGCCGCATCGCTCGGTATCGCGGTGCCCTGGGTGCGTCTGACTCTTTTTACCGTCACCGCACTCATCACCGCGACCATCGTCAGTATGGCGGGCTCTATCGGCTTTGTGGGACTGGTGGTTCCGCATGTGATGCGTTTCTTTTTTGGCCCGCTGCACCGGACGTTGCTGATTGCCAGCGCGTTGGCGGGGGCTATCCTGATGGTGCTGGCCGATATTGCCTCTCGTCTGCTGATTGCGCCGCAAACTCTGCCGGTCGGCGTGGTGACTGCGCTGGTCGGGGTGCCTTTCTTTGCCGTGATTATTTACCGTTCAAGGAATAAGTGATGAGCATATCCGCTGACAACATTACCTGGAAGGTAGGTAAAAAGGTCATCGTCAATGGCGTCTCGCTGAGCGTTTCTCGCGGTGAAACCGTGGGGCTGCTTGGCCCCAATGGTTGCGGTAAATCTTCGCTTTTGCGCATCCTGGCGGGCCTGCGGCGCCCGGATGCCGGCCGCGTGACGCTGGATGGGCAAGACATTGCCCGTATCGCCAAAAAGCGGCTTGCCCGCCGGGTAGCTTTCGTTGAGCAGCATGGCATGACTGAGGCCAACATGCGCGTTCGCGACGTGGTCAAACTCGGGCGTATTCCACATCACTCCGCTTTTTCGAACTGGAGCGCGCACGATGATGAAACCGTCACCGCCGCCCTGCAAAGAGTGGACATGCTGGAAAAAAGCGCTCAAGGTTGGCTGAGTCTCTCCGGTGGGGAGCGCCAGCGGGTGCACATTGCCCGTGCGCTGGCGCAGACGCCCAGCGAGATCCTGCTGGATGAACCGACCAACCATCTGGACATTCACCATCAAATGCAGCTCATGCAATTGATCAGCGAGTTGCCCGTCACCAGCATTGTGGCCATTCACGATCTCAATCACGCCGCGATGTTCTGTGATTCGCTGATTGTGATGCAGGGCGGGCAAATCATCGCCACCGGGACCCCCGAGGCCATTTTGTCGGAAGCACTGCTCTGGGACGTCTTTAGGGTGAAAACGAAAATTGAGATCTCCCGCTTCCATGGTAAAAAGCACATCCATTTTATCGTTTAGGATGCAGCGGCATGTTTCTTTTCTCCCTTCGTCCTGCCACAACGCTACGGCCGCCCGTTTTACTGGGCAGCCAGTTTGTTTTCAACATCGGCTTTTACGCGGTCGTCCCTTTTCTGGCGATATTCTTGCGCGACGACATGCGGCTCTCCGGCGGCGTTATCGGATTGATTCTCGGGTTGCGTACCTTCTCGCAGCAAGGGATGTTTATTTTGGGCGGCACGCTTTCTGACCGATACGGTGCAAAGGTCGTCATCCTGAGCGGCTGCATGATCCGCGTTGCGGGCTATTTGTTGCTGGCGCTCGGACAATCCCTGTGGCCCATTATTCTGGGGGCTTGCCTAACCGGCATCGGCGGCGCACTGTTCTCACCGTCGATTGAAGCGCTGTTGGCTAAAGCGGGCACTCACAGCGAGGTAAACGGAAAACGCAGCCGCGCGGAGTGGTTCGCGCTTTTCGCCGTGTGCGGCGAACTCGGCGCCGTGTTGGGCCCGGTTGTTGGCGCGCTGCTGACAGGGCTCGGCTTCCGCCAGGTGGCACTTGCAGGGGCTGGGGTCTTTGTTGTCGCCTTGGCGGTGCTGTACTTCTGCCTTCCTGCCGCTCATCGCAGCGAGCGGGCGCTAGAAAGAGTGCCCTGGTGGACGACATTCCGTCAGCCGCGTTTCGTCGCCTTTATCATCGCTTACAGTTCGTGGCTTTTAAGCTACAACCAGCTCTATTTGGCGCTACCGGTTGAAATTCAGCGATCGGGCGGCAGCGAAAAAGATCTCGGCCCGCTTTTTATGTTAGCTTCCGTCCTGATCATTGCCCTCCAGCTTCCGCTTGCACGTTTCGCACGGCGAGTAGGAGCGATCAAAATCTTACCGATGGGTTTTTTGCTGCTGTCTGCCGCTTTTGGGAGTGTGGCCATGTTCGCCGCGACACCTCCGCTGGCTGGCTGGCTGCGGTTAATGCCTTCGGCTTGTCTGGTCACGCTTTTAACGTTAGGGCAGATGCTACTGGTGCCGTCGGCTAAGGATCTGATCCCGCGGTTCGCCGATGAGTCGACGCTTGGCGCGCACTATGGCGCGTTAGCCACCGCCGGAGGCTTCGCGGTGCTGACCGGTAATTTGTTGTTTGGCCCGTTGCTGGATAAGGCGCTGGTACCTTCAACGCAGGCCATTTATCCCTGGCTGCTGTTGGCACTGTTTCCCTTGTGCAGTGCTGCGGCTATGACCGTGATTTGTCGTCCACTGCAAGGTGCATCGAACGCGAAAGCCTGAATAGGATGATGTGGCCTCATCCACAAAGTTTACGGTATATCATTTAGTTTCTTCATGATGATGTTTAGGTAAGAGACTTATTGATTGAAAAAAAATAAGAACGGGACCAGGTTAGGAAGTTATTTTTGAAAAAAACATTAATTCTCTCGCGATAGCATCCTCGATTAACAAGCCAAATAGTTACTTATCTAATTTCTTATAAAGCCTTACCATTGCAGAAAATATGGCCCTTTATAAAAACAGGTTTAGCAATTCTTAAACGCTCATTGCTATGGTAATGATTATTTTGCAATTCATGGAATACCCGATTACACTACTACAAGCTTTATATTTTGTTGCGCACCTTGAATATCACGATTCAACCATATGATTTTATTATCAAATTATAAGGTGCCACCACTTTTACTCGTTCGTTTGACTACCGTTTTAATTCATTTTGTTACATTTTATTTTTTTGATAGCGGTAAGTCCGATATGAAAGCACGTATTTTAGGCTGGGAAAAATCCACTAGGGAAGAGTATGGTTATACATACTCTCTTTTCGGCGGGAGCGTGTGTACGCATCCCGATGTGGTTGACTTTTTGAGTAAGCGTCTTGCTCCCCCTGATTTTTATGTTTACAAACGGAAAGGTGATGTTATAGCTGCTGCTTTTTCACTAAATAATGAGCTTTCTCTTAAGAAGCATAATTACCCTATTTTTTTTGATGATATCATCATCCCGTTTAAAAAGGGCAGTGGAAAAATCTTAATGCCATTTAAGACAAAACAGCTATCTCATCATCATAAAGGGGACTTCTCCAATTGTATTCATTGGCAGAAATTAAAAAGGAAAACCTGTGTAGTCAAGGATGACTTTTCTAAGAAAACCCATAAAAAAAGACGAGCCGAATATGAATACTTCATTAATAACGGAGGGGAATGTTTATCTATTGATAAATTTTCTGACAAAGCGTTATCAGAGATTTATATTTCTTTATTTAAAAAAAGATGGGGTAAAAAGCTAGAATGTTATTCAGAGGAGATTCTATTAGACGTCTTTAGTGAGTTACGCCATCTGGTGTTTGGCCATGTACTGTTGATTAACGGGGTACCCTGCGCATATGACCTTGTATTTAAGGCCGAATGCAAAGAGTGGATTTTTTTTGACTGCCATAATGGTGGTGTTGATCAAGCCTTTGCCAACTATAGTGTGGGGAGTCTCCTCATGTATAAAAACATAGAGTTAGCGAAAAAGACAGGTAAAGAAAAAAATATTAAGACAATCTACTCGTTAGGCATGGAAGATCCAAGATGGGAGTATAAAAAGCAATGGTGCAACGTGTTAAATTTAGGCAGATCTTTGATGCTTTGAAATAATAATTATTTCATTATTGATTTTAATAAAAATACAAAATCAAGACCTGGCGACACCATTCAATAATAACTGTCGCCAGTTTCTTTATAGAACCTTAATATTATCTCCGAGTAAATTTCTCTCTATAAAACTTTCAATATCCTCTTTTGCCTGTAATAACGCATCTGAAGAGGGCAAAGTAAACAAATGTTCGCTGTAGCCAAACAGCATTGCATCCAGTTGTCGTGCTGTACGGTGTACATCGACTCGCTGAAAAACGCCCTCCTCTATACCGGAGTCAATGATATAAGTTAATACCTTGTGCCATTCCTCTAAAAAGAATTGCATCTGTTCGGCATAAGCTCCGTTGTGGGTGGAAAGTAACCATAACGAGCCATATAGTTTTCTGGTAGGGTCAGGTTCTTCTGAGATCATGCCATGAATGAACTCTTGAAGTTTCTGAATAGCAGGTAGCGGTGTGATGATAGTGCGAAACTCTGCCAATTCGCTGCGCATGAAATTAGCAACGGCTTCGATGCTCAACGATTGCCAATCTTTAAAGTAATGATAAATATGGCTTCTGGAGACACCAATATGCTCAGTAAGCTCACGCGTAGTGACGTTTTCAATGCCCTTTTCGATAAATAGCTCGACGACGCCATTCAGTATTTTTTCTCTCATGAGCTCTGATTTAGCTTTCATTTAACCTCCTCCATTGACTTTGAGCAAGTGCTCAAATAGCATGCACCCATGTGTTGAGCGGTTGCTCAATTTTTAATTTTAACAGAAAAAAACGTCATGAGCAGTCATAATATCGCAGCCCAAAAGCCTGTCGGAAGTGCAACCAATACATTGAAATTACTGGCAAAAAGAAACAAGAAAAAGCTGTTCATCACCTTTTTTCTGGTTGTTGCCGAAAACCTGACCTATCTTCTGTACCCGATTTTGGCTGGTATCGCCATCAATGCCATCATGGCCGGGCAGACGCTGAATGCAATGCTTTACGGATTGATGATCTTATTTATCTGGTGTCTTGGAGCTGCACGTAGAAGCGTGGACACCCGCACTTTTGCCAAGATTTATGCTGCTCTGGCGGTTTCTGTTGTTATGGCGCAACGCAGAAATAATCTTAACCACTCTACCGTTGCAGCCCGGGTGACACTGTCCAGAGAATTTGTCGATTTCTTTGAGTTGCACCTACCTACGCTCATTACATCGCTTTCCTCGATGATAGGTGCAGCGGTAATGTTATTGATCATCGAATTCTGGGCAGGGATTTCATGTTTGGTCATCTTGGTATTCCTGGCTTGCTTTCTGTCCGGATTTACCAGGAAAAATGAGGTGCTTTATAACAAACTGAACAATCGCCTTGAAAAAGAGGTCGACTTTGTTAACAAAGCTTCAACGTTATCTTTGAACCGACATTATTCTACGCTTGCCAAGCTGCGCATAAGACTTTCTGATCGTGAAGCGTTGGGGTATTTGTCGGTCGGCGGTCTTGTCGCCATGCTGTTTAGCCTGACGATTATATGGATGTCCAATTCAGTGAACATCAATGCCGGTCATATTTATTCGGTAATGACTTACTTATGGATGTTTGCCACAAGCCTGGATGATGGACCTCGATTGCTGGAGAAATATTCCGAACTCAAGGATATTGGTAGACGTGTCAATACAGAATCAGATTAAGTTGAACAATGAGCTCATCCTTATTATTACATGATGTTTTTGACGTATGGAACTGTGTATATAAGGTGAAGAAGTGAACCGTATTTTGATTCAGCATACTATAGCATTTTATGCTTTGCAGTCACATTAATCCATAACCACTTTATAATGAACTTGGATGGTGTTATATGTCCCGTTTTTTTATTGAGCGCCCCGTCTTTGCTTGGGTTATCGCACTATTTATTATACTTGGTGGTGTTCTTGCTATCCCCCAGTTACCGGTAGCTCAATATCCCGCTGTCGCACCACCTAGTGTGACAATATCGGTAACCTATCCTGGGGCAACACCGGATACCATGAATACATCCGTGATATCACTGCTTGAGCGTGAAATCTCTGCGGTAGATAACCTGCTTTATTTTGAGTCGTCCAGCGATACATCGGGTGTCGCTTCAATAACAATGACGTTTAAACCTGGTACTGATATCAAACTTGCTCAGGTAGACGTTCAGAACCAAATCAAGGTGGTAGAGGCACGCCTTCCACAAGTTGTGCGGCAGAATGGAATAAACGTGGAGTCAGCCAACTCCGGCTTTCTGATGTTGATTGGTTTGAAATCACCTTCAGGCCAGTATCAAGAGGCTGACTTAAGTGATTATTTTGCTCGTCATATCACTGATGAACTGCGTCGCGTACCAGGTGTAGGTAAAGTTCAGCTTTTCGGCGCAGAAAAGGCAATGCGTGTCTGGTTGGACCCGATAAAAATGTTTAGCTACAAGCTATCGGTTAATGATGTCATTACCGCGATTAGCCGACAGAATCTACAGGTTTCACCCGGTAGGATTGGTGATGCTCCAGCAGCTGTTGGGCAAAAAGTAACTTACCCTATTACTATGAGCGGACAGCTTTCTTCTGTCGAGGAGTTTCGCAATATCACCCTTAAAGCGAATGTCAGCGGCGGTCGTTTAAAACTGGCTGATATTGCTCGCGTAGAGCAGGGCTTGCAAAGTTATGCATTTGAAACGCGTGAAAATGGCCAACCAGCAACCTCTGCTGCCATCAAACTATCACCGGGCGCTAACGCCATCAGTACGGCTGCAGGCATCCATGCGAGACTTAAAGAGCTTTCAAGCACGTTGCCACAAGGGATGGAATTTTCAGTCCCTTTTGATACTGCCCCGTTTGTAAAATTATCCGTACAGAAAGTCATCCAAACGTTCATTGAAGCAATGGTTTTGGTGTTCCTCGTTATGCTGCTTTTTTTGCATAAGCTCCGTTGCACGCTTATTCCGGCTATCGTGGCACCGGTTGCATTGATGGGCACGTTCACCGTTATGCTGTTCAGTGGTTTTTCCATCAATGTACTGACCATGTTTGGCATGGTGTTAGCAATCGGCATCATTGTAGATGATGCTATCGTAGTTGTGGAAAATGTCGAACGTCTGATAGAGGAGAAAGGGCTTCCTCCCAAGCAGGCGACACACCAAGCCATGGAAGAAATTACTCCCGCCATTGTCGGTATTACTCTGGTCTTGACCGCAGTATTTATCCCTATGGGGTTCGCCAGCGGTTCGGTGGGAGTCATTTACAAACAGTTTACGCTCTCTATGGCCGTATCTATTTTGTTCTCCGCGTTTTTGGCGTTGACGTTGACTCCAGCTTTATGTGCATCCCTGCTGAAAGCACATGAACTAAAAGAGAATCAATCGGGTCGCTTTTCACGTTGGTTTAATCGCAGATTTAATGCGTTAACTATTCGTTATGAAACGGGATTGATATATATATTGAAACGTGGGGGGCGAGTAATGTTACTTTATGTTGTCCTCTGCGGCCTGCTTTTTCTAGGGCTGAAAAAGCTCCCCTCATCGTTTTTGCCTGAGGAAGATCAGGGATATTTTATGTCATCAATCCAGCTTCCTTCCGACGCAACCATGGAGCGTACTCGTGAAGTTGTGAAACACTACGAGACGGCGATAGCAACCCGTAGTGCCATCGAGAATAATGTCTCTATCCTTGGCTTTGGTTTTTCTGGTTCGGGCCAAAACACAGCGATGACATTTACAACACTAAAAGATTGGCCATATAGAAATGGGGCAACGGCTCAAGATGAGGCTCATTTTGCTGAGGCCGCAATGAAGAATATTGATGATGGTAAGACAACCAGTCAAATGCCACCGGCTATTTCTGATATGGGAACTTCCTCAGAGTTTATGATGTACATAGAAGATCGCGGTGGAAAAGGTTATCACGCATTGAAACAGGCAACAGATCAGCTTCTTGTGCACGCTAATCAAAGTAGGGTTTTGGGAGGGGTAGCTATTGATGGCTTACCTGAGGGTGTAAGTCTTTCATTAAAGGTCGATAGAGAGAAGGCCGAAACTTTTGGCGTATCATTTAATGAAATTGGCGAAGCGCTCTCTGCGGCTTCTGGATCTTACTATGTCAATGATTACACTGATAACGGCCGTGTTCAGCAGGTCATTATTCAGGCTGACATAGCTTACCGGATGCAACTCGCGGATTTACTCAAAATCTCTATCAAAAATAAAATGGGAGAGATGGTGCCTCTTTCAACATTCGTGTCTTCATCATGGACTTTGTCACCGCAGCAATTGAATCGCTACCAAGGCTATCCCGCACTCAGAGTGACAGGTAGTGCCGCTAATGGGCATTCTAGTGGAACTGCCATGGCAGAGATGGAGAGACTGGCGAGCCATCTCCCCGAAGGCTTTAAAGCTGAATGGGCCGGTAGTTCGCTCCAGGAAAAAGAGTCAGCTTCACAACTTCCATTGCTTATTTTGCTCTCTATTCTTGTTGTGTTCATGGTGCTGGCAGCCCTCTATGAAAGTTGGGCAACCCCTTTTGCCGTGATGTTGGTTGTACCGTTGGGGCTTATCGGTGCGGTTTGCGCAGTCTTCATTGCTGACATGTCAAATGATGTGTTTTTTAGAGTCGGAATGATAACGATCATCGGGCTTTCTACTAAAAACGCCATTTTGATTATTGAGTTCGCCAGACAACTACGAATGCAAGGCATGGATATTTTTTCCGCAATATTGCTGGCATCTCGGCAGCGATTGCGCCCTATAATGATGACTTCACTCGCCTTTACGCTCGGTGTTGTACCGTTAATACTCGCTACCGGCGCCAGTGATAAGACCCAGCACTCCATCGGCACTGGCGTTTTTGGCGGTATGATAAGTGGAACATTATTAGCCATATTCTTTGTTCCTGTCTTCTATCTATTCGTCATGCGTTTGCTGGAAAAAACAAAGCTATAAGTGGCCAGAGCAAGGGGAGGAATGCCCTTTGCCAGCAATACGCATTACGATTCAAGACAGGAATGAAGGCATTGCTAACATCGTGGAATTGCTAGCAAGCTGAGCACTATCCTTTGAAGGAAAAAAAACCGGCCTGAGCCGGTTTAGGAGCGCTTGTCGTTTTTATACCGGCCGCTCTGCGGCCGGGGTAATGCCCTGGTGTTGCTGCATATCTTTCAATGTCACTATAGGCGGTGCAACGATTGAGCGTCCAATGGGTTCGGCAGATCAATAAAGGTCTATTGATCGGCCCGGCCGATCATCACACTGCCCCGCACTTCGGCAGCCAGTCCGCTTCGCACTCTTCACTCAATACCACATTGGTTTGCATCCCCAGCCGGGTTTTACGCTTAAGCAGGGTTTTCTCGTACTCTCTCAGCGTTTGCGGTACCGCCAGGCCAAAGGCCGTCAGGTTCATCACGTGCTGATAGCCCCGTGCCGCCATAAACGACAGGTAGGCGTGGTAGAGGTAGCGGCGCGGGTTCGGCGGGGTGATGTTGGCATTACCTATCATCATCCCTTCTGCGGTGCCGAGCACCGTCAGGTAGCCACAAAAGTCAACCAGCGGGTCGGCCTGGCGTTTGATGGTCAGCGCCTCGTCCGAGCTTTGCTGCGCCTGGAGCAAGGTGCGGGCCTCGTTCGGATTGGCGAAGCGCTGCATCAGGTGACGCACAATCACAGCCAGCTCTTTGGTGATTTTGTCCAACAACTGCGGATCTCGTTCGGCCAGCGGTATCACGTCCGGGAAGGTAATGATCACACGCCTGCGGGAGACGCCGCCGCTGCGGTCGCTGAACTGCATCGGGTTGTTGTTGACCGCCAGTATCACCGCCGGGATGTAGGCGGCATAGGCGTCGCGGTATTTCGGGTCAATAGCGACCGCATCACCGCCGGTGATGGCCTTGATACCCGCCCCGTCACCGCTCCACTTCTCCTGGTCAGGCAGGATAATCAGCGAGTAACCCACCACGCTGGCCCGCTCGCGCGCCGACTCCAGGTTGTCGATGGTGGCGGAGGTGGTGTTGTCACTACCTGCCAGCAGCCGGGCGATGGCTGCCATTACGCTCTTGCCGCTGCCGCCGGGCCCGGTCACTTCGAGGAACAGCTGCCAGTCGTAGCGGTTGGCCAGCACCATAAAGAGCGCCGCGAGGATACGCTCCTGTTTGTCATGATTGCCCCCGGCGGCCCGCGTCAGCCACTGCCAGAAGTGCGGTGCATGGTCGGCCAGGTTCTCCCCGGCACGCGGCGGCGTGTAGTCCACGCTGTTGACGGTGCGCAGCCAGTGCTCTTGCCGGTGGGCGCTAAACTGCCCGCTGACGGTATCAAACACCCCGTTACGAAAACCAATCAACCGGCGGGCCGGGTCACCCATCTGCGGCACCATCAGCTTGAGGGTATCCAGAATGCTGTTGATACCGGCGGCGGAGAACGGCGCGCGCACCTTCTGGAACAGTGCGGCAATCTCCCGGCTCAATTGCCGGTGCGGCAGCACCTGCCAGGCGCCGCGCGTATAGCGGCACAGCTCTTCCCCCACCGGCGGCACCGCCAGGGTATTGCCGTAGTGTTCAGCCAGCAGCTCGGCCTTCTCGCTGGCGCTCATGGCCTTCAGGTCAGCATCGCTCAGCGTGTCGAACGGGCTGGGCTGCGGCGGCTGGCTGAACGCCTGGAGCTGCGCGCGCGTGGCCTCGGCCCCTTCCCGGCCATAAACGTCGTTCCAGTCGCCTTCCGTGGGCGGCAGCGCCGGAGTGCCGCCGGTGAGTGTGGCCGCCTCGGCGGCGCGGGTCTGTCCGGTGCCGCTGCGGTCATTATCGGCCGCCAGCAGCAGCCGCGCATCCGGGTAGTGGCTGCGCAGCTGCTGCGCCACCGCCGCCAGGTTGTTGGCGCTCAGTGCCACGCACACCGTTTCGCCGGTCAGGCGGTGCACGGTGAGGCCGGTGGCGTAGCCCTCGGTGAGCCAGATAACCGCGTTGTCCGGCCCACTCAAAGTGTGGCTGGCGGCTTTCACCTGCCCCCCTGCCAGCATGCGTTTATCACCATTGGCGTTAATAAGCTGCACGTTGACCACTTCTCCCCCGGCATTATGCAGCGGCAACAGCAGGTCGCCGGGCTGGAAGGTGATACCGCCAACGCGCAGCGGTTGGCCGTGCAGAGTCAGGGTTTCTGCCTCCGGCCAGCCTTTGGCGCTCAGGTAGGCGTTGCCGGGCTGGAGCCGGGCTGTATCCACCAGAGCCTGTGCCTGTCGCGCGGCATTGCGCTGGGCCTCGGCCTTGTCTTGTGGTGAATGACCGGCCTCAGCGGCCGGTGGCAGAGCGTTGGCGTTTTCTCCCATCACGGCGGCCACCTGTTCGGCGGCGGCCCGGGCAGACAGTGACAGGGCCTTTTCCACCAGGTTGAGGCCGTCACCGGCCCCGCACTGATTGCAGAACCAGGTGCCGCGCCCGTCCTGGTTGTCGAAGCGAAAGCGGTCTTTGCCGCCGCAGGTCGGGCACGGCTGCGGCTTGCCGTTCGGCTGCAAGGCAATGCCGAGGGCCGGGAGTATCACCGGCCAGTGGCCGGTGGCGGTGCGTACGGTCTGGGAAACGAAGTGGGCACTCATGCTCTTCTCCTCAGTGTACGGTGGCGTGCTGTGCCGCCGACAGGCGCTCGCAGCACAGCTCGTCCATCATCTTTTGCCCCAGCGAGGTCAGGCGCGGTGCGGCCACCAGAACGTCCGGCTGCACCATGTCGCTCAGCATGGTGCACGCCATATCCATGCCATCCTCTGCGCCGTACTGACGCACAAAGTGCCCTTCCAGACGCAGGGCAATCGTCATCTGCAGCTCGTCCAGCGTGTACCCCAGGCTCACCCGGTAAAAGTCGCAGGTGTCCAGATAGGCCTGCGCCACGGCGCGGCGGAAAACGGCGGTACGGACTTCAATCGGTAAACAGGATGCAGTGTTCATGCGGCGGTGGCCTCCATGCGGGCAAGGATTTGGGTTTCACAGGTGTTGACGACGTGGCCGAGCTGGTCGGTCAGTAAGGCAATGACCGAGGCAAACGATGCCTGTTGCACGGCATCGGGGCGCTGCCCGCCGAGGTCGAGGGTATCCAGCAGGTCAAGGAACAGCACGCCGGTGGCGTGCGCATGCTGAAGACGCAGAAAATCGGCATGCGGAATAGGGTAATGGGTGTCGCGGTAATAGCGGTCGGCCAGGGTGTTCATGCCGCCACCTTAACCGGCAGACGACCGGCAAAGGACAACACGTAATCACGGGCCAAAAGACGGCGGGCGTTGCGTTCGGTATCCGCCACGGTGCGCACCATACGCGGTGACGCCGTCAGCGCAGAACGGCGCACGGCCGCAAACAAAAAGCAGAACGTCGGGTGAGTCGGGGTGAGGGTCGTAGCCATGGTGGCAGCCTCCATTGAGTCATGGTTATTGCTACCACCGAAGTTCTCACGCAAGGGTGGTAGCCCAGACGGGGGTGAGAAACCGGCCTCAATGAATACCGGCCAGCCCGAAGGCTGCCCCGCCTGAGCCACCATTGATTGACTGCTGCGATAGCATAACATCCACCGCGCAAAAAATGAGCAAGCAAAGGCTGCGACATAAAAAAACACGCCAGGCGCGTGTTGTGTCGCCATTGAGTAACACGGGTTCTCACGCCCGGCTGCCGATTGTGCGGCAGCGGGAGGACTATAACGCAGGGCCGGACGTGGGAGCAAGCCGTAAGACGCCCCCGGACGTTCAATCGATCGCATAGTGATCAACCACTTCCCGACTCATTTCGGCCTGAAGGTTCGCCAGACGGATCACGCCGTGTTTTTGGCTGTGGTGCTCAGGCAGAACGATGTCTGGGTGCTTGCGCTGCAACAAAATAGCTTCCGCCATAAATAAGGCGTCGTTATCGCTCAGGGTAAAACTGTATCGGCCCAGCGTTAACTGCATCACTCGGCACTCCCCTGATGACGGTTGGCAATACGTTCATCCATCCACTGCTCGACCTCGGAGGCTAGCCAGGCGACGTTTTTACCGCCGAGGGAGACCTGAGCCGGGAACTGCCGGCGGCTCATCATCTCGTACACGGTGGAGCGGGACAGGCCGGTGGTGTAAAGCACTTCAGGCAGACGGATAAAGCGCTCGCGCGGGGTATAGACGCCAGGATGCACCGGCGACGGGGTAGATGGAGTGGGGGTGGAAACGGTCAACATAAAACGCTACCTCTTTGTGTCCGGCCAACGCTGGCCGGGACTGTGTGAACTTCGGTAGCGCCCTATTATGTGAATATTTACCGGGGTGGCAACAAGGCGTTGTTGTGTGGTGGGAGAGCTTTTTAGTTTGTTTTTCAATCAAATGGACATACAGACCTATATTGACCGTTATTGGCCACCGCGGCAGGTATAACGACGATGAATGGCTCGTTAATTAATAGGGAGAAACGTTCGAGACCTAAAGCAAGCTCACAAACCTCCTATAATAACATCGACCAAGAATGAATACCTCGGTGAGGTCTCTCTATGTTTTAAAATGACGTCTTCACTCAGCGCTTCAATGGAATAACTAAAACATCAGTACCAAGTACATTAATAGCATTCCTCGTGGAAGAGAACAGATTACTCCATATGTCTTGGTGATGACCAAAAATAAACAAATCGATACCTTTTTCTTCCGCAGCAGCTTTTAACTCAAAAGTTAGCTCACCACGCCTTATAATAATCTCTGATATAGGGTAATTTGCAGACTTAATAATAGGCATCATCTCACACCTTATCTTATCCTCAAAGCGAGACTCAGAGAAGTTCTGTACAGGGCGACCTAGCTCAGAATAGTAATATGAATGATTCTCGTCGACATAAATCAAAGAGAGTTTTGCACTTAGGGTCGATGCGAGCTCAACCCCCTTATCGATAAGAATATGTTCTTCATCAAGCAGTGACGTTGCTACGGCGACGTGTTGATAGTTCATAAAGCCTCCTATTCGCTTTGCAATGGAATGACTAAAATATCAACATCAAGATTATTAATCGCTTTACGCGTCGTAGAAAAAAGATTGCTCCAAACATCATGATGGTGGCCAAAAATGAGCAAGTCTATTCCTCGTTCACGAATTTCTCTCTTCAACTCAGGAAGCAACTCGCCGCTAACCACAATGACGTCCGGTATAGGATAAGATGAGCAGAGGGCAAGATCCGCTAACTGCTTTTTAATTTTAACCTCGGCAGGCATTTCACCGCTGTAATGATTCGTCTGAAGACCCAACGCCGAATAATAAGGCGCATGATGAATATCGACATGAATTAATGACAGTTTCGCATTGTACGCATTGGCTAACACTGCGCCTTTTTCCAATAAACTCTGGTTATCTCCATTGAGATCAACCGCAATCACAATATGTTGGTAACTCATGGTGCCCTCCCGAGTGCCTTACCCAGTTCAGAGTGCTGCCCCACGAAACCGTCCGTTGTAAATGGGATTTACTGATTAGTTTAGTACAGAAATCATTTTGCATCTGCTATTTGAAAACCAGGCCAAAAGACAAGTCAGTCTATATTGATGCATCCTTCTTCATTTCTTGCTGGTCGCAGCCATTGCTTTCGTGGCGAGTCAATGAGTCAAAACAGCCGAAAAAAACATTGAAAAACTAGCAAAGTCATCACATTATCGGCCAACACCGCTAGTATATGGCTCTCACTTTGCCAATTTCATAGCTTATATTTTCTTAAGCATCTCTCTTTATGCTTGTTCACCTTCTCTATGTAGGATACTGTCGCCAATCGACGACAAACAGCCTCTTATCGTCAGAATCAGGAAATTCATGTAGCTAGCATCATCACCTTTCCCGCCTCAGTGCGGGATTTTTTTTATGAGGTTTATCCCAAACTTCCTAGTCAAGCCTCATTCTAACTTGCCCAACAATAGGAATACTCCTAACCTAAAAGGGTCGTTCGGGGTTGTCCCCCCTTGTAATACTTGATTTGTGGGAATGGCTTCTCTTAGCCCGCTCTAGCGGGCTTTCCATTAAACAACAACTGGTTGGAGCTCCTTTAACCTATGACAAGTGCTTGCCCACACTCAAGTACTTGCCCAGGCTAATGAAGCGAGGTCGCTCGCTTTGGAGGTATTATGAGTATCCATTATCTTACCGACAACGATGCACAGCAGTTGGATGGAATGGAGAAAGTGCTCGGTCGATGCGTGATTGATCTCATCGTTCGAAAACGGACTATCAACACAGCAAACATCCTGTCACAACTAGTTAAAGAGATGGAAAAAACGCCAGATAACCATCAGTTTCTGCTATATCGAACCACTTTAGAGTTCGTTGGCACGTTGACCAAATAATATCGGGGATATCCATTATGAAAAGTGATTTAGCGACTGCAATAACCATTGGAAGCTTACTGCTATTTATACTATTAATCGGTTCACCACTCACCCTTACATCACTGATGCCATAGCAAAATATTACGTAAAGACAATAAGAAAACCCAATACTCAGTGGGTTTTCTTATTATTTACCACCTCAGCCATATAATCCACCAAGCTACTTATAACTTTTTTTGTATTACAAAATACTCGACTGTGGCACACAACGCCATAGATACGTCACCTGCAAAGACAAGAGAAATCTTGCTACAATAGTGTCGATTACACCTCTCATCTGGGGCCGTGTTTACACAAAATGGAATGAACAAAACATATGAGTGAGACCGATACTATCCCAAAGACGTCAAAGAGCCAGATTAACAAAGCGGTATTTATCACGTCTGCTTTGTTAATTTTTCTTCTAGTCGCGTTTGCAGCAATCTTCCCTGATATCGCTGACAGGAATTTTAAAATCCTGCAACAGCAAATCTTCACAAATGCCAGTTGGTTTTACATTTTGGCTGTCGCACTAATACTTCTCAGCGTAACATTTCTTGGGCTATCACGTTATGGTGACATAAAACTCGGGCCAGATCATGCTCAGCCTGATTTTAGTTATCATTCCTGGTTCGCGATGCTTTTTTCTGCCGGGATGGGTATAGGGTTAATGTTCTTTGGAGTGGCGGAGCCTGTCATGCACTATCTTTCCCCTCCGGTCGGATCGCCCGAAACCATTGAAGCAGCCAAGCAAGCAATGCGCCTGACGTTTTTCCATTGGGGGCTTCATGCCTGGGCTATCTATGCAATTGTAGCGTTGATTCTGGCCTTTTTCAGCTATCGTCATGGCCTACCGCTCACGCTTCGTTCCGCTCTCTATCCTATAATTGGTGACCGCATACATGGCCCCATCGGCCATGCTGTCGATATTTTTGCCGTTATCGGCACCGTCTTCGGGGTGGCCACCTCTTTAGGATATGGTGTATTGCAGGTAAATGCTGGACTTAACCATCTCTTTGGCGTTCCGATTAATGAAACCGTGCAGGTTATATTGATCATTATCATTACCGGGCTTGCCACAATATCTGTGGTTTCCGGTCTGGATAAAGGTATACGCATACTCTCTGAACTTAATCTTGGTTTGGCCTTATTGCTGCTGACACTGGTCTTGCTATTAGGGCCAACAGTTTTGTTGTTAAAGTCTTTCGTCGAAAATACAGGCGGCTACCTTTCCGAGCTGGTCAGTAAAACATTCAATCTGTATGCCTATGAGCCTAAATCCAGCAACTGGCTGGGCGGTTGGACATTATTGTATTGGGGATGGTGGTTATCTTGGTCTCCTTTTGTGGGGATGTTTATCGCTCGAGTTTCTCGTGGCAGAACGATACGAGAATTTGTTACTGGAGTCCTGTTCGTTCCTGCGGGGTTCACACTTATGTGGATGACCGTATTTGGCAACAGCGCCATATATCTCATCATGACTCAGGGTGCAACTGACCTCGCAACGACCGTGCAACAGGATGTGGCTCTGGCTCTGTTTAACTTTCTTGAGCACTTTCCATTCTCTACAGTACTTTCGTTTATTGCCATGGCAATGGTGATTGTTTTCTTTGTGACCTCGGCCGATTCCGGCGCCATGGTGGTCGATACCCTGGCTTCTGGTGGCTCAAGCAATACTCCGGTCTGGCAGCGAATTTTTTGGGCATCGTTGATGGGCATTGTCGCTATCGCACTTCTGGTCGCAGGTGGGCTGAGTGCGCTGCAAACGGTCACGATTGCCAGCGCACTGCCGTTTTCGGTGATCCTGCTGATTTCAATATATGGATTGCTCAAGGCATTGCGCCGCGACCTTACTAAAAAAGAGAGCCAAAGCATGGCTACCATTGCGCCGACTGCAGCGCGTAATCCGATACCATGGCAGCGTAGATTGCGTAATATTGCCTACCTGCCTAAACGCTCACTCGTCAAACGTTTCATGGATGACGTTATTCAACCAGCAATGGGACTTGTCCAGGAAGAGTTGAATAAGCAAGGTACACTCAGTCACATCAACGACACTCATGATGATCGCATTCATCTTGAAGTTGATTTGGGAAATGAGCTCAACTTCATCTATGAGGTCAGACTGCGTGGCTATAATTCACCCACGTTTGCGCTTGCCGCACTGGATAATGATGAACAGCAGGCCGAACAACACAAGTATTATCGTGCCGAAGTCTATCTGAAGGAAGGTGGGCAGAACTATGATGTTATGGGCTGGAATCAGGAACAATTAATCAACGATATTCTTGACCAGTATGAAAAACATCTTCATTTTCTGCATCTGGTTCGCTAATTCGATAAAGATTGCCCCTTGGGGCAATCTTTTCTGACAAAGGACGAAAAGGAGCGTGCAATGATTTCTCGCTGGCGATGGGTAGTGGGACAAACCTTTAAAAAGCTATGGTTTAGAGCGACGTTGTTCGCCATAGCCGCCGTTGTCACTGCACTGATCTCGATCCTTTTTAAGTCGATGATACCACCATCATTTTCAGTAAAAGTCGGGGCCGAAGCCGTCGACAATATCTTGAACATTCTTGCGTCCAGTATGCTGGCAGTTACTACGTTCTCTTTGAGCATTATGGTGACAGCATATGGCTCTGCCACAACAAATGTGACTCCTCGAGCAACCAGGCTGGTTGTCGAAGATGTGACGACCCAAAACGTGCTGGCGACGTTCATTGGTTCTTTTCTTTTCAGCCTTGTCGGCATTATTGCACTCAACATGGGGGCTTACGGTGAAAGAGGCAGAGTGATTTTATTTGCAGTAACTCTGGTGGTTATCGCCCTTATCTTAATAACTCTTCTCCGCTGGATACAGCATTTAACGTCTCTTGGCCGAGTAGGAGAAACAACGGCCCGAGTAGAGCGGGCCGCTATAGAAGCTTTCATTTCTCGGGCTCAGGATCCTTGTTTAGGCGGGTATCCCTGGCTTGAAAGTGACACTCAACCTGCGGGGACGATTGCAGTTTATCCGAAAGATATCGGTTACATTGAACATATCGATATCGGTAAGCTAGCCTCCGCACTCTCCGACAGTCCCGTTCATGTCTATCTGGTTGGCCAACCTGGCAGTTTTGTGCATCCTTCGCACCCCGTGATGTATGTCACCAACAACGCTAACAGCAAACTTATTCCTGATGTATTGTCAACGCTCAGCATTTCAGATGTGCGTTCATTTAATCAGGATCCCAGATTCTGCCTATGCGTACTGGCAGAGATTGCCTGCCGAGCACTCTCTCCGGCTGTAAATGATCCGGGCACAGCTATTGATGTCATTGGACGAGGAGTCAGAGTGCTGTCGGAATATGGGCGACATATAGACCAGAAAAATACCGTTCGCTATCCGGCTATTCATATCTCTCCTCTTTCCACCTTCAACCTGCTTGACGACTTTTTCTCACCGATTGCCCGCGATGGCGCCGCTATGCGAGAAGTTCAGCTAAGGTTGCTGAAGGGGATGGCGATGCTCAGCCTGGCATGGCCGGACCTTTATGCCTCAGCAGCCGGTGTTCATGCCAGGGAAGTGCTGCAGTATATTGAAAAAGCGAGCTATATCAGCTCGGATAAAGCGCGAATTATGGAAACCTATCAAAAGCTGTTTAACTCTATGGGATGAAATCGTTTAACTGCGTGCAGTTCACAGTACATTCCCCCTGTCATCCTTATAGGCCGGGGGAAATCCGTCGCGCCCCCTCCCCGCATACCGATAAGTATCGTGCAAAGCTACCAGCTCAAACTCCCTGATAGAACGTCATTCGCAGTCGCGTCTTTTACAACGAACCTCAGAACAGCATTACCCACAATTCGTGATTCTGATACGAGCTTGTATAGAAAAACGTTGAGGGAAAAACATGCAATACTGGGCTAGCCAGAGAAGAGAACTTTTCTTCATAGGTGAAGAGTAGTGAACACTCGTGAATAGCTAAAAAACAACTGACCACCACTTTATCTATTGATTTATATTATCTTTATAAGAAAGTGAACAGTAGTGAATAGTTTTACAGGAACTAAAATCTTTCATTGTGAATTGCTCATAGAGAGGTATTTGAAAAACAGCCTTATCTACTTCCATGCCTGGATGAAACGTCATCACTGCTGCAGTGATATCTTTTACTCAGCACAACCTGATGAAAATGCTGCCGCAGATACTATGAAAATAAGCTCTTTTCCTGGCTAGCCTTCGCCAAAGAGCACATGCATGTATAGGGTGCATGAATCTGCATGCAAAAAATTGCATTTTTTACCCCCTGTGGCCCCAGCAATGGCGCGGCCTGCGGCCCCTCATGCAGGTGCATGAAAAGCGACATAGAAAGCGAGCAGGCGAGGCGGGGGTAGTATTGCGCGCAAGGGGTTTTTAACGATTTATTGGCAGCATTTTCTAGCGAGCAAGGCCCGAGATAAAATCGGCGTACCATTGCAACATCTCACGGCGTTTCTCAAGGTACTGCGCATGGTTGTAGGTACCGCGAATGCCGTTCTTGTCCACGTGGGCAAGCTGCATCTCTATCCAGGCAGAGTCAAACCCTTGCTCATGCAAAATAGTAGACATCGTATGCCTGAAACCGTGACCGGTAGCTCGCCCCTTATACCCCAGCAGCTCTATTACCTGATTCACACTTTCCTTACTTATAGGCTTTCTGCGGTTGTTTCGTCCTATGAAAATGTAAGGATAGTGACCTGTGATCGGTTGTAGCTGTTTCAACAGTTCAACCACCTGAGTAGAGAGCGGCACAATGTGCGGGCGGCGCATTTTCATACGTTCGGCGGGGATCTCCCAGATGGCACGCTCAAGATCGATCTCTTCCCATGTAGCAAAGCGCATTTCTTGCGTGCGCACGCCGGTCAGCATAACGATCTTCGCTGCATTCTTCGTGATGACGCTGCCGGTATATCCTTCCAAGTCCTTAACAAAGTAAGGCAGCTCTTCAGCCGAAAGGTATGGATGGTGCTTTTGCTTGGGAATGGCCAACGCGCTGGCGAGATCTGGGGCTGGGTTATATTCCGCCCTACCGGTAATAATGGCGTAGCGGAAGACCTCTCCGCAGCGCTGGCGTACCTTACGGGTCTTTTCCAATGCTCCGCGCTTCTCAATACGCCGCAGCACTTCCAGCAGCTCTAAGGGCTTAATTTCGGCAATGGGGCGTTGACCAATAAACGGAAACACATCCTGCTCAAAGGTACGCATGATTTCTTCTCTGTAAGCCAGAGTCCATCGGTCAGCTTTGTTCGTGTGCCATTCACGGCTAATCGCTTCAAAGGAGTTCTCGACAGAAAGCTTCTGAGCGAGCTTTTGCGCCTTTTTCTCGGCTACTGGGTCAATGCCATTAGCAACTTGCTTACGGGCCTCTCCGCGCTTTTCTCGAGCGTCGGCCAGCGTTACCAAAGGGTAGGTACCAAAGGACATCAGCTTGGCTTTTCCGGCATAGCGATAGCGAAAACGCCAGCCTTTACTTCCGTCAGTGTTGATAAGGAGAGACAGGCCTTGACCATCGTTGAGGGTGTAGGGCTTTTCCTGCGGCTTGGAACGTCGAATTTGTATGTCAGTTAGGAGCATGTGTATAAGTGGATTCTGTGTATAAAAATATTATACGCAACATTATACACATTTTTCTCGGATTCAGGCGGTAACACACGGACAGCAGCGGACAATAAAATCACACAATCAATTGATTTTATGAATTTTAATGGAATTCACAGGAACTATCCGGACAAGCTTTGGCGGAAGATCACAGGAGTCGAACCTGCCCAGGACCGCTGGCGGCCCCAACCGGATTTGAAGTCCGGCCGCCCCACCGGGGACGAGGATCTTCCTTGGAGAAGAGAAGAAGCAAGGCGCTGATTATAGCGCAGTTTGTTCGCTGCGCTAAGCGGGAAATGGCGGCCGCCGGTGATGCGGCGGCCGGGGAGCGCTACTTCAGGAAATCCTTCACGTCCAGCAGGATGAACTCGTTGTCATCCGCCATATTGGGTTGGCGGCTGGAGGAGAACGGGAAGTTGTTGTCGTTACCGACGATGATGTGGTTGGCGTCCACCACGTCCACGTTCTCGATGGTGAAGAACGGGAAGGTCAGCACGCCGTCGTTCAGCGGCTTGCGCGCCAGCTTGTTCGGATCCTGGATGTTCATCAGGTCGATATAGGCCAGTTTGTCGACCGGTTTGCCGACGTTGGCGTCCGAGAAGGCGATTTTATACACTCGCTTGAACTTGGCCACCTGGCTGAAGCAGTTGTCGGTCGGCGCGCCTGCGGCGCAGGCTTTATCCGGCGTGCCTTCGCCGTTGTCGCGCTCGATCACCAGCCCGTGGGTGGCGTCGATCATATTGAAGTCGCCGATGGCATTCTGGTTGTCTTCCAGCACGTACTGCCAGCTGCGGCCGGTCCAGGCCTGCTGTTTCACATCAAACTCCAGCACCCGCAGGTAGCGTTTGCCGCCGACGTTCTCGAACTGCTCGCCGTCCCACAGCGCCCCTTCCAGCAGCGGATACAGCTTGCTGCCGTCCGGCGAGGCGGCCATGCCTTCAAAGCCTTTGGAGCGCGCCACCTGGAAGTTCTGCTTGCCGTCCGGCGCGCCCGGCAGGGTCAGCGTCGGGTTGTCCGGCGATTTCACCACCTTGCCGTCCACCAGGGTGTCGAACACCGCCAGCACTTTGCCGTTCAAGTCGGCCTTGATCAGGTAAGGCCCGAATTCTTCGCCGATCCATAAGGCATCGTCGGCAAACTGGAAGCTTTCCGGATCGAAATCGCTGCCGGTCAGATAGCGCTTCTCGGTGCTCTCGTTGATGATGTGGAACGGCACCTTTTTATCCGGATCGTGCAGGAAAACCGTCTTCAGCGGCGCGACCGTGCCGTCTTTGAAATCGATCTTGTAGTGGTTGAGATACAGCATGGCGTCCGGCGAGTTGGCCTTGCTGCCGAAGCCGTTGTCGGTCAGCACCCAGTAGGTGCCGTCGGGCATGTGTTTGATGCCTGAGTGGCCCTGCAGCGGTTGGCCTTCGATCGGCAGGCCGAGGCCGGTCAGGCGATCGGCGGATTTGCCCGCCACGCTGCCCAGCTCGGTGACGCGTTTGCCACTGGTGTACTTGCCGCTCAGCTGCAGATCGCTCGGCGCGTCCTTCGGCGTGGAAACGGTGGATTTCACCGGCAGCAGCGCATGCCCCGCCAGCGTCGCCGGTACCGGCTGCGCCTCGGCCCACAGGTTGGCGCTCAGCGCCATGCAGCCGACCAGCAGCGCCAGCCGGGTTTTGGTGTTGTGCATGTCATTGTCCCTTTTCGTTGTTATCGCCCAGAAGTAAAAGCAACGTCACTATAGGGAGCGGCAATGACAGAAATATTATTCGGCGAACGCCCGCCGGTAGCTGTGCGGGTGGAAGCGCCAGGTGATGGCGATCAGCACCACCACCAGCAGCGCGTGGATCTGCCAGTCCAGCACGAAGCCACCGCTGTAGTCGCGCAGCAGGCCGGAGAGGTAGGGTGTCACGCCCGCCAGCAGGAAGCCGACGCCCTGCATAAAGGCCACCAGCCGCCCGGCCGCCGCCGGCTGGTGCAGGTGATCGAGCGCCAGCACCAGGCACAGCGGGAACGCGCCGCCCAGCCCCAGCCCAGAAACCAACACCCACAGCCACGGCAGCGTCTGCGGCAGGTAAATCAGGCCGATAAAGCCGATCAGTTGCATCATCAGCGCCAGCAGCAGCAACGGCCGCCGGTCATGATTGCGCGCCAGCGCCGGCAACAGCAGCGCGCCCACCACCTGGCCGAAGGTCATCAGCGCCAGCAGCGAACCGCTGGCCTGCGGCTGCCAGCCGAGCTGCATGTAATACGGTGGCAGCCAGGCGATCAGGCTGGTATAGCCGCCGTTGATCAGGCCGAAATAGGCGCCGAGCAGCCAGGCGCGCCGGTTGCGCAGCAGGCTTGGCCCGCGGTTTTCTCCCGCTGCGCCCAGGCGAGGCAGCCCGCGACTGACCGGCCACCAGGCCAGCAGCGCCACCAGCGCCGGCAATGCCCACCAGGCCAGCGCGCTGTGCCAGTCGTGCCCCGCACTCATCAACCACGGGGTGATCGCCGCGCCCAGTCCGCCGCCGCCCATCAGCGCCGCCGACCACAGCCCGGCCACCAGCGCCATGCTGTTGAGGAAATGATGCTTGATGATGCCGGGCATCACCGCCTGGATCACCCCGATGCCGAGCCCGCCCAGCACCGCGCTCATCAGCAGCTGCACGCTGCCGGGGGCCAGCTCGCGCCAGAGCGCGCCCAGTCCGATCGCCAATAGGCTCAACGCCACGGCGCTGCGTTCGCTGAACAGCCGGTTGATGGCGCCACCCGCCAACGCCATCAGGCCCATCATCAGCACCGGCAGCGTGGTCAGCAACGCCGCGCCGCCAAAGCTCAGCCCGGTAGCCTGGCGCAGCGTCGGCAGCAATGGGCCAATCGAGGTCAACAGCGGCCGCATGTTCAGGCCGATCAACACCAGCGCCAGCAACAGGGGATTGAACCAGCGGCGCGAAGAAGGTGAATTAACAGAATGATTTAACACGGTATATTCCTGGTACTGCGAAATGAAGAGTGCGGCGTCACAGCGCGATCGCCGCAGCGTTGCGTTACTGTAGGCAACGCCGCTAGTATTGGGAAATTAAATAATAAAATAGCCAACAGTGGGAAAATGAATCGCTACCCGATGTTCAATCCGCAGCTGCTGCTCAGCTTCGTCGCCGTATGCGACAGCAACAGCTTCACCCGCGCCGCAGAGCGGGTGTTTTTGTCGCAGTCCACCGTTAGCCAGCAGGTGCGCCGGCTGGAAGAGATGCTGGGCAAGCCGCTGTTTGAGCGCTCCTCGCATCAGGTGCTGCTGACCGAAGAAGGCGTCAAGCTGTTGAGCTACGCGCGCCGCATCATCGCGCTGAATGAAGAGGCCCACGACGCGCTGACCGGCATCTGGCGCGACGGCGTGCTGCGGATCGGCATGCCGGAGGATTTCGCCGTGCCCACCACCGAGCTGCTGGCCGACTTCAGCCGCGAGCACCCACACCTGCGATTGGACGTCGCCAGCGGCCTGAGCGCCGATCTGCACAGCGCCTACGCGCGTGAAGAGCTGGATCTGATCCTGGTGAAGCAGCGCCGCCGGCAACCGCCGCGCGCCGCACGGCCGGAACCGCTGCTGTGGTTGGACAGCCTGGCCTTCCCGGCCATCGAGCAATCGCCGGTGCCGCTGGCGGTATTTCCGCTCAGCGGCCTGTACCGCGACGAGCTGTGCCAGGCGCTGGACAACCTCGGCAAACGCTGGCGCATTGGCTACAGCAGCGCCAGCCTGGCGGCGCTGACCGCCGCTTCCGCCGCCGGGCTGGGCGTCACCCTGTTGCCGGCCGGCTGCCGTCTGCCCACGCATCGGGTGCTGGGCGAAGCCGAAGGATTGCCGCCGATAGACAGCTTCGAACTGGCGCTCTACTACCGCGACGGCGCCCCCGCCGCCACGCTGTCGCTGGCCCAGCGGCTGGCGGTGTTTTGCGGGTTGAAGTGAGGCCGCTTACGCCACTATCTGCGGATATTCACGTTGCAGCCAGTCGATAAGCCGCCCCCACAGCGCCTCTGTCTGCTCAAGGCAAGCCTGTACCGCCGCGTCCGTCACCAAGTCGCCGGAGTAATCCGCCACGTTGCGCTGCTTTCGCAATGCGTCCAGGCAGATCATTTCCTCGCGCGGCAGCCCTACGGTGAGCGGCAACGATTGGATCATGATCTGGTGATGGCCGGGCTTGCTGGTCAGCGTGCGGTATCCTTTGGCTTGTAACGCGGCATTAGCCATTTGCATGACCGCCTTATATGCCGTGTCGAAACGGCTCTCATTGCTGAGCTGAGTGATACCCGCATCGCGTCGGTTGCGAGCGGCGGCGGCCAGCAATTTTTTAATCGCCCCCGCGTCAGGCGTTATCACCTCCAGTCCCAGCCCGACCAGATTGTCCAGCGTCATCCTTGTCTCCCGCAATCCAAAGTTGGGGTTTATCCATAATGTCCTGAATAAACGCGGAGTTCTCGGCCAAAGCCGCTCGCCACTCTTCCGGCGAGTACAGTTTGGGGTTAATTTCCCGACCCAGCGTTTCCTGCAGCGGATAAACCGCCTGAATCACATCCGCAAAAGACAGTTTACCGACGATCAGAACATCAATATCACTGGCCGCCGTCGCTTTGCCACTGGCGACGGAACCAAAGATGAAAGCCCGTTCGATGTCTTCCCCAAATCCAGTCAGTACCTGCCGTAAGCGCGCAGCCGGCCCGCAAGCCTTGCGGAAAATCGCCGCCAACTCGGGAAAAATCAGGCAATCGGCGTTAGCCTGATAGCAAATTTGGTTGCCCTGCCGCTGCCTGAGCAAGATGCCGCCTTCAGCCAGCCTGCTCAACTCTTTATGTAAAGTCCCGGCCTGAGTTGCGGTGCGCCGCGCAATTTCTCGCACATGAAACGCCTGCCCGGCTTCAATAAACAGCAGGCTTAGCACTTTTCTACGGTATTCGCTGAACAGTAATTCGAGCATCGGATCGTGCATCACGCTGGCCTCAATGTAGCTTTAATGACTACAAATGTAGCCATTAAAGCTGCGAAAGAGCAAGCCAGGAGAACCATCCCACCAGCAGACGCCGATCATTACCAAATCGAATAGTCACCAGTGGCAAATGTCACTGCCAACCGGCCGGTTCCTCTCCTAAATTGGGGGATGTTTTCACCCCTCACCTCTGGATTAAGGAACCGAACGTGGAAAACCCTCAACAACCGGGCCGCAGAGCCTTCCTCAGCCAAACCGGCAAACTTACCACCGCCTGCGCGGTGATCGGCCTGACGGGCGGCATGGCGCAGGCCGCGTCACCGGGCGACGGGCAGTGCGCACCGGCACCGATGACCCTGACCGATCGCCACTACTGCCTGAGCGAGGTGCGGCTGGAAGACGGCTTTGAATACGACGGCGAAACGGTGATCGGCACCCGCACCGCGCTGTACACGCTGGAGATCAAAGACGGCAAGATCGCCGCCATTCACGCCGCCAACGCCGCGTTGCCCGCCGGCGTGCCCCGCTATAAGGCGCAGGGCCAGCTGCTGCTGCCGGCGTTTCGCGACATGCACATCCACCTGGACAAAACCTTCTACAGCGGCCCGTGGCAGGCGCCGCGCCCGCGCCAGGGCAAGACCATCATGGACATGATCGCACTGGAGCAGACGCTGATCCCGAAACTGCTGCCCACCTCGCAGCAGCGGGCGGAAAACCTGATCGCCCTGCTGCAGTCCAAGGGCAGCACCGTGGCGCGCAGCCACTGCAATATCGATCCGGTCAGCGGCCTGAAAAGCCTGGAGCACCTGCAGCGCGCGCTGGAAAAACACCGGGCGGACTTCAGCTGTGAAATCGTCGCCTTCCCGCAGCACGGGCTGTTGCACTCCAAAGTCGATGCGCTGATGCGCGAAGCGATGCAGATGGGCGTGCAGTACGTCGGCGGGCTGGATCCGACCAACGTCGACGGCGCGATGGAGCAATCGCTGGACGCCATGTTCCAGATCGCCCTCGATACCGGCAAAGGCGTGGATATCCACCTGCATGAGACCAGCCCGGCCGGGGTCGCCGCCATCAACTATATGATCGCCACCGTGGAGCAAAACCCGGCGCTGCGCGGCAAGGTCACCATCAGCCACGCTTTCGCCCTGACCACGCTGACGCCGGGCGAACTGGCGGAAACCGCCACCCGGCTGGCGGCGCAGCAGATCACCATCGCCTCCACGGTGCCGATCGGCGGCCTGATGATGCCGCTGCCGCAGCTCAGCGAGAAAGGGGTGTTCGTGATGACCGGCACCGACAGCGTGATCGACCACTGGTCGCCGTTCGGCACCGGCGACATCCTGGAGAAGGCCAACCTGTACGCCCAGCTGTACCGTGGCTCCGACGAGTATCACCTGTCGCGCGCCATGGCCATCTCCACCGGCGGCGTGCTGCCGCTGGACGATAAGGGCCAGCGCGCCTGGCCAAAAGCCGGCGACGCCGCCGAGTTCGTGCTGGTCAACGCCAGCTGTTCCGCCGAGGCGGTCGCCCGCCTGCCGGCGCGCAGCGCCACCTTCAATCAGGGGCGTCTGGTGGCCGGCCAGGTGAGCAAAGCCTAAGGTCGGTCCGCTGTTGTCATTATGATGGCCGTTTTTGGCCTTCTGCCAGAGTAAGGAGCGGCGCAAGATGGTCGCTACACATACTGGCGGAGGGCCGAAAATGTCACAGAGCGCGTTATTGATCATCGATGTCCAGCAATCATTCCAGCACCGTCCATTCTGGCAGGAGGACGATCTGCCGGCGTTTCAGCAGGCGCTGACGCGCCTGATCGTGGGCTGCCAACAACGCGGCGCAGCGCTGGTCGATGTGCTGCACGTTTCGCCGCAGGGGCCGTTCTCGCTGGCTTCAGGCCATGTGCAGCGCCTGCCGTTCCTCACCCACCAGGCGGATATCACCGTGCATAAGCACGTACACAATGCGCTGACCGAATCCGGCCTCGACGCCTGGCTGCGCGAGCGGGATATCAACCACCTGATCGTCTCCGGCATCCGCACCGAACAGTGTTGCGAAACCACCACCCGGGTAGCGTCCGATCTCGGTTATCTGGTGACCTTCGTCACCGAGGCGACGCTGACCTTCCCGATGCGTCATCCCGACGGTGAAACCTTTACCCCTGCACAGCTGAAGCGGCATACTGAAACCGTACTGGTCGATCGTTTCGCCCGCATCGCCAGCGTGGATGAGGCGCTGGCGCAACTCGCACAGGAGTAACCATGTCGCAGGCCGTCTATTTTCTGCTGTTGCCCAACGTGCTGTCGCTGGACGTCAGCGGCCCGGCGGAAACCCTGCGCCTCGCCGGGCAGTTCAGCCTGCGTTATCTCAGCCCGGCGCCGCAGATCGTCTGCTCCATCGGCATGACGCTGAGCGGCCTGCAGCCGTTGCCCGAACGCCTGGAAGACGGCGCCATTCTGGTGCTGCCGGGCGTCGGCGATTCGCAGCGCTATTTCGCCGGGGAAGAGGCCGAGCAGGCGCGCCGCTGGCTGGCGACGCTGCGGCCCGATCTGCAGCGGCAGCGTATCACCCTGGTGTGCATCTGTTCCGGCGCGCTGCTGGCGGCGCAGGCCGGGCTGCTCGACGGCTATCAGTGCACCACCCACCACGACGTCATCGAACGTATCCGCCGGCAGGCGCCGGCGGCGCAGGTGAAAGAGAACCGTATCTTCGTCGAAGATCGCGGCATCTACACCAGCGCGGGCATCACCACCGGCATCGATTTGGCGCTGCACCTGGTCCACCGCCACTGCGGCTCCGGCCGGGCGCGCGACGTCGCCCGCGATATGGTGGTCTATTTCCGCCGCGCCGGGGACGATCCGCAGCTGTCGCCCTGGCTGCGCTATCGCAACCACCTGCACCCGGCGGTACACCGCGCGCAGGACGTGATGGCCGCCGAGCCGGAGGCCGACTGGTCGGTGCCGCAGGTGGCGGAGAAGGCGCACGTCAGCAGCCGCCACCTGGCGCGGCTGTTTCGCAACCACGTCGGCATCAGCGTGCGGGAGTATCATGAGCAGCTGCGGTTGGCGGTGGCGCAACAGCGCCTGCAGCAAGGGTATGGGTTGGAGAAGGCCGCGCTGGCGGCCGGCTTTTCTTCCGGGCGGCAGCTGCGCCGCGCCCAGCAGCGCCAGCGCTCGCCGCTATGACACCAGCCGGCGGGTATCCAGCCGCTGCAGGCCGACAGACAGCAGCAGGCTGAGCCCCAGCGCCACGCCGAACACCCAGAAGATATCCAGCAGCGGGTGGCCGGTGAAATCCAGGTGCCGGCTGCGCATCACGTTGACGATAAGGGCGTGAAAACCGTAGATCGCCAGCGAATGGCGGGAGAACACGCTCAGCCAGCCGATCGGCTGCGGCAAACAGTGTTTCACCCACACCAGCAGCGCCACCGCCGCCATAAACACCAGCGGGCCGCTGTAGATGTAGTAGGTATCGGCGAAGTTGCCGTTGATGAACAGCTGGTGCTTGGTGCCGCGCGCGATCAGCGCCACGCACAGCGCAAATCCCAGCGCCGCCAGCCAGCCCACGGCGCGCCCGCGCGCCTCCATCATGCCAATCGCCCGCCCAGCCAGTGCATACAGCAGGTAGTAGAAGGTATCGCCGTAGATATACAGGTTAACCGGCAGCAGGTGCGCATTGCCGAAGGTCAGCTTGTCGGTATTCGGGTTGGCGATCGCCGCCAACACCACCAGCGCGGCGGCCAGGTAACGGCGCGACACCGGCTTGACGCTGATCAGCGGCGACAGCAGGTAAATCACCGTAATGGCGTAGAAAAACCACAGATGATAGAACACCGGCTTTTGCAAAATGCCGCGCAGCGACGGCCAGAAACCGATCTTGGTAAAGGCCGCGATATAGATCAGCGCGATGGCGCTGTAGAACAGAATGCAGCAGGCGATACGGGTGAAATGCCGCCGGCTGGCGCTCTTTTCACCGAAGAACAGGTAGCCGGAAATCATGAAGAACAGCGGCACCGACACGCGCGACAGCGAGTTCAGCGCGTTGGCGATATCCCAGTTGTGCAGCCCTATCGCCGCGCCGTTGGTGACGTAATAGGTGGTGGCGTGGATCATCACCACCATCATGCACGCTATCGCCCGCAGGTTGTCTATCCAGCCGATTTTCTCGCTCAAACGCTCGCCCGATCTTGTGTCATATTGATATGTTAAGAAGAGGTTATCGGGCACGGCGTTCGGCGACAACCCAAAAGCGAAATATCAGAATGCACTTAAACAACACCTTATGATTGCGAAGGTGAACAATTGGCGGCAAAATAGCCGCCACAACTCGCTCAGTTTGCGCTTCCCGCCCTGGCAGTTCCTTTTTCTCTTTTACTATCAGTACAATAATATGAAAACGACATTACCACCTGCGGCACGTTTGGGCCGACAGGCGCTTTTATTCCCTCTTTGTCTGGTGCTGTTCGAGTTCGCCACTTATATCGGCAACGATATGATTCAGCCGGGCATGCTGGCCGTCGTGGCGGATTTCAACGCCGGCGAAGAGTGGGTGCCCACCTCGATGACCGCCTATCTGGCCGGCGGCATCTTCCTGCAGTGGCTGCTCGGGCCGCTGTCGGATCGCCGCGGCCGCCGCCCGGTGATGCTGGCCGGAGTGGCGTTCTTTATCGTCTCCTGCCTGGCGATCCTGTTGGTCACCACCATCGAGCAGTTCATCGCCATGCGTTTCCTGCAGGGCATCGGCCTGTGCTTTATCGGCGCGGTCGGCTACGCCACCATCCAGGAGTCGTTTGAAGAATCGGTGTGCATCAAGATCACCGCGCTGATGGCCAACGTGGCGCTGATCGCCCCGCTGCTCGGGCCGCTGGCCGGCGCGGCGCTGATCCACGTCGCGCCGTGGCAGAGCATGTTCGTGCTGTTCGCCGCGCTGGCGGCCATCGCCTTCTACGGCCTGTGGAAAGCGATGCCGGAAACCGCCACGCTGCAGGGCGAGGCGTTTTCCGCCGCCAACCTGTGGCGCGACTACCGTCAGGTGCTGGGCAACCGCCGCTTCCTGTGCGGCGCTTTGGCGATCGGTTTCGCCAGCCTGCCGCTGCTGGCCTGGATCGCCCAGTCACCGGTGATCCTGATCAGCGGTGAGTCGCTGTCGACGCTGGATTACGGCCTGCTGCAAATCCCGGTGTTCGGCGCGCTGATCCTCGGCAACCTGACGCTGGCACGCCTGACCGGCAAAAACAGCGTGGAGCGCCTGATCAAGCTGGGCGCGGGCCCGATGCTGCTGGGGCTGCTGATCGCCGCGCTGGCGACCCAGTTCTCCAGCCATGCCTACCTGTGGATGACCGCCGGCCTGAGCCTGTACGCCTTCGGCATTGGCCTGGCCAACGCCGGCCTGTACCGCCTGACGCTGTTCTCCAGCACTGTCAGCAAAGGCACCGTGTCGGCCACCATGGGCATGCTAAGCATGATGGTGTTCACCGTCGGCATCGAGCTGGCCAAGGTCGCCTACGTCTGGGGCGGCAGCGGGCTGTTCAACCTGTTCAACCTCATCAGCGGCCTGTGCTGGCTGACGCTGGTGGCGCTGTTTATCGGCAAACGCCGCAACGGCGACCCCACGCCGCAGCCGACCGGCGCGGCTTAAACGCCACGATAAACGCCGGTCCGGTTTCCCGACCGGCGTTTTTTTATGCGGCTTCAGCCGAGCAGACCCCACAGCGCATACCCCGCCCCCATCACCGCCACCCCCAACAGCAGCAACGCCGACAGGACAGAGATCGCCCGCCGCGCGCGCTGCAGCGCCGTTCCCGACAGCAGGGTGATATAGGCCAGCAAGATGGCGAAGTCCGCCAGCACCCACAGTGCAGTCAACAGCGTCAGGCTGGCGCCGATCGAGGGGGTGACGGCGATAAACTGCGGGAAAAAAGCGACGAAGAAGATAATGTCTTTGGGGTTGGCGATGCCCACCAGAAAACCGGTCAGGATCGCCGAGCGTTTTTGCGGCGGCGCAACGGGCTGCGCATCCGGGGTTCGCGCGGATAAATCCTCATACAGCGAGGCGATCGCCATACGGCCGATAAACAGGCAACCCAGCAGGCCTATCCACTGCAGCAAGCGCATATCCACCGCGAACAGCCCGGTGATAATCAGCGCGGCGATGCCGATCAGCAACAAGGAGGCCCCGTTGCTGCCCAGCGCAGTCAACAGCGCGCGCCGGGCACCAAAGCGCGCCGCGGTGTTGGCCACCATCGCCACCACCGGCCCCGGCGTGGCGATCAGCAAGAAAATGGCGGCGAAATACGCCGCCAGCAACGACAGGTTCATCTTTATTTCACTCACATTCAGTCAGTTGGCGTCGCGCCATTATCCTGCCGCCGCCCCCGCCTTGAAAAAGGAGTAATCCTGTCGTTTACTGTGAATCAGACTCATTATTAGAGACGCCGCGATGGCCAGTTCCCTTCCGCCGCTTTACGCCCTGCGCGCCTTCGAAAGCGCCGCCCGCACCGGCTCGTTCACGCTGGCCGCCGAGGAGCTGCATCTCACCCCGAGCGCCGTCAGCAAGCACATCAAAACGCTGGAGCAGCACTTCGGCTGTCGGCTGTTCCAGCGCAACGGCCCGCGCATCGAGGTCACGCCGCAGGGGAAAATCTTCGCCGCCGAGCTGCAGCAAGGGTTTGGCCGCATCGAGCAAGCGTGCGAGTTGTTCAGAAGCCACCGCGATCTGCTGCGGCTGAAGGCGCCCTCCACGCTGACCCTGCGCTGGCTGCTGGACTGCCTGAGCCGGTTCCGGCAAACGGCGCAGGCGTTCGAGGTGCAGGCAGCCAGCGTCTGGATGGACATCGACAGCGTGGATTTTTTCAGCGAACCCTACGACTGCGCCATCCTGCTCGGCAACGGCCACTTCGGCGCCAACACCGCCGCCGCCAAGCTGTTCGACGAATGGCTGATCCCGATTTGCGCCCCCGCGCTGCTCGCCGACGGGCAGCGCGACCTCGCCGCCTGCCCGCTGATCCACCCTTCGCCCGATCGGCGCGACTGGCGGCGCTGGCTGCAAAAAAGCGGCATCGCGGCCCCGATCGATCTCACGCGCGGCCAGGTATTTGATTCGCTGGAACAGGGCAACACGGCGGCCATCGCCGGGCACGGCGTCTCGATCGGCGATCTGGCGCTGAGCCTGCGGACGATTGAGGAGGGGTTATTGGCGCTGCCCTGTGACGCCGCCGTGCGTACCGGCGACGGTTACTATCTGGTTTGGCCGGAAGAATCGGCGAAGCGGCCGCTGATCGAACGCTTACAGGCGTTTCTGACCGCCCAGACGCCAGACGTCAGCCGGGCCGCCGTCAGATTTATCGGGTAGGGGAATTCGGCCTATAGCTCTTCGCGGGTATGCCAAATACGCAGAACATAAATCGTTGCCGGCTGCACCTGGTAACGTATCTCATAACGGCCGACCAGAATACGCCTCACTTCCTGCGGTAAAAACTCGTCCAGTCTTTCACCCAGGCGAGGATTATCAAGTAACGCTTTAGGCGCGGCGACCAAGGCCTTCACCGAATTCGCTGCCGCAGTACGGTTAGCCAAGGCAAGAAACTCAAACAAACGCGCCAAATCCGATAGCGCCTTACTCGTCCATTTTAACGCCATCAGCGCGGTACCGGCAGCGGATCGTCACTGTCCAGGCTGGCAGCCCAGGCTTCTACCGATTCATGATCGATAACGTTTTGCTGTTCGACATCGGCCAGCGCCGCCAGCGTTAATCGACGGCGCTCTTCCTCTTGCTCGAGCCAGGCGGTGAGGGCTTGCTTCACTATCCATCCCCGTGAGCGTTCAAGTTTGGCGGCCATTTCATCCACCTTTTCAGCCAAAGGCAGCGGCACATGAGCGGTGATGACTTTCGTATTCATCGTCTTGATCCTCAATACAATCGACATCAATCAAAGTGATTAAAGCTGATTATACCGCCATCAGAGAACAAAAAACACGCAATCAGTTGCCGAACAACCCGCCGTCGCGCAGCAGATGCTCGTTACCCTTGCGGCGGGTAAAGCCGCTGCGATCGAAGAACTCCAGCACCTGGATCGCCAGCTTGCGCCCGACGCCGAGCCGATCGCGGAAGTCGGCGGCGTTGGCGCCGCCCCGCTCCGCATCCAGCTCGCGGATCAGCGCCGCGAACTGCTCGATGCGTCGGCTGAGGTAATAGCGATCCACCACCACCGCCGTCACATGGCCCAGCTGGGCCGCCTTGCGCAGCAGCGCCCGTACCCGGCTCTCTTCCTCACCCAACTCGCTCGCCAGATCGCGCACCCACCACGGCTCGTCGCCGAACAGCGGTTCGATGCGCGCCCACAGCGGCGCCTCTTCGGCGCTGAACGCCAGACCGTGTTCCGGCAGGTGCAGCCAGCCGCGCGTATTGCGCAGCGCGCCGGCCTTCAGCAGCCGATCGATCATCATAAACACCAGCGTTTCCGGCTGCTGGGGCAGGGCCATACGCCGCAGACGGGCGCGCCCTAAGCCCAGCTGGTCGGCGTGCTGTTGGTGGTACTCCGCCAGCACCTGCAGCAGCCGACTTTCCGCCTGTTGCACCTGCTCCTGCGCCAGCGCCCGATCACCGACGATCAGCAGATCGCGGTTCGCCAGCAGTGCCGCCAGGCCGTCGTCGGTCAACTGACGCGCCCAGGCGAACGCCGTCAGAGACAGCGCGCCGTGCGGCAGCTCAAGCGTCAGCGCCTGCGCATCGTCCTGCGCGTTCGCCAGGGCCTGCAGCCATGCCAGGTAGTCCGGCTGGCGCTTGCCGCGCTTGGGCGCGCTCAGTCTAAGCACCCGGGCCGCGCCCAGCGTTTGCCGTGCGCCGATATCGCGCAGCACCAGCCGATCGTTCTCCGCCAGCCACAGCGGGCGATCGAGGATCAGTTCCGCCAGCCCGTCGTTCAGCAGCGAAATGCGCCCGGTGATGTGGCTGGCGGCATGGTGCAGGTGCAGCGGCTGCCAATGGCGGATCGGCCGATCCGCTTCCAGCGCCACCAGAATACGTTCCGCCGCCTCCGGCGGACGCTGCGCCAGCAGCCAGTCGCCGCGCGCGACACGGTCTTTATCGACATCGCCGCTGATGTTCAGCGCGATGCGTTGCCCGGCCTGCGCCTGCTCCACGGTCTGATTTTGGGCGTGCAGGCCGCGCACCCGCACCGGCGCGTCGGCGCCGGTCAGCCACAGCGTATCCCCCACCTGCACCCGGCCGCCGAGCGCGGTGCCGGTCACCACCAGCCCCGCCCCTTTGACGCTGAACGCACGGTCTACCGCCAAGCGAAAACGGCGCGTCAGCGCGTGCTCGCCGGAGGGCAGCGCCAGCAAATGCGCGCGCAGCGCCTCGATACCCTCTCCCGCCGCCGCCGCGGTAACAAACAGCGGTGCATCGGGCCAGCCCTGGCGCGCCAGTTCGTCGCGCACCTGGCGGCGTACCTCGCCGACACGCGCCGCGTCCACCCGGTCGGCCTTGGTCAGCGCCACCGTCAGCGCCGGGCGCCCGCTCAGGCGCAGGATCGCCAGATGTTCGCGGGTTTGCGCCATCACGCCGTCGTCGCAGGCCACCACCAGCAACGCATGGTCGATGCCGCCGACGCCCGCCAGCATGTTGGCGAGGAATTTCTCGTGGCCGGGCACGTCGATAAAGCCCAGCACCCGGCCGTCCGGCTGCGGCCAGTAGGCGTAACCCAGATCGATGGTCATACCGCGGCGCTTCTCTTCCGGCAGGCGATCCGCGTTGATCCCGGAGATCGCCTGCAGCAGGGTGGTTTTGCCATGATCGACATGGCCGGCGGTGGCGATGATCATGAGGCGCTCAGCGCGTCGATCAGCGCCCCTTCCTGTTCCAGACAGCGCAGATCCAGCCACAGCCGGCCGTCACCGAGGCGGCCGATCACCGGCTGCGGCAGGCGGCGCCAGCGTTCGGCCAACGCTTCCAGCGTGGCGCCGCGGCCGTCGCGCGGCGTGAAGGTCAGCGCATAGCTGGGCAGGCGATCCACCGGCAGCGAACCGCTGCCAATTTGCGACCAGCACGGTTCGGCGCGCAGCTCGAAATCGGCGGTGAACCGTGGCATCAGCGCCGCCAGCAGCCGTTCGGCCGCCTGTTGCATCTCCTGCTGCGGGCGGGTCAGCAGCCGCAGCGTCGGCAGCTGCTCAGCCAGTTTTTCCGGCTGCAGATAGAGCCGCAGCGTGGCCTCCAGGGCCGCCAGCGTCAGCTTGCCGACGCGCAGCGCGCGCTTGAGCGGATGCTGCTGCAGGCGGGCGATCAACGCCTTTTTGCCGACGATGATCCCGGCCTGCGGGCCGCCCAGCAGCTTATCGCCGGAGAACGTCACCAAGTCGACGCCGGTGGCCAGCAGCCGCTGCGGCATCGGTTCGGCGGGCAGGCTGTACTGCGCCATGTCGATCAGCGAGCCGCTGCCCAGATCGGTGGCGGTCGGCACGCCCTGTTCGGCTCCGAGCTGCGCCAGTTCAGCCTCGTCGACCGCCGCGGTAAAGCCCTGAATGCTGTAGTTGCTGGTGTGCACTTTCATCAACAGGCCGGTCTGTTCGTTGATAGCCTGGCGGTAATCTTTCAGATGGGTGCGGTTGGTGGTGCCGACCTCCACCAGTTGGCAGCCGGCCTGGCGCATCACGTCGGGTATGCGGAATGCGCCGCCGATCTCCACCAGCTCGCCGCGCGACACCACCACCTCTTTGCCGGGGGCGATCGCCGCCAGCATCAGCAGCACCGCCGCCGCGTTGTTATTGACGATGCAGGCGTCCTCCGCGCCGGTCAGCCGGCACAGCAGATCCGCCACCGCCCGATCGCGATGGCCGCGCCCGGCGCCGTCGAGATCGTACTCCAGCGTCACCGCCTCCCCCATCACCACGCTCACCGCCTCCTTCACCGGCTGCGCCAGCAGGGCGCGCCCGAGGTTGGTGTGCAGCACGGTGCCGCTGAGGTTGAACACCGGCAGCAAAGCCGGGCGTTGCTGCCGGGCCAGCTCGGCCCGCAGCGCCTGCGGCCAGTCGCCGCACCAGGCCGGTAAACGTTGCTGTTGCTTGATAGCGTCACGCGCCTGGGCCTGCAGCCGGCGCAGCAGTTCGCCGATCAGCGTCTGGCCATGCTGCGCCACCAGCGGTTCAATCGCGGGTTCACGCAGCAGGCGGTCGATGGCGGGCAGTTGGCTGTAAAGAAGGTGGGATTCAGTGCTCATGGTCGCTCGGTTTTCAATTTAGACGTATCGGCATAGCAAAACCCCGCCGCGGCGGGGAGAAAAGAACGTTCAGGGCGGCGCGGTGCGGGCGAAGCTTTCACGGGCGAACAGGCGTTCGGCCAGCTTGACCAGCGCCGGGCGCCCGACGCACCAGTTGGGCAGGATGCGGCGGAAATTCAGGTAGCCCAGAGCGCAGCCGGTGGCGATATCCGCCAGCGTCAGCCGCTCGGCATTGAGCCACGTTTTGTCCCACGCCAGCGCCTCCAGCGCATCCAACCCGTGCGTCAGTTTGTCACGCTGGCGCAGCATCCAGTTTTCGTCCTGTTTTTCCGGCGCGCGCCGGCTTTCGCGAAACAGGGTCGCCGCCGCTTCGGTCACGCCGTCCGCCAGCGCCGCCACCTGGCGGACGCGCAGCGCGGCGGCGCGTTCGGCCGGCAAAAACGCCGGCTCCACCGTCAGCAGTTCGAGGTATTCGGCCACCACCGGCGAATCGTAAAACACCTCGCCGTCATCGGCGATCAGCACCGGCACCTTGCCGAGCGGGTTAAGCTCCTTCACCCGGCTGTCGGGCTCATACGGCGGATCGTTGACGAATTCGAACGCGATCCCTTTTTCCAGCAGCATCACGGAAATCTTACGCACAAAGGGGCTGGTGTAACTGCCGATAAGCTTCATCCGGTCTCCTCCGCTTCGTCCTGGCCGCGGCGCGGCGCCCTTACTTCACCGCCAGGGTATCGATAATCCGCTGCACCAGCGCCTGATGCACTTCCGGCGTTTTGGCCGGCGACAGCATTTGCAGCGTCACCACCCGCTTGTTGAACACCGTCAACACCAGCGTGGAGACCACCTTTTGCCCGTTGACGGTCTGCTCGGTATCAACCCGGCGAAACTTCTGTTTGCCGACGCTGAAGTTCTCTTCTTTGGTGGTCTGGATATTCTGATAGCGCTCGGCCAGCACCGTGATGGCGCTCTGCGCCAGCTCTTTCAGCATTTTGTCGCTGGTGTTGAGCTTCATGCCGTCCGGCGGGATCACTTCGGAAGAGACCGCGCTCTGGCGCGACTTGCCGTCGAGAAAGCGCTGAATGGTGGAGGTGCTGTCGTTGATGATGCCGCTGTTCAACGTCTGATCGCTAAAGCCCGGCGGCAGCTCGAAGGTGATTTTGCCCTTCTGCAGCGACACGTTCAGCCCCGGCGGCGCGGGCGGGGTTTCTACCGGCGCAGGCGGCGGTGGCGCGGGCTGCGTCACGGTCGGCTTGGTGTCCGGTGGCGGCACCGCCGGTTTGGTGTCGTCTTTGTTGTCGCAGGCCGCCAGTCCGACCGCCAGCACGGCGACCGCGGTCAGTTTTGCCAGGGTGTTTAACATCGTGGTTCCTTTCGCTTGGCGCGTTATGGCCTAAACGTAGCAACTCGTCCGGGCGAATGCCAGAAGCCCGTGCTGAAATTGCTGGTCCGGCCCCGCGCGAACGGGGCCGGGCGGTTACTCCGCCGGGAACAGGAACGGATTGATGCTGCTGCGGCCAAAGCCTTCTTCTTCCATGCGGGCGTCCAGCACCAGCGAAGCCAGATCGTCGGCCACCGCTTCGACCTGCGGGTCTTTTTCCTGATACAGGATCTTCAGGTAAGTGCCGCAGTCGCCGCAGCTTTCCGCCTTCACCGCCGCCTGCTCGCTGTCCAGCGACCAGTAGTTGAGATCGCGGGTCTGCTCGCAGTTGCTGCACTTCACCCGCACCACGTGCCATTCGCTTTCGCACAGGTTGCAGTGCAGGTAGCGCAGGCCGTTGACGGTGCCGATGTGCACCATGCTGGAGACCGGGATGCTGCCGCACACCGGGCAGAACTGGCGCTGCTCGCCGTATTCGGCGCGCGCCTTGCCGGGGATCAGGCTGGCCATCTGCGCCCAATAGAGCGACAGCGCGGCCCAGAGGAACGGCGCCTTCTCGCTGCCCACCTTGCCGAACTCGCGGTTGAGCAAGGCGTCGGCCATCAGCTCCAGCTCGTGCGCCGAGGCTTTCTCCAGGTTGTCCAGCACCGCCAGGATATGCTCCGGCGCCTGCGGGCGCAGCTCGGCGATCAGCGACGCCAGCAGCTTGCGCCAATGCTCGCTGCGCGGGAACACGCTCAGATCGAGCGGCGGTTTGCCGCTGGCGGCGCCCTGCGCCAGCGCTTCGCTAAGATCGAGCTGCAGCGGATTATCGTGCAGCGCATGCTGCTGCGCCTGCGCCAGCTCGGCGGCGAAGTTCAGATAGTCGCCCAGCGGATTGTCGACCGCCAGCTGACGCAGGCGATCAGCGCGGCGGCTGTACAGGCTTTTCAGGTTGGCGAAAAGTAACGGCGGGATGTTCTCCGCCGTTGAGGACTTCTCACGCTGTGCCCCTAACTGTTCTTTAGGAACGATGCGGATACTCATCAGGGTTTATCTTCCTGTCGTTTCTCGCGGACCTCACGGTACCAGCGCGGATGATGTTTCTTGGCCCAGGCCGCCGGCACCCAGCCTTCCACCATCGCGGTAATGGTGCCTTTTACCCACAATGCGGCGTAAATGTGCACCATAATCACGATAATCAGGCCGACCGCGGCCAGCGAATGCACCAGCAGCGCGATGCGGATCAGCGGGATGGAGAACGACGGCGCAAAATACGGCCGCCAGATCACCACGCCGCTGGCCAGCAGCAGCACCAGGCTGATAATCGCCGCCCAGAACACGCACTTCTGGCCGAAATTATAGCGCCCGGTGTCACCCACTTCCTCGTTCATGGCGATTTTGTGGATGTTCTTGGCCCAGACGATATCTTCCCGGTTGATCAGGTTATGCTTCCAGTAGCGCAGGAACATCAGCAGGAACGCGGCAAACATGATCACCCCGACAAACGGGTGCAGAATGCGCGCCAGCTGCGGCGTCCCGAAGATGTTCATCAGCCAGTTGAAGGAGGGGAAGAAAAACCCCAGCCCGCTGATGGCGGCGAACACAAAGCAGAACGCCACGATCCAGTGGTTGATGCGCTCCGGTGCGCTGTAACGCTGAATGGGCTTTTCCTTTCTCATTTGCGCGTCTCCTCGTCGTGCGACTCGTCGTGCTCGTCCTCATCTTCGACGCGGTTAGGCCCGACGCCGACATAGTGGAACACGCTGGCCGCGAAGGTGGCGGCAAAGCCGATGGCCGCCAGGGGTTTCCACACGCCCTTCCAGAAGGTCACCGCCGGGCTGATGCTCGGGTTGTCCGGCAAACCGTGGTACAGCTGCGGTTTGTCGGCGTGGTGCAGCACGTACATCACGTGCGTGCCGCCCACCCCCGCCGGATCGTACAGACCGGCGTTCTGGTAGCCGCGGGTGTTCAGCTCGCTGACGCGATCCGCCGCCACCTGCTTCATCGCTTCCTTGGTGCCGAAGTGAATGGCGCCGGTCGGGCAGGTTTTCACGCAGGCCGGTTCCTGGCCGACGTCCACGCGGTCGACGCACAGGGTGCACTTGTACACCCGGTTGTCGTCCTTGTTCATGCGCGGCACGTCGAACGGGCAGCCGGCGATGCAGTAGCCGCAGCCGATGCAGTGCTCGGACTGGAAGTCGACGATGCCGTTGGCGTACTGAATGATCGCGCCTTCCGACGGGCAGGCCTTCAGGCAGCCCGGATCGGCGCAGTGCATGCAGCCATCCTTGCGGATCAGCCATTCCAGCTTGCCGTTTTCCTCCACCTCGGAGAAGCGCATCACCGTCCACGACTTGGCGGTCAGATCGGCGGGATTATCGTACACCCCGACGTTGTGCCCCACTTCGTCGCGGATGTCGTTCCATTCGGAACAGGCCACCTGACAGGCCTTGCAGCCGATACAGGTGGTGACATCGATCAGTTTGGCCACTTCTTCCTGGTGGTCACGGGCGCGCGGCGCCGGCGTGAAACCATTGGTGGCGGATTTACGAATGATGTCTTGAGATTGCATGGCCATAATTCGTCTCCGTTACACCTTTTCCACGTTGACCAGGAACGCCTTGAACTCCGGCGTTTGCGTATTGGCGTCGCCGACGAACGGCGTCAGCGTGTTGGCGATAAAGCCTTTCTTCGCCACCCCTTCGTAACCCCAGTGGATCGGGATGCCGATGGTGTCGACTTCCTGGCCGTGCACCTGCAGCGTGCGAATACGCTTGGTCACCACCGCCTTGGCCTTGATGTAGCCGCGGTTGGAGCTGACCTTCACGGTATCGCCGTGCTTGATGCCTTTTTTCTCCGCCAGCTTCTCGCCGATCTCCACAAACTGCTCAGGCTGCGCGATGGCGTTCAGCAACGCGTGCTTGGTCCAGTAGTGGAAGTGCTCGGTCAGACGATAGGTGGTGCCGACGTACGGGAACTTGTCGGATTTGCCCATCGCCGCCAGATCGTCCTTGAACACGCGCGCCGCCGGGTTGGACACCACGTTCGGGTGCAGCGGGTTGGTGCCGAGCGGCGTTTCGAACGGCTCGTAGTGTTCAGGGAACGGCCCTTCCGCCATCTTGTCGGTGGCGAACAGGCGGCCCATGCCTTCCGGCTGCATGATGAACGGCCCGACGTCGCTGCCCGGCGCGGCGGTGCTGTAGTCCGGGATATCGGCCCCGACCCACTTGGCGCCGTCCCACTCCAGCAGCTGGCGTTTCGGATCCCACGGTTTACCCTGCGGATCCGCCGAGGCGCGGTTATACAGGATGCGGCGGTTGAGCGGCCATGCCCAGGCCCAGCCCAGCGTATTGCCGAGGCCGGACGGATCGGCGTTGTCGCGCCGCGCCATCTGGTTGCCGGCCGGCGTCCAGCTGCCGGCGAAGATCCAGCAGCCGCTGGCGGTGGTGCCGTCGTCGCGCAGCTGCGCGAACGAGCTGAGCAGCTCGCCTTTTTTCACCAGCACCTTGCCGTCGGCATCCAGCAGATCCGCCAGCGCCTTGCCGTTGTTTTCCTGCGCCACCTCTTCCGGCGCCGGGTTGTCCGGCGTCAGGTAGTCCCAGGTCATGTTCAGCACCTGTTCCGGCACCGCACCGCCGTCGCGCGCATACATCTCGCGCAGGCGGCTGAAAATGCCCGCCAGGATCTCGCCGTCGTTCAGCGCTTCGCCCGGGGCGTCCGCGCCTTTCCAGTGCCACTGCAGCCAGCGGCCGGAGTTGACGATCGAGCCGTTCTCTTCGGCGAAGCAGGTGGACGGCAGGCGGAACACTTCGGTCTGGATCTGCGCAGGATCCACCTCGTTGAACTCGCCGTGGTTCTGCCAGAAGTTGGAGGTCTCGGTGTTCAACGGATCGATGGTCACCAGGAACTTCAGCTTGGACAGCGAAGCCACCACCTTGTTTTTGTTCGGGAACGACGCCACCGGGTTAAAGCCCTGGCAGAAGTAGCCGTTGACCTTGCCCTGCGCCATCATCTCGAAGTACTGCAGCACGTCGTAGCCTTTGTCCCACTTCGGCAACCAGTCAAAGCCCCAGCTGTTGTCCTTCTGCGCCTTGTCGCCGTAGAAGGTCTTCATCATGCTGACGAAGAATTTCGGGTAGTTACCCCAGTAGTTAACCTGGCCCGGCAGCAGCGCCTTCGGCGTGTTGGCCTTCAGGTAGGTCTCGAGATCGGTCTGTTTCTCCGACGGCAGCGTCAGGTAGCCCGGCAGGCTCTGCGACAGCAGGCCGAGATCGGTCAGACCCTGAATGTTGGAGTGGCCGCGCAGCGCGTTGACGCCGCCGCCCGCCATGCCCATATTGCCGAGCAGCAGTTGGATCATCGCCATGGTGCGGATGTTCTGCGCGCCGACCGAGTGCTGAGTCCAGCCCAGGGCGTACAGGAACGAAGCGGTTTTATCCGCGACGCAGGTTTCGGCGATGTATTCGCACACCTTGAGGAAATCGTCCTTCGGCGTGCCGCAGATGTTGGTCACCACGTCAGGCGTGTAGCGGCTCACGTGCTGTTTCAGCATGTTCCACACGCAGCGCGGATCCTGCAGCGTGACGTCGCGCTTGGCGAAGCCGTTCTCGTCGAACTGGTAGTTCCAGGTGGTTTTGTCGTACTTGCGGTTTTCCGCGTCGTAGCCGCTGAACAAGCCGTCTTCGAAGGCAAAATCTTCCCGCACCAGCAGGCTGGCGTTGGTGTAGGCCTCGACGTACTCGCGGTTGAACTTGTTGTTGGTCATCAGATACAGCAACACGCCCGACAGGAAAGCGATGTCGGTCCCGGAGCGGATCGGCGTGTAGAAGTCCGCCACCGATGCGGTTCGGGTAAAGCGCGGATCGATCACGATCAGCTTGGCATTGTTGTGTATTTTGGCTTCCATCGCCCAGCGGAACCCCACCGGATGCGCTTCCGCCGCATTACCGCCCATGACGATAATCAAATTCGCGTTCTTGATATCAACCCAGTGGTTGGTCATCGCACCGCGACCAAATGTTGGAGCAAGACTTGCTACCGTTGGTCCGTGTCAGACACGCGCCTGGTTGTCTACGGCAAGCATGCCGAGAGCGCGACTAAATTTTTGCGACAGAAAACCGGTTTCGTTGCTGGCGGCCGAGGCGCACAGCATGCCGGTGGTCAGCCAACGGTTGACGGTAACGCCCTGATCGTTGGTTTTGATGAAGTTGGCGTCGCGGTCTTCTTTCACCAGCTTGGCGATGCGGGTAAAGGCGTCGTCCCAGCTGATGCGTTGCCATTTGTCCGATCCTGGCGCCCGGTATTCCGGGTACTTGAGGCGGCTTTCGCTGTGGATGAAGTCAACCAGGCCGGCGCCTTTCGGGCAAAGCGCGCCGCGGTTTACCGGATGATCCGGATCCCCTTCGATATGGAAAATGCTTTCTTTGGCGTTTTTGGCGCCATCACCAAGGCTGTACATCAACAGCCCACAGCCGACGGAACAATACGTACAGGTATTACGGGTCTCGCGGGCGCGCAGCAGTTTGTACTGCCGGGTTTCCGCCAACGCCACTTCGGGGGCAAAGCCCAGCGCGGCCACCGTCGTTCCTGCCATACCGCCAGCGCAGATCTTAAAGAACTGCCTTCTGCTGACCTGCATGGGGGTCTCCTTTACTCTCGATTGTCACATTGTTCAAAGGCGCCTGCCCGCTAGCGCGGCAAACGCGAATGTCACTGTTGTTATGCTTGCTACGAACGCCGGCCATATTACCACAGCGTGCTTGTGGTTGTTACACACTCGTGCTCATTCAGTGAACGCTTTGGCACATTTCGATACATTTCGGCGTTGGCGCTCCCTACAGTATAGAGAGTAACCCGCGCGCCGGGGCGACGGCTTCACGCAGCCATCCGCCCCTTCTTCTATCAGTAGGTTAGCGCAGCGATTTGATCGTTAACCACACAGTTCACAGGGCATTGATAATCATTTTCAATATCATTTAATTAACTATAATGATCCGACTGCTTACGCGGTGCTCACGCTTTGCGCCGCCCATACACCACTGGAGATGATGATTATGAGTTATTCACTGCCATCCCTGCCGTACGCTTACGACGCACTGGAACCGCATTTCGACAAGCAGACGATGGAAATCCATCACACCAAACACCATCAGACCTACGTCAACAACGCCAACACCGTGCTGGAAGCCTACCCTGAGCTGGCCAAATACAGCGTTGAAGAGCTGATCCAGGATCTGGATAAAGTGCCTGCCGACAAACGCACCTTCATGCGCAACAACGCCGGCGGCCACGCCAACCACAGCTTCTTCTGGAAAAACCTGAAAACCGGCACCACGCTGGGCGGCGATCTGAAAGCGGCCATCGAGCGCGATTTCGGCAGCGTTGAGAAATTCCAGGAAGAGTTCGAGAAAGCCGCTGCCACCCGCTTCGGTTCCGGTTGGGCCTGGCTGGTGCTGAAAGACGGCAAACTGGCCGTGGTGTCTACCGCTAACCAGGACAGCCCGCTGATGGGCGAAGCGGTCGCCGGCGCTTCCGGTTTCCCAATCATCGGCCTGGACGTGTGGGAACACGCTTACTACCTGAAATATCAGAACAAACGTCCTGACTACATCAAGGCGTTCTGGAACGTGGTCAACTGGGATGAAGCCGCCGCACGCTTCGCCGCGAAGAAGTAATTCGCCCCCGTTGATGAAGATGCCCGCCACCGGCGGGTATTTTTTTGCCTGAAATCCGCTAAAGTTTGACCACGTCTTGCCGATGGTTTGTTCAATTGACGTTCGCCCGGAGAAGGAAAAAACGCTATGGCGGCATTGCAAGCATTGGCAGGAAAGTTCACTCATCTCACCGTAGGTAAAAAGCTCGGTCTCGGCTTCGCACTGTTGCTGCTGTTGGCGGTCATCATCGCCGGCACCGGGGCGCAATATCTGCATATCATCGAATCACGCGCCGATCGCATCGACTTCAGCAACCGGCTGAACGAAGAGATCAACCAGGCCAAATACAACCGCGCCATGTACGGCCAGACCTACCGGCCGGAGTATATTCAGAACAACCGCGCCAATATTGAAAACGCCGTCAAACTGATAGACCACGGGCAGGCGCTGGACTGGGACGCCCAAAGCCGCAAGGATCTGCAGCGTCTGGTGACGCTGATCGGGGAATATCAGCAGCAGCAAAAAGAGTTTGAACAGGCGGTCACGGCGAAAGACGCGGTGCGCCAGAGCTGGAACATGTCGGAAGTGCAGGCCAGCCTGAGCCAGGTGGAGCGCCAGCTGACCAACGGCGATCTGCAGTTGGCCTTCATCCAGCTGAACCAGAAGCTGACCCAGGTGCGCTACGGCGCGCGCGGCCTGCTGCTGAGCCTGAACAAGGAAACCGAAGCCCCGCTGATGGCGGCCATCGACGATGCGCGCGACGCGGCCAGTGCCTTGAGCCGCCGGGTCAGCGACGCGCAGCGCCCGCAGCTGCAACCGCTGCTGGCCGCGCTGGACGATTACAAAAACCGCATCGCGGCCTACCTGCCTGCCTATGAGCACGAGCAGCAGATCAGCCGGCGGCTCGGCGAACGCGCGCAGGCGATCGGCATGCTGGTGAACGCCTTTATGCAGGACGAGCTGGCGCAGACCCACAATGATATCAATCTGGCGCAGCTGCAGATGGGCATCACCACGCTGATCGCCATCATCGCCGGGGTGCTTATCGCCTGGCGCATCACCCTGCAGATCACCCGTCCGCTGCACAGCACGCTGGCCATGGCGGAACGCATCGCCGGCGGCGACCTGCGCCAGGCGCAGACCAGCACCCGGCGCGACGAGCTGGGGCAGCTGCTGAACGCGGTGGCGGCGATGAGCCAAAACCTGCGCACCATGATTGAGAAGATCCAGATGGGGGTCAGCCAGGTCTCCACCGCCTCGGCGGAAATTGCCGCCGGCAACACCGACCTCTCCTCACGCACCGAACAGCAGGCGGCGGCGGTCGAGGAAACCGCCGCCAGCATGGAACAGCTGACCGCCACGGTGAAACAGAACGCCGACAACGCCCATCACGCCAATCAGCTGGCCACCGACGCCTCGCAGACCGCGCAGCAGGGCGGCAAGCTGGTGGAAAACGTGGTCAGCACCATGCGCGATATTTCCAGCAGTTCGCAGCGCATCGCCGAAATTACCACCCTGATCAACGGCATTGCCTTCCAAACCAATATCCTGGCGCTCAACGCCGCGGTGGAAGCGGCACGCGCCGGCGAACAGGGCCGCGGCTTCTCGGTGGTCGCCAGCGAAGTGCGCAGCCTGGCGAGCCGCAGCGCCCAGGCGGCCAAGGAGATCGAAGGGCTGATCGCCGAATCGGTCAGCCGGGTGAAAACCGGCACCGAGCTGGTGGAAAGCACCGGCAACACCATGGAACAGATCGTCCGCTCGGTCACCCACGTGCGCGACATCATGGCTGAAATCGCCGCCGCTTCCGATGAGCAGACGCGTGGCATCGCCCAGATTGGCCAGGCGATCGTCGAGATGGACCACACCACCCAGCAGAACGCCGCGCTGGTGGAAGAGTCCGCCGCCGCCGCCGATTCGCTGGAAGAACAGGCCGACATGCTGCTGCAGAGCGTCTCGGTGTTCCGTTTGGCGGAGCAGACCGAACCCGCCGCCGTGAAAGCCGCCGCGCCGAAAGCGCCGGCGGTAAAACCCGCGGCCGCCAACGCCGCAGCGGAAGAGAACTGGACCACCTTCTGACGCCCCGCCGCCCGCCCGAGGATTTTCGGGCGGGTTGTTATGTCCCCCCGGCGCAACTCAGGCTATGCTGAGCCCTCGACGCGAGACACGGAGGCGCACATGCATCACCCAGACGTTTACATCGGCAGCATCCAACCCTATGAAGGCGGGCGCCCCAGCGCCATCGCCAAACGCCAGGTGGATGGCGCCATCCGGCTCACGCCGCTCGGCCTGGAAGGCGACGAGCAGGCGGAAAAAAGCTATCACGGCGGGCCGGACCGCGCGCTGTGCCACTACCCGCGCGAGCATTACGCCCACTGGCGCGCGCAGTTTCCGGCGCAGGCCGAGCAATTTTGCGCCCCGGCCTTCGGCGAGAATATCTCCACCGAAGGGCTGACCGAACACAATGTGTTTATGGGCGACATCTTCCGCTGGGGCGAGGCGCTGATCCAGGTCACCCAGCCTCGTTCGCCGTGCTTCAAGCTCAATTATCACTTCGCCATCGAGGACATTTCGGTGCTGATGCAGCAAAGCGGCCGCTGCGGCTGGCTGTATCGGGTGGTGTCGCCGGGCGCGGTCAGCGGCGATCGTCCGCTGGCGCTGGCGGCGCGCAACAGCGACGTGTCGGTGGCCGAAGCCATCGCCATCGCCTGGCATATGCCGTTCGACGCCGAACAGTATCGCCGCCTGTTGGCGGTCGCCGGCCTCTCCGCCAGCTGGAGCAAGACCATGCTCACGCGGCTTGCCGAAGGGCACCTTGAGGACTTCAACCGCCGCCTGCTCGGCCGTTGAAAGCGCGGGCGGAAAAGATGAAAAACGTGCGCCGAATGCCGCGTTAACCCTGTTCTTCCGCCTATACTGTAGCCGCGTGTTTTTCAGCCAGGAGCCAGGTAATGACCACCCCGAACCATTCGATTCATCACGCCGCCGCCGAGGGCTATCAGGCCAATGCCGATCGCTATATGAAAGGCCGGCCGGATTATCCGCCGGAAATCGCCGCTTGGCTGCGCGAGACTATCGGCCTGCACGCCGGCATGACGGTCATCGATCTCGGCGCCGGCACCGGCAAGTTCACCCCGCGCCTGCTGGAAACCGGCGCTCAGGCGATCGCCGTCGAACCGGTGCCGCAAATGCTGGAAAAACTGTCGGCGGCGCTGCCGCAGGTGAAAACGCTGGCGGGCACCGCCGAGGCGATCCCGTTGCCGGACGAGTCGGTCGATGCGGTAGTGTGCGCCCAATCCTTCCACTGGTTCGCCACGCCGCAGGCGCTGGCGGAGATCCGGCGCATTCTCAAACCCGGCGGCAAACTCGGTCTGGTGTGGAACATGCGCGATGCGCGCGTCGGCTGGGTGCGTAAACTGAATCAGATCGTCGATCGCCACGAAGGCGATGCGCCGCGTTTCTATACCGGCGAATGGCGCAAGCTCTTCCCGTTCAAAGGCTTTGAACCGCTGCAGGAGCAGGTCTTTATGTTGAGCCACCGCGGCGCGGTGGAGGACGTGATCTACAACCGGGTGCGTTCAACCAGCTTTATCGCCGCGCTGCCGCAGCCGCAACAGGAGCAGGTTATCGAGCAGTTGCGCCAGCTGGTGGCGGAAGAAGAGGAGCTACGGGGCCAGGACACGGTCACCGTGCCCTATCAGACCAAGGCGTATTTCACCACCAAGGCCTGACGCCCGGGGGTTCAGAACGCTTTCTTGGCGTAACCGGTGACCGCTTTCAGGCCCATCTCGCGGCCCAGCGCGGTCATTGGATGCACCACGATCAGCCCGCGCGCGCTTTTCTTCAGCGCGCCCATGTCGGCCTGCTCTTTCTTGGTGATTTCGCGGCTGAACGGCAGCTTGCTCAGCTTCTGCGCTTCGGCGCTCAGCTTCTCGCCGCGCACGTTTTTCAGGCGCTCGATCTCCGTCGCCAGCTTCTCTTTCTCTTTGGTGTGCTGCGCAATCAACTCAGGGTTGCCCTGTTGGATCACGGTGGCGTCTTTGTGGTTCAAGGCGTCCAGCAGGTCGCTCAGGCGCTTGATCTCTGCCTTTTCTTTCTCTTTCATGGTCTCTGGCCCGTTGTGCCCAAAATGGCACGCTAATCAATGATACCGGCATTGTAGCAAAAGGCGCGCGCCGTTACCCGTCCTGCGCAATGCCGGGCGGCAGGCCGCTCATCTCGCAGGCTCTGGCGCCGAGCCGGGCCAACGCCTGGGTGTAGCGCGCGTTGAACGGGTAGCAACAGGAGAGCCGCAGCGCGTTGCGGTAGCGCCCGCTGGGGGAATACAGGGTGCCCGGCGTCAAACAGATCTGCTCTTCCAGCAGTTGGTGGAACAGCGCTACGCTGTCCACGTTGGGGGGGAACTCAACCCAAAACACGAAGCCGCCCGCCGGCTGCGTGGCCAGCGTGCCGCGCGGGAAATGCCGGGCGATCAGCGCCCGCGCCTCGTCTACCTGCGCCGCATAGCGCTTGCGCAGGTTGCGCAAATGGTGATCGTAACCGCCGCTCTCCAGGAAGGTCGCCAGCGTTTCCGACAGCAGCTGCGACTCGGACATCGACGACACCGCCTTCAGCTTGCGCAACGCCTCGTGAAAGCGGCCGCCGCAGATCCAGCCGACGCGAAAATCCGGCGCCAGCGTTTTGGTGAAGCTGGAGCAAAACAGCACCCAGCCGTCGCGATCGAACGCCTTCACCGCCGGCGACAGCGCGCCGCCGAACTGAATCTCGGCATACAGCCCGTCTTCAATCAACGGCACCTGATGATCGTTCATCAGCCGAGCCAGCCGCTTTTTCGCCGCCAGCGGCATGGTGCAGCCCAGCGGGTTTTGCACCGTGGGCATGGCAATCACCGCGTTCAGCCGTTTCTCGTTCAATAGCAGCTCCAGCGCGTCCAGCGACAGCCCCAGCTGCGGATCGGTGGGGATTTCCAGCGCTTTCAGCCCCAGGCTGGCCAGCAGCGGCAGCAGGTAGAAGTAGGTCGGTGACTCCAGCCCGACGCAGTCGCCCGGTTTGGTGGTGACGCGCAGCGCCAGCTGCAACGCCTCCATGCAGCCGTGGGTCAGCACCACGTCGCCCGGCTCCAGCAGCATGCCCAGCGTCATCGAACGGCGGGCGATCTGCTGACGCAGCCGCAGGCTGCCGGGCGGCAACGAATACTGTCCGATCAGATCCGGTTGACGGCGCAGCTGAGAGGACAGCATGCGCCCCAGCTTGCCGCCGGGATAAAAATCGCTGGTCTGCGGGCAGGCCAGCGCAATGTTGGTGAAGGCCGGATTCTGCTGGGCGGCGAACACAGTATCGATCAGCGCCAGCACGTCGTCCGCCGGCGGCTCGATGCGGCCGCTGGGCGCCGAGGCCATCTTCAGCGCCGGCAGCGTGCTGCGGACATAAAACCCCGATTGCGGCCGCGCTTCGATCAGCCCGCGATCCTCCAGCGTGCGGTAAGCCGACACCACAGTATTAATACTGACGCGATGGGTTTGCGCACAGCGCCGCACCGAAGGCAAGCGGTCGCCGGGCAGCAGCGTGCCGCGGCGAATGGCCTCGGCCAGCGTATCCGCCAGCTGCAGGTAACGGGTATCCGGGGTTTCATCGAGCAGGGTCACAGTTTCTCTCCAGGCAATGGGTACAGTTTACATTTTGCACAACTGTAACCATAACAATATCCAATTTGTGGTTCTGTCACCACCCCATTGCAGCGATTATGCTGATCCTCTCGTTATTACCGTCATTTTCAAGGAACCTGCCATGCTGGACTCCGCCTTTGTCAGCTACGTCACCGTCATGTCGATTACCCCCGGCCCCAACAACCTGCTGCTGGCCTCGTCGGGCGTCAACTTCGGCCTGCGCCGCACCCTGCCGATGCTGTTCGGCATCGGCGCCGGCTGCGCGGTGCAGTTGGCTATCATTATCCCGCTGCTGGCGCTGGCGCTCAGCTGGGCCGGCGTCATCCGCTTCCCGCTGGCGGTGATCGGCTGCGCCTACCTGCTGTGGCTGTCATGGAAACTGTTCAAGGCGGCCTCGCCGGACGCCAAAGAGCAGGTGAGGCCAATGAGTTTCCTCAACGGCGCGCTGTTTCAGGCGGTCAACCCCAAGGCCTGGCTGATGGTGATCAACGTGGCGATCCTGTTCACCCCGCGCGAAGGCGCCACCTTCTTCCATACGCTGAGCGTCATCGCAGGTTTCGTCGTGCTGAATTTACCCTGTGTGCTGCTGTGGGCGGTGCTGGGCGACCGGTTGCGCAACGCGCTCCAGGTCGCCTGGAAGCTGCGCGCGTTTAACGGCGTCATGTCCGGCCTGATGGCCGCCACCGCGCTGTGGTTGCTGTTCGACGAGTGGCGCGCGGCCTTTGCTTAGCCGCGGCCGAGAGGAGAGAGTCGGGAAGGTTGTTTGGCGCCGATGCCGGCGATCAGATCGGTAATGGACAGCACCATGGTGGAGCGCACCATCTGCTGATAGCGCTGACGCTGCATGGCGATCAGCGCTTCATCCGCTTCGCCCGGCTGCAGGAAGGTCGGCGCCGGCGGCAGCGCGGCCACGCAGTGCAGCTCGCCGAACGGCCCGAGGATTTCGTCGTCGACGAAGCGGTATTCCGCACCGTCGTGATTCAGCTCTTCGCGCATCGCCATCAGCAGCTCGGCGTCTTCATATTCGTGGCGGGAGATCACCCCCAGCCCATACATCAGCTTCAGGCGCACCGACAGCTCCCCCAGCGGGCCGCTGCCGGACAATAGCGGTTCGACGGCATATTTCACCGCATAGTCGTCCTTGCGGAATACCTGCACCACCAGCACGTTGAGCGCTTCCGCCAGCAGCTCTACCGCCGCGATCAGGAAACTGCGCACCGTTTTGCCCGCGTTCAGCTTTTCCAGAACCTGATTTTCAAATGCCTGTGCTTCTTCCATCATCGCTTTTCGAAAGGCGTGGGGAGGGCCGTCGATGTCGAACTCGGATTGCAGGAGCGCAGCAAGCTGCGCTCGGGTGTTCATCATCACGATTCTACTTGTGCATGGCGTTATACACAGCAACGGCCTCTTCTACAACCTCGCTTTCCGCCGGCAGGCCGGAAATTTGCGCCAGCGCGGCTTTCGGCCCGAGCGTGTTCAGCAATTCCGCCAACTCCTGCGCCTGCAGATCCTGTTCGCTGCGGTAGCTCATGGCGGCGGCGATGCCCTGGATCAGGTTGGCGTGCGGCAGGCCGTATTCCAGCGTGCCTAGCAGCGGTTTGATCAGGCGATCGCCGGCGCTCAGTTTGCGCAGCGGCTGGCGCCCCACGCGCTCGACGTCGTCGTGCAGATACGGGTTTTCGAAGCGGCCGAGGATTTTGTTGATGTAGGCGGCGTGCTTGTCGGCGTCGAAGCCGTAGCGCTTGATCAGCACCGCACCGCTCTCTTCCATCGCTCCTTTCACCACGCGACGGATCGCCGGGTCGAGAATGGCGTCGCGAATGGTTTGCAGCCCGGCCCGTTGGCCAAGGTAGGCGGTGATGGCGTGGCCGGTATTGAGGGTGAACAGCTTGCGCTCGACGAACGCCATCAGGTTATCGGTCAGCTCCATGCCGGCGATCGCCGGAGGCTGGCCTTTGAACTGGGTCTGATCGACGATCCATTCGCTGAAGGTTTCCACCGTCACTTCCAGCGGATCGCTGCTGTCCGCCGGCGGCACGATGCGGTCGACCGCCGAATCGACGAAGCCGACGTGCTGCTCAACCCATGCCTGCTCGTCCTGCGGCAGCGCGGCGAGCACATGCTGCTTCAGCTGGCTGGTGCCGCGCACCATGTTCTCGCAGGCGATGATGTTCAGCGGCTGCTCATTGCCCTGCTGATGACGCAGCACCAGCCCTTTGGCGATCGTGCCGGCGATTTTGCCGAGAATTTGCGGGCCAACGGCAGTGGTCACCAGATCCGCCTCGGCGATCAGCGCCACCGCCGCCTCGCTGCCGCTGTTGACGGCGCTGACGTTGTTGACGCTCTCCACGCGTTCTTGCTCGCCCACCACGTGCACCTGATAACTTTTACGGCTGTTCAACAGATCCAGCACCGTTTGATTGACGTCGGCGAAGGTCAGCTCAACCCCGGCGTCCGCCAGCAGCTTGCCGATAAAACCGCGGCCGATGTTCCCTGCGCCAAAATGTAATGCTTTCATAACTCTACCTTCTTAATGTCGAAGGGTGCAGCAAGCTGCACCCTTTAAAATGATTCTGTTATCCGGCTTTTTTGCCGCCGAGCAGGTCCAGCACTTCCTGCACGCTGGTGGTATTCGCCAGCCGCTCGATCACGCTCTCGTCATCCAGCGCGTTGGTCAGGCTGGTGATCACCTGAATATGCTCGTTGTTGCGCGCGGCGATGCCGATCACCAGACGAGCCACTTCATCCTCTTCCTCGCCGAAGCGCACGCCCTGCGGGTACTGGCAGAACACCACGCCGGTGCGCAGCACCCGGTCTTTGGCCTCGATGGTGCCGTGCGGTACGGCGATCGACTCGCCCAGGTAGGTGGAGGTGAGTTTCTCGCGCTCCAGCATCGCCGGCACGTACTCCGCCTCGACATAGCCGCCTTTCACCAGCTGCTCGCCGGCGAAGCGGATCGCCTGCTCTTTGTCGCTGGCCTGCAGGTTGAGGAACACGTTGCTCTCGCTCAGCTTGAACAGGTTCGATTCACCGGCTTCGAAGCTGTCGTCCAGCGCGCCCAGTACCTTTTGTTGGTTGTCGCTGGTTTTGTTGGCCGCCAGCAAACGGTCGACCAAATCGCTGTACAGCTTGCTGTCGAGGAAGTTGGTCAGCGAGATGTGCTGGGCCTGCGGCGCGTGGCGCATCGCACGCTCGGTCAGATCGCGGTGGGTAATCACCAGATCCACATCGTCCGGCAGGCTGTTGATGGCGCTGTTGGTCACCGAGATGTTCTTCAGCCCGGCGTCGGCCACTTTCTTACGCAGCACCCCGGCGCCCATGGCGCTGGAACCCATGCCCGCATCGCAGGCGACGATGATTTTGCGCACGGTGCTCAGATCGCCGTCGACCGATGCCGGCGCCGCCGCGCCGCCTTTGGACTGCGATTTCATCTCTTGCATGCGACGGGTCGCGGCTTCCAGATCGTCATCCTCTTTCACCTTGGAGGTTTTCAGCAGGAAAGCGGACACCACGAAGGAGACGGCAAAGGCTGCGCACACCGCCGCAATGTTGGCGAAGTAGGCGCCTTTCGGGGTCATCGCCAGCACTGCCAGGATCGAACCCGGAGAAGCCGGAGAAACCAGGCCGCCGTTCAGCATCGTCAGGGTGAAGACGCCGGTCATGCCCCCCAGGATCACCGCCAGCAGCAGGCGTGGGTTCATCAGCACGTAAGGGAAGTAGATTTCGTGGATGCCACCCAGGAAGTGAATGATTGCCGCACCGCCGGCGGATTGCTTGGCGCTGCCGCGACCGAAGAACATGTAGGCCATCAGTACGCCCATGCCCGGGCCTGGGTTGGCTTCGATCAGGAAGAATACCGACTTGCCGACTTCCGTGGCCTGCTGGATACCCAGCGGCGAGAAGATGCCGTGGTTGATGGCGTTGTTCAGGAACAGGATTTTCGCCGGTTCAACGAAGATGGACGCCAGTGGCAGCAGGTTGTTCTTCACCATCACGTGCACGCCCGCCGCCAGCAGCTTGGAGAGCACCTCCACCAGCGGCCCGATGCCCAGGAAAGCCAGGATCGCCAGCAGCATGCCGATGATGCCGGCGGAGAAGTTGTTCACCAGCATTTCAAAACCGCTTTTGATCTTGCCGTCCACCCAGCGGTCAAAGTGCTTGATAGCCCAGCCGCCCAGCGGACCGGCGATCATCGAGCCGAGGAACATCGGCATGTCGGCGCCGACGATGACGCCCATGGTGGTGATAGCGCCGACCACACCGCCGCGCTCGCCGCCCACCAGCCGCCCGCCGGTATAACCGATCAGCAATGGCAGCAGGTAGGTGATCATCGGGCCGACCAGCTTGGCTAAGGTTTCATTCGGCAGCCAGCCGGTTGGAATGAATAGCGCGGTGATAATCCCCCAGGCGATAAAGGCGCCGATGTTGGGCATCACCATGTTGCTCAGGAAGCGGCCAAAGTTTTGTACTTTAACCTTGATGTCTGGTGAAAACATAAAACACACCCCTATTGTTACGCGCTGACAATAGAGCGCGTGATTATTGTTGTGACGATCCAGCCGTGTTGCCGCTGTATGCGAAACGGACTCTATCACGCTGTTTTTGTCACGCGAACTTCACGGATTTTTTGTGACACAAATCACACACAACACCCCAACAAACTACCCTTTATAGTGATAAAGATCACACTTATGGCGTGTAAAAAAAGCACAGTGAGAAAAAAATCGCCTGAAAACCCACAACAAAGTGATGTTGATCACATTTTTAAGCTGATTGTTTGTTTTTGAATTGTGATAAACATCACAATTTATTTTCAACTGCGGCGCCGATCGCGACGCTCTGTTTGATCATCCCTGTGAGCATTCATCCCGCCGGGAACTAGCGAAGTGATGAATGAAAGAAAACTACATTGCCGAATGAATGGATTAATTGAAGTGTAGTACAGAAGCCTGCGCAATAAACCAGCAAGCTATTGGAAACGCTGAGGGGAAATAAAACGGGCCGGCAATGCCGGCCCGTATGTCGTGAATGCGGTGCGTTATTGCGTCACGCTTTGAACGGCTTTCTGCGCATTCAGCAGGTTCTGCTGCTTGGCCACCAGATTCGACATCATGGTGTTGTACTGCGCCACCTGCTGCGCGGTGCGGAACTGCACGCCGTTGTTGTTGAAACTGACCTGATTGCCCTGGCTCTGCAGGAAATCGCCAACCTGCACCAGATCCTGCACGAAGCCGGCGGTGGTCGGGATCGCCGGCATCAAGGCATTGGCCGGTGCGGTAACGATCTTGTCATAGGCCTGGTTGTACACCGCCTTCAGATCGTCGGGCTGCTTCAGCGCCGCGCGGGCGGTATCCGCCTGCGATTTAGCGGACTGGATCTGCTGGCCCAGCAGGTTCAACGCGCCGACCGATTGCTGCAGCGCGTCGCGTTTGTTCAGGTAGTCCTGCGCGGTGCGGATCTGGTTAATCTGATCCAGCGCCGGCGTCAGGCTGGCGCCGACCGACTTGGACAGCTGCTGCGAAAAGCCGACCAAAATCGCGTAATCGCCGGCATAGTTGCCGAACTTCTGCTTCTGGTCTTCGCTCAGCGTGGGGATGTTCGCCCCGCTGCGCATCACGGTATTCTGTAAGTAATCGATAAATGCTTTGCGCTGTTCCGGCTCTTTATCGCCGCAGGCGGTCAATTGCATGACCACCAACAATGCCAATACCGGTGCCAACCAACGCGCGAAACCTCTGCTCTGGATCCCTACCGCCATGTGACATAACTCCTGTTATAAACCTGCTTTTTCATTGGACTCCGCCCCTTTTTCCGCACTCCGTGCGCCTATAAGAATAGATCAACTGGCGGCATTCCGATACGCGATTCCGCTTGCGGTGAGCATTGCCCCGGCCGGATGCGGTTGAAAATCGTGCGCAAAACGCACTGAGGTTCATTGTCGTCGGCGACCGGACGCTTCAATTTCCCCAAGTCGCCCCTCAAGTCGCCCCTCAAGTCGCCAGGCGACCTTGCCTTCGCACCCAGGAAACGGAAATAAAAAAAGGCGCCCGCAGGCGCCTTGTCACAGCAGAGAGGCCACTTACTGCAGCACGGAGATATCCGCCACCTGCAGGAACAGTTCGCGCAACTTGCTCAACAGCGTCAGACGGTTCACGCGCACTTCCGCATCGTCCGCCATGACCATCACGTTGTCGAAGAACGCATCCACCGGCTCGCGCAGCGCAGCCAGCTCCACCAGCGCTTCCTGGTAGTTGCCCGCCGCGAAATACGGCTGCAGCTTGTCGCGCAGCACCACCAGGTGAGTCGCCAGCTGGATCTCCGCTGCATCCTTCAGCACCGAGGCGCGCACGCTGTCGTTCAGCGTTTCGGTAGACTTGGCCAGAATGTTGGAGACGCGTTTGTTGGCCGCAGCCAGCGCCGCCGCCGCTTCCAGCGTACGGAAGTGGGAGACCGCCTTGACGCGCGCATCGAAGTCGGCCGGCTTGGTCGGACGGCGCGCCAGCACCGCCTGAATGGTATCGACAGCGTGGCCTTCCTCCTGATACCAGGCGCGGAAGCGGCCCAGCATGAATTCCACCACCTCGTCGACCACCTTGGCGTTGGTCAGCTTGCTGCCGTACAGGCGCACGGCCTCTTCGGTCAGAGTCTGCAGATCCAGCGGCAGGTTTTTCTCGACGATGATGCGCAATACGCCCAGCGCGGCGCGGCGCAGCGCGAACGGGTCTTTATCGCCTTTCGGATGCTGCCCGATGCCGAAGATGCCGGCCAGGGTGTCCATCTTGTCGGCGATCGCCAGGGAACAGGCCACCAACGACTGCGGCAGCGCATCGCCGGCGTAGCGCGGCTGATACTGCTCGTTCAGCGCAACGGCGACGTCTTCCGCCTCACCGTCGTGGCGCGCGTAGTGCATGCCCATCACGCCCTGGGTGTCGGTGAATTCGAACACCATGTTGGTCATCAGGTCGCACTTCGACAGCAGGCCCGCGCGGGTGGCGTGGTTGACGTCGGCGCCGATCTGGCCGGCAACCCAGCCCGCCAGCGCCTGAATGCGGTCGGTCTTGTCGCGCAGGGTGCCCAGCTGCTGTTGGAACAGCACGGTTTCCAGGCGCGGCAGGTTGTCTTCCAGGCGTTTCTTGCGGTCGGTGTTGAAGAAGAACTCGGCGTCGGCCAGGCGCGGACGCACCACCTTTTCGTTACCGGAGATGATCTGCTGCGGGTCTTTCGACTCGATGTTGGCCACGAAGATAAAGTTCGGCAGCAGTTTGCCCGCGGCGTCGTACACCGGGAAATACTTCTGGTCGCCCTTCATGGTGTACACCAGCGCTTCCGCCGGCACCGCCAGGAATTTCTCTTCGAATTTGGCGGTCAGCACCACCGGCCATTCCACCAGCGAGGCCACTTCTTCCAGCAGGCTGTCGCTCAGATCGGCCTTGCCGCCAATCTTCTGCGCCGCCAGCTCGGCGTCGCGCTTGATGAGGGCTTTACGCGCTTCATAATCGGCGACCACTTTGCCGCGCTCCAGCAGGATCTGCGGGTATTGGTCGGCGTTGTCGAGGGTGAACTCGGCTTCGCCCATGAAGCGGTGGCAGCGCACGGTGCGCGCAGAGTCGATGCCCAGCACGGTGCCCGGGATCAGATCGGCGCCCAGCAGCATCGTGACGGTGTGCACCGGACGCACGAACTGCACGTCGGAGTCGCCCCAACGCATCAGTTTCGGAATCGGCAGTTTGGCCAGCGCGGTGCTGACCATGCCGGCCAGCAGCGCCTGCGCCGACTGGCCTTTGACGTGGGCGCGGTACATCAACCACTCGCCCTTGTCGGTCACCAGGCGTTCAGCCTGATCGACGGTGATGCCGCAGCCGCGCGCCCAGCCTTCGGCCGCTTTGCTCGGTTTGCCTTCGGCGTCGAACGCCTGGGCGATCGCCGGGCCGCGTTTTTCAATTTCGCGATCGGCCTGCGCCGCGCTCAGGTTGGCCACTTTCAGCGCCAGACGGCGCGGTGCGGCGAACCAGCTCACGTCACCGTGTTCCAGGCCGGCGTTGTCCAGCTCGGCGGTGAAGTTGGCGGCGAAAGATTCCGCCAGGGAACGAAGAGCCTTCGGCGGCAGCTCTTCCGTGCCGATTTCCACCAGGAAAGTCTGTTGAGTCATGGCTGCCTCTTAGTTCTCGTTCTTCTTGTTGCACATCGGGAAGCCCAGCGCTTCGCGGGAAGCGTAGTAGGCTTCGGCAACGGCTTTGGTCAGCGTGCGGATGCGCAGAATGTAGCGTTGACGCTCGGTCACCGAAATCGCCTTGCGCGCGTCCAGCAGGTTGAAGGTATGGCCCGCCTTCAGGATGCGTTCGTAGGCCGGCAGCGGCAGCGGTTTTTCCAGCGCCAGCAGCGATTGGGCTTCTTTCTCGTACTGCTCGAAGCAGGAGAACAGGAAGTCGACATCGGCGTATTCGAAGTTGTAGGTGGACTGCTCCACTTCGTTCTGGTGGAACACGTCGCCGTAGGTGGTGACGCCCAGCGGGCCGTTGCTCCACACCAGATCATATACGCTGTCCACGCCCTGGATGTACATCGCCAGGCGCTCCAGGCCGTAAGTGATCTCACCGGTCACCGGCTTGCACTCCAGGCCGCCGACCTGCTGGAAGTAGGTGAACTGCGTCACTTCCATGCCGTTCAGCCACACTTCCCAACCCAGGCCCCAGGCGCCGAGCGTCGGGTTTTCCCAGTTGTCTTCCACGAAGCGAATGTCGTGGATGGTCGGATCCAGACCCAGCTCTTTCAGCGAGCCCAGGTAGAGTTCCTGAATGTTGTCCGGCGATGGCTTAATCACCACCTGGAACTGGTAGTAGTGCTGCAGACGGTTCGGGTTTTCACCGTAGCGGCCGTCGGTCGGGCGGCGGGATGGCTGCACATAGGCGGCGGCCATCGGCTCCGGCCCCAGTGCGCGCAGGCACGTCATCGGGTGTGAGGTTCCCGCGCCGACTTCCATGTCCAATGGTTGAACGATGGTGCAGCCCTGGCGCGCCCAATAATCCTGCAGTGTCAGGATCAGGCCCTGGAAGGTCTTGGTATCAAACTTTTGCATGTTGAATTCGCACGCGATACAAGTGGATTTAGATGGAATGCGCCAGTATACCCTTTGACCGTAAGATATACAGCCAGAATCCGGCAACAAGTGCGAATCGGGACGAGAAGCGCTGGATTTTCCCGCGCCGGGCGCAGCGGGAAGGACAACACGCTGGCCGGTTACCTTGCCGTTCAGAAAGGCATACCCGGCACACACATTAGATCCCCTTAACAAAAATATCACTTACCGCCGTTTAAATAGTCAATTGGCTGAACGCTATTTCCCTCTTCATCGACCAAATTTAAGCTGATTTACGTGCGTATATCCTTATATTTCCCACGAGATAAAGTTGCACCAATGTTATTTTTGTTAATTTTATCAACTAAAAAACTCCCTTCATCGAGAGATAATGTGATCAAGTGCCAGATTATTTCTTATGTCGTGAAAAATAAGGCGATATCGCGCGGCGTGCCGACGCGTTGGGTATGGAAGGAATGACCATGGATGAAATACGGCGCTAACGGGCCACAGAAACAAATTGACAGTTAATCTTTGGTTATACAATAATAAATAAAATTTTCCCTGGTGTTGGCCAAGTGGCTACCTGATCCTTTCATAGGATCAGTTTTTTTTTGTATTTCCGCCAACGTCACTGCGGCCCGCATAATTCCCCCCAGGCCGCCTTTCGCATAAATCCCTTATCAGACCTTATGGCTTATCCTGATCCTGCGCCCTTGAACGCGCCGATGGCCAATTCAAAAACGCGCGCTGACGCCTACGTTATACATAAACTGCTCGCCGCTGCTCAGCCCGCCGGTTTGCGAGACGGTGGCGAAGGCCGATACCCTGTCCGTCAACGGCATGTTGGCCCCCAACGTGACATCCACCCAGTTTTTGTCCTGGCCCGCACTGTCGCGGGTGAACGAGGTTTGCGTCGATTTCAGGCCGCCGCCGGCGCGGTAGACGTCGTCGCCGAACTGGTGCTGATAACTCACTTCCGCATAAGGATTAAACACACCGAATTGCGTATCCAGCCGCCAGCCCAACGCGCCGATCTGCGAGTGGTAGGTTTGATCGTTGAAGCGCATGGCGGTGCTGTCATCACCATCTTCGCTGTAGCCGGAAACGCGGCTGTAATCCCAGGCGAACTGCGCCACCGGCCCGGTGGTCAGGTAAGAAGCGATCGGGAAGTCATAGCCGGCGGTCACGCGCGCGCCCCACTGCCTGCCGGTGGTCGAACCGGTTTCGGTGCGCGTCAGCGGCCCCAGCCGCAGGCTGCGGCGGATGTCGTCATAATCCATCGTCGCATAGTGCAAATCGGCGTTGACCCAGCCCTGCTCGAATATCGCCAGTGAACTGAAAGCCGACAGCAGCAGCCCGCGCGCCTTGTAATCAAAGCGGCTGGAAGGATGTTGATCGTCGTTGGAACCGGCGATCAACGCGCCGATCAGCCAGCCGTCGGTCAGCTGATAGTCCACCCCGACGGTCAGGTTGTGGGTGGTGGCGTTGCCGTCCCCCGCCGCCCGGTTATCGGCATAGTCATAGTGCTGGCCGGCGTAACCGCCGAACACGCCCAGCGAACCCTGCGGGTTTTCGCCGTGGCGCAGCTGCTGGAAGCGGCTGTCGAGCGTGGCGCGGCTGTCGCGCGCCATCGCCGCCGTCGCCTGATTCAGCGCCACCACCTGCGCCGGGCCATCCAACACCGCCTGGATATAATCCGCAATCAGCAGGTGCGCCTGCGGGCTCGGGTGGAAATGGTCGGAGAACAGATAGGACTGGCCGGCGTCGAAGCCGGGCATATCGGAGCTGCAGACCGCCGAGGAAACGCCCGGCGGGCAAGCCATGCCGGCGGTGTTGGCGAAGCCGAACTGCGCCGGATTGGCGATCGCTTCGGCGAACAGCTTGTTGACGTCCACCCGCACGATATTGCCGCCGCCCTGCGCCAGCAAACGGTCTTCACTTTGATTATAGAAATCGGTCAGCTGGGCGGCCTGCGCGCTCAGGCTGTCATACGCCGCGATAAGCTGCGTGGCGATCGCCTGCTGCACCTGAGGAATGGCGCTGCCCTGCTTCGCCGCAGCGGCCAACGCCGCGTGGATCGCCTGCGTGCGTGAAGCGTTGTCCGGCGTCGCCACCGAATTAAGCGTGGCATAGGCCGCCTGGATCGCCGCCCCCTGCACCGGCGACAGCGCCTGTTGAATGATCAATTCCATCAGCTGCGGCGTGGAGCCGATGTTCGGCACCGTCGGCACGATCACCGTGCCGGCGCCGGCGTTCAGCAGCGAATGCACCTGCGCGGCTGCCGCGGCGGCGCTGTTATAGGCCACGCCGGGCGCGGTAGCGGCATTTAATGCCGCCGCCGCCAGATCGTTGCCGCCGATCCAATGAACGTACAAACCGTCGCCGTCGGCCTGGCCGTTGACCCGGTTCAGATAGCGCTGCACCTGATCCTGGGTGTTGTCGGCCGGGTTCAGGCCCGGCACCGCCACGGCGCCGCCGGCGGCGTAGTTCTCACCGCCGTTGTCCGAAGCCACCAGCGCCGCCCCGATGCGTTGCGCCAACGCTTCGTCGTACAGCAGGTGCTGGTTACCGTCATAGGTGAACCGGCCGTTGTTGCCGGTATCGCTCAGGCTATCGCCAAAGACGTAGAGTTGATCGTACGCCTGAGCCGGAAGGGTCACACTGCAAAGCAACGCCACTGCAAGCGCCGCCGGGCGGGGCATGCACGTTATTTTTAGAGGCATGAATCGACTCCTGAGAGCCTGCAAATGAAGGCAATGTCGTTTTTATCGTTGGCCGGTTTCCCACCGGCCATGTAGTAACTATTGTCGGCTTTTTCGTCACGTCAAGCGGGCTGATGACAAAACAATCAGAGGCTTGCCAAGTTCGGCGCTTCGAGCGATGATTACTGTTCATAAATACAGCATAAGGACAGTCAGGATGGCAGACGAACGTTGCGGTTGGGTGACGGCCGATCCGTTGTATCTCGAGTATCACGACCAGGAATGGGGCGCGCCCACCACCGACGCGCGCGAGCTGTTTGAAATGCTGTGCCTCGAGGGGCAGCAGGCCGGCCTTTCCTGGATCACCGTGCTGAAAAAGCGCGAGAACTACCGCCGCGCTTTCCACGGTTTCGATCCGCAGCGGGTCGCCGCCATGACCGAACAAGACGTGGAAAACCTGCTGCAGGACAGCGGCATCATCCGCCACCGCGGCAAGATAGAAGCCATCATCACCAACGCCAAAGCCTATCTGGCGATGGAGGCGGCCGGCGAGAATTTCGTTACCTTCATTTGGGACTTCGTCGGCGGCCGGCCGCAGCTCAACCGCTGGCAGGCGCTGAACCAGGTGCCGGCCAAAACCGAGCAGTCCGACGCCATGTCCAAGGCGCTGAAAAAACGCGGCTTCAAGTTTATCGGCTCCACCGTTTGTTACGCCTTCATGCAGGCCAGCGGGCTGGTGAACGATCATCTCACGGGATGCATGTGCTACCCAAAGCCACGGTGATCCGCCCCTGTGGCCCGGAGGATATCGACCGGCTGATGGCGCTATGGCTGCCCAGCACCATCGCCGCTCATCCGTTCGTGGCGGAAAAATACTGGCGTGAGAGCGCCGCGCTGGTGCGTGAAAACTACCTGCCGCGCGCGCAAAGCTGGGCCTGCTGGCATGACGACGAGATCGTCGGCTTTATCAGCGTGCTGGACGAGCAGTTCATCGGCGCGCTGTTTGTCGAGCGGGCGTTTCACGGCCGCGGCGTCGCCCAGGCGCTGATGACGCACGTGCAGCAGCGCTACCGCCGGCTCAGCCTGGAGGTGTACCAGCAGAACCTGCGCGCCTGCGCGTTCTACCACAGGCACGGTTTTCAGGTGACGCAGCGCCTGTTCAATGATGAAACCCAGGCCTATACGCTGATCATGAACTGGCCGGCAGTCGAAAATTCAACCCGTTATGCTTAAAAAAGGCGCATCCGCACCCCGGATGCGCACAATTCGGAATCCGCTGCATAGCGCCGCGCGGCGTTTTGCCGCATAACTCCCCCAGCACTTACCCGCGCTCATCATTTGTCACGTTTTTCTCCGGAACTGCCGGCGAAACCGCGCGTCATAGGTAGCGCGGCGACGCGGGCTCCCTGCGTCACCCACTTTTTTTGCGTCCCCGCTTTGGGCCGGCGCGTACAGATTCTGATGCCATTAAGGACAAGAACATGAAAAAACGCATTGCAATTATTGCCGGCGCCGTGAGCCTCACGCTCGCGCTGTCGGCCTGTACCACCAACCCTTACACCGGTGAATCCGAAGCCGGTAAATCCGGCATCGGCGCGGGCCTCGGGGCCGCACTGGGCGCCGGTGTCGGCGTGCTGTCCTCTTCCAAGAAAGATCGCGGCAAGGGCGCGCTGATCGGCGCAGCGGCCGGTGCAGCCCTCGGCGGCGGCGCAGGCTATTACATGGACGTGCAGGAAGCCAAACTGCGCGACAAGATGAAAGGCACCGGCGTCAGCGTCACCCGCCAGGGCGATAACATCGTGCTGAACATGCCGAACAACGTGACCTTCGACAGCAGCAGCGCCACGCTGAAACCGGCGGGCGCCAACACCCTGACCGGCGTCGCCATGGTGCTGAAAGAGTATCCGAAAACCGCGGTCAACGTTGTCGGCTACACCGACAGCACCGGCTCCCGCTCGCTCAACATGAACCTGTCGCAGCAGCGCGCCGACGGCGTAGCCAGCGCGCTGATCACCCAGGGCGTGGCGGCGAACCGTATCCGCACCACCGGTGCCGGTCCGGACAACCCGATCGCCTCCAACAGCACCGCGGAAGGCAAGGCGCAAAACCGCCGCGTCGAGATCACCCTCAGCCCGCTGCAGTAATCCCGTGCGGGGCGCCACCGGCGCCCCGCCGCCTCCCTGCGATTTTCGCCTTACCCTTCAACACTCCCGCCCGCACATCGGGTATGGTAGTCTCCTTGGCAATTAACCGCAGGAGGGATCGGCTGTGAGCACAGGCAAGGCAACGCGCGCCTCAGGACGCGCCACCATCAGCGATGTGGCCAGCATCGCCAAAACCGGCAAGACCAGCGTGTCGCGCTATCTGAATGGTGAACAGCACCTGCTTTCCGACGATCTCAAACAGCGCATCGAACAGGCGATCCAGCAGCTCGACTACCGGCCAAGCCAGATGGCGCGCAGCCTGAAGGGCGGCCAGACCCGCCTGATCGGCCTGATCCTCGCCGATATCACCAACCCCTATTCGGTGGACGTGATGCGCGGCATCGAGGCCGCCTGCCGCCAGCACGGCTTTACCCTGCTGGTGTGTAACACCAACAACGAAGTCAATCAGGAACAGCACTACCTGCAGCTGCTCAGCAGTTACCGGGTGGAGGGCATCGTGGTCAACGCGGTCGGCATGCGCGAGGAAGCGTTATCCACGCTGCAGCAGTCGATGCTGCCGATGGTGCTGATCGACCGCAAAATCCCCGATTTCGCCTGCGACGTGGTGGGCCTGAACAACCGCGAAGCCGCCACCGTCGCCACCGAACACCTGCTGCAACAAGGTTTCGAAGCGATTTTGTTCCTCAGCGAGCCGCTCGGTACGGTCAATACCCGTCTCGAGCGCCTGCACGCTTTCAGACATACCATGGCGCAGCACCCCACGCTGTCGGCGGAGCAGGCCGAAACGCCGCTCAACGATCGGCAGAAGCTGGAGCAGGTGCTGAGCGATTTCAGCGGCCGCCATCGCGGCATGCGCAAGGCGGTGATCTCCGCCAACGGCGCCCTGACGCTGCAGGTGGCGCGCGCCATGCGCCGGCTCGGCATCCAGTGGGGCAACGACATCGGCCTGCTGGGCTTCGACGAGCTGGAGTGGGCGGAGCTGGCGGGCGTCGGCATCACCACGCTGAAACAGCCCACCTACCAAATGGGGCACGCGGCGCTGGAGCGGCTGGTGCAGCGCATTCAGGGCCTGGCAGCCCCCAGCGGCGAGCAGATGTTCTCCGGCGAGCTGATCGTCCGCGGCTCCACCACCCGCTAACCCGCCTTCTCCGGGGCCGTTGCCCGCCCCGCCCTCATCGGCTGTTTTTTGCTCAGCTTCGTGATTGCGATCATATTTTTACACTCTGTCGCTTTTCGCTGGAACCGGTTCCATTTAACGTACCGGTAACAGCAGCGGCGGCGACAATGCCGCCTCAGGAGTCAAAATGAAAACAGAAATCATCGTGGTCACCGGCGCCTACGGCACCGATACCGTCAAACAATACGGCGGCCAGCGCGCGCTGTTGCCCATCATCGCCGGCGCGGGCGCCGACGGGGTGGAGATCCGCCGCGAACTGTTCGCCGCCGGCGAATTGGACAGCCTGCCGGCCCTGGCGCAAGAAATCGATCGCCAACAGTTGTTCGCCGTCTACTCCGCTCCTGAGGCGCTGTTCACCCCGCAACATACGCTGAACCCCAACCTGGCGGCGCTGCTGGCGGAAGCGCAGGCGCTGAACGCGCGCCAGCTGAAGCTGTCCCTTGGCCATTTCCGCCCCGGTTTTGATTTTACCGAGCTGAAAGTGGCGCTGGAGCAGCACCCGGTCAAACTGGTGGTCGAAAACGATCAGACGCCGGACTGCGGCATTTTGTCGATGCTGAACGCCTTTTTCCACGCCGCGGAAGATAGCCACCTGCCGGTCAGCATGACCTTCGATATGGCCAACTGGCTGTGGGTGGGGCAAGACGCTTTCGCCGCCGCCGAACGCCTGGCCCGCCACGTCGGTTACGTGCACGTCAAAGCCGCCACCCAAGGCCCGCGCGGCTGGCGCGCCGTCGCGCTGGACGATACCGACGGCAGCTGGCGCGATCTGCTGGCCCGCCTGCCGCACGATGCGCCGCGCGGCATCGAATTCCCGTTGCAGGGCGATGATCTGGAAGCCGTCACCCGCCATTACGTCAATATTTTGCGTGCGGAGTAACCCCATGATGACAACGTTAACGGCAACGACGGCGCAGCAGGCGCCCCTGGATGTGGTCACGCTGGGCGAAGCCATGGCGATGTTCGTGGCGGCGCAAACCGGCGATTTGGCGGAGGTGGAAACCTTCACCAAACGCATCGCCGGCGCCGAGCTGAACGTGGCGATCGGCCTGGCGCGCCTGGGCATGAATGTCGGCTGGGTCAGCCGCGTCGGCAACGATTCGTTCGGCCGCTTCACCCTGCAGCAGCTGAAAAAAGAAGGCATCAACTACCGGCAGGTGACGGTCGACGGCCACTATCCCACCGGCTTTCAGGTGAAATCCAAAACCGCCGATGGTACCGATCCCAGCGTGGAATACTTCCGCAAAGGCTCGGCGGCCAGCCATCTGTCAGTCGCCGATTTCAACCCTGAGTATTTCGGTTCTGCGCGCCACCTGCACCTGAGCGGCGTGGCGGCGGCGCTGTCCAGCGAATCGCTGGCGCTGTGCCACCATGCGGCGCGCGAGATGCGCGCCATGGGCAAAACCATTTCATTCGATCCCAATCTGCGCCCGGTGCTGTGGCCCAGCCGCGAGGTGATGATCGAGCAGCTGAACCAGCTGGCGTTCGCCGCCGACTGGGTGCTGCCGGGGCTGAAAGAAGGGCAGATCCTCACCGGCCAATCGACGCCGGAAGGCATCGCCGATTTCTATCTGGAACGCGGCGTGCAGGCGGTGATCATCAAAACCGGCCCGGACGGCGCCTGGTTTAAAACCGCCGCCGGCGACAAGGCGGCGGTGGCCGCGGTCAAGGTCGACAACGTGGTGGATACCGTCGGCGCCGGTGACGGCTTTGCCGTCGGCACCCTCAGCGCCCTGCTGGAAGGCAAAACGCTGATACAGGCGGTGCAGCGCGGCAACAAAATCGGTTCGCTGGCGATCCAGGCCATCGGCGACAGCGAGGGCCTGCCGACCCGCGCGGCGCTGGCCGAATAACAATAAAAAAAACGACTTCTCCGCATGACGTCAGCCTCTGGCCCTACAACCGGGACGCGTCGGGAGAGCATCTGCCCCTTCCTCTTGCATGCCCAGCGTGCCGGGCGAAGGGGACGCAACACCACTGAAGGATACTGAACATGAACAAAGCGACTGTCGCGGCCAAACGCTGGTGGTACATCATGCCCATCGTGTTTATCACCTACAGCCTGGCCTATCTCGATCGCGCCAACTTCAGCTTCGCCTCTGCCGCCGGCATCAATGAAGATCTCGGCATCACCAAAGGCATGTCCTCGCTGCTGGGCGCGCTGTTTTTCCTCGGTTATTTCTTCTTCCAAATTCCCGGCGCCATCTACGCCGAACGCCGCAGCGTCAAAAAACTGATCTTCTGGTGCCTGATCCTGTGGGGCGGCTGCGCCTCGCTGACCGGCGTGGTGAGCAATATTCCGATGCTGGCCGCCATCCGCTTTATCCTCGGCGTGGTGGAAGCGGCGGTGATGCCGGCGATGCTGATCTACATCAGCAACTGGTTCACCAAATCGGAGCGCTCACGCGCCAATACCTTCCTGATCCTCGGCAACCCGGTGACGGTGCTGTGGATGTCGGTGGTGTCCGGCTACCTGATCCACGCCTTCGGCTGGCGTGAAATGTTCATCATCGAGGGCATTCCGGCGGTTATCTGGGCGTTCTGCTGGTGGGTGCTGGCGAAAGACAAACCGGCGCAGGCCGGCTGGCTGAGCGCCGATGAGAAACAGGCGCTGCAACAGCAGCTGGACGAAGAGCAGAAAGGCATCAAGGCCGTGCGCAACTACGGCGAAGCCTTCCGTTCGCGCAACGTGATCCTGCTGTGCGTGCAGTACTTCGCCTGGAGCATCGGCGTGTACGGCTTCGTGCTGTGGCTGCCTTCCATCCTGCGCAGCGGCATGCAGATGGGCATGGTGGAAGCCGGCTGGCTGTCGGCGGTGCCTTACCTGGCGGCCACCATCGCCATGATCGTGGTCTCCTGGGCGTCGGACAAAATGCAAAACCGCAAGCTGTTCGTCTGGCCGTTGCTGCTGATCGGCGCGCTGGCGTTCTTCGGCTCTTACGCCGTCGGCGCCAACCACTTCTGGATCTCCTACGGCCTGCTGGTGGTCGCCGGCGCCGCGATGTACGCCCCCTACGGGCCGTTCTTCGCCATCATTCCGGAAATGCTGCCGAAAAACGTCGCCGGGGGCGCCATGGCGCTGATCAACAGCATGGGCGCGCTGGGGTCGTTCTTCGGTTCGTGGTTCGTCGGCTATCTGAATGGCGCCACCGGCAGCCCGGCGGCCTCTTACATGTTTATGGCCATCGCACTGGTGGTGGCGGTGGTGTTGACGCTGATCGTCAAACCCGCCCGCAACGAGATCCAGCCGCAATTGGCTTGATCCGGTTATACTTTTTATCTGTTAACCCAACCGGGGGGCGCCATGCCCCCTTTGGCCCAGCTGGAGTTCGTGATGAAGCCTTCTATCGTATTGTACAAAAGCCTGCCCGCCGATCTGCGTGAACGTCTGGAACAGCACTTCACCGTGCACGCCTTCAACGGCCTGCAGCCGGAGAACCGCGACGAACTGCGCCAGGCGCTGCAGCAGGCCGAAGGGATCATCGGTTCCGGCGGTAAAATTGACGAAGCCTTCCTGAAGCAGGCGCCCAAACTGCGCGCGGCCTCGACCGTTTCCGTCGGCTACGACAACTTCGACGTCGAGGCGCTCAACGCCCATAACGTGCTGCTGATGCACACCCCGACGGTGCTGACCGAAACCGTCGCCGACACCATCATGAGCCTGGTGCTGGCGACCGCGCGCCGGGTGGTGGAAGTGGCAGAGCGGGTGAAGGCCGGCGAATGGCGCGGCAGCATCGGGCCGGACTGGTTCGGCGTCGACGTGCACCATAAAACCATCGGCATCCTCGGCATGGGGCGCATCGGCCTGGCGCTGGCGCAGCGCGCGCACTTCGGCTTCGGCATGCCGGTGCTGTACAACGCCCGCCGCACGCACGAAGAGGCGGAGCAGCGCTTTAACGCGCGCCGCTGCGATCTGGATACCCTGCTGGCCGAGTCGGATTTCGTTTGCATCACGCTGCCGCTGACCGAACAAACCTTCCACATGATCGGCCGCGATCAGTTGGCGAAGATGAAGAAAAGCGGCATTCTGATCAACGCCGGCCGCGGGCCGGTGGTGGATGAGCAGGCGCTGATCGAAGCGCTGCAAAACGGCGTGATCCACGCCGCCGGGTTGGACGTGTTCGAGAAAGAACCGCTGCCGGCCAACTCGCCGCTGCTCAGCATGCCGAACGTGGTGGCGTTGCCGCACATCGGCTCCGCCACCCATGAAACGCGCTACGGCATGGCCGCCTGCGCGGTGGATAATTTGATCGCCGCGTTGACCGGCACGGTGAAAGAAAACTGCGTCAACCCGCAGCTGTTGCGGAAATAACTCAGCGCGGCCGGTGGTCTGCGGATAACCGGCCGTGTTGCTCTTCCTGCTGCGGCGCGAACAGCGCCTGCAGCTGATGTTCTTCGGCGAAGTGCTGCAATTCGGCATCCTGAATTGCCTGAACGATCTCTTCTCGCCAGTTTTTGTCCGTCATCGCTAACCTCCTTTGATGTTCATCGTTTAATCTGCCGCAGCGCGCGCGCAAAGCCAAGCCGAATCAATCCGAAAACGCTCCGCCCTTTCTCTCCTCCCCGAAAAACCCTCGCAGGGAGGAGGCTATTTTTCCGCCGTTTGCCACACTGGGCGCTACCCTGCGAGAAAAACGCTTCCTGCCGCGCGTAAGGAGAGCCATGAAACTGTTACCCCTGCCCTTGTTGATGCTGCTGTCGCCTTCGGCGCTGGCCGGCTGGACGCTGCCGGGTTTCCCGGCCTTCGACGAAACTGCCGCCGGGCTGTTTACCAGCCAGGCCGCGCTGCCCAAAGGCCAGCTGCCGCTGCGCCTGTATCAGGATAACCACTGTTGGCAGCCGGCCGAGGCGGTGAAGCTTAACCAGACGCTGTCGCTGCAGCCCTGCGGCGCCCATCCGCCGGCCAGTTGGCGGCAGTTCCGCGCCGGCGACTATCAGGTGCGCATCGACACCCGCAGCGGCACGCCGACGCTGCAGCTCAGCCTGCGCAGCGCGCCGGAAAGCGCCGCCGTTGTTGCCCGCAGCTGCCCGCGCTGGGACGGCAAGCCGGTCACGGTCGACGTCACCTCCACCTTCGCCGAAGGCGAAACGCTGCGCGATTTCTATTCCGGCCAAACGGCGCAGGTGAGCCAGGGGAAAATCACGCTGCAGCCCGCCGCCGCCAGCGGCGGCCTGTTGCTGCTGGAGTCCGCCGCCACGGCGAAACCGGCGGCGTTCAGCTGGCATAACGCCACGGTCTACTTCGTGCTGACCGATCGCTTTGAGAACGGTAATCCGGCCAACGACCACAGCTACGGGCGCCGCAGCGACGGCCTGCAGGAAATAGGCACCTTTCACGGCGGCGATCTGGCCGGCCTGACGCAAAAACTGGATTATCTGCAGCAGCTCGGCGTCAACGCCTTGTGGATCAGCTCGCCGCTGGAGCAGATCCACGGCTGGGTCGGCGGCGGCACCAAAGGCGATTTCCCGCATTACGCCTATCACGGCTATTACGCGCTCGACTGGACTCGCCTCGACGCCAACATGGGCACCGAACAGGAGCTGCGCACGCTGGTCGAGCAAGCGCATCGGCGCGGCATTCGCATTCTGTTCGACGTGGTGGTGAACCATGTCGGTTACGCCACGCTGGCGGATATGCAGACGTTTCACTTCGGCTCGCTGTATCTGCAAGGCGCGGAGGTGGAGAAAACCCTGGGGAAAAACTGGGGCGACTGGCGCCCCGGGCCAGGGCAAAACTGGCACAGTTTCAACGACTACATCAACTTCAGCGACAAGGCGGGCTGGCGCCAATGGTGGGGGAAAAACTGGATCCGCACCGACATCGGCGACTATGACTCACCGGGCTATGACGATCTGACGATGTCGCTGGCCTTCCTGCCGGACATCAAAACCGAAGCGCCCGGCGCCAGCGGCCTGCCGCTGTTCTATCGCCACAAACCCGACACCGCCGCGCGCGACATGCCCGGCGCCACCACCCGCGATTACCTGACCGTCTGGCTCAGCCAGTGGGTGCGCGATTACGGCATCGACGGTTTTCGCGTCGATACCGCCAAGCACGTGGAAAAACCGACGCTGGCGCTGTTGAAGCAGCGCGCCACGGCGGCATTGGCTGCGTGGAAAGCGGATCATCCGCAGCAGGCGCTGGATGACGCGCCGTTTTGGATGACCGGCGAGGCCTGGGGCCACGGGGTGATGAAAAGCGACTATTACCAAAACGGCTTCGACGCGATGATCAACTTCGACTTCCAGGACCAGGCGGCGCAGGCATTGGGCTGCTTTGCCGACATTGATGCCACCTACCGGCAGATGGCCGAGCGGCTGCAGGATTTCAACGTGCTGAGCTACCTCTCTTCACACGACACCCGGCTGTTCTTCGCCAGCGACGCCAAAGGCTCGCTGCCGCTGCAACAGCGGGCGGCGAACCTGCTGTTGCTGGCGCCGGGCGCGGTGCAGATTTACTACGGCGATGAAAGCGGCCGCCCGCTCGGCCCCACCGGTTCCGATCCGCTGCAGGGCACCCGCTCCGACATGAACTGGCGTGAGCTGCCGGGGGAAAAAGCCCCGCTGCTGGCCCACTGGCAACGGTTGGGGCAGTTCCGCGCTCGCCATCCGGCGATCGGCGCCGGCGTGCAAACCCCGCAACCGCACGCCGCCTATTATGCCTTCAGCCGCCGGCTCGGCGACGATAAGGTGATGGTGGTGTGGGCCGGCGAACGGTCACAATAATCCAGCGTAATATGCTACCAATCGGCCAATGAGCGAAGTTTGTGCCCATTGGCCGATTTGTCGGCCGCATTGCAGCGGGGTTTGTCTGGCGGTATGGTGGGGGATTACCTGCTAAGAAACAGTACTGCTGCACCTATGACTTTCTCACTTTTCGGCGAAAAATTTACCCGTTATGCGGGCATTACCCGTTTGATGGACGACCTGAACGAAGGCCTGCGCACCCCCGGTGCCATCATGCTCGGCGGCGGCAACCCGGCGCAGATCCCAGAGATGGAAGCCTACTTCAAACAGCTGTGCCAGGAGATGCTCGACCAGGGCAAACTGACCGAAGCGCTGTGCAACTACGACGGCCCGCAAGGCAAGGACGCGCTGCTGAAAGCGCTGGCCAATCTGCTGCGCGACGAGCTCGGCTGGGAGATTTCGCCACAGAATATTGCACTGACTAACGGCAGCCAAAGCGCGTTTTTCTACTTGTTCAACCTGTTCGCCGGCCGCTACGCCGACGGTTCGCGCCGCCGCGTGCTGTTCCCGCTGGCGCCGGAATACATCGGCTATGCCGACGCCGGGCTGGACGAAGGGCTGTTCGTCTCCGCCAAACCGAACATCGAGCTGCTGCCGGACGGCCAGTTCAAATATCACGTTGATTTCGAACACCTCACCATCGGCGACGACATCGGCATGATCTGCGTTTCACGGCCAACCAACCCGACCGGCAACGTGATCACCGACGAAGAGCTGATGAAGCTCGACCTGCTGGCGCAGCAGCGCGATATTCCGCTGGTGATCGACAACGCCTACGGCGTGCCGTTCCCCGGCATCATCTTCAGCGACGCCACGCCGCTGTGGAACCCGAACACCATCCTGTGCATGAGCCTGTCCAAGCTCGGCCTGCCGGGCTCGCGCTGCGGCATCGTGATCGCCGACGAGAAGGTGATCACCGCGCTGACCAACATGAACGGCATCATCAGCCTGTCGCCGGGCAGCATGGGGCCGGCGATGGCGACGGAAATGATCGCGCGCGGCGATCTGCTGCGCCTGTCGAACGAGGTGATTCGCCCGTTCTACAAACAGCGCGTCGAGCACACCATCGAGATTATCCGCCGCTACTTGTCGCCGGAGCGCTGCCTGATCCACAAACCGGAAGGGGCTATCTTCCTCTGGCTGTGGTTCAAGGATCTGCCGATCACCACCGAAGTGCTGTATCAGCGCCTGAAAAAGCGCGGCGTGCTGATGGTACCGGGCCACTACTTCTTCCCGGGGCTGGAGCACGAATGGCCGCACACCCACCAGTGCATGCGCATGAACTACGTGCCCGATCCGGAGAAAATCGAGCGCGGCGTGGCGATCCTGGCGGAAGAGATCGAACGCGCGCATCAGGAAGGCTAACGCCAGCTGATTGAAAATCGACCGATAAAGATATACGATGCATATATCGTATATCTTTTTTTTGGAGGGCTAGCGATGACTCGCATCGTGATCGATTTACCTGAAGAAGACCTGCGGCAGCTCGACAATCTGAAAAATATCCGCCACGTTCCCCGGGCCGAAATCATCCGTCAGGCCGTCTCCCGTTATCTGACGGAGAACCACGTTGAAGATCCCAGCAATGCTTTCGGGCTCTGGTCCGGGGCGATGGGCGATGGCGTAGACTACGAAAATCGTCAGCGCGAGGAGTGGGAATAATGGTGGCTCAACGGGCGTTATTCGACACCAATATCCTGATCGATTATCTCAACGGCATTCCTCAAGCCAAAGACGTTCTGACCGAATACCACATCAACCCGGCTATTAGCGCCATCACCTGGATGGAAGTGATGGTGGGTGCCAAAAAACAGGGGCCGGCGCTGGAGCTGAAAACGCGCCAGTTTTTAGGGCAATTCCTGCTGCTGCCTATTACCGATGAAGTTGCCGAACGCGCCGTAGAACTGCGCCACTCACAGCATGTGAAGCTGCCGGACGCCATTGTCTGGGCCACCGCGCAGGTGGGGTTCCGGACGCTCATCTCCCGCAACCCCAAAGATTTTGGCACTGACAACGGCGTGTTAATACCTTACCGGCTGTAGTCGGGCAGCGTTACAGCGTCCAGAACAGCACCGCCAGCAGCTGCGGTGACATGATGCGCAGGAACATCGCCAGCGGATACACGGTGGCGTAAGACAGCGCGGCGGCGCCGCTGGTAGGATGCAGACCGTTGGCGAAGGCCAGCGCCGGCGGATCGGTCATCGATCCCGCCAGCATGCCGGACAGCGTCAGGTAGTTCATCTTGCCCACCGTGCGCGCCAGAATACCGACGCTCAGCAGCGGAATGGCGGTGATCAACGCGCCGTACCCGACCCACGTCAGCCCCTCGCCGTGCAGCAAGGTATCGATGAAGTTGCCACCCGACTTCAATCCGACCACCGCCAGAAACAGCACGATACCCAGTTCGCGCAGCGCCAGGTTGGCGCTCGGCGGCATAAACCAGTACAGCTTGCCGATGCTGCCGATGCGCCCCAGGATCAGCGCCGCCACCAGCGGCCCGCCGGCCAGCCCCAGCCGCAATGCCGCCGGGAAGCCGGGCACGAACAGCGGAATGGAGCCGAGCAGCACCCCAAGGCCGATGCCGATAAACACCGGCAGCATCTGCACCTGCTGCAGTTTTTGTTGGGCGTTGCCGACGATTGCCGTCACCGCGTCGATGGCCTCCGGCCGGCCGACCAGGTTCAGAATGTCGCCGAATTGCAGCGTCACGTTGCTGCCGGCCACCAGCTCCACGCCGGCGCGGTTGAGGCGTGAAATCACTACGTCATACTTTTGCTTTAGGTTCAGATCGCGGATTTTCTTGCCCAGCACCTGCTCGTTGGTCACCACCGCCCTCACCACCTGCAGCGCGGTGCCGCGCGTGGACAGCGAGGCGTCCACCTCTTCGCCGATCACCAGTCGGGCGTTCTCCAGATCTTCGCGTTTGCCCACCAGGTGCAGGTAGTCGCCCAGCTCAAGCCGCTCGTGCGGCGCCGGCACCATCAGCAGCTCCCCGCGTTTGAGGCGCGAACAGACGATCGCTTCACCGTTGAGCAGCGGCACCTGCTTGATCGCCATGCCCTGCAGATTGGGGTTGCGCACCGCCACGTTGATGGCGTGCAGCAGCTCACGCTGATTGCCCAGGCTGCTTTCAAACGCCTGCGCCTCGCGCTCGATGTTGATGCGGAAAAACAGCCGAATCAGCCACATCACCAGCAGGATGCCGCATATGCCGAACGGATAGGCCATGGCGTAACCCATCCCCATGCCGTCCACCAACGCCGGATCGGAACCGAGATCGGTCAGGATTTGCTGACCGGCGCCCAGCGCCGGGGTGTTGGTGACCGCGCCGGAGAACACGCCGAGGATGATCGGCAGCGGCACGTCGAACAGCTTGTGTACCGCCGCCGCCACGACGCCGCCGGTCAGCACCAGTAGCACCGCGAAGGCGTTGAGGCGCAGCCCGGAGACGCGCAGCGAAGAGAAGAAACCGGGGCCGACCTGAATGCCGATGGTGTACACGAACAGGATCAGGCCAAACTCCTGGATAAAGTGCAGCATGTCCCCGTTCAGGTTGATTTGCCCGCTCTGGGCGAAGTGGCCGACCAGGATGCCGCCGAACAGCACGCCGCCGATGCCCAGCCCAACGCCGTACAGCTTCCAGTTCCCCATCCACAGCCCAATGACGGCCGCCAGCGCCAACATGCTGACGGTCAGGGCGATATCGCTCATAGGTCACATCCTTGCCAAAGTTGAAAAGGAATTTGCGGCCAAAGACACACAATTAACAAGGATTATGACATCGGACAAACGGGGGGACTGTGGCATGCGCCACATAACGCAGCGGGGGAGACCCGTCTGGATCTCCCCCGCATGATGATGACCGTTTTTCAGTCGGTTATTTGGCTTCCAGCTCCGGCGTCGCCCCGATGGCGATGCGCTGCGGCTGCAAGGCTTCCGGCACCTGACGCACCAGATCGATGTGCAGCAGGCCGTTTTCAAATTTGGCCTCCGACACCTGCAGATGCTCCGCCAGGGTGAAGGTCAACTGGAACTCTTTGCACACCAGGCCCTGATGCAGGTATTCGACCTGTTTTTCCGGCGGCGTGGGTTTACCGCTGACGGTCAGCCGCGGCCCTTCCACTTCGATATTCAGTTCGCTCTGCCGGAAACCGGCCAGCGCCAGAGAAATGCGGTAGTGATTGTCATCGCTTTTCTCGATGTTATACGGCGGGAACCCCTGGGGTTCCTGGCCGCCCATTGAGCTGGCCAATTTATCAAAACCAATCCACTGACGCAGAAGCGGGGATAAATCGTAATTACGCATAGGAACAACTCCTTTCATTAAGCGAGATGTGTTTATTCAGCCCCCTGACGGCAGGCTAGGTATTATTTTCCGGCAGCGTACCTGCCGGCGAAACGGAAATTTATTTAATTTCGATGCGGCGCGGTTTTAATGTTTCCGGCACGATGCGTTGCATGTCGATATACAACAGGCCATTCTCCAGTTTGGCGCCTTTAATTTGAATATGTTCGGCCAGCTGGAATTTACGCTCGAAATTACGCTCGGCGATGCCCTGGTATAAATAGGTTTTTTCTGCCGGTTCGTTATTGTGCGCCCCGCGCACGATCAGCAGATTATCTTGCGTGGTGATCTCCAGCTCCTGCTCGGCAAACCCGGCTACCGCGATGGCGATGCGATAATGATTTTCGTCCACCAGCTCGACATTATAAGGCGGATAACCGCCGTTGCCCTGACTCTGGCCGGCTTCCAGCGCGTTGAACAGGCGATCGAAACCAATGGCGGAACGGTATAGCGGGGAAAGATCAAAATTACGCATAAAACAGCCTCCTAAGGCACTTCAGCGAGGTTGAAATAAATACGCCTTCCACTCTGGACAGGCTAATTAAGCCAGAATTCCCTTACGGCGAATTCTCAATTCGGCTCTGATGATAAAATGGGGGTTGATTTCATCAATTCAACAGGCGAGGATCAAAAAAAATTCGCACCGATTAGGCGAAAGTTTTTTTACCACTTACACTAAAGTGAGAGAGCCGCCACAGAGCGGGATTTTGCTTCTTTTAAAGCAGCGACAGGATGTTATAACTCAGCTTAATTTTAGGGGCACAGCAACCCTGCAGGATGGATTAATGACGACGATGAAAGCGATAGCGACGGGCTGCATGTTGTTGGCGACCAGCGGTTGCTCCAGCGTGATGAGCCATACCGGCCCGAATCAGGGTTACTATCCCGGCACCCGCGCCAGCGTGGACATGCTGAAGGACGACAACACCAGCTGGGCGATGATGCCGCTGGTGGCGCTGGATCTGCCGTTCTCTGCGGTGATGGACACCGTACTGCTGCCTTACGACTATCTGCGTTCCGGCAACGACGCCACCGCAGACTCGCCAAAAGCGCGCATCCTGCGCAGCGAGCAGCAGAATCTGGCGGCAACCGGCAATCCCGGCGAAGGCAACGACAGCGCCGCCACACACTAATCACACACGCAGCGGGCCATCAGGCCCGCCTTACACCTCAACCACAAAGATCTGGTTGAACCCCGCTATCTCGCGCATAAACGCCACTTTCTTGCCGTCCGGTGAAAACACCACGGCGTCCCCCGACGGCGGCTGCACGCTGCGCTGCGTCAAACGCTGCAGACGGCCGCCGGCGACCTCGCACAGCATCACGCTGTTGTCACACACCAAGGCAATCGCCCCGCCCTGCGGGTGCCAGCTGAAGGCAGACTGGATATCATGCTCGCTGTGGCTCACCTGGCGCGGCTCCCTGCCGTTCGGCGACACCGTCCACAGCTGCACCACGCCGCCGTCGTCCTTCATCAAAAATGCGATTTGGCTGCCGTCCGGCGAGCTGCGCAGCCAATGGCGCGGCGCACCGGCCACGCCCGGAAAACGACGATCGCCGGTAAAGGTCACCCGCCGCTGCCTGACGCCCTGCGGCGGCGCCGGCAGCTCGCTTTCCGTCCCCTGCAGCGGCAAAGCGCCCGCCCTGGCGTAATCGGCATCGTTCTCCGGCAGATCGACAATAAACACCTCCGGCAGCTTCTCGCCGGCGGCGGACAGCGTATCGCCGATGAACGCCAGCGCCCAGCGCTGCCGGCTGCCATCGGCCTTACGGTAACCCTCGCGGCCGATCCAGCCTTCTTCGTAGGCGCGATTGATCTGATCGCTGCCCGGCTGCGGCTGCGGCACCGTCTCGCTGACCAGCACGCAATAGTGGCTGCCGTCATACTCGCGCGGATGCTGTTTCGGCGGATTGACCCCGTGCAGCGGCACGGCCACCCCGACGTTGCGCAGATCGCGCGCCGGATCGCGTTCGTGCATGACGTGGTCGTTGTAGGTAAAGCTGAGGCGGCTGCCGTCCGGACTGAAAACGTGCACATGGCTGCCGCCGCGCAGCGCGCCGGGCGTATAGGGGGCGGTGATATCCAGCGCGTCGAGGGTGATGGCCAACTCGCGATCCGGTTCGCTGACGATCACCCCGCGGCGGTGGTGAAAATCATACTGCCAGGCGCTGTCCGGGTGCTCCGGGCCATGGATAAAGGCATAGCGCGCCGGCGCATCGGGGCTGACCGTGACCACGCCGACGTGGGCGCCGTGCTGGGCGCGATAAACCACCTCCACCGCGCCGCTGGCGACGTTGACCCGCTCGATGCTCAGACCGGTGAAAGAGGCGCCGCGCGGGCGCACGTCATAAGCCAGCCATTGGCTGTCCGACGTCCAGACGTTGATATTGGTTAACTGATGCCCGCGAGGGTCGAAAGTCAGCTGTTTTTCCCGATGGCTCATGGCGGTTCTCCTGCGCATGCCGGCACTGAGTCGCCATCTTACCGGATCGGCGGCAGCGTTTCATATGGCGCGCTGCCGCGTGAAGCAAGGTTATTTTTTCAGGGCGTTGAATTCCGTTTTGGCCCTTTGCAACTGCGCGGCGAAGGTGGGCTCCGCGTGCAGTCGGGCGACGATGGCCGAGGCGACCAAGCGCGCGGCGGTCACGTCGCTTTGCCAGTGATAACCGCAAATCACCCGGCTCTGGCCCATCTCATAGCCGCGCTGCAGTATCGTCCCCTGCCTGGGAGGGTTAATCTCCGCCAGCACCAGCGCGGTCGCCCAACCGATGGCGGTGTGCCCGGAAGGATAAGAGCCGTTCGTCGATAGCGTGCTCTCTTCATCCGGTCGGCAAGTGGGCTCATGGTAAAAAGCGAACGGCCGAATGCGCATATAGTGATTTTTGGCGCTGCGGGTAGCCAGATCGCCGGCGTCTTCACGCATTTTCATCACCAGTTTGAACAGCTCCGGCGTATTATCCTGGGTGATTTCCGTACCGAAAGCGCCGGATAATGCGGCGGCGACGCCATCCCCCGTTACGTGTGCGTCGTGATAAGCCTGTTTGCCCCTTTCGGTATTACGCAATAATTTCCCGGCATCATATTGCGCCTTGTCATTCATAAAATCGATGCTGTCAACGGCGGGCGGCGGCGGCAATAACGCCAGGCTGTCTATCGATTGCGACTCTTGCAGAAAATAGACCTCCGGTTGGGTGGTCACATCTTTGGCGGCGAAACCAAACGGTGTCAGCGCGGCGTAGGTTAATGAGGCGAGTAATATTTTTTTCATTGTCGTTCCCTTATTAAAATAATTGAGCGGTTGCGACTTCCTTAACGCAAATAAATAAAAAATCGTGCCGCTAAACTATACGTTAATGATTATTTTTCGCCGCCAGTGCGATCACATTACCCCGTGCCCGCTTTTGCCCGGCGGTCGGGCGACGGGGTTTACAATTAATACAAAAAAGTACAAACTGGATTTTTAAGTCCAAACATTCTGGAGCCGGTATGAACCCCCTCTTCGATGCCATTGTTTCTGCCCATCAACAGCTGCGCCCTCAGGTACGGGTCACGCCATTGGAGCGCAGCGTGCTGCTTTCGCAGCAGCTGGGCTGCGAGCTGTATCTGAAATGCGACCATCTGCAGCACACCGGCTCCTTTAAATTTCGCGGCGCCAGCAACAAGTTGCGGTTGCTGGATAGCGAGCAACGCCGGCGCGGCGTGATCGCCGCCTCAACCGGCAACCACGGCCAGGCAGTCGCTTTGGCGGGGCAGCTGATGGGCGTTGGTGTCACGGTTTATGCGCCGGAGACGGCGGCGAGCATCAAGCTAGACACCATCCGCGCACTGGGCGGCACCGTGGAACGGGTGCCGGGCGATGCGCTGAACGCCGAACTGGCGGGGGAACAGGCCGCACGCGAACAGGGAAAAACCTATATCTCGCCGTATAACGATGAGCAGGTGATCGCCGGCCAGGGCACCTGCGGCATGGAGCTGGTTGAACAGCTCACCGGTCTGGACGCCGTGTTCGTGGCGGTCGGCGGCGGTGGCTATATCGCCGGTATCGGCACCGTTCTGCGGCAATTGTCGCCGAACACGCAGCTTATCGCCTGCTGGCCGGAAAACGCCACCAGCATGTACAGCGCGCTGGAAGCGGGCCATATCTTCCCGGTGGAAGAGCAAGACACCCTGTCCGACGGCACCGCCGGCGGCGTCGAGCCGGGCGCCGTGACCTTCCCGCTGTGCCAACAGCTGATCGACCGCAAAGTGCTGGTCAGCGAGACGGAGATCAAGCACGCGATGCGCCGGATCGCCGCCAGCGATCGGTGGATTATCGAAGGCGCGGCCGGCGTGGCGCTGGCGGCGGCGATCAAGCTGGCACCGGAATACCAGGGAAAAAAAGTGGCGGTGGTGCTGTGCGGTAAAAACATCGTGCTGGAGAAGTACCTCAAGGCCATCGCCGATGCACATCCTTAATCGGCAGCAAATCCTCGCCGCGTTCGACGCCGAGGCCATAACCGCGCTGCTGAAGCAGGGTTTTATCGCCTATTCGCAGCGGCGGGTGCAACAGCCGCCGGTGCAGCACTTCCTGTTCGAACAGGCCGCCGGCGATTGCTGCATCAAATCCGCCTGGCTGGAAGGCGAAGAGATGTTCGTGGTCAAGGTCTCCGCCGGTTTCTATCGCAACGCCGAACGCGGTTTGGCCAGCAATCAGGGGCTGGTGATGGCGTTCTCCGCCCAGACCGGCGAACCTCGGGCGCTGCTGCTGGATGAGGGCTGGCTGACCGCGCTGCGCACCGCACTGGCCGGCCGCATCGCCGCCGAACTGTGCGCGCCGCCGCATATTCAGGCGATCGGCATGGTCGGCACCGGCCTGCAGGCCCGGCTGCAGCTGCAATGTCTGAAACCGGTGACCGATTGCCGCGAAGTGTGGGTGTGGGGCCGCAACGATCAGGCGCTGGCGGCGTATCGGCGCGAAGCCGAGGCCGAAGGTTTTCGGGTGCGGGTTACGCAGGATGCGGCGGAACTGGCGGCGCACTGTCAGCTGATCGTCACTACCACGCCCAGCCGCGAACCGATTTTACAGGCGGCGGATATTCGGCCCGGCACGCACATCACCGCCGTGGGCGCCGACGCGCCCGGCAAGCAGGAGCTGGCGACCGATCTGGTGGCTCGCGCGGACGCACTGCTGGTCGATGCGCTGGCGCAGTGCGCTGACTATGGCGAGATCGCGACGGCTTATCGGCAAAATAGGCTGATTTCAACGCCAATCGTCGAAATGGGCGCCGTCTTGGCGCAGGGCGGGCGGTTGCGAAGCGAGCCGCAGCACATCACCATCGCCGATCTTACCGGGCTGGCGATTCAGGATCTGCAGATCGCCAAAGGGGTGTTGGCAGCAATATAAAGGGGCGCCGCAGCGCCCCACTTGATCAGGCGTTGAGCACGAACTTCTCGATGGCGCGCGCCACGCCGTCTTCGGTATTGGCGCCGGTGACAAACTGCGCCACCGCTTTCAGCTCGGGAATGGCGTTGCCCATCGCCACGCCGACGCCGGCATACTCGATCATCGCCGTATCGTTGGCCTGATCCCCCAGCGTCATGATGTTTTCCCGCGCCACGCCGAGGTGCTCGGCCAGCATTCTCACCCCGGCACCCTTATCGACGTTCTTATGCAGGATTTCGAGGTAGTAAGGCGCGCTTTTCAGAATGGTGTAACGCTCGCGCGTTTCCGCCGGGATGCGCGCAATCGCGTTGTCCAGCAGCGCCGGCTCGTCGATCATCATCACTTTCGGGAAACGCATCTGGCGATCCATCTCCTCCACGCTGCGGTATTTCAACGGAATACCGGTCATTTCCGCCTCGTGTATGGTGTATTTGCCGATGTCTTTGTTCGGGGTATACAGGGTGTCAAAGTCAAACGCCTGGTAGTGAACGCCGAGCTCGCGCGCCATCTGCTCGAAGTGCAGATAGTCCTCGAAGCCCAGGGTTTCCTGCAGAATACAGGCGCCGTCGGCCGCGCGCAGCACCAGCGCGCCGTTGTAGGTTATGCAAAAATCGCCGGGGCCCTGAATGTCCAACTGGCGCAGATAGTCCTGCACGCCGACATAAGGCCGCCCGGTGGCCAGCACCACGTGCACCCCTTTGCGCCGCGCCGCCGCGATAGCCTGCTTTACCGCCGGCGTGATTTGGTGCTGCGGATCCAGCAACGTGCCGTCCATGTCGATCGCAATCAGTTCAATAGCCATTCAACGCTTCTCCCAGTGGTTTTTTCCCATGCTAACGCGTTTCAGCCTTGGCTGTCAGCGCCAAAAAAGGCGTAAAAAAATCCGCGCGGGTCGCCCGGCGCGGATTTTCACAGCCATTAACGCATCAGATATCGATGTTCGCCGCTTTCAGGGCGTTTTCTTCGATAAAGGCGCGGCGCGGCTCAACCGCATCGCCCATCAGCGTGGTGAACAGCTGATCGGCAGCGATGGCGTCCTTGACGGTCACGCGCAGCATGCGGCGGCTTTCCGGATCCATGGTGGTTTCCCACAGCTGCTCCGGGTTCATCTCGCCCAGGCCTTTATAACGCTGCACCGACAGGCCGCGGCGCGACTCTTTCACCAGCCACTCCAGCGCCTGCTCGAAGCTGTCTACCGGCTGACGACGTTCGCCGCGTTCGATGAACGCGCCGTCTTCGATCAGCCCGCGCAGCTGTTCGCCCAGCTGGCAGATCTTGCGGTATTCGCCGCCGTGGATGAAGTCGAAGTCCAGCTTATAGTCGGTATCCACGCCGTGGGTGCGGATGCGCAGCGCCGGTTCGAACATCTGGCGTTCGCGGTTCTCGAAGATCACGAAGTCATAGCTGCTGCCGTGCTGCTCTTTGTCGTTCAGCGCCTGCACCAGCGAAGCGATCCAGGTTTTCACCTTGGCTTCATCGCTGAGATCGCCTTCGTTCAGCGTCGGCTGATAGATCAGGTTGTTCAGCAGCGCGCGCGGATAGCGGCGCTCCATGCGGCCGATCAGCTTCTGCACGGCATAGTGTTCTGCCACCAGTTTTTCCAGCTGCTCGCCGCCGAGCGCCGGTGCGCTGGCATTGGTATGCAGCGTAGCGCCGTCCATCGCGATGGCGATCTGGTACTGATCCATCGCCTCGTCATCTTTGATGTACTGCTCCTGCTTGCCTTTCTTCACCTTGTACAGCGGCGGCTGTGCGATGAACACGTGGCCACGCTCGATGATTTCCGGCATCTGGCGGTAGAAGAAGGTCAACAGCAGCGTACGGATGTGCGAACCGTCGACGTCGGCATCGGTCATGATGATGATGCTGTGGTAACGCAGCTTGTCCGGGCTGTACTCGTCGCGGCCGATGCCGCAACCCAGCGCGGTGATCAGCGTCGCCACTTCCTGCGAGGAGAGCATTTTGTCGAAACGCGCTTTCTCGACGTTGAGGATTTTCCCCTTCAGCGGCAAGATAGCCTGGTTCTTGCGGTTGCGCCCCTGCTTGGCAGAGCCGCCCGCGGAGTCCCCTTCCACCAGGTACAGTTCGGACAGCGCCGGATCGCGTTCCTGGCAGTCCGCCAGCTTGCCCGGCAGGCCGGCCAGATCCAGCGCGCCTTTGCGGCGGGTCATCTCACGCGCTTTACGCGCCGCTTCGCGCGCACGCGCCGCGTCGATGATTTTGCCGACCACGATTTTCGCGTCGCCTGGATTTTCCATCAGGTAATCCACCAGCTTCTCGTTCATCAGCGTTTCAACCGCGGTTTTCACCTCGGAAGAGACCAGCTTGTCCTTGGTCTGAGAAGAGAACTTCGGATCCGGCACCTTCACCGACACCACGGCGATCAGACCTTCACGCGCGTCATCGCCGGTGGCGCTGACCTTGGCCTTCTTGCTGTAGCCTTCCTTCTCCATGTAGCTGTTCAGCGTACGGGTCATCGCGGTACGGAAACCGACCAGGTGCGTGCCGCCGTCGCGCTGCGGAATGTTGTTGGTGAAGCAGTAGATGTTTTCCTGGAAACCGTCGTTCCACTGCAGCGCCACTTCCACGCCGATGTCGTCTTTCACGGTCGAGAAGTAGAACACGTTCGGGTGGATCGGGGTTTTGTTCTTGTTCAGGTACTCGACAAACGCCTTGATGCCGCCTTCGTAATGGAAGTGATCTTCACGGTCGGTGCGCTTGTCCTTCAGGCGGATAGACACGCCGGAGTTGAGGAAGGACAGCTCGCGCAGACGCTTGGCCAGAATGTCGTACTCGAAATCGGTCACATTGGTGAAGGTCTGGTGGCTCGGCCAGAAGCGCACCATGGTGCCCGTCTGTTCGGTTTCGCCCACCACGGTCAGCGGCGCCTGGGGCTCGCCGTGGCTGTAAGTCTGTTCGTGTACTTTGCCTTCGCGGCGGATCACCAGCTCCAGTTTCTCCGACAGGGCGTTAACCACCGAGACGCCCACGCCGTGCAGGCCGCCGGAAACCTTATAGGAGTTGTCGTCGAATTTACCGCCGGCGTGCAGCACGGTCATGATGACCTCTGCGGCTGAAACCCCTTCTTCAGGGTGAATGCCGGTCGGAATGCCGCGGCCGTCATCCTGTACCGATACCGAGTTGTCGGCATGGATGGTGACCTGAATGTCACTACAGTGGCCCGCGAGCGCTTCGTCGATAGCGTTGTCCACAACCTCGAATACCATGTGGTGCAGACCGGTGCCGTCATCGGTATCGCCGATATACATGCCCGGGCGCTTGCGCACCGCATCCAGCCCTTTTAATACCTTGATACTTGAGGAGTCATAAGAATTCGACATCAACGTTTCTCGCTCATTTTAGTCCTGTGGTTGAACCTCTATTTTACCCTGTTCCACGCGGAACATCTTGCCCTTTTCACCAGCCATGTCGGTCACTTGTTCAGCGCTCACCGCGCTGACAAAAACCTGGGCCTGGGTGGCTTTCAGGCGATCGGCCAGCAACCGGCGACGGCCGGTGTCCAGCTCGGAGGCAAAATCATCAATCAGATACAGGCAACGCCGCCCGCTCTGCCGGGTGAGAAACTCACCCTGCGCCAAGCGCAACGCGCACATCAGCAGCTTAAGCTGACCGCGCGATAACAAATCCTCTACCGGCGTGCCGTCGGCACGAATGCGGAAGTCCGCTTTATGCGGCCCCACCGCGGTATAGGTCAACGCCCTGTCGCGCTCGAACTGGCGCTCCAGCAGCTCGCCGTAGTCGCTCTCTTTGTCCCAGCCGCGCTGGAAGGAGAAGCTCAGGGCGAATTCAGGCAGAAACTGCGCGCAGGTCGCGGTGATATCCGCGGCGATCGCGTCGCTGTATTCCGCCCGCCATTCGCTGATGCGCTCCGCGAGCGGGATCAGTTCCTGATCCCAGGCGCGGATCTGCGCATAGCGACTCACCTGGCGCAGCGCGGCATTGCGCTGCTTCAGTAACCGTTTCAGGTTGCTCCAGGCGGTGAAAAAACCGGGTTCGTTATGAAAACAGCCCCAGTCCAGGAAGGCGCGCCGGAATTTCGGCCCGCCGTTCAGCAGGGTAAAACCTTCGGGGGTGATCAGCTGCATGGGCAGCAGCTGCGCCAGCTCGGCCACCTTGTGGCCATCGCTGCCATCGATGCGTACTTTGCTGTCACCCTGACGGCTCTTGCTCAATCCTACCGACAGCTCGCGCTCCGCGCCTTCGATGCGGCCGTGCAGCACGAACTCCGGCTGGTCGTGGCGAATGACCCGACCGGCCTGCAGGCTGCGAAAGGCGCGGCCGTGGCCGAGCGTATACACCGCTTCCAACACGCTGGTCTTGCCGCTGCCGTTTGCGCCGACCAGGAAGTTGAATCCCGGCGCCAGCGCCAAATCCGCCGCCTCGATATTGCGGAAGTCTTTAATCAATAAACGCGTCAGAGCCATGCAATCTCTTTACCGATGACGGTGCTGTAATTCAAGGTAACGAGACTACAACCGCATTGGCATGACAACGTAGGCCGCCGCCTGGCTGGCGCCGTCTTCGATCTGCACGCTGGAGACCGAATCGGTCAACAGCAGGCGCACGTCTTCACACTTGAGCGCGTTCAACACGTCCAGCACGTAGCTGACGTTGAAGCCGATCTCCATCTCCGCGCCGTCGTAGCTGACGTCGAGGATCTCTTCCGCCTCTTCCTGCTCCGGGTTGTTGGCGGTGATCTTCAGCTGGTTCTGGCTGACGTACAGCCGCACGCCGCGGAATTTCTCGTTCGAGAGAATCGCCGCGCGGGCAAACGCCTGCTTGAGCAGATCGCAGCCGGCTTCCAGCGTTTTATCCGGGTTCTTCGGCAAGACGCGGCGATAGTCCGGGAAACGGCCGTCAACCAGCTTGGAGGTGAAGATGAAATCGCCGACGTGGGCGCGAATGTTGTTGCTGCCGATCTGCAGCTGCAGCAGCGAATCGCCGCCGTCCAGCAGGCGCACCAGCTCCATCACCCCTTTACGCGGCACGATCACCGAATGCGACGGCAGCTGTTGGCCGATCGGCATCGAGCACACCGCCAGGCGGTGGCCGTCGGTCGCGACGGTGCGCAGCTCTTCGCCTTCGGTTTCAAACAGCATGCCGTTCAGGTAGTAACGCACGTCCTGATGGGCCATCGAGAACTGGGTGGCTTCGATCAGGCGCTTCAGCGTCGCCTGCGGCAAGGTGAACTCCACCTCGCTCTGCCAGTCGTCCAGGTTCGGGAAGTCCGCCGCCGGCAGCGTGGACAGCGAGAAGCGGCTGCGGCCGGACCGCACCAGCATGCGTTCGCTTTCCAGCGTGACGGCGATCTCCGCCCCTTCCGGCAGGCCGCGGCAGATATCAAAGAATTTGCGCGCGGGCACGGTGGTCGCGCCCGGCTCGTGCGGCTGGGACAGGGCGACGCGCGCCACCATCTCCATCTCCAGATCGGTGCCGGTCAGCAGCAGGGAGCCTTCCGTCACCTGCAGCAGCAGGTTGCCCAGGATCGGCAAGGTCGGGCGGCCGCCCAGCGGGCTGCTCACCTGTTGCAGCGGTTTTAGCAGATGCTCACGTTCAACGATAAATTTCATAGCGCTATGAAGATAATGTTCTGATTAAATTGGAGAAATCTTCTTTGATGTCGTGACTTTCCTCACGCAGCTGCTCGATCTTCCGGCAGGCGTGCAACACCGTGGTATGGTCGCGGCCACCAAACGCATCGCCGATTTCCGGCAGGCTGTGGTTGGTGAGTTCCTTCGCCAACGCCATCGCCATCTGGCGCGGGCGGGCAACGGATCGCGAACGCCGCTTGGACAGCAAATCCGCGACTTTAATCTTGTAATACTCCGCCACCGTCTTTTGGATATTGTCGATGGTGACCAGCTTTTCCTGCAGCGCCAGCAGATCGCGCAGCGCTTCGCGCACGAAATCGATGGTGATGGCCCGGCCGGTAAAGTTGGCGTTGGCGATCACGCGGTTCAGCGCCCCTTCGAGCTCACGCACGTTGGAACGCAGGCGCTTGGCGATGAAGAACGCCACTTCGCCCGGCAGGCGGATGTCGTTTTCGTCGGCCTTTTTCATCAGGATCGCCACGCGGGTTTCCAGCTCCGGCGGCTCGATCGCCACCGTCAGCCCCCAGCCGAAGCGCGACTTCAGACGATCTTCCACCCCGTTGATCTCTTTAGGGTAGCGATCCGAGGTCAGGATGATCTGCTGATTGCCTTCCAACAGAGCGTTAAAGGTATGGAAGAACTCTTCCTGCGAACGCTCCTTGTTGGCGAAGAATTGGATGTCATCGATCAGCAAGGCGTCGACCGAACGGTAGTAACGCTTAAACTCTTCGATGGCGTTGTTCTGCAACGCTTTGACCATGTCCTGCACGAAGCGTTCCGAGTGCATGTAGACCACTTTGGCGTTGGCCTTGCGCGCCATGATGCCGTTGCCGACCGCGTGCAGCAGGTGGGTTTTACCCAGGCCGGTGCCGCCATACAGGAACAGCGGGTTATAGGCGCCGCCCGGGTTGTCCGCCACCTGACGAGCCGCCGCGCGCGCCAATTGGTTGGACTTACCCTCGACGAAGTTGTCGAAGGTGTGTTTGGGGTTGACGTTGGAGCGATAAGAGAGCTCGGGTTGCGCCGCCGCGTTGTCCCAGCTCGGGCGCAAAGGCGCGGCCGTGCGCGCCGCGGGGGCCGCAGGGGCGCTGCTGACGCTGGCGGTCACGGTCTGGCTGATCACCTGCGCGATCGGCTTGCTGCCGACTTCAAAACGCAGCAAAGGCGCGTCCGTGCCGCAGAAATCATTCAGCAGACCATTGATGTTGTTTAAGTACTTATCGCGAACCCAATCCAGCACAAAACGGTTAGGCGCATACAGCGCCAAGGTGTTGTCACTCAGTTCCGCCTGCAATGGGCGTATCCACATACTAAATTCTGTGGCAGGTAACTCATCCTGCAATCGGGCAAGACACTGCTGCCAAAGCGAAAGTGACACGGCGGACTCCACTCGAACAAGATCAATAAAGAAAAGAAACGGGCAACTTTTTTATAACTCATGATTTTTGACACATACCCGGCATCGGCGGTTTGCCTGTGGGGGATGCGAACCGCCTTTCACGGTTTGTGTCCCTCACGATCCCGGCATGAGGGATCGCGATCGGAATGACGGATCATAGCGCAATCCGCGCAAGAGATCCTCCCCTTCCTCACAGATTAGATCCATTTTATCCACAGGCCGCGGCCGGCGGCGATCTTTTCACCGTCGGCGCCGGATGACCGCGCAGATCCCGGCCGCTGCGCCGCATTTTTTACATTGTCAACCGGTTATACCCTGTTATCCACGCCGGATCCTGAGATCGCGCGCAAAGGATCTCTCGGGGATCCTTGCGATTTCACCCCGAGTCCGTATAATCTTCGCCCTACGTGTGATACCTGGTTCCTTATGGTGCGTCATTAGCCAGACAGGATTCTGCGGTGACCACGGGCCAAGACCGGATTTTGTTCCGTTATTGGCAGACAACCAGGTAGGCTGGCGCGATGCGAATTGACTCAGGACTGTACAATTATTACAATCCCGCTTCTTTATGTATTGCGATTGAGGCGTCGGTCATCTTCACGCCGAGTAGCCAAACGCGTTTACTGATCAGTAATTATTTTAAGTTTAGGTAGAAATCGCTATGAAACGCACTTTCCAACCGTCCGTATTGAAGCGCAACCGTAGCCACGGTTTCCGTGCTCGTATGGCCACCAAAAATGGTCGTCAAGTTCTGGCCCGCCGTCGTGCGAAAGGCCGTGCTCGTCTGACTGTTTCTAAGTAATAAAGCTAACCCGCTGAGTGGTTAAGCTCGCTTTTCCCAGGGAGTTACGTTTGTTAACTCCCACTCATTTCACTTTCGTCTTCCAGCAGCCACAACGGGCTGGCACGCCGCAAATTACCATCCTCGGCCGCCTGAACCAGCTGGGGCATCCCCGCATCGGTCTTACCGTCGCCAAAAAACACGTCAAACGCGCGCACGAGCGTAATCGGATCAAACGCCTAACCCGCGAAAGCTTCCGCCTGCGCCAGCACGAATTACCGGCGATGGATTTTGTCGTGGTGGCCAAAAAGGGGATAGCGGATTTGGATAACCGCGCGCTGACGGAAGCTTTGGATAAATTATGGCGTCGCCACTGTCGCCAGGCTCCCGCATCCTGATCGGGCTGGTGCGGGCCTATCAGCTCGTCATCAGTCCGCTGCTAGGGCCTCGTTGTCGCTTCCAGCCGACATGCTCTCATTACGCAATTGAGGCATTAAGCAGGTTTGGCATGATAAAAGGCAGTTGGTTAGCATTGAAACGCGTATTAAAATGCCACCCTTTGAACCCAGGTGGCGATGATCCGGTGCCGCCAAAAACCGACGATAACAGAGAACACTAACGATGGATTCGCAACGCAATCTTCTCCTCATCGCTCTGCTGTTCGTGTCTTTCATGATCTGGCAGGCATGGCAAACGGACAACGCTCCGCAGCCGGCCGCACAGACCACGCAACAGACTTCGAACGCAGTAGCCGGTGATGCCGCCAGCCAGGCCGTGCCAGCCAGTGGTCAGGGTAAGCTGATTACCGTGAACACCGACGTGCTGTCACTGACCATCAACACCCGTGGTGGCGATATCGAGCAGGCTAAACTGTTGGCCTACCCGGATACTCTGGGTTCATCGACTCCGTTCCAACTGCTGGAAACCACTCCGTCGTTCGTCTATCAGGCGCAAAGCGGCCTGACCGGTAAAAACGGCCCGGACAACCCGGCCAACGGCGAACGCCCGCTGTATCAGGCGGCGCAAGACAGCTACACCCTGCCGGAAGGCCAGGACGAGCTGCGCATCCCGCTGACCTACACCGATAAAGACGGCGCAGTCTACACCAAGACCTTCGTGCTCAAACGCAACCACTATGCGGTCGGCGTGGATTACAGCATCGACAACAAAGGCGCGACGCCGCTGGAGCTGACCCTGTTCGGCCAGCTGAAGCAGACCACCGAATTGCCTAAACACCGCGACACCGGCAGCAGCAACTTCGCGCTGCACACCTTCCGCGGCGCGGCGTACTCGTCCAGCGAGGACAAGTACCAAAAATACGCGTTCGACAAAGATGAAAACCTGAGCGTCACCACCAAAGACGGTTGGGTCGCCATGCTGCAACAGTACTTCGCCACCGCGTGGGTACCGGCGACCAAAGGTGACAACACCTTCTATACCGCCAAACCGGGCGACAACCTGTCCACCATCGGCTTCAAATCTACGCCGGTCGTGGTGCAGCCGGGCGCTCAGCAGCAGCTGAACGCGACCCTGTGGGTCGGCCCGGAGCTGCAGGACCAGATGGCCCAGCTGGCGCCGCACCTGGATCTGACCGTGGATTACGGCTGGCTGTGGTTCATCTCCCAGCCGCTGTTCAAACTGCTGAAGTTCATCCACGGCTTTATCGGTAACTGGGGCTTCTCCATCATCATCATCACCTTCATCGTGCGCGGCATCATGTACCCGCTGACCAAGGCGCAGTACACCTCGATGGCGAAAATGCGCATGCTGCAGCCGAAGCTGCAGGCGATGCGCGAGCGCATCGGCGATGACAAGCAGCGCATGAGCCAAGAGATGATGGCGCTGTACAAGGCGGAGAAAGTGAACCCGCTCGGCGGCTGCCTGCCGCTGATCATTCAGATGCCGATCTTCCTGGCGCTGTACTATATGCTGATGGGTTCGGTCGAGCTGCGCCACGCGCCGTTCGCCCTGTGGATCCATGACCTGTCGGCGCAAGACCCGTACTACATCCTGCCAATCCTGATGGGCGTGACGATGTTCTTCATTCAGAAGATGTCGCCGACCACCGTGACTGACCCGATGCAGCAGAAAATCATGACCTTCATGCCGGTGATCTTCACAGTGTTCTTCCTGTGGTTCCCGTCCGGTCTGGTGCTGTACTACATCGTCAGTAACCTGGTGACCATCCTGCAGCAGCAGCTGATTTACCGTGGTCTGGAAAAACGTGGCCTGCACAGCCGCGACAAGAAAAAAAGCTAAGCGTATTGTAGGGGTTCGGCGCGCCGACCCTTGCAGTCACCCCAAAGGCGGTCATTAGACCGCCTTTTTGCATCTTAATCGTCAGAGAGAACCGTTATGAGCACCACCGATACCATCGTAGCCCAAGCCACCCCGCCGGGACGCGGCGGCGTCGGCATTCTGCGCATTTCCGGAAGCAAGGCCAAAGACGTCGCCCAGGCGTTGCTCGGCAAGCTGCCGAAGCCGCGCTACGCTGACTATCTGCCGTTCCGCGACGCCACGGGTGCCACCCTCGATCAGGGCATCGCGCTGTGGTTCCCGGGGCCGAACTCCTTTACCGGCGAAGACGTGCTGGAACTGCAGGGCCACGGCGGGCCGGTGATCCTCGATCTGTTGCTCAAGCGCGTGCTGGCGCTGCCCGACGTGCGCATCGCCCGGCCCGGCGAGTTCTCCGAACGCGCGTTTCTCAACGACAAGCTCGATTTGGCGCAGGCCGAAGCGATCGCCGATCTGATCGACGCTAGCTCCGAGCAGGCGGCGCGCTCGGCGATGAACTCGCTGCAGGGGGCATTTTCCACCCGCATCCACCAGCTCGTGGAAGCGCTCACTCACCTGCGAATCTACGTGGAAGCGGCGATCGACTTCCCGGACGAGGAAATCGACTTCCTGTCCGACGGTAAAATCGAAGCACAACTCAACGACGTGATGGCGGATCTGGATAGCGTACGCGGCGAAGCGCGCCAGGGCAGCCTGCTGCGCGAAGGGATGAAGGTAGTGATCGCCGGGCGCCCCAACGCCGGTAAATCCAGCCTGCTCAATGCGTTGGCCGGGCGCGAGGCGGCGATCGTCACCGATATCGCCGGCACCACCCGCGACGTCCTGCGCGAACATATCCATATCGACGGCATGCCGCTGCACATCATCGACACCGCCGGCCTGCGCGACGCCAGCGACGAAGTGGAGCGCATCGGCATCGAACGTGCATGGAACGAGATCGAACAGGCCGACAGAGTGCTGTTTATGGTCGACAGCACCACCACCGCCGCCACCGAGCCGGCGGAGATCTGGCCGGAGTTTATGGCGCGCCTGCCGGGCACGCTGCCGATCACCGTGGTGCGCAACAAGGCCGACATCACCGGTGAAACGCTGGGTCTGACGGAAGTGAACAACCACTCACTTATTCGCCTGTCGGCCCGCACCGGCGAAGGCGTCGATGTGCTGCGCGATCATCTGAAACAGAGCATGGGCTTCACCAGCAACATGGAAGGCGGCTTCCTGGCGCGCCGTCGTCACCTGCAGGCGCTGGAGCTGGCGGCACAGCACCTGGTGCAAGGCAAAGAACAGTTAGTGAGCGCTTACGCGGGCGAGCTGCTGGCCGAGGAACTGCGCCAGGCGCAGCTGGCCTTGAGCGAAATCACCGGCGAATTCACCTCAGACGATCTGCTGGGCCGCATCTTCTCCAGCTTCTGCATCGGCAAATAATCGCCTGCGGGCGCCATATCCTCTTCGGCGCCCGCATTTTACGTCTCCGGCGCCAAAACTCACCTAAGCTTATCTCATCAATTTTTCCGCGTGAGAGATAAGCTTAAATGAACGAACCTTTAGACTTGATTGGCGTGGGATTGGGGCCTTTCAATCTCAGTCTGGCCGCTCTGGCCGCCGAAAGCGGCGCCGTCAACTATACCTTTCTCGATCGTAACGCGAGCTTCCGCTGGCACCCCGGCATGCTGCTGCCTTCCGCTTATATGCAGACATATGTGCTGCAGGATTTGGTTACCGCCGTCAGCCCACGCAGCCAATTTTCATTTATTAATTACTTGGTAGAACAGAAAAAAATTTATCGGTTTTTAATCACCGAGCAGCAAATTATCAGCCGAGAAGAATTTTCCGACTATCTACGCTGGGCCTGCGAAAGATTAGACGGGCTACAGTTTTCACAGTCCGTAGAGCGCATTGATTTTGACGATGAAAAGAGTTTGTTCAAGGTAACCACCCATAATCAGACGCTGTGGGCGAAAAATATCTGTCTGGGCACCGGCCATAACCCTTGGTTACCGAAAGCGTTTTACCCGGCGCTGGGCGAAAACTGCATGCATGCCGCCGAAATAGCCCTGCGCAATCCGGACTTCAGCGGCAAGCGAGTTATGGTGGTGGGCGGCGGCCAAAGCGGCGCCGATGTGTTTTTGAACGCATTGCAGGGGCACTGGGGCGAACCGGCGCAGCTGGACTGGCTCTCGCGCCGTCCCAATTTTCAGCCGCTGGATGAGTCCCCCTTCACCAACGAATACTTCACTCCCGAATACGTTGACTATTTCTATACGCTGCCGTCAGAAATCCGCGAGCGTGAAATCAAAACACAGAAATTGCCGGCAGACGGCATCAGCAATCATACGCTGCGAACCCTGTACCGTGAGCTATATATGCGTTTTGACGTGATGCGCCAGACGCGCAATGTGCGTTTACTGCCTCATCGCACCCTACTGGCCATCGAATCAGTGGGTGAAGCTTTTCATCTGCGCACGCTTCACGGCCTGGAAAATCGCCAGGAAAGTTTTAGGGCCGATATCGTCATTCTGGCCACCGGCTATCGCGCTTCGCTGCCCGCTTACCTGAAACCCTTGCTGCCGCGCATTCCTCTCGATGCGGAACAGCATCTGCCGCTACTGCCGAATTTTAATCTGGACTGGCTCGGGCCGGAGCAAAATCGAATTTATGCGGTTAATGCCGGAATACACAGCCACGGCAGCGCAGAAGGCGGACTGAGCCTGATGGCCTGGCGTTCAGCCCGCATCCTCAATCACTTGCTGGGTAAGCCGTGCTTTGATTTGGCACCGAACGCATCAATGATCCAATGGTGGAGCGATGCCGCGCCGGGCGATATCTCTACCACCGCTGATAAATAGGATAATCCGCATAGCGTTTTTTGATGATAAATCCTCAACTTAGTCTTAATCTAACACCCCTGCGTTCTTAGCGACCCTCTGTCATGGAGCGAACAATGGCGTGTCATTTTGCCCGATGGACCCCGGCCTCCGCCGTCCTGGATACCCAGAGACTCGCCGACGAAGTGATAGCCGCCACCCGCACCTTTTCCGTTAAACGCCGCACGCGCTTCCTGCAAGGGCGCATTCTGCTCGCCGAAATGATGTTCTACCTGTACGGCCTGCCGACGCTGCCCCCCATCGCCACCACGCCGACCGGCCGCCCCTGTTTCGCCGATCATCAGCTGCCCGATTTCAGCCTCGCTTACGCCAGCAACACCGTGGGCGTGCTGCTCAGCGACGAGGGAAAAGTCGGGTTGGATATCGAAGTGATGCGGGCGCGCGGCACCCGGCAAAGCGCGCTGCAACACGCGCATCAGACGCCGGCGGAAAGTGCCTGGATCGGCGCGCAGGACGATCGGCTGGAGGCGGAGACTCAGCTGTGGAGCATTCGGCAAAGCGTGCTGAAAATTTCCGGCCTCGGCAACAGCGGCCAGTCTACGCTGCGTCTGCATCCCTTCTCCGGCCACCTGCGCTCCAGCGCCACGCCGGACGTTCAGGTGATGAGCGACGCCGACGAATACCTGAGCTGGGCCTGCGCCGGCAGCCCCGGCCTGGATCGTCTGCTGTGCTGGCGCTACGAAGAGCGCGGCGGCCTGCAGAAAGACGGGGAAATCTCGCCGCGCAGCCCGGCGGCGTCCTCACGCTTCGTTAAACTGACGGGCCTGAAGACGCCCGGTTAACGCAGCGCAAAACGGATAACGCTGTCTTTACCGCACGAGTTGCTGGATTAAATTGTAAAGACAGCTAAATGTTGAGCAATCGCCTATTCTCGACCAGCGCTTTAGCCTACTATTCGCCCATGTTGTACGCTGAATCTGCTCATTCGAAAGGGAGAATCACCATGTCAGACCAAGCCTTAAAAATCGTCACTCTGCTCGGCAGCCTGCGCAAAGGCTCCTACAACGCCATGGTGGCCCGCGCCCTGCCAGGCCTGGCTCCACAGGGCGTCACCATTGAAGCGCTGCCCTCCATTCGCGATATCCCGCTGTACGACGCCGACATGCAACAGGGTGAAGGCTTCCCTGCCGCGGTCGAGGCGATCGCCGAACAGATCCGCCAGGCCGACGGCGTGATCATCGTCACCCCTGAATATAACTATTCCGTGCCCGGCGGGTTGAAGAACGCCATCGACTGGCTGTCTCGCTTGCCGAATCAGCCGCTGGCCGGCAAGCCGGTCGCCATTCAGACCAGCTCGATGGGGCCGATCGGCGGCGCGCGCTGCCAATACCATCTGCGCCAGATCCTGGTGTTCCTCGATGCGATGGTAATGAACAAGCCTGAGTTTATGGGCGGCGTGATCCAGAGCAAGGTCGACGAACAGGCCGGTGAACTGAGCGATCAGGGAACGCTGGATTTTCTGACCGGCCAGCTGTCCGCGTTCAGCGATTTTATTCGCCGCGTGGAGTGAAGGTCTCGCGGCGCCCCTTAGGCGCCGCAACAGGACATGAAGTCCATCAATTCATTGAAAATTAAAGCCATAGCATCATGTATTTTTTCATTTTAGCGTTATTTTTTGTTTCCATCACCAGTCCCGCTTTCGCGGCAGAGATGCGTTATCCCGCCGGTGAAGAGCCTCTGGAGCTGCCGGCACACAGCGCGCTCAACGCCCAGCTGTCGCGATCCGCGCAAAACCAGGAAGATAAAAAGCTGGGCGCCATGTCGCTGTACCTGACGCTGATGCGCGAAGACGGCCGCAACGTCTGGGCGCCCTACCAGCTGGCGGTGTCATCGGCGGAGAAAGGGCAAACCGAGCTGGCGGAGCGCTACCTGCAGCTGAGCGCCGACCGCGGCCTGTGGTACTACTACAACCTGCTGGAGGACGACGCCTTCAACAGCATCCAGCACTCCGCCACCTACCAATCGATCCTGGCCGCCACCAAAGCGCGCTATCTGCAGCACGCGCGCCACTATGAAGGCAAGGCCAGCTACGCGATGCCGGACGGCGAAGCGCCGCCCGAAGGCTGGCCAACGGTGATCTTCCTGCATACCTACGGCAAAGCCGCCGCCATCAGCCCCGAAGAACGGCTGCTGTTCGGCGAAATGGGCGTGGCCTACATCGAGCTCAACGGCACGCAGATGCTGTCGGAAAACAGTTTCCGCTGGTCGAATTACAGCGACGAGAGCACCCAAACCGCCATTCAGCGTACGCTGCAACAGCTGGCTCCGCAGCTAAAGCTGAATCCCCGGCGGATTTACCTCAGCGCCCGCGGCCAGGGCGCGCTGCACGCCGCCAACCTGATCGCGAAGTACCCGCAGTTTTACGCCGGCGCGCTCCTGATCGCCCCCAACGGCGAGATCAAGCCGGCCCAGCAGTCGCTGGCGGCGCAAAAGAAAATCGTGATGGCGTATTACGATCGGCAGAATTTCAGCGAGCAGGCGCTGGCGTTGCACTTCGCCAATCTGTTCGGAGAGGATAATCAGGTAGAAACGCTGCACTTCGCCCAGGGAGAGGATGCCGCCGGCAGTTGGCAGGCGCGCTTCAAGCGGCCGTTGCAGTGGGTGTTGGGTAAGGCGCCGGATGCGACGCCGGGCGCCTAGGGGTTCAGGGCCGACAGGCGTCGGCCCTTTGGCGGTCAATGGCCGTCGACGAAGACGATCTTCAGCACGAACAGCAGCGCCACCACCACCACGCACGGGCTGATTTCACGCCAGCGGCCGGTGCCGAGCTTCATCACGCAGTAGGAGATAAAGCCGAGCGCGATGCCTTCGGTGATCGAGAAGCTGAACGGCATCATCACCGCGGTGACAAACGCCGGTACCGCTTCGGTCAGATCGTCCCACTTCACCCGCGCCAGGCTGGAGGTCATCAGCACGCCGACGTAGATCAGCGCGCCGGCGGCGGCGTAAGCCGGCACCATGCCCGCCAGCGGCGACAGGAAGATCACCAGCAGGAACAGCAGGCCGGTGACCACCGCCGTCAAACCGGTGCGGCCGCCGACGGCGACGCCGGACGAACTTTCGATGTAAGCGGTCACGGAAGAGGTGCCCGCCAGCGAACCGGCCACCGAGCTGATGCTGTCGACGTACAGCGCCTGCTTCATGCGCGGGAACTTGCCCTGGTTGTCGGTCAGGCCGGCTTTATCGGTGACGCCGATCAAGGTGCCCGAAGAGTCAAACAGGTTCACCAGCATAAACGAGAAGATGATCCCGGCCAGCCCGATGTTCAGCGCGCCGGCCACGTCGACCTGGCCCACCACCGAGGTGATGCTCGGCGGCAGGGAGAACAGGCCGCCGTATTTCACGTCGCCCAGCATCCAGCCGATCAGGGTGGTGACCACGATCGACACCAGCACCGCCGCGTGGAAGTTACGTGAAGAGAGCACGGCGATGATGAAAAAGCCGAGCGCGCCCAGCAGCACGTTGTGCGAGGTCAGGCTGCCGATGGTCACCAGCGTGTCCGGGTTGGCCACCACGATGCCGGCGTTTTTCAGCCCCATCATGCCGATGAACAGGCCGATGCCGCTGGTGATGCCGACCCGCAGGCTGACCGGAATATTGGCGATCATCCAGTAGCGGATGCGGAAAATGGTCAGCAGCAGCAGGCCGACCGCTCCCCAGAAGATGGCGCCCATGCCCACCTGCCAGGAGATGCCCATCGCCCCGACCACCACGAAGGCGAAGAAGGCGTTCAGGCCCATCGCCGGCGCCAACGCCACCGGCAGGTTCGCCAGCAGGCCCATAAAGATGCTGCCGAAAGCGGCGATCAAACAGGTGGTGACAAATACCGCCTGGGTATCCATGCCCGCCGCGCCCAAAATTTGCGGATTAACGAACACGATATACACCATGGTAAGGAAGGTGGTGATACCGGCAATCGTTTCCGTACGCGCCGTCGTGCCATGTTGCTTGAGTTTAAACACGCGCCCAAGCAAGCCTTGCTCAGCGTCAAGGCCAGATACTGGTTTGGTCATTATCAGAATTCCGAAAATGGGAATGGACAGTCGCCGGCTATCCTATAACAAAAAGTGGGGCTTTTGACGCCGGTCACAGGTTTTTTTCGCCATCTTTACGGCTAAACGCGTCAACGGCTTGTATTTACAGGCTTTCATCCCGCGTTTCCGTCCGCTGCGTTGCCGTTTGCCGACACGGCCGATAAAATGACCTATCGCATCTCTTACCCTACCCGCGAAAAAACAGGAATCCGCATGTCTTCAACCTTTATCGATAAGCTCGCGTTGATCGCGCTGAAAGATGACAAAGTGGCGCTGGTGCGTTCACACAATAAGACGCTGTTTTATATGCCGGGCGGAAAGCGCGAAGCGGGCGAAACCGACGAACAGGCGCTGTGCCGCGAAATCGACGAAGAGCTGACCGTCGCGCTGCAGCCGAGCTCCATCGCGTTTTACGGCGAGTTCGCCGGCCCGGCGGACGGCAAGCAGGACGGCACCCAGGTGCGCATTCGCTGCTATCAGGCCGACGTTACCGGGCAGCTGCAGCCGGCCGCCGAAATCGCCGAGCTGAGGTGGTGCGACAGCCGCGATTTACCGCACTGCTCGCACGTCGCCGCGCTGATTTTGCACGATCTCAAGGCGCGTAACCTGATCAAGTGATCGCTGAGCGGCCTCCGCGCCGTTAACCCGAAGGAACCTGTCCCGCATGAATCAGATTGACTGCATTTTGTTCGACTGCGACGGCACGCTGGTGGACAGCGAAGTGCTGTGCAGCAAAGCCTATGTGCACATGTTCGCCCGCTACGGCATTCATCTGTCGCTGGAAGAGGTGTTCAAGAAATACAAAGGGATGAAGCTGTACGAGATCATCGATCGGGTCAACGCCGAGCAGGGCACCGACCTGGCAAAAGAGGCGCTGGAGCCGCTGTATCGGCAGGAAGTGGCGCGGCTGTTCGACAGCGAACTGCAACAGATTCCCGGCGCCCGCGAGCTGCTGGCGCAGGTGACGGTGCCTGTCTGCACCGTCTCCAACGGACCGGTCAGCAAGATGCAGCACTCGCTCGGCCTGACCGGCATGCTGCCTTATTTTGATGACCGGTTGTTCAGCGGCTATGACATTCAGCGCTGGAAGCCGGATCCGGCGATCGTGTTCCACGCCGCCGAACAGATGCAGGTGCCGGTAACGCGCTGCATCCTGGTGGACGACTCGCCCGCCGGCGCCCAGGCCGGCATCAATGCCGGCATTCCGGTCTTTTACTTCTGCGCCGATCCGCATAATCCGCCGATCGACCACCCGCTGGTGACGACGTTTAACGACCTGGCCCAGCTGCCCACGCTGTGGCGCGAACGCGGCTGGCGGCTGACGGCCGATTAACTGGCCGGCAACGGCGGCTTGTTGCGCCACCAGCGCCACGACCGCTTCAGCGCGCGGGTTTGCGCGCCGAAGCGGCGGTTGACCGCGTTGGCCAGCAGATCGAGCGCCAGGCAGAACACGAAATAGACCAGCGCCACGAACAGGAACACTTCCATCGGATAGACCATGCTGCGGTTGTTGACCTGGGTCGCCAGGAAGGTCAGTTCGCCAACGCCGACGATATAAGCCAGCGAGGTGTCTTTGATCAGGGATATCCACTGGTTGATGAACGACGGCACCATCATGCGCAGCGCCTGCGGCAGCACGATCATGCGCAGCGTCTGCCAGCGGGTCAGCCCCAGGGAAAGCCCGGCCTGCCACTGGCCGGGGCCGATCGCGGCGATGCCGGCCTTCACCGCATGGGCCAGATAGGCCGAAGCGATCAGCGCCAGCGCGCACACCACGGTGGTGATTTCCGGGATCTCGACGCCAAACACCATCGGCAGCAGGAAATAGGTCCAGAAGATCAGCATGATGACCGGTATGGCGCGGAAAAAGCCCAGCACCGCCGCCAGCAATCCGGCAGCGACGCCGCGCGACATCGCCAGCGCCACGCCGAGCAAGGTGCCGAGCACCGCCGAGGCGACGCCGGCCATCAGGCTGATCGCCAACGTCAGCGCCGCACCGCCTAATGGACCATCCGGCCAGGTGCCCCACAGCAGGTAGCCCAGGTTGTCGTGAATCACGCTGAAATCCATCTCAATGCCCTCCCAGCGGTTTACGCTGTTGGCGCCACATGCCCCAGCCTTCCAGCAGCGCGATGATGGCGATATACAGCACCGTCGCCACGCCGAACGCCTGGAAGGTGCGCAGGGTTTCGGTTTCGACCTGACGCGAGGCGTAAGAGAGTTCGGCCACGCCGATCGCCATGGTCAGCGACGAGTTCTTGATCACGTTCATGTATTGCCCCAGCAGCGGCGGCAGCGCGATTTTCAGCGCCTGCGGCAGCACCACGTAGCGCATCGCCTGCCAGCCGGTCAGCCCCAGCGCCTGAGCGGCATATTTCTGCCCGCCGGCGACGCCGCGAATGCCGGAACGGATCTCTTCGGCGATAAAGGCGGTGGAGTAGAGCGTCAGGCCGAAGAAACCGGCGAGAAACTCGAACGACGGCCATTCCAGCGGGCCGACCTGATGTGAGCTGTTCAGCCACTGCATGGCGGCGGACGGCAGGATCTGCCCGGCGGCGAAGTACCAGAAGAACAGCTGCACCAGCAGCGGCGTATTGCGAAACAGCGAACTGTAGCCCATCGCCAGCCAACGCAACGGCCGCAGGCTGCTGTCGCGCATCGCCGCCAGCACGAAGCCCAGCAGCGTGGCCGCCAGGCCCGCGCAGGCGGAAAGCCACAGCGTCAGCAGAAAACCGTGCCACAGCCAGCTCAGGTATTGCGGCGCCAGCAGCCAGTCCAGGTTCATGTTCAATCCTTGTCTTGCAGAATGCATCAGGGGCGCAGCAAGCTGCGCCCCTCCGTGCCGATCTCACCGCGAGCGGTTAAATCAGGCTTTCGGTTGCTGATCCAAAGGCGCGATTTTGAAATCGCCGCGCGGTTGGGCGGATTGGGTTTCCGGCCCGAACCAGCGATCGTAAATCTTAACCGCTTCGCCGTCTTTTTCCAGCTTGATCAGCGTCTCGTTCACCGCGGCGGTCAGGCGATCTTCGCCCTTGGGAATGCCGACGCCCTGGTACTCTTTGGTCAGGCTGAACGGTGAAATTTCAAACTCCGCCTTCTGCGCCGCCGGCAGGTTGCCAAGCAGGCCGACCAGCTTGGCGTCGTCCTGGGTGATCGCCTGCACGTTGCCGTTGCGCAGCGCCACAAACGCCAGCGGGGTGTCATCGTAAGAGATCACTTTCGCCGTCGGGAAACGCTCGCGCAGGGTGATTTCCTGCACCGTGCCCTTGTCCGCGCCGATGCGCAGCTTTTTGATGTCTTCCGGGGTTTTCAGCACGCCTTTGCGGGCGATGAATTTCTGGCCGGTGGCGAAGTACGGCACGCTGAAGTTCACTTCCTTGGCGCGCTCGTCGGTAATGGTGAAGTTGGCGGCAATCAGGTCAACCTTCTTCGACACCAGCAGCGGAATGCGGTTGGCCGGGTTGGTGGCGCGCAGCTCCACTTTTACCCCCAGCGCTTTGCCGATCGCATCGGCGACGTCCACATCGTAGCCCACCAGCTTCTTGCTCTGCGGATCGATGTAGCCGAACGGCGGGTTGCTGTCGAACACCGCGATACGCACCACGCCGGCTTGCTTGATATCGTCAAGTTTGTCCGCGTGCGCGGCGCCGGCGGCGAGGCCGGTCAGACTGGCTAACAACGTTAAGGCCAAAGCGCGATGTTTCATAGAGAGCTCCTAAGTGGTTGATGTCCTGCTGGCGGATAAGCTAGCAAGCGCCACATAGGTCAGGAAATAATATAAAAAGCTATATTTATAACCTTTTTATCTTTAAGAACTTAAGATGGAATAAAGGCGCGGGAAACCGCGCCTTTGAAGGATATTACCCGGAAAGGGTCAGTCGGCTTTGTCGTCTTTACCGCCCGGAGAGAGCAGCTTTTCCAGGGCGTCGCCGCCCAAATGACGGAAATCCTGTCCTTTGACGAAATAGAAGATAAATTCGCAGATGTTCTGGCAGCGGTCGCCGATACGCTCGATAGAACGGGCGCAGAACAGCGCGGTCAGTACGCTCGGAATGGTGCGTGAGTCTTCCATCATATAGGTCATCAGCTGACGCACGATGCCTTCGTATTCCTGGTCGACCTTTTTATCTTCGCGGTAAATACGGATCGCCTCGTCCAGATCCATGCGCGCGAAGGCGTCCAGCACGTCGTGCAGCATTTGCACGGTGTGGCGCCCCAGCGATTCCAGGCTGACCAGCAGCGGCTGGTGCTGGTGCGAGAACTTCTCCAGCGCGGTGCGGCAGATTTTGTCCGCCACGTCGCCGATGCGTTCCAGCTCGGAAATGGTTTTGATGATCGCCATCACCAGGCGCAGATCGCTGGCGGTCGGCTGGCGCTTGGCGATGATGCGCACGCAGGCTTCGTCGATCGCCACTTCCATCATGTTGACCTTGGCGTCGCCTTCGATAACTCGCTTGGCCAGCTCGCCATCCTGATTGTGCATCGCGGTGATGGCGTCGGTCAGCTGCTGCTCCACCAGCCCGCCCATGGTCAGCACCTGGGTGCGGATATGCTCAAGCTCTGCGTTGAACTGGCCGGAAATGTGTTTGTTTAAATTCAGGTTATCCATGATGCTTCCTATCAACCATAACGGCCAGTGATGTAGTCTTCAGTCTGCTTTTTCTGCGGCGCAGTGAACAGGTTATCAGTATCACTGAACTCGATCAGCTCGCCCAGATACATAAATGCGGTGGAGTCGGAGCAGCGCGCCGCCTGCTGCATATTGTGGGTTACGATCACCACGGTGTAATCGGCCTTCAGCTCGCTGATCAGCTCTTCAATCTTGCCGGTGGAGATCGGATCCAGCGCCGAGCAAGGCTCATCCAGCAACAGCACTTCCGGACGAATGGCGATGCCGCGGGCGATGCACAGGCGCTGCTGCTGGCCGCCGGAAAGGCTGTAGCCGCTCTGGTGCAGCTTGTCCTTGGTTTCGTTCCACAGCGCCGCCTTGGTCAGCGCCCACTGCACGCGCTCGTCCATATCGGCGCGCGACAGCTTTTCAAACAGGCGAACGCCGAAGGCGATGTTGTCATAAATCGACATCGGGAACGGCGTCGGCTTCTGGAACACCATGCCGACCTTGGCGCGCAGCAGCGCGATATCCGAGTTGTCGGTCAGGATGTTCTGGCCGTCCAGCAGGATGCCGCCTTCCGCGCGCTGTTCCGGGTACAGCTGGTACATCTTGTTGAAGGTGCGCAGCAGGGTGGATTTGCCGCAGCCGGACGGGCCGATAAACGCGGTGACCTTGTTCTTGGCGATATCCAGCGTGATGTTCTTCAGCGCATGGAATTTGCCGTAGTAGAAGTTCAGATCGCGTACCTGAATTTTGCTGCTGGAAGCGTCAGTAACCATACTCATCAAGACTTCTCTCTTTTCATCAGCGCCGCCAGAGCGGCGCTCAAAATTTTATGAATGCTTTTTCTTGGCGAAAATCACGCGCGCCAGGATATTCAGTAACAGTACGCACAGGGTGATCAACAGCACCCCGGCCCAGGCCAGCTGTTGCCATTCGGCGAACGGGCTCATGGCGAATTTGAAGATGGTCACCGGCAGGTTGGCGATCGGCTGCATCAGGTCGGTGCTCCAGAACTGGTTCGACAGCGAGGTGAACAGCAGCGGCGCCGTTTCCCCCGCGATGCGCGCAATCGCCAGCAGCACGCCGGTGATGATGCCGGACACCGACGCCTTCAGCGTGATGGCGGAAATCATGCGCCATTTCGGCGTGCCCAGCGCATAAGCGGCCTCGCGCAGCGTATCCGGCACCAGCTTCAGCATGTTCTCAGTGGTGCGAATGACGATCGGCACCTGCAGCAGCGCCAGCGCGACGATGCCGGCCCAGCCGGAAAAGTGTTCCATCTTCGCCACCACGATGGTGTAAACGAACAGGCCCACCACGATCGACGGTGCGGACAGCAGGATGTCGTTGATAAAGCGGATCACTTCCGCCAGCCAGGATTTACGGCCGTATTCTGCCAGGTAGATGCCGGCCATGATGCCCAGCGGCGTGCCGAAGATGGTCGCCCACAGGATCAACAGGCCGCTGCCGGCGATGGCGTTGGCCAGACCGCCGCCTGCGGTGTTCGGCGGCGGGGTCATTTCAGTGAACAGCGCCAGCGACATGCCGTCGAAGCCTTTGGTCACGGTGGCGATCAGGATCCAGATCAGCCAGAACAGCCCGAACACCATGGTCGCCATCGACAGGAACAGCGCGAGACGGTTTTTCTGCCGGCGCCAGGCCTGCATTTTGCGGCGGCTTTCCGCCAGAACGACTGCGTTTTGCATATCCATCGTCGCCATGTTAACGCCCCTCATTCTTGGCCAGACGCATGATCATCAACTTCGACAGCGCCAGCACGATAAAGGTGATAACAAAAAGAATCAGGCCCAGCTCCATCAACGCGGCGGTGTGCACGCCGGACTCGGCTTCGGCGAATTCGTTGGCCAGCGCCGAGGTGATGCTGTTGCCCGGCATGTACAGCGAAGCGCTGTCGAGCTGGTAGGTGTTGCCGATGATAAAGGTCACCGCCATGGTTTCCCCCAGCGCACGGCCCAGGCCCAACATCACGCCGCCGATGACGCCGTTTTTGGTGAACGGCAGCACGATGCGCCAGATGACTTCCCAGGTGGTGCAGCCGATGCCGTAGGCCGACTCTTTCATCATCACCGGGGTCTGTTCGAACACGTCGCGCATGACTGCCGCGATGTAAGGAATGATCATGATCGCCAGGATCACCCCGGCGGCCAGAATACCGATGCCGAAGGCCGGGCCAGAGAACAGCTCGCCGACGATCGGAATGCCCGACAGCACTTCGCCGACCGGCGTCTGGAAGTATTCGGCGAACAGCGGCGCGAACACGAACAGGCCCCACATGCCGTAAACGATGCTGGGGATGGCTGCCAACAGCTCAATGGCGATGCCCAGCGGCCGCTTCAGCCAGTTCGGCGCCAGCTCGGTCAGGAACAGCGCGATGCCGAAGCTCACCGGCACGGCGATGATCAGCGCGATAAGCGAGGTGACCACGGTGCCGTAGATCGGCACCAGCGCGCCGAACTGCTCCGCCGGCGCGTCCCACTCTTTGGTCCACAGGAAGGCGAAGCCGAATTTCTGCATGCTTGGCCAGGAGGCGAAGATCAGCGAAACAATGATGCCGCCCAGCAACAATAGGGTAATCAGCGCAGCCAGTCTCACCAGCGCGCTGAAAATGATGTCACCGTTTTTGCCCGGTGCTTTGATGGTCGGCTTGTACTCAGCCATAGATTACTCTCTGTTTGAACCCTGGCAGCCCCAACCGGGATCGGAGCCTGAAGAACTGTGTGGGGCGCGGCGAACCCGCGCCCCTGCGTTGTTAGTACAGCGCTTTGCCTGAACTGTCTTTTACGTTGGTTTTCCAGGCCGCGCGCACCTGCTCAACCACTTCTGCCGGCAGGGTGGCGTAATCCAGCTCGTTAGCCTGCTTGGCACCGGTTTTGTAAGCCCAGTCGAAGAACTTCAGCACTTCGGCGCCCTGAGCAGGGTTTTTCTGCTCTTTGTGCACCAGGATGAAGGTGGTGGATGTAATTGGCCACACGTTGTCGCCTTTCTGGTCAGTCAGATCCTGAGCGAAGGTCTTGCTCCAATCCACGCCCTTGGCCGCGTTGCTGAAGCTCTCTTCGGTCGGGCTGACCGGTTTACCGTCGGCGGATACCAGCTTGGTGTAAGCCAGGTTGTTCTGCTTGGCGTAAGCGTATTCTACGTAGCCGATAGAGCCAGGCAGACGCTGAACGAAGGCGGCGATGCCGTCGTTGCCTTTACCGCCCAGACCGGTCGGCCAGTTAACGGTAGAACCGGCGCCGATCTTCTCTTTCCACTGCGCATTGGCCTTGGACAGGTAGCTGGTGAACACGAACGAGGTGCCGGAACCGTCGGCGCGGCGCACCACGGCGATGTTCTGGTCAGGCAGTTTCACGCCTGGGTTCAGCTTGGTGATTGCCGGGTCGTTCCACTTTTTGACGTTGCCCAGGTAGATATCGCCCAGGGTTTTGCCGTCCAGCGTCAGTTCGCCGGATTTGATGCCCGGGATATTCACGGCCAGCACCACGCCGCCGATCACGGTCGGGAACTGGAACAGGCCGTCGGCCGCCAGTTTGTCGTCAGACAGCGGGGCGTCGGAGGCGCCAAAGTCAACGGTGTTGGCCACGATTTGCTTCACGCCGCCAGAGGAGCCGATGCCCTGATAGTTAACTTTGTTGCCGGTTTCTTTCTGATAAGAATCTGCCCACTTGGCGTAAACCGGAGCGGGGAATGTCGCACCTGCACCGGTCAGGCTGGCAGCAGCGAACGCGGACACGGTGGTCAGGGAGAAGGTCGCTGCCACAATACTGGCGACGGTGGTACGCATCAGTTTCATAATCCCTCCTAATGGGATATTTAAAATCGACTTCGAGTCGTTTTAATCAGAGTAAGTATTGCTGCAGGAGGGAAAATAGGACAGTTTGGTGACAGAAAAATGTACGCAATATGACAGTTATATTACAGTGCACCAGAAAGGCGTTTGTTTCTTTAAAAATCAAATAATTAGTCAAAAAACAGCGCAATTGACGTGCAATAAAAAAACGGTTTGGCGCGGCCTATCCGCTTGAATATGACAATGTTTATCGCCGAATCGGTCGCGCTGTCACCTTTAAGGCCGCTCATGAAAAAAGCCGGCGCAAAGGCCGGCTTTTGCAGTTTACCTGCGGCAGATTACTCTACGGTGACAGACTTCGCCAGGTTGCGCGGCTGGTCAACGTCGGTGCCTTTGATCAGCGCCACGTGGTAAGACAGCAGCTGCAACGGCACGGTGTAGAAGATCGGCGCCACGATTTCCTCGACGTGCGGCAGAGGAATGATGGTCATGCCTTCGCTGCTGACGAAGCCGGCGTCCTGATCGGCGAACACGTACAGCTGGCCGCCGCGCGCGCGCACTTCTTCAATGTTGGACTTCAGCTTTTCCAGCAGTTCATTGTTCGGTGCCACCACGATCACCGGCATATCGGCGTCGATCAGCGCCAGCGGACCGTGTTTCAGCTCACCCGCCGCATAGGCTTCGGCGTGAATATAGGAGATCTCTTTCAGCTTCAGCGCCCCTTCCATGGCGATTGGATACTGATCGCCGCGGCCGAGGAACAGCGCATGGTGCTTGTCGGAGAACCCTTCCGCCAGCGCTTCGATCTCTTTATCCATCGACAGCATCTGCTCGATACGCGCCGGCAGCGCCTGCAGGCCGTGCACGATCTCCTGCTCCACGCTTTCCGCCATGCCTTTCAGGCGGCCCAGACGCGCCACCAGCATCAACAGCACGGTGAGCTGCGTGGTGAAGGCCTTGGTCGAGGCCACGCCGATTTCCGTGCCCGCTTTGGTCATCAACGCCAGATCCGATTCGCGCACCAGCGAAGAGCCGGCCACGTTACAAACGGCCAGCGAACCGAGATAACCCAGCTCTTTGGACAAGCGCAGCGCCGCTAACGTATCGGCAGTTTCGCCGGACTGCGACAGGGTGATGATCAGGCTGCCCGGACGCACCGCCGATTTGCGGTAACGGAATTCGGACGCGATCTCGACGTCGCACGGCACGCCGGCCAACGCTTCAAACCAGTAGCGCGCCACCATACCGGAGTGGTAAGAAGTCCCGCAGGCGATGATCTGCACGTGCTGCACCTTGGCCAGCAGCTCGTCGGCGCGCGGGCCCAGCTCGCTCAGGTTGATTTGGCCATGGCTGAAACGCCCTTCCAGGGTGTTTTTCAGCGCCAGTGGCTGTTCGTAGATCTCTTTTTGCATGTAGTGACGGTAAGCGCCCTTGTCGCCGGCGTCATACTGCACCTGGGATTCGATTTCAGGGCGCTCGATGGCGTTGCCCTGCTTGTCGAAGATGTTGACGGTGCGGCGAGTAACTTCCACCACGTCGCCTTCTTCCAGGAAGATGAAGCGGCGGGTGACCGGCAGCAGCGCCAGCTGATCGGAAGCAATAAAGTTTTCCCCGACGCCGCGGCCGATAACCAGCGGGCTGCCGGAGCGCGCCGCGACCAGTACGCTCGGATCGCGGCTGTCCATCACCACGGTGCCGTAAGCGCCGCGCAGCTGTGGGATCACGCGCTGAACCACTTCCAGCAACGTGCCGCCCTGTTGTTGTTCCCAGTGCACCAGGTGCGCGATCACTTCGGTGTCGGTTTCGGAGCTGAAGCGGTAACCGCGTTCGATCAGCAGTTCGCGCAGCGGTTCGTGGTTTTCGATGATGCCGTTATGCACCACGGTAATGTAGTCGGAAACATGCGGGTGCGCGTTCGCTTCGGTCGGTTCACCGTGCGTTGCCCAGCGGGTGTGAGCGATGCCGGTACCGCCGTGCAGATCGGTCTGCTCCGCCGCTTCGGCCAGTTTTTGCACCTTGCCTACGCGACGCAGGCGACTGACGTTGCCTTTTTCGTCGACCACCGCCAGACCGGCGGAGTCGTAACCGCGGTACTCGAGACGGCGTAAACCTTCCAACAGGATTTCTGCGATATCACGTTGCGCTACTGCGCCTACAATTCCACACATCAGTTGTATTCCTAATGAACGCCCTTCATGGGCGCTTTCGATGTCTTGACCTGATTTTTGCCGGTTTTACCGTGCGTCCCCGAGCCTGTAGATGGTGGGGGTTATTATGTTTTGTATTGGGCTCTGAACGGAGCCCAACGCAAAACACACTATGACTTCTTCTTCACCGGACGTTGCCAGCCCTGAATGTGCACCTGCTTGACGCGGCTCAGCACCAGTTCGTTCTCGGCGATATCGCGCGTCACCGTGGTGCCGGCGGCGATGGTGGAGCCTTTGCCGACCGACACCGGCGCCACCAGCTGAGTATCGGAACCGACGAACACGCCGTCGCCGATCAGCGTCTTGTGCTTGTTGGCGCCATCGTAGTTGCAGGTGATGGTGCCGGCGCCGATATTCACGTCATCGCCGATTTCGGCATCGCCCAGGTAGCTGAGGTGACCGGCCTTGGAGCCTTTGCCCAAACGCGCCTTTTTCATTTCCACGAAGTTGCCGACGTGGGCCCCTGCCGCCAGCTCCGCGCCAGGGCGCAGGCGGGCGAACGGCCCCACGGTGCAGTCGGCTTCCAGCACGCTGTCTTCCAGCACGCTGTAAGGGCTGATCTCGCAGTCATCGCCGATCACACAGTTTTTCAGCACGCAGCCGGCGCCGATTTTCACCCGGTCGCCCAGCTTGACGTGACCTTCGATAATCACATTCGCATCAATAGTGATGTCGCGGCCGTGAACAAGTTCCCCGCGCAGGTCAAAACGCGCAGGATCCAGCAGCATCACGCCGGCCAACAGCAGCTTTTCAGACTGTTCCGACTGGAAGACGCGCTCCAGGGTCGCCAGCTGCAGGCGGTTGTTCACGCCTTCCACTTCACTCAGGCGCGACGGGTGCACGGTTTCGATTTTCTTGCCGTCGGCATGGGCCAACGCAATGATATCGGTAATGTAAAACTCGCCCTGTGCGTTGTCGTTATTCAACATCCCCAGCCAGCGCTTCAGATCGCGCCCGTTCGCCACCAGGATGCCGGTATTGATCTCGTTGATCTGGCGCTGCGCCTCGCTGGCATCCTTGTGTTCGACGATGCCCACCACGTTGCCCTGCTCGCGCACGATGCGGCCGTAGCCGCTCGGATCGTCCAGCTTGACCGTCAGCAGACCGATACCGCCCTGCGGTTTGGCCGCCAGCAGGCGTTGCAGCGTATCCACGGAGATCAACGGCACGTCGCCGTACAGCATCAGCACGTCTTCATCGTCGGCAAAGTGCGGCGCGGCCTGCTGCATTGCATGGCCGGTACCCAATTGCTCGGCCTGCAGCACCCAGTTCAGCGCGCCGTCAGTCAACGTGCTTTTCAGCAGATCGCCGCCGTGGCCGTATACCAGGTGAACATGTTGCGCGCCCAGTTTCATCGCGGCATCAATGACGTGTTGCACCATCGGCTTACCGGCCAACGGATGTAAAACCTTGGGAAGATCGGAATACATGCGTGTTCCCTTGCCCGCGGCGAGGATAACCACGCTCATTGCGCTGTTCGACATAAGCAACCTGATAACTCCATTTTGATAGACGAAAGTAAAACCGTTTAGCGACAATATTACTACATATTTCTCATCACGAACCCGGCGCAGGCCGCGTGGGCCTTGGCCTGCCGCTATCGTGGCCAATTCGGCGCCGGGACGAAAAAACTGTCGGCGATCGGCGACGTTTATTTCCCGATATCAGGGGTTATACACCACACCGCCCGCCGGGCTGAAATGCTTATTTTAAAGTAAAAAAAAAGCGACCCTATAGGCCGCTTTCTTAAAGTTGGGTGCTTTGCACCCAAACATTACATCGCTTTTCTGGTGAGCTCGATAACGCGCAGTTTCGCGATCGCTTTCGCCAGTTCAGCGGATGCCTGAGCATAGTCGACATCGCCATGAGAGCTGCGAATGTGTTCTTCAGCTTTACGCTTAGCTTCCAACGCTCTCGCTTCGTCGAGGTCAGTACCACGGATAGCAGTGTCCGCCAGCACGGTAACCACGCTCGGCTGCACCTCGAGGATGCCGCCGGACAGGTAGATGAACTCTTCTTCACCGTGCTGCTTAACAATACGCACCATGCCAGGCTTGATGGCAGTCAGCAGCGGCGCATGGCCAGGGAAGATCCCCAGTTCACCTTCGCTGCCTGTCACCTGGATCTTCTGCACCAGGCCGGAAAACATCTGTTTTTCCGCGCTGACTACATCCAGATGGTAAGTCATAGCCATATCACCCTCCTCTCAAGGCGTTACAGTTTCTTGGCTTTTTCCACTGCTTCTTCAATGGTGCCAACCATGTAGAACGCCTGCTCCGGCAGGTGGTCATAGTCGCCGTCCATAATGCCTTTGAAACCACGGATGGTGTCTTTCAGCGATACGAACTTGCCCGGAGAACCGGTGAAGACTTCTGCCACGAAGAACGGCTGAGACAGGAAGCGTTGGATCTTACGCGCACGGGATACGACCAGTTTGTCTTCTTCAGACAGCTCGTCCATACCCAGGATCGCGATGATATCTTTCAGTTCCTGGTAGCGTTGCAGAATGGACTGCACGCCACGCGCTACGTCGTAGTGCTCCTGGCCAACAACCAGCGGATCCAGCTGACGGCTGGTGGAATCCAGCGGGTCAACGGCCGGGTAGATACCCAGAGAAGCGATGTTACGGCTCAGTACCACGGTTGCGTCCAAGTGCGCAAAGGTGGTGGCTGGTGACGGGTCAGTCAAGTCATCCGCAGGAACGTAAACGGCCTGTACGGAAGTGATGGAACCGGTCTTGGTCGAGGTGATACGTTCTTGCAGAACGCCCATCTCTTCCGCCAGCGTTGGCTGATAACCTACCGCGGATGGCATACGGCCCAGAAGTGCGGACACTTCGGTACCGGCCAGGGTGTAACGGTAGATGTTGTCAACGAACAGCAGAACGTCACGGCCTTCGTCACGGAATTTCTCCGCCATGGTCAGACCGGTCAGCGCAACGCGCAGACGGTTACCCGGTGGCTCGTTCATCTGGCCGTAAACCAGGGATACTTTGTCCAGAACGTTGGAGTCGGTCATTTCGTGGTAGAAGTCGTTACCCTCACGAGTACGCTCACCCACGCCCGCAAACACGGAATAACCGGAGTGCTCGATCGCGATGTTACGGATCAGCTCCATCATGTTTACGGTTTTACCTACGCCCGCACCGCCGAACAGACCGACTTTACCGCCCTTGGCGAACGGACAAATCAGGTCCATTACCTTGATACCGGTTTCCAGCAGTTCCTGGGAGCTGGACAGCTCTTCGTAGCTTGGCGCCGCGCGGTGAATCGCCCAACGCTCTTCTTCGCCGATGTCGCCTTTCATGTCGATCGGTTGACCCAATACGTTCATGATACGGCCCAGGGTAGCTTTACCCACCGGCACTTCAATCGGGTGGTCCAGGTTGTTCACTTTCAGACCGCGACGCAGACCGTCGGAGGTCCCCATTGCGATACAGCGAACCACGCCACCGCCCAGCTGTTGCTGAACTTCCAACACCAGCTTTTCGGTGCCGTTTTCTACCTCAAGGGCGTCGTACACTTTTGGTACGGCATCCTGAGGGAACTCGACGTCCACCACGGCGCCGATTACCTGGATAATCTTTCCAGTAGCCATCTTGAATCCTCTACGTAATTCGTAAACCTAGCTTAAACCGCGGAGGCTCCCGAAACGATCTCGGTGAGTTCCTGAGTGATGCTGGCCTGACGCGCCTTGTTGTATACCAACTGCAGCTCTTTGATCAGGCTACCGCCGTTATCGGTTGCGGCTTTCATCGCGACCATTCGTGCGGCCTGCTCGCTGGCCAGGTTTTCCACGACGCCCTGATAAACCTGCGACTCCACATAGCGGCGCAGCAAGGTATCAAGCAGCACTTTTGGATCGGGTTCATACAGGTAATCCCAAGGCGTTTTCTTCAGCTCTTCGTCATCGGCTGGCGGTAACGGCAGCAGCTGAAGCACCTGCGGCTCTTGGGACATCGTATTAACAAATTTGTTGCTGACAATGTACAGCTTGTCCAAACGACCTTCGTCGTAGGCCTGCAGCATCACTTTCACCGGCCCGATCAGATCCGACAGGGAAGGTTTGTCCCCCATGCCGGTCACCTGGGCAACCACGTTGCCGCCCACGGAACCAAAGAAAGAGGCTGCTTTAGAGCCAATCAGCGCCAAATCGGTTTCGACGCCTTTTTCGGACCAGGCTTTCATCTCCGCCAGCAGCTTTTTGAACAGGTTGATGTTCAAGCCGCCGCAGAGACCACGGTCAGTAGACACCACCAGATACCCGACGCGCTTAACGTCACGCTCATCCAGGTACGGGTGCTTGTACTCCAGATTCCCTAACGCAAGGTGACCAATCACTTTGCGCATGGTCTCTGCATAAGGACGGCTGGCCGCCATGCGATCCTGCGATTTACGCATTTTGGAGGCGGCGACCATTTCCATCGCTTTAGTGATCTTTTGCGTGTTTTGCACGCTAGCGATCTTACTACGTATCTCTTTTGCGCCGGCCATCTCTGCTTCTCCTCAGTGCCAGACGGCCTGCTGTCTTTCAACAGCAGGACCGTTCGGCGTTACCAGGACTGGGTTTTCTTGAAGGTCTCGAGGATGTCTTTCAACTTGCCCTCGATCTCATCATTGAAGTTGCCAGTTTGGTTGATGTGGTTCAGCAGCTCGGCGTGCTCGCGGTCCGCATAGGCGACCAGCGCGGCTTCGAAGCTCACCACTTTGGCGACTTCGACGTCGTTCAGGTAACCGCGTTCTGCGGCAAACAGCACCAGAGACTGTTGTGCGACCGACATCGGCGCATACTGTTTCTGTTTCAGCAGCTCGGTCACTTTCTGACCGTGGCTCAGCTGTTTGCGGGTCGCGTCGTCCAGATCGGATGCGAACTGGGAGAACGCAGCCAGTTCACGATACTGCGCCAGCGCGGTACGGATACCGCCGGACAGTTTCTTCATGATCTTGGTCTGCGCGGCGCCACCAACACGGGATACGGAGATACCCGGGTTAACTGCCGGACGAATACCGGAGTTGAACAGGTTGGATTCCAGGAAGATCTGACCATCGGTAATCGAGATTACGTTGGTCGGAACGAACGCGGAAACGTCACCCGCCTGGGTTTCAATGATCGGCAGAGCGGTCAGTGAACCAGTTTGGCCTTTAACTTCACCTTTGGTGAAGGCTTCAACGTATTCGGCGTTAACGCGCGCTGCACGCTCCAGCAAGCGGGAGTGCAGGTAGAATACGTCGCCTGGGTAAGCTTCACGACCTGGCGGACGACGAAGCAGCAGGGAAATCTGGCGGTAAGCAACGGCCTGTTTGGACAGGTCATCGTACACGATCAGCGCATCTTCACCGCGGTCACGGAAGTATTCGCCCATTGCGCAACCGGCGTATGGCGCCAGGTATTGCAGTGCAGCGGATTCGGAAGCGGTCGCCACAACCACGATGGTGTTGGCCAGTGCGCCGTGCTCTTCCAGTTTGCGCACCACGTTAGCGATGGTGGACGCTTTCTGGCCGATAGCCACGTAAACGCATTTGATGCCGGAGTCGCGTTGGTTGATGATCGCATCGATCGCCAGCGCGGTTTTACCGGTCTGACGGTCACCGATCACCAGCTCACGCTGGCCACGGCCGATTGGAATCATGGCGTCAACGGATTTGTAGCCAGTCTGAACCGGCTGATCAACGGATTGACGCTCGATAACGCCTGGCGCGATAGCTTCTACCGGAGAGAAACCGTCGTTCTCAATCGGGCCTTTGCCGTCGATTGGCGCGCCCAGGGTGTTAACTACGCGGCCCAGCAGACCACGACCGACTGGAACTTCCAGGATACGGCCGGTGCATTTAACCTTCATGCCTTCGGCCAGATCCGCGTACGGACCCATAACCACGGCACCGACGGAGTCGCGCTCCAGGTTCAATGCGATTGCGTAACGGTTGCCAGGCAGCGCGATCATTTCGCCCTGCATAACGTCGGCCAGGCCGTGTACGCGGATGATCCCGTCGCTGACGGAAACGATAGTACCTTCATTGTGAGCTTCGCTCACTACATTGAACTGAGCAATGCGCTGCTTGATCAGTTCGCTGATTTCGGTGGAATTCAGTTGCATGCTCCAGTCCCCTTAAGACTGCAAGACGTCTGTCAGGCGTTCAAGACGACCGCGAACGCTGCCATCAATCACCATATCGCCGGCGCGAACAACGATGCCGGCCAGTACAGACTTGTCAATTTTGCAATTCAGCTTAACTTTGCGTGACAGACGTTTTTCCATCGCAGCGGCGATTTTCGCCTGCTGTTCGTCGCTCAGCGCGCTCGCAGAGAGCACTTCGACTTCGACGGTGGATTCCAGCGAGGCGCGCAGTTCGATGAACTGCTGCAGCACGGCAGGAAGAACCAGTAAACGTCCATTTTCGGCCATTACGCGGATAAAGTTCTGGCCATGTTCGTCGAGCCGATCGCCACAAACCGCGATGAACGTCTTGGACAGCGTTTCTGGCGCGACCGCGCCAGACAGCAGTTCAGAAATCTGTTCATTGCGAGTGACTTCAGCCGCAAACGCCAGCATTTCCTGCCAGCGCTCTACGCTTTGGTGCTCAACGGCAAAGTCAAAAGCTGCTTTGGCGTAGGGGCGAGCTACAGTGACAAATTCAGACATCAGCCCCTCCCTCCTTACAGTTCAGCGACCAGTTTATCAACGATGTCGCTGTTAGCAGCTTCATCCACGGAACGTTCGATGATCTTCTCGGCGCCGGCAATTGCCAGCATCGCGACTTGCTTACGCAACTCTTCACGAGCGCGCTTACGTTCGGCTTCGATCTCAGCCTGAGCCTGCGCCACGATTTTGTTACGTTCCTGCTCGGCTTCGGCTTTCGCTTCATCCATGATCTGAGCTTTGCGTTTGTTCGCTTGCTCGATGATCACCTGAGCTTCCGCTTTAGCAGTTTTCAGCTGGTCGGTCGCATTGGCTTGCGCTAAGTCCAGATCTTTTTTGGCACGCTCTGCAGAAGCGAGGCCGTCAGCGATTTCTTTCTGACGTTTCTCGATGGCAGCCATGATCGGCGGCCATACGTACTTCATGCAGAACCAGACAAACAGAACGAACGCGATGGCCTGGCCGAGGATTGTTGCGTTAAGATTCACAGCACAATGCCTCTTTAAAAGTTAATAGTTTGGTTACGTCGTAGAGGGTTGCTCTACTTACGCGACGGCGAACATCACGTACAGACCCAGACCTACAGCGATCATCGGGATGGCGTCGACCAGACCCATAACGATAAAGAACTGTGTACGCAGCAGAGGAATCAGGTCAGGCTGACGAGCAGCGCCTTCCAAGAATTTACCACCCAGGATGCCGATACCGATCGCAGCACCGATTGCCGCTAAACCCATCATCACAGCGGCAGCCATGTACAGCAGATCCATACTCAGGTTTTCCATGACAGTCTCCAGTTTGTTTCAGTTTAAAAGTGCAAGTGTTTTAAGAAAATCAGTGCTCTTCAGACGCCATCGACAGATAGACGATCGTCAGAACCATGAAAATAAAGGCTTGAAGCGTAATGATCAGGATGTGGAAGATAGCCCAAGGCAAGCTCAGGACCCACTGTGACCACCACGGCAACAGGCCGGCAATCAGGATGAAGATCAACTCACCCGCATACATGTTGCCGAACAGTCGCAGACCCAGTGAAACAGGTTTGGACAGCAGGCTGACACCTTCAAGAATCAGGTTGATAGGAATGAATACAGGGTGGTTGAACGGCTGCATGGTCAACTCTTTAACGAACCCGCCAACGCCTTTCATTTTGATGCTATAGAACAGAATCAGGATAAACACGCCCAGCGCCATAGACAGCGTGACGTTCACGTCGGCGGTAGGCACGACGCGCAGCGCAGGCAGACCGAGAACGTGGGTGCCGAGATAAGGCAGGAAGTCAACCGGGATGAGGTCCATCAGGTTCATCAGGAACACCCAGACGAACACGGTCAGTGCCAACGGCGCAATGACCTTGCTCTTGCCGTGGTACATGTCGCGCACGCTGCTGTCGACGAAACCGACCACCAGCTCCACGGCGGTTTGCAGTTTACCCGGCACGCCGCTGGTGGCGTTTTTGGCCACTTTGCGGAAGATCACCAGGAAGAGCGCCCCGAGGACGACGGAGAAAAACATCGAGTCGAGGTTAATCGACCAAAACCCAGTCCCGACCTGAAGCTGCGTCAGGTGGTGACCGATATACTCCTGTGGAGTCAAGACTTCTCCTGCAGACATGATGCCTCTTACCCTTATTTAGTTAAGTTCGGTAACTGTTAATCACGGCCGGTGCCACTATCTGCACCACTAACACCGCTAAATAGGTCAGGCCAAGCGGTATAAACTCCGCCTTGAACACCCCCAGCGCCACGATCAGCAAAACGATGGTGATCACGACCTTTAGCCCCTCGCCGATGGCGAACGACCAGGCAACCCTACCGGGCGCCGGCGTTTGCGCCTGATGGCGCAAGGCAAACAGCATAAACATTGCACTCGGCAACCAGGCGGCGAGACCGCCTGCCAGCGCCGAAGCGCTCCATTCCGGGCTTTTCAGCCAGAAAGCAACGCTGATCAGAACAAAAGTCATTAACTGCAAAAACAGCAGTTTGCGTGCGACTTTCCCGCTGTAAAGGGACACAGACATGACGTTTGTTCTCTCCGTACCCCAGAGGGGGTATGCTGAGTGACGTATACAACTGTTTTTGCTGTCCAGAGTCAAGCAGCAAAAAACGAGCAAATTATACGGGGCATACCAACGAATTCAATCGATAAGTAGCGAAAAGGTGAACAATTATTTAAATTTCCCTATTCCAGCCTATTTTCACAAGAAAACGGTCGGAATAATAGGGCGCATTTAATTGTCTGATTATTCCAGCGTTGCGTTTAGAAACGCGAAGCCGATCACAGTAATGTCCCTTCCTGATTTATAGCCGATGGTCAACCAAACCGTCTTTAGCAATTTGAGCGATCAAAAGATTATATAAATCAAAACATTATCAGTTAACTGTTCAAAAACAATCCGTATACCCGACGAAAACCTTTTATTGACAAGCCGCGGGGCAATATTCCAACAGCCAATTAACATTAGCAGCAAACGCCAATCTTTCGCACATGATTGCTAACGTGACTATTTCCAAATGCAATTACTCTATTGTCGCTAATTAGCCGCGTTTTTTGTGTTAATAGAAAGTAAATTAACTAAAAAAAGCGACCAACTAATTAGCCTGCTTATCTTTCTGCCTGGTACTGCCTTTAATTCACGCTTGTTTGATCAAAAGCAAACTCAGTTTGCCTTAAGAATCACCAGGTGGCGTTCGCCTTCCAGTTCAGGCACCTGCAGCCGCACGATGGACTCCAGGCTAACGCCCGCCGGCAGCTGCGTCAGCTCTTCATCCGGGCGCACGCCTTTCAACGCGTAAAAACGCCCCTGCCCTTTCGCCGGCAGGTGATGGCACCAGGACAGCATATCCTGCAGCGAAGCGAACGCGCGGCTGATCACGCCGTCGAACGGCGGCTCGGCCGGAAACTCCTCAACGCGGCTCTGCACCGGCTCGATATTGTTCAGGCCCAGCTCATGTTGCACCTGACGCAGGAAACGCACGCGCTTGCCCAGGCTGTCCAGCAGCGTGAAATGCGCGTCCGGGCGCACGATCGCCAGCGGAATGCCCGGCAAGCCGGGGCCGGTGCCGACATCGATAAAACGCGAGCCCTGCAGATGCGGGTTGACCACGATGCTGTCGAGGATGTGGCGCACCAGCATTTGCTGCGGATCGCGCACCGACGTGAGGTTATAAGCCTTGTTCCACTTATCCAGCATGCCGACATAGCCCAGCAGCTGCTGTTTCTGCTGATCGGGCAGCTCAATGCCTGCTGCCGCGAGCAGCGAGTCTAATTTTTTTTGCACAACGGATCCTTTGGCAGGCGCTGAACGACCAGCGGAGGGTTAGCTGGCGCAATGAGGCGCCTATGATAATTCAGGGCGCAAGTGATGTCAGCGGCCGTTTGGCTACGGGATGAGCAAACGGCCGCCTGGATGCGGGATTTATGCGCTGCGGCGCAGCAGTCCCTGCTTTTTCAGCCAGATCAGCAAAATCGAGATCGCCGCCGGCGTAATGCCGGAGATGCGCGAAGCCTGGCCGATGGAGTTCGGTTTGTGATCGTTCAGCTTGGCGATCACCTCGTTCGACAGCCCAGAAACCTGACGGTAGTCGAGATCCAACGGCAGCACGGTGTTCTCGTTGCGCTGTTGTTTTTCGATCTCTTCCTGCTGGCGAGCGATGTAGCCTTCGTATTTGACCTGGATCTCGACCTGTTCGGCGGCTTGTACGTCGTCCAGCGGCGGCGCGAAGGCCTCGGTGCCGGTCAACTGCGCGTAATCCATCTCCGGGCGGCGCAGCAGCTCTTCGCCGTTCGCTTCGCGCGACAGCGGCGCCTTCAGCAGCGCATTGACCTGTTCGACGTTCTCGGCGTGCGGGTGCATCCAGATGTCGCGCAGGCGCTGACGTTCGCGTTCGATTCGCTCCAGCTTCTCGCTGTAACGCGCCCAACGCACGTCGTCCACCAGGCCGAGTTCACGGCCTTTTTCCGTCAGGCGGAGATCGGCGTTGTCTTCACGCAGCATCAGACGATACTCGGCGCGCGAGGTAAACATGCGGTACGGTTCTTTGGTGCCGAGGGTGCTGAGATCGTCCACCAGCACGCCCAGGTAGGCCTGATCGCGACGTGGCGCCCAGCCTTCCTGATCGTCGGCGAAGCGCCCGGCGTTCAGGCCGGCCAACAGGCCCTGCGCAGCGGCTTCTTCATACCCGGTGGTGCCGTTGATCTGGCCGGCGAAGAACAGCCCCTGAATGAATTTGCTTTCCAGCGTCGGCTTCAGATCGCGCGGATCGAAGAAATCGTACTCGATGGCATAACCAGGGCGAATAATACGCGCGTTCTGCATCCCTTCCATCGAACGGACGATCTGCATCTGCACGTCGAACGGCAGGCTGGTGGAAATGCCGTTAGGGTAAATTTCGTTGCTGGTCAGGCCTTCCGGTTCGAGGAAGATCTGGTGCGCGTTGCGATCGGCAAAGCGCATGACCTTGTCTTCGATCGACGGGCAGTAACGTGGGCCGATCCCTTCGATGATCCCGGCATACATCGGGCTGCGATCGAGGTTATTGCGGATAACGTCATGGGTTTTTTCATTGGTGTGGGTGATGTAGCACGCCATTTGTTCCGGGTGCTGGCTGGCATCGCCCAGGAACGAGAATACCGGCACCGGCGTATCGCCGTGTTGTGGCGCCAGTACGCTGAAATCGATAGTGCGGGCGTCGATGCGCGGCGGCGTACCGGTTTTCAAGCGATTGACGCGCAGCGGCAGCTCACGCAAACGCTGCGACAGCGAGATCGAAGGAGGATCCCCGGCGCGGCCGCCGCTGTAATTCTCCAGGCCGATATGGATCTTGCCGTCCAGGAAGGTGCCGACGGTCAATACCACCGCTTTGGCGCGGAATTTCAGGCCCATTTGGGTTACGGCGCCCACTACGCGATCGTTTTCGACGATCAGATCCTCAACCGGCTGTTGGAAGATCATCAGGTTGGGCTGGTTCTCCAACGCGGTGCGGATCGCCTGGCGATACAGTACGCGATCCGCCTGCGCGCGAGTGGCGCGAACGGCAGGGCCTTTGCTGGCGTTTAGTATCCTAAACTGGATGCCGGCATGATCGATCGCCGTGGCCATCAGGCCGCCGAGTGCATCAATTTCCTTAACCAGATGCCCTTTACCAATACCGCCAATCGCCGGGTTACAGGACATCTGTCCCAGCGTATCGATATTGTGTGTCAATAATAAAGTCTGACGTCCCATGCGCGCCGCGGCCATGGCGGCCTCGGTACCTGCATGGCCACCACCGATGATGATGACGTCAAATTGATCTGGATAAAACATGGAACTGCACCTCGCCGTATTGCGAACGATCGTATTTGCCCTGGGGTGGGGGATTCTACTCAAGTTTAGACGATCGACCAAGCGGTCAGGATCGTCGGTAATTAAAAGAAGATCTTTTTTATTTAAAGATCTCTTTATTAGATCTCTTATTAGGATCGCGATCCTCTGTGGATAAGTAACTATTCACGAAGAAGATCAGCAGATTAAGGAGGATCGTTTGCTGTGAATGATCGGTGATCCCGACGCAGATAAGCTGGGATCTAAAAGGCTTGTTATGCACAGGACAAAAAGCGACCTACGGTTGTTATTTGGATAACTACGGCTTTTACCCTGCTTTTAAGCTTAGTTATCCACAATCGTTCGCGCGATCTTTAGACAAACTAGAGTAAATTAATCCAGTTTTTTACCCATTCCTCGGCCGGATCCTCGGGAATTTCATGCTCGGTAACGTCGATCTCGAGACGATCGCCGATCCTTTTCGCGCCTCTGGCGATCAGCAGATCGTCGATCTGTTTGATCGCGCCGCAGAAGATGTCGTATTCCGAACTGCCTAAACCGACGGCGCCGAACTGCACCTCGGAAAGATCCGGCTGTTGTTCGGCGATCTGCTCCAGCAGCGGCTGAAGGTTATCCGGCAGTTCGCCGGCGCCGTGCGTGGAAGATACCACCAGCCAGCGGCCGGTCAACGGCAGTTCATCCAGTTCAGGGCCGTGCAGCATCTCGGTAGAGAAACCCGCGTCTTCCAGCTTTTCAGCCAAATGTTCAGCCACGTATTCGGCGCTGCCAAGCGTACTGCCACTGATCAGAGTAATGTCTGCCATGAACCAACGATCCCAACCTTCTCACTCAAAGTGGCTGCATTGTACGCTGTGAATCGGCTGGGATCTACCTGTGGATAATGTGGGTATGCAATTTGGCGGGTTACGGCACGATGGTGCGCATAATGGGGTTCTGCAGCGAGATCAGCGTTTCGGTAGACTGGATCTCGTCGATGGTCTGGATCTTGTTGATAAGTACCTGCTGCAGTGCGTCGATCGATCGGCACATCACCTTGATAAAGACGCTGTAGTGGCCGGTGGTGTAATAGGCTTCCACCACTTCCTCCAGGCTTTCCAGCTTCTTCAGCGCCGAAGGGTAGTCCTTGGCGCTCTTTAATATGATGCCGATAAAGCAGCACACATCGTAGCCCAGTTGTTTGGGGCTGACGTCGATGCGCGCGCCGGTGATGATCCCGGCCTGTTTCATCTTCTCTACCCGCACATGAATGGTACCGGGGCTGACGGCGAAGTTTTTCGCCAGTTCGGCGTACGGCGTGCGCGCGTTGTCCATCAGAGCGTTGAGGATGCCGCGATCGAGATTATCGATCTGATAAATTTCCGCCATTTAATCCCCCATTAATTAACGATTGTTGAATTCTGTCCGGATAAAAATGAACGATTAAAAGTGAAAAGGCAATATTGATTAATGGATATTGAATTGACATGTCATTTTGTTGCTTAATCGATGGCAACAGAGACAGGTTTACAAGAGATACGGCAATGAAAAAACAGTTTATCCAAAAACAACAACAAATCAGCCAGGTCAAATCCTTCTTCTCCCGCCAGCTGGAGCAACAGCTTGGCCTGATCGAAGTGCAGGCGCCGATCCTCAGCCGTCTGGGCGACGGCACGCAGGATAACCTCTCCGGCAGCGAGAAAGCGGTGCAGGTTAAGGTGAAAACCCTGCCGGACGCCACCTTCGAAGTGGTGCATTCACTGGCGAAATGGAAACGTAAAACCCTGGGCAGCTACGATTTCGGCGCCGGCGAAGGCCTGTACACCCATATGAAGGCGCTGCGCCCGGATGAAGATCGCCTGACGCCTATCCACTCGGTGTACGTCGATCAGTGGGACTGGGAGCGGGTGATGGGCGACGGTGAGCGCAGCCTGGACTACCTGAAAAGCACCGTGCGCAGCATTTACGCCGCCATCAAGGCGACGGAGGCGGAAGTCAGCCGCGAGCATGGTCTGACTCCGTTCCTGCCGGAACAGATCCACTTTGTGCACAGCGAAACCCTGCTGCAGCGTTACCCGGATCTGGACGCCAAAGGGCGCGAGCGGGCGATCGCCAAAGAGCTGGGCGCAGTGTTCCTGATCGGCATCGGCGGCAAGCTGTCGCACGGCAAATCGCACGATGTGCGGGCACCGGATTATGATGATTGGACCACCCCGGCGGCGGATGGCCTGGCGGGCCTGAACGGCGATATCGTGGTGTGGAACCCGGTGCTGCAGGACGCTTTCGAGCTGTCCTCTATGGGCATCCGCGTCGACGCCGCCGCGCTGAAACGTCAGCTGGCGCTGACCGGCGATGAAGAGCGCATGAAGCTGGAGTGGCACCAGTCGTTGTTGCGCGGCGATATGCCACAGACCATCGGCGGCGGTATCGGCCAGTCGCGTTTGGTGATGCTGCTGCTGCAACTGTCGCATATCGGCCAGGTGCAGTGCGGCGTGTGGTCGCCGGAAGTGCGCGGGGCGGTCGAAGGCCTGCTCTGATCCCGCCTAGCGCCGCCAGCGGCGCATCAAACGGCTTTTCAGCCCGGTATCGAAGCGCCAGATATGATCGAAGATGCGCATGATGCCGGGTTTGCCGTAGGCGGACATCGCCACCGCATGGAAACGCTGCTGGTGGCTTTGCTGCTGCTGTTTCACCTTCTTTATTACCTCCTCCGGCAACCGCTGAGCGATAAAATCGGAAATGATCACCGCATCGGCGTCGAACCAGCCGTTCTCCGCCATTTTGGTGACGGTGGCGTTCAGGCAGGCCGCCAGATCGGTGCCGCCGCGAAACTGCTGGCCGAGAAAGCGCACCGCCTGTTCGATGCCGCTGGCGGCGGTGAGCTCATAATGTACGATCTGGTTGGCGAACAGCATGATGTAGCAACGGCGGTTGTCCGCCAGCGCAATGCGCAGCAGCGCCAGGCAGAACGCCTTGGCGCACTGTTCGTTGAAGCCGCCCATCGATCCTGAGGTGTCCACACAGACGATAAACGGCCCGCGCGGCTGTTGATCCTGCTGTTGGTGGGTGACCTGGCGGATCAGGATCTGCTCCTGCCAGACGTCGCCCTGTAGGCGGTAGCTCAGCAGCCGCTTTTCCAGCAGGCGGCGATAAAACTCGAACTCCAGCTCTTCAATGCCCAGCGTCGCCAACTCCGGCGGCAGCAGGCGCAGGATGTCGTCGCTCTGATGAATACCGCTCACTTCTTCCGGCAGCGTGGCCGGCACCTGTACCATGACCCTGAACGGTTCGGGCTGCGCGTCCTGTTGCTGCACTGCCTTGGCCTGATAGCTGCGGCCCAGCTGCTGCGCCAACTTTTTCAGCTCTGGCTGCTGCTGCAAAAAGTTGCCGTACTCCACCAGCCGTTGGTAATCACCGCGCTGCAGCTGGCCTTTGCTCATGTCCCACAGCCTGCCGGCGGCGGTGTCGTTCTCCGACAGCAGCGGCTCCAGCGCGCCGCTCAGCGCCAGGCGCTCCTGCAGTTCCGCCATCAGCTGCTCGCGCTCTTGTTCCAGCAGCTGGTGGTGCAGCATGGTGGCCTGCAGCGTCAGGCTGATGCGCCAGCGCTGCAAGAATAGGGTTTGGAAGCTGTCGTCCAGCGGATGATTGGGCAGATCGGCGGCGTCCACCAGCGCGCGCGCCTGTTCATAAAACGGCGAGACCAGCTGGCGCAGCAGCTCCATCGTGTCGTTGAGGTTGTGATAGAACTGGGTGTTATTCTCCAGTTGGCACTGTTGGTAGCGGTAAAATTCCTGCGCCAGCGCCGGCGGCACCATGGCCTCCTGCAGACGCTCCTTGAGCTGCAGTTTCCAGCGTGGCAGATCGCGATCCAGCGCCCGGCGAAGGGCCGGAAACTTTTTAAAGAACACCGACAGCTGCGGCGCCGCCAGCATGCCGACGATCATCTCCTCGATCATCTCGCCTTCGGCGATCGCCAGCAGCAGATCGAGCGTCTCCAGACTGAGCATGGTTACTGGCCGCGCATTTGCTGCAGTTGCTGTTTAACCTGCTCTGCCACCTGCAGCAGACTGGCTTCGATCTTGGCCAGGCCGGCGGCGGGTGTGAACAGACAGGGCTGATGTTGGCTGAAGGCGCGGCGCTGCTCCGCCAGGCGTTGGGCTAACGCGTCCATTTCGTCCAGCAGCGCCTGCGGCGTGGCGGTGGCCTGTTTGCCCGGCAGCGCCAGCAGCGACGGCTGGCGGCTGACGTCCAGCACCGTCAGGTGCAGTTGGTCGTCGACCTCCAAATCGATCGGCTGCGCGAAGCCGATGCCGTTCAGCTTGGCGCGCACATCGCCGCCTTTTTGCAGCCAGTTGTCCAGCACGCTGCTTTCGATGCTCAGATGGTTGACCTGAATGTCATGCAGCTGCAGCGGCTTTTGCAGCAACAGGGTGAGGGTGCCGCCGGCGAACGGCGTGGCCGGCGCGTATTGCGGTTTGCGGCTGAACATGCCGCCCTTTTTCACCAGGCTGATGGCCTGCCGGTCGCTTTGTTGCTGCTGATCCTGCAGCCAGCGGGTGTGGATTTGTTGCAGTTGGATCAGCATCGACTGTTGCTGGTAGGCCGATTCGGTCAGCAGCTGATCGATCTGCTGTTGCAGCAGCTTCAGCGAGGTGAGATCGTGCCACAGGCAGTCTTTCAGCAGCATCAGGTCGAGCGGGGCGATGGCGTCGCGCCCGCTGAAGAAGGCGCAGGCCTGCAGCAGGCGCAGGGCTTTTTTCCAGCGTCGGTCAGAGACGTACGGCGCCTGTTCCAGCGCGTCCAGCCGCTGGCGCAGCTGGAAAATCAGCTCAAAGCAGGCTTCCGGCAGCGCCACCTTATCGATCTGCGGCTGCCACTGCAGAAACTCTTCGTCGCTGACGCTCAGCGCCGCCGGCACCGGGTTTTGGCTTTCGCTCTGGCGGTTGACCAGCAGCGAGCGGAAATTCTGCTTATCCTGCACCTTATCCAGCCACAGGCGGATCAGCATGCGGTCATATAAGGCTTCGAGGCTGTTGTCCGCTTCGGGCAGTTCGTTGGAGGCGGTGACCAGCAGGCGCAGCGGGATCGGTTCTTCGCTGTTGCCGTTGCGAAAGCGCCGTTCGTTGATCGCCGTCAGCAGGGTGTTGAGGATCGCCGGGCCGGCCTTCCAGATCTCGTCCAGAAACACGATCTCCGCTTCCGGCAGGTAGCCGGCGGTCAGACGCTGATAGCGCCCCTCATCTTTCAGCGCCTGAATGGAGAGCGGGCCGAAGACCTCTTCCGGCGTGGAAAAGCGCGTCATCAGGTATTCAAAGGAGCGGGCGTTGCGGAAGGCAAACTTCAGCCGGCGCGCGATCAGGCTCTTGGCGATGCCGGGCGGGCCGAGCAGGAATACGCTTTCGCCGCTCAGCGCCGCCAGCAGGCACAGGCGAATCGCTTCTTGCCGCTCATAAAGACCGCTCTCCAGCGCGCTGCTGAGGCGGGAAATTCGTTCTGCCAGAAGGGATGATGGCGTCATATAATTGTCGCATTGTCCGAGAGTTAGCCAATCTTGGTCGATAATCCGATGATAAACCACCATTATTTTTAGTGGTATAGCTTGTTGATTAGTAATATTTTTCTAAGTTGAGCCGGATATCCGGTTCACATTTTGTTTATTTTTCGGCTCTGATATAAGGGTAGGCAAGCCGTATAAATGGTGCATACTGTGCGGCTTTCTGGTGGGCGTGACGGATCTTTGAGCCCGTATTTTGCCTGATGCGGATGCATCGCTAACGGATGTTCTGATAAAGAAACGAATTATGAGCGCAGAGCATAAGCAGTCCTTATCGGCGGTAACCCTGGCGGCCATCGGCGTGGTCTACGGTGATATCGGCACCAGCCCTCTCTATACGTTGAGAGAGTGTTTCTCCGGCCATTACGGCTTCGATGTTCGTCCAGACGTGGTTTTCGGCTTCCTGTCGCTGATTTTCTGGATGCTGATCGTGATCGTTTCCCTCAAATATCTCACCTACGTGATGCGCGCGGACAACGCCGGCGAGGGCGGCATTCTGACGCTGATGTCGCTGGCCGGGCGCAACACTTCGGCGCGCACCACCGCGGTGCTGGTGATACTGGGCCTGATCGGCGGCAGCTTCTTCTATGGCGAGGTGGTGATCACCCCGGCTATCTCGGTGATGTCGGCGATAGAGGGGCTGGAAATCGCCGCGCCTGCGCTCGATGCCTACATCGTGCCGCTCTCCATTCTGGTGCTGACGCTGCTGTTCGTTATTCAAAAGCACGGTACCGGCAGCGTCGGCAAGCTGTTCGCCCCGGTGATGCTGCTGTGGTTCATCGTGTTGGCGGTGCTGGGCGCGCGCAGCATCATTTCGAACCCGGAAGTGCTGCAGGCGCTGAACCCCAAATGGGCGCTCAACTTCTTCATGGAATATAAGAAGGTGTCGTTCTTTGCGCTGGGGGCGGTGGTGCTGTCGATCACCGGCGTCGAGGCGCTGTATGCCGATATGGGGCACTTCGGCAAGTTCCCGATCCGCCTGGCCTGGTTCACCGTGGTGCTGCCTTCGCTGGTGCTCAACTACTTCGGCCAGGGCGCGCTGCTGCTGAAAAACCCTGAGGCGATCAAAAACCCGTTCTTCCTGCTGGCACCCGACTGGGCGCTGATCCCGCTGCTGATTCTGGCGACCCTGGCGACGGTGATCGCTTCGCAGGCGGTGATTTCCGGCGTCTTCTCGCTGACCCGCCAGGCGGTGCGCCTGGGCTATTTGTCGCCGATGCGCATTATTCACACCTCGGAAATGGAATCCGGCCAGATCTACATTCCAGTGATCAACTGGACGCTGTACATCTCGGTGGTGCTGGTGATTGTCGGTTTCGAACACTCCAGCAACCTGGCGGCGGCGTACGGCATCGCCGTCACCGGCACCATGGTGCTGACCAGCATTCTGGTCACCTCGGTGGCGATCAACAACTGGCACTGGAATCGCTTCCTGGCGCTCGGCATCGCTGCCATCTTGCTGATCATCGACGTGCCGATGTTCTCCGCCAATGCCCTGAAGCTGTTCTCCGGCGGCTGGTTGCCGCTGACCTTGGCGCTGGTGATGTTTATCATTATGACCACCTGGAAGAGCGAGCGCTTCCGCCTGCTGCGCCGCCTGCATGAACACGGCAACTCGCTGGAGGCGATGATCGCCTCGCTGGAGAAATCGCCGCCGGTGCGGGTGCCGGGTACCGCGGTGTTCCTGTCGCGCGCCACCAACGTCATTCCTTTTGCGCTGCTGCACAACCTGAAGCACAACAAGGTGCTGCATGAGCGCGTGGTGCTGCTGACGCTGCGCACCGAGGATGCGCCTTACGTGCACAACGTGCGCCGGGTGACCATCGAACAGCTGTCGCCGACCTTCTGGCGGGTAGTGGCCAGCTACGGCTGGCGGGAAACGCCGAACGTCGAGGAGGTATTCCACCGCTGCGGGCTGGAAGGGTTGCCGTGCCGCATGTCGGAGACCTCGTTCTTCATGTCCCATGAATCGCTGATCCTCACCAAGCGGCCGTGGTACCTCTACCTGCGCGGCAAGCTGTTCGTCGCCCTGAGCCGCAACGCGCTGCGCGCGCCGGATCAGTTTGAGATCCCGCCGAACCGGGTCATCGAGCTCGGCACACAGGTCGAGATCTAACCCGCCAGACAGGGGCTCAGCATGGCTGAGCCCCTTTTGTTTGCGCATTGTTCGTGCGTGAACGAAACGTTTCGATAGCGATCACACTTCTGCATTGTCCCGGTTGCCTTCCCCTGCCGTTTTTTTAAACTCCCCCAGAGAGCGAAACGTTTCGCTAGCGGAGTGAGAAGATGAAAAAAGGCGTATTACTGAATTCCGACGTGTCTGCCGTGATTGCCCGGCTGGGGCATACCGACCAGCTCACCCTGTGCGACGCGGGCCTGCCGATACCGGCGGCGACGCAGCGCATCGATCTGGCGCTGACGCAGGGCGTGCCGACCTTCATGCAGGTGTTCGCGGCGGTCACGCAAGAGATGCAGGTAGAAAGCGCCATCCTGGCGGAAGAGATCGTGAAACAGAATCCGTCGCTCCACGAGGCACTGTTGGCTGAACTGACCGCACTGGGCCAACGCCAGGGCAATACCATCAGCGTGCGTTATATCAGCCATCAGGCGTTTAAAGCGCAAACCGAGCACAGCCGGGCGGTGATCCGCAGCGGGGAGTGTTCGCCTTACGCGAACCTGATCCTGTGCGCCGGCGTAACTTTCTGAGGCGTTTATGCAACCTTTACTGCAACTGAAAGGGATTGATAAAGCCTTTCCCGGCGTGAAGGCGCTTTCCGGCGCCGCCCTCAGCGTTTATCCCGGCAAGGTGATGGCGCTGGTGGGGGAAAACGGCGCCGGGAAGTCCACCATGATGAAAGTGCTGACCGGCATCTATCAGAAAGACGCCGGCAGCCAGTATTTTCTCGGTAACGAGGTGGCGTTCAACGGGCCTAAAGATTCGCAGGAAGCGGGCATCGGCATTATCCATCAGGAGCTGAACCTGATCCCGCAGCTGACGATTGCGGAAAACATCTTCCTCGGCCGCGAGTTCGTCAACCGTTTCGGCCGCATTGACTGGAAGCGTATGTACGCCGAGGCCGATCGCTTGCTGGCGCGCCTCAACCTGCGCTACAGCAGCCACCGGCTGGTGGGCGAGCTGTCGATCGGCGATCAGCAGATGGTGGAGATCGCCAAGGTGCTGAGCTTCGAATCGAAAGTGATCATCATGGACGAACCGACCGACGCGCTGACCGACACCGAAACCGCCTCGCTGTTCAAAGTGATCAACGAGCTGAAGGCCGAAGGGCGCGGCATCGTTTATATCTCGCACCGCCTGAAAGAGATTTTTGAAATCTGCGACGACGTGACCGTGTTCCGCGACGGGCAGTTTATCGCCGAGCGGCCGGTGAGCGAGCTGCAGGAAGATTCGCTGATTGAGATGATGGTCGGCCGCAAGCTGGAAGAGCAATACCCGCGCCTTGATTTGCCGCGCGGGGAAAAACGGTTGGAAGTCAGCCACCTTTCCGGCCCCGGCGTTGAGGACGTCAGTTTTACGCTGTATCGCGGCGAGATCCTCGGCGTGGCCGGGCTGATGGGCGCCGGGCGCACCGAACTGATGAAGATCCTGTACGGCGCCGCGCCGCGCAAGGCCGGCACCGTCAGCCTGGATGGCCGCGAGGTGGTCACCCATTCGCCGCAGGACGGGTTGGCGAACGGCATCGTCTATATCTCGGAAGACCGCAAGCGCGACGGCCTGGTGCTGGGCATGTCGGTGAAGGAAAACATGTCGCTGACCGCGCTGCGCTACTTCAGCCGCGCCGACGGCAGCCTGAAACAGGCCGACGAGCGGCAGGCGGTGGGGGATTTCATCCGGCTGTTTAATATCAAAACGCCGTCGATGGAACAGCCGATCGGTCTGCTTTCCGGCGGCAATCAGCAAAAAGTGGCGATCGCCCGCGGCCTGATGACTCGGCCGAAGGTGCTGATCCTCGATGAGCCGACGCGCGGCGTCGACGTCGGCGCCAAAAAAGAGATCTATCAGTTAATCAACCAGTTCAAGCAGGAAGGGCTGAGCATCATTCTGGTGTCTTCGGAGATGCCGGAGGTGATGGGCATGAGCGATCGCATTCTGGTGATGCACGAAGGGCATCTCAGCGGCGAGTTCCCGATTGAACAGGCCACCCAGGAAGCGTTGATGGCGGCAGCCGTCGGCAAGCAATACGGCGTAAAGCAGGAGTAATCAGATATGAGTTCCCAGACTATCGCAGCCAAGCGCTGGTTCAGTAAAGAGTGGCTGTTAGAGCAGAAGTCGTTGATTGCGCTGCTGGTGCTGATCGCCGTGGTCTCTTCCATGAGCCCGAACTTCTTCACCCTGAACAATCTGTTCAATATTCTGCAGCAAACCTCGGTGAACGCCATCATGGCGGTGGGGATGACGCTGGTGATCCTTACGTCCGGCATCGATCTGTCGGTGGGATCGCTGCTGGCGCTGACCGGCGCGGTGGCGGCGTCGATCGTCGGCTTTGAGGTCAACGCGCTGGTGGCGGTGGCGGCGGCATTGGCGCTGGGCGCCGCGGTTGGCGCCTGCACCGGGGTGATCGTCGCCAAAGGCAAAGTGCAGGCCTTTATCGCCACGCTGGTGATGATGCTGCTGCTGCGCGGCGTCACCATGGTGTACACCAACGGCAGCCCGGTCAACACCGGTTTCACCGACGTGGCCGACACCTTCGGCTGGTTCGGCATCGGCCGCCCGCTGGGCGTGCCTACGCCGATCTGGATCATGGCGATCGTGTTCATCGCCGCCTGGTATATGCTGCACCATACGCGCCTGGGCCGCTATATTTATGCCCTGGGCGGCAATGAAGCGGCAACCCGCCTTTCCGGCATTAGCGTCGATAAGGTGAAGATTATCGTCTACTCGCTGTGCGGCCTGCTGGCGGCGCTGGCCGGGGTGATCGAAGTGGCGCGCCTGTCGTCGGCGCAGCCGACCGCCGGCACCGGCTATGAGTTGGACGCCATCGCCGCCGTGGTGCTGGGCGGCACCAGCCTGGCCGGCGGCAAGGGCCGCATCGTCGGCACGCTGATCGGGGCGCTGATCCTCGGCTTCCTGAACAACGGCCTGAATTTACTGGGTGTTTCTTCCTACTACCAAATGATCGTGAAGGCAGTGGTGATACTGCTGGCGGTTCTGGTAGATAACAAAAGCAACAAGTAACCTCCCCCTACAGGAATCACGATGATGAAAATGAAAAAACTGGCAACCTTAGCTTCCGCCATTGCGCTGAGCGCCACCCTGAGCGCCAATGCCATGGCCAAAGACACCATCGCGCTGGTGGTATCCACCCTCAACAACCCGTTCTTCGTCTCGATGAAGGATGGCGCGCAGCAAGAGGCCAACAAGCTGGGCTACAACCTGGTGGTGCTGGATTCCCAGAACAACCCGGCGAAAGAGCTGGCCAACGTGCAGGATCTGATGGTGCGCGCGCCCAAGCTGCTGCTGATCAACCCGACCGACTCCGATGCGGTGGGCAACGCGATCAAGATGGCCAACCAGGCTAAGATCCCGGTCATCACGCTGGATCGCGTGGCGAGCAAGGGCGAGGTGGTAAGCCACATCGCTTCGGACAACCGCGTGGGCGGTAAAATGGCCGGCGACTTCATCGCCAAGAAAGTGGGCGCCGATGCCAAGGTGATCCAGCTGGAAGGCATCGCCGGCACCTCCGCCGCGCGTGAACGCGGCGAAGGCTTCAAGCAGTCGCTGGATCAGAATAAATTCAAACTGTTGGCCAGCCAGCCGGCCGATTTCGATCGCACCAAGGGCCTGAACGTGATGCAGAACCTGCTGACCGCGCACCCGGACGTGCAGGCGGTGTTCGCCCAGAACGATGAAATGGCGCTGGGTGCGCTGCGCGCGCTGCAAACCGCCGGTAAAACCGACGTGATCGTGGTAGGCTTCGACGGCACCGCCGACGGTGTAAAAGCGGTTGAAGGCGGCAAGCTGGCGGCGACCGTGGCGCAGCGTCCCGATCAGATCGGCGTGATCGGTGTGGAAACCGCCGATAAAGTGCTGAAAGGCGAAAAAGTGCCGGCGACCATCCCGGTCGATTTGAAACTGGTCACTAAATAAGTCATACCAGCGCCATCGGAACGGGGCGTTTACGATGGCGCGCAATTCAGGAATCAATGCGATGGAAACAGGTAAGCTGGTGGTTCTTGGCAGCATCAATGCCGACCATATCCTCAATATTGAACACTTCCCCCACCCGGGCGAAACGGTGATCGGGAAACAGTATAAGGTGGCGTTTGGCGGCAAGGGCGCGAATCAGGCGGTGGCGGCCGGGCGCAGCGGGGCGGAGATCGCCTTTATCGCCTGCGTGGGCGCCGACGACATTGGCGAACGTGTCCGCCGGCAGCTGGCGAGCGATCGCATTGATACCCAACCGATTGAAGCCATCGCCGGCAGCACCACCGGCGTGGCGCTGATCTTCGTCAACGCCGAAGGCGAGAACGTGATTGGCATCGATGCCGGCGCCAACGCGGCGGTGACGCCGGATTACCTGGCGCGCTACCAACAAAAAGTGATCGATGCCGACGCTTTGCTGATGCAGCTGGAGTCGCCGCTGGAGACGGTGATCGCCGCCGCCCGCCTGGCGAAGCAGCATCACACGCAGGTGATCCTCAACCCGGCCCCGGCGCGTGAGCTGCCGGACGAGCTGCTGGGCATGATTGATATGATTACCCCGAATGAAACCGAAGCCCAGCGCCTGACCGGCATCACCGTGGACAACGACGCCGATGCGGCGCGCGCGGCGCAGGCGCTGCACGACAAGGGCATCGCGACGGTGATTATCACCCTCGGCAGCCGTGGCGTGTGGCTGAGCGAAAACGGCAACGGCAAACGGGTGCCCGGCTTCAAGGTGCAAGCGGTGGATACCATCGCCGCCGGCGATACCTTTAACGGTGCGCTGGTCACAGCCCTGTTGGAAGGCAAGGCCATGGCCGACGCGGTGCGTTTCGCCCATGCGGCGGCGGCGATCGCCGTGACCCGCCCTGGCGCGCAGCCTTCGGTGCCGTGGCGTGAAGATATCGACGCCTTCTTGCAGCAGCAGGGGTGATCCTTTGGCCACCATGAAAGATGTCGCCCGCCTGGCGGGCGTTTCAACCTCTACCGTTTCGCATGTGGTCAACAACAATCGCTTTGTCAGCGACAGCGTGCGCGACAAGGTCATGGCGGCCGTGGAACAGCTGAACTATGCGCCTTCCGCGCTGGCGCGCAGCCTGAAGCTCAATCAGACGCGCACCATCGGCATGCTGGTGACCGCCAGCAACAACCCGTTTTATGCCGAAGTGGTGCGCGGCGTGGAGCGCAGCTGCTATGAACGCGCCTACAGTTTAATCCTGTGCAATACCGAAGAAGACGCCGCGCGCATGAACCGCAGCATGGAGACGCTGCTGCAAAAGCGCGTCGACGGTTTGCTGCTGATGTGCACCGAAAACCACCGGCCATCGCAAGATGCCCTGAGCCGCTACCCGTCATTGCCGATCGTGATGATGGACTGGGCGCCGTTCGAGGGCGCCAACGACATTATTCAGGATAACTCGCTGCTGGGCGGCGAGATGGCGACCGATCATCTGATCGCCCGCGGCTACCGCCAAATCGCCTGCATCGCCGGCCCGCAGGATAAAACCACCGCCCGTCACCGGCTGGAAGGCTATCGCAACGCGATGCGGCGCGCCGGATTGCCGGTTCCGCCAGGGTATGAAGTGCACTGCGATTTTGAGTTTGAGGGCGGCGTGAACGCCATGCGCCAACTGCTGGCGCTGGACGAGCCGCCGCATGCGGTGTTCGCCGGCAACGACGCGGTGGCGGTGGGCGTTTATCAGGCGCTGTATCAGGCCGGGCTCTCCGTGCCGCAGGATATGGCGGTGATGGGCTACGATGACATTGAGCTGGCGCGCTATCTGGCGCCGCCGCTGAGCACCATTCATCAGCCGAAGGATTCGCTGGGCGAACTGGCGATCGATGCGCTGATCAATCGCCTGCAAAACCCGGAGCGCGCCCCCCAGGTGCTGGTGCTGACGCCCGAGCTGGTGGAACGCGCCTCGGTGGGCCGCCGTTAACTCGCCGCCTTCGCTTCTTTCTTGCTTTCCTGGCCGCTGATCAAATTGCGGCCATCCTTCCTTCTCAGCAACATAAACACCAGCGCCGACGCTACGGTGACGATCCCCATGGTGATAAAGGTGTAATGGAAGTGGTCGATCATGGTGCCTAACGACAGAGATTCGTAAAAACGCAGCACCGCCGCGCTGATCGCCACGCCGAAGCTGATGGACAGCTGTTGGGTGACCGCCAGGACGCTGTTGCCGGCGCTGGCGTTGGCGTCGTTCAAATCCGCCAGGCTGATGGTGTTCATGGCGGTGAACTGGGTGGACATCGCCATGCCCAGCACGAACAGCGGCAGGATCATCAGCCACAGCGGCATGCCCGGGCTTTGCAGGGCAAACTGGGCTATCAGCACCCCGATGATGACGGTGATGCCGACCAGCGTTTTACGGTAGCCGAACCAGCGCAGCACCTGAGTGACGGTGGATTTTGCCATCAGCGAGCCGATGGCGGTCGGCGCCATCATGCAGCCGGCGACGATCGCCGTATAGCCGAATCCCACCTGCAGCATGAGCGGCATTAAAAACGGCACGCAGCCGGTTCCCAGCCTCGAGGCGACGTTGCCGGCGATGCCGACCGAGAAAGTGCGGGTTTTGAACAGGTCGAGACCGATCAGCGGCTGAGGATGACGGCGGGCGTGCGCGATGTAGCCGAACAGCATCACGAAGCCGCTGAGCAGAATGCCCAGCGAAACGTAGCTCGCCAGCACCCGCTCGCCAAACAGTTCCAGCCCGGTAGAGATCAGCACCAGGCTCAGGCCGAACAGCATAAAGCCAAGGAAGTCGAAGCGGCGCTTGGGCGTGGTGAAGTCCGGCATGTATTTACGCGCATAGAAGATGCCGAGCAGGCCGATAGGGATATTGATCAGGAAAATCCAGTGCCAGGTGGCGTAGGTGACCAGCCAGCCGCCCAGCAGCGGCCCCAGAATCGGCCCGACCAGGCCGGGCATGGTGACGAAGTTCAGCACCGGCAGCAGTTCGCTGCGCGGGTAGGCTCGCAGTAGCGCCAATCGCGCGACCGGCATCATCATCGCGCCGCCGATGCCCTGCAGCACGCGAGAGGCTACCAGCGCGCTCAGCGTAGGGGACAGAGCGCACAGCAGCGAGCCGAGGGTGAATAACGTGACGGCGAAGATGAACACGCGCCGGGTGCCGAAGCGGTCCGCCAGCCAGCCGCTGACCGGGATCAGCATCGCTACCGTCAGCGTGTAGCTGATGACGGCCGATTGCATCGCCAGCGGCGAACGCCCCAGGCTTTGGGCGATCGCCGGCAGCGCGGTATTGAGGATAGTGGCGTCCAGCGCCTGCATAAAGAACGCCATTGCGGCGATCCACGGAAGTCCTGCCATACTGCGCGCGGATTGGGTCATGGTCGGTCCTGGTTAAATGGTCGTCTGTCCCTCGTCTCTTTCTTCTATATATAAGCGGGGAGCGTGTCTAGTCTTTCTCTTTCAGCAGTATCTGGCAGGCGACGAGCGCGCCGGCGCTGTCTCCGGCGAGTATCGCATCGACGATAGCCTGATGATGGCGCAGCTTGATCACTTCATTGCCGGTGATGGCGCGGAAGTAGCTTTGGTACACTGAGCTGAACAGGTTGGCGAACGAGGTCAGGAACGGGTTGCCGCTGGCCTCGTAGATGAGCTGGTGGAATTGGGTATCGACCTGGATCCAACGCTCGCGATCAAACTGGGTATGCAGCGCGCGCATTTCCGCCATCAGCTCCGCCAGCAGCTTGGTTTGCTGCGGGCTGGCGTGGTTTGCCGCCAACGCGCAGGCCTGCGGCTCCAGCGAGGTACGCAGGATAAGGAAGTGTTGCATCACCTGATCGAAGTTTTCCCGCGTCATCCACCAGGTCAGTAAATCCTGATCGAGGAAATTCCATTGGCTCTGCGGCATCACGCGGGTGCCGATGCGCGGGCGCGGTAGCAGCATGCCTTTGGCGGCTAACATCTTTACCGCTTCGCGTACTGCGGTGCGGCTGACGCCGAATTGCTCGCCCAGTTCCATTTCACCGGGCAGGATGCTGCCGGCCTGATAATCGCCCGCCAGAATTTGTTGGCCAAGTTTCTCTGCAAGCAGATAAGAAAGATTGCGTTGGGCGGCCTGTTGTTGTGCATTTAACGGCATGGCTGCGGATCCTTACTGACATCGTTATTCCTATTTTACTCCAGTGATCGCCAGCTTTTATGGCTGTTTGCCTGAAAAAGTGACATAAATTCGTCGCTTTTTCGCCCTTTTGTTGAAAAAAAGCGCGCTTGAAAAGTTTTTTGCATTTAGGGGTTGCGGCCTGCCGAGAACTCCCTATAATGCGCCTCCACTGACCGGGA